>ERZ832522.1048-NODE-1048-length-38641-cov-13.042969_pt1 | contig 38641 bp, 33 predicted proteins | sample MGYA00519951_ERZ832522 | MGnify/ENA primary metagenome ERZ832522 (study PRJEB31850, sample SAMEA3708728) | human gut metagenome | biome: human gut; feature: human-associated habitat; material: faeces | place: China | collected 2014 ... | reverse complement strand
CCGTATTTTTGCAGCAGCTCGATCATTTCTTCATCACCTCGTATCCCAGCAGGAGCCTGGTCATGTCGCTCCTGGGGTTCTTGAAGATCTCGGCGGTGTCGCCCCACTCGACGAACTCGGCGGTGTCGATGACCGCGAGCTTATCGGTGTACTGCTTGCAGAAGACCTCGGCACGGTTGTCGAGCTCGCGGCACTCATCCTCGCCCTTGGTGATGATCACGGGCACGCCGGGCTCGACGAGCTCGAGGGTGCCGTGGAAGAACTCGGCGGACGTGACGGCACGGGTGCGGATCCACTGCATCTCCTCGAGAACGCACATGGAGAACAGAACGTTCTCGCCCCACAGGGCACCGGACGCGATGAAGATCGTGTAGGGCTCCTCGGCGAACTGCTTCGCGATCTGCTCGGCCTTGGGCTCGAACTTGATGCGGATGTCGACCAGGTCCTGGAAGAGATTCTTGGTCTGGGCCATGTAGTCGTCATAGCGGTCGAAGTCACCGCGCAGGTTGAGCAGGCGCAGGGCGAAGGCCTGGAAGAGCAGATAGGTGAAATCGCAGCGACCGGTGGCCACGGGAGCCGAGATCACCGTGGTCGCGAGCTTGCCAAGCGGTGTGTCCTCGCGGGTGAAGGCGACGACGCGGATGCCCTGGGCGGTAATGTTCTCGACCGCCTTGACGATCTCCTTGGTGTCGCCGGAAGCGGAGGCGGTGACCACGACGGAGTCCTTCTTGAGGCGGTTGTCGCCCATCACGTTGAGCTCGGCGGCGTTGACCAGGTGAACCTCGACCTCGGAGTACTTCTTCATGAAGTAGCGGACCATGTCGAGCTCGTCATAGGTGCCGCCGATGCCCAGCAGGAAGATGTTCTCATACCCCTGCTCGTGAATCTCGTCGGCGACCGCCTTGGCCTGGGCGCAGGCCGCCACGGTGGCGTCGCCGTCCTTCAGGTACTGGTCGATATCGAAGTTAAGAAGCTGGACCTTCTCGAGTTCCGCCATGGTGTTACCCCTCTCGTAAGCAGAACGTTACATGACGTTCTGCACTATAACGTCATGTAACGTTCTGCGCTCAAAGAAGAGCGTAGCTTACCTGTGAACGGTCGAAATACATCGGTAGACGTTATATAAGGTCATATATACGCTGGCCAGTCGCCTCATGTTCCACCTGAAAAAGTGCCTTGCGCTTCCGACGGGGAGCAAGTACAGTGGGCTTGCACCCGAAGTGGCACCGCCACTGTTTTAGCGTAAGAGATGTTTGAGCCTGACAGTCACGAGTAGCACGAGAGCAGTTTGAGCGTATGAGTCGTTTCACTAACACCATCACAATCAAATTGGGAGATCTGCTATAGGCCATCGGCATTGCCATGTCGATTTCGCCTACCTGTCGCTCGCCGCACGACGGCCCACCGCCGTGCGCAACGTTGACCTGGCGCCTACCCGGCGCTGGAAAGGAAGCAGCATGTTCAGCCCGACCGATCACGAGTTCCACGAGTGGACGCTCGCAGATTTCCTGCAAGAGAATTGCGAACTGCCCCTCGATGGGCGCCTCGCCGCCATCGCCGACCATCGATGCAGCCCCACCCTCGCCAAGCGCGCCGTCCTCGATTTCTGCCGCCTCGAAATCGGCTTTTTCCTCCAAAACGATCCGCTCGCTGCAGAGGCGATGCGGCGCGTCGCGACTCTCGACAACGGCCGGACCCCCAGCTCCCCTGGCACAGAGGGAGTGCGCGGACCCGGTATCGCGTCGGTCTGCTGGAGGCTCGAGCGGGCCTGGCGGCTGATAGAGACGGATGAAGACGACTGTGCGGAGCTCCACCGTGCGCTCAGGCAAACGACCGAGCAGTTGTACGCCCCGATCGAGCAAATCGGGGAGTCCGCACGTCGAAGTGCGGCGGGACAATTCCCCTTCTCGTGGATCCCCCGCTACTCGACGAACGCCTGTGCATTCAAGCACTTCGACTCCGCGCGGCTCAATGCCAACAGCCTGCGTTATTCGGGTCCGAGAGCGGCCATGGACGCGCTCTTCCGATTCGCCACGCTCGACGCCGACGATTTCTACACCGTCTGCGCAGCGCTGATCATGGAAAACGGCGGAAGGGCGGCGGCGATGCAAGACGCCTATGCGGCCGCCTACAACAGGCGATGCGGTGACGCCTTCCTGTTCATCTACGAATGCCTTCCCGAGCTTGTGGACACGGCATCGTATGACCGCGGGGCCCGAAACCCCGCACATCGCGCCCAGGCCATTCGGGGCCTCTTCATCAGGCCCCTCGCAGCGCTCTTCGAATGCGGGGCGCTCGACATCGAGGAAGCGCCACGACGGACGTCGAGCGTCCTCGAACGGCGGCTGCGCGACAAGCCGAGGACCACGTCCAGCTAGATGGCGGTCTCGAGCACCGCCACACGAACCGATTACCCTCCCATCGAAAGGAAAACCCATGACCGTCTTCGACACCACCCCCTCCATCCTCCGCGAGACGAGCCGCGGACTCGAGCGCACGAGTATCTACGACGAACTGCTGCGCGAGCGCACCCTCGTCCTCTCCGGCGAAGTCGAACCCGCGATGGCGAGCACGCTGTGCCAACACGTGCTGTTCCTCGAACGAGAGGACCCCTCCTCCCCCATCACCCTCTTCGTCAGCAGCCCCGGCGGGCAGGTGGGTCCGGGACTCGCCATCTACGACGTGCTGCGCTCGGTGTCCTGCCCCATCCGCACGGTCTGCAGCGACCTCGCCGCATCCATGGGGTCGATCATCTTCATGGCAGGAGACGAGCGCGAGATGTACCCGCACGCATCCCTCATGATCCACGACCCCCTCATCCCGCAGGGCGCCGGTGGCTCCGCGCTCGCCCTTCAGGAGACGAGCAAACGTCTCATGGAACGGCGCCGGACGCTCAACACCATCCTCGCCGAGCGCTCGGGGCTCACGCTCAAGCGCATTCAATCCCTCACCTGCAAGGACACCTACCTGGAAGCCGAGCGCGCACTCGACCTCGGCTTCGCCACCCGCATCATCGAATCCCGAAAGGAGCTCTAACCATGAGCCGAACCGCACTCCCCACCTCCAATCCCACGATCCTCGCCTCGGGCCGCACCCTGGACACCGACACCTGGACCACCCGCATCAACAACAACATGCTCGTCATCGGTCCATCCGGCGCAGGCAAGACGCGCCACGTGCTCAAGCCCAACCTGATGCAGATGAACGCGAGCTTCATCGTGCTCGACACCAAGGGGCAGCTTTGTCGCGAAATGGGCCCCTTGCTGCGCTCCCATGGCTACGTCGTGCAGAACATCAACTTCTCGAACATGGATGCGGCCTGTCCTCGATGTGCCTCGCCCGTCGGCTACGACCCACTCGCCTTCATCCGCCGCGACCCCGCGAACGGCAGGCCGTCACAGCAGGACATCCTCTCGGTCGCAACGGCGATCTGCCCCGCGGAGGACCTTACCCAGCCCTTCTGGGACCGAGCGGCGGCCAACCTGCTGTCTTGCCTTGTCGCCTACGCCGTCGAACAGCTGCCCGCCGCCGAGCAGACCTTCGAATCGGTTGTTCGGCTGGTGGATTCCCTGGGAGACGGCGGCACCTTCGCCCTGCTCGACGAGGTAATCGCCTGCGACCCGACCAGCTTCTGCGCCTCGGCGTACCTGCGCTACCGCGCCACGATGGGCGCGGAAAAGATGAACGCCAGCATCATCGGCATCATCGCGGAGAAGGTCATGTGCCTCAGCTTCGATACCGCTCGCGCCCTGTACACGCATAGCCCCCAGGTCGATTTCGCCCGCATGGGCCACGACCCCACGGCGCTCTTCGTGACCCTCAGCGACATGGACCGTTCGCTCGACCCGCTCACCAACCTCTTCCTGACCCAAGCGCTCATCTCGCTCGGCAGGGAGGCCGATGCCATGCCTAGCGGCTCGCTGCCCGTCCCCGTCCGTATGTTCCTCGATGACTTTGGCAACTTCCACATCCCCAACTTCGAACAGGCGATCTCGGTGGTGCGCAGCAAGAACATCTGGTGCACCATGTTGTGCCAGACCACAAGCCAGCTCGCAGCCCGATATGGCGAGGAGGGCGCCAACACGATCATCGGCAACTGCGACACGCAGCTCGTCCTGGCGTTCCAGGACACCGCCAGCGCACGATACTTCTCCGATCGCGCGAACAAGCCGGTCAGCGCGCTGCTCGCCACCCCACTCGACCGTTCCTGGCTGTTTTTGCGCGGCAAGCCCGGTGAGCTCGTCCGCCGCTACGAGGTGGCCGACCATCCCCTGCACGACACGGCCGTCACGCTGGAGCACGGCGCGAACGCATTGGAAATCGACGCCGCGCCGTTCGACTACACGCCGAGTTCGTCCCTGCAAGACACTACAATTGAGTTCTGATCGACCCGAGCCTGCCACGGCACCCAAATTCACATGGGGGCGACCATGTCCGATTTCTCGAACAACCTCTCCTACCTCCGCGTTGCCGCGCACGCGTCGAGCTTCCCCAACGGCGAGGGAGGAAAGACCCCTCCATGGGAGATCGATTGGTTCTATCGCGACCCGGCGGCTGACGGATCGCCCGGTCTCGCATCCGCGGAAAACCTGAACACCGTCTGCCGTGCGTATCTGGGGGACCGAGCGGCACAAGACCGGCTGATCTTCGGCGAGGCGACCGACGCCGAGATTGACGCGGCGCTTATCGAGGGCCCCTATGGGATGAACGATCGCCAAAGACTCGCCGTCCGCCGCGCACTCGAATCCGACATCTCGCTCGTCCAGGGTCCTCCTGGAACCGGCAAGACCGAGACCATCCTCAACATGGTTTCCTGCATGATCGCACGCGGCGCGACTGTAGCCGTCGTGTCCACCAACGGCGAGGCCATCGCAAACATCTCCAAGAAAATCGCCGGATATGCGGCGGCGGATGAGGGCCGGGAGCCCAACCGCCGTCGCATCTTCAACTCCTACGCCGCCTTGGGCAAGCTCGAGAACCGCCGGTCCTGGAACGAGGATCATCCACAGGGACCGCAGTTCGACATCAGAGACGATTCGGAGACTCGCCGTAACGAGCACTACGACACCGGGGGCTGGGAACCCTCCCTCACCGCTTCTGAATTCCTTCGCGAACGTCCATTCATCACAAGCACCATCCACTCCCTCAAGAAATGCTTCAACGACGGCGACGTGTTCCGCTATGACTATCTGATCATGGACGAAGCGTCCCAGTGTGCGCCCGCGCTTGCCCTGCTCGCGATGAGCAGTGCCCGGCGCGTGGTGCTCGTCGGCGATATCGAGCAGCTTCCACCCGTCTACCACGCGAACGCCGCAGAAGCCGCCGCGCGCAGCGCCGAGGAAACCGGCATTCCCGTTCCGGGCCGCAAATCGCCCTATGCCCTGCAGGATGTGACGACCGGTGACGGAATGAGCATCTTGGCGTCCGCGCAGGCCGTCTTCGAACCGATCGGCGCACCGCATACCTTTCTCAACGAGCATTTCAGGTGCCATCCCGGCATCATCGGCTTTTGCAGCGAGGAGATTTACGCGCCCCGTGGGGAGGGTCTCGTCGTACGCACCCCGGCCTATGACAGGTCCGTGCAAACACCCATCCGCATCCGCTGGTTCGAGGGCGATTATTGGGAGCCGCATCGACACGACCGCCGAAATGCAAAAGAAGCTTCGGAACGGAAGGCCCAGCGCGGCGCCCCGCAATCGAGCAAGGAGAACCGCAAGCAGATAGAGATCTTCATGCACGAAGAGTGGCCGGGTCTGCGCGCCCGACTCGAGACGGACCCGAGCTTCTCCGTGCGCATCGTATCCCCTTTCCGCGGCCAGCTCGAAGCTCTCTACGACCGCCTCGTCGACACGGAGGGAGCGGCCGCAATCGAGCGCCTCTTCCACGTCGACGAGGCCGAGGCCGTTGATTCATGGGAAAAGACCGGCCTGACGATCCACAAGACGCAGGGACAGGAATACAACGCCGTGTATCTTCTCCCCGTGGAGGACGGGGACTGGGATTGGCCCTGGTCGCAAGGGCGGTCGATCATCAACGTGGCGGTCTCACGAGCCAAAGAAGAACTCGTGGTCATCTGTTCGACCGACCTCATGTCCAAAGAAACGCAGCTTGCACTCACCGGCACGTATATCCCGCCATCGCCCGGTGGCGCAGCGCAGGCCCTCTCCACGCGCGATCGAGCCGAACGTGAACAACGAGAGCGTTTTTTGCAGAAACTAATCGACTACGCCCGCCGACGCATGGACCCCGCATCGGATGCGTTCACGGGCGAGCGGGGGTTCCCCATCAGCAACTATGCCTACGGCTTCCATCGGTCGTCCCTCGTCTCGGCGTTCGACGAGATTCCGGCCGTTCAGACATACGTCGGCAATGAAGACTCGGCCGCCGAGCTTGCCCTATGCAACGCCCTGGAGAGCGTCGATCTCGCCGGCCGCGGCCTCGCCGTCGCGCGCGGCGTCGCGCTCTCAAGCTGCTTCTCCCCTCGTGCGCTCTCCCGCCGCCTGACTGACGACGAAGAGTTCCGCGCCACCGACAAGAAGACTTTCATCCAACATGGCGATGCCGGACGTGAGGAACGATTCGACTTCGTGATCTACAACAAACAAACCATGCGCATCGTCCTGTGCATCGAGATCGATGACGGCCGGTACCGCCACACAAGCCCCGAAATCCCGAATGACGGCGAAAGGGCGCTCGCCCGGCGTCGGCGCCGCCTCCGCTGCAAGAACTCGATCGTACGCGATATGGGCGGTCAAGTGATCGAAGGCAATGCGAGGACCGCGATGGCCGGAAGCGGCTCAGACATGTTCTCATTCGCGATGCTGCGCCTGGCAACCAACGGCACCACGGCGGCAGAAACCGAACTCATAGCCACCGCCATCGGCCACGACAAACCACATGCCAGGCCCTTTGTAACCATTGACGAGCTGATCGACCTTCAAATGGCCCATGGCACGGAGAGCGGACCGACACTCGCCCCTTCCTTCGACACCGGCGCGCACGCCCTACCCGAACGAGGCAGCATCGCCGCGCTCGTACGCGAGGGCGCATCGGCACTCGTCAAAGCAAGTCCGCAAAGCGAGGCGCGTTATCTGCAGAAGGTCCTCGACGACTGGGCGGGCGTGGGCGTCTTCCCCAAGATGCGCTCCCATCAAGCGAACAAGCTGCTTCAAGAGGGCGGCCTAATCGAACGACGGGCAGATGGCTGGCACGTCACCCCGCGCGGCGCGAAACTCGGCATCATCGAGCGCATCGTCGAATATGACGGCGTCGAGAGCGCCCGTTGCCTGTATCCCGCCAGCTGCGAACAGGCGGTTCGGAATTTCTTGTTGCGGGCACTCGGAGATTAACGGCCGCTCTTTACAAAACAAGCGAGGCCCCGGTGCACCCGGAGCCTCGTTGCGAAACGGATTCGGAGCCGATTGCCTACCCGCGCGTCGCGCGATAGAACTCAATCAGAGCCTTGGTGGAGGCGTCCTGCTGGCTCAGCGCCTCGTCGTCATGGAACGCCGGGGTGATCTGCTTGGCAAGCTGCTTGCCAAGCTCAACGCCCCACTGATCGTAGGAGTCGATGCCCCAAACGGTGCCCTGGACGAACGTGATGTGCTCGTACACGGCGATGAGCTCACCGAGGGCGAACGGAGTCAGCGTGTCGCCGAAAATGGAGGTCGTGGGGCGGTTGCCCTCGAACACGCGAGCAGGGACGATCTGCTCGGGCGTGCCCTCGGCGCGGACCTCATCGGCCGTCTTGCCGAATGCAAGGGCCTTGGTCTGGGCGAGGAAGTTGCCCAGGAACAGCTCGTGCACATCCTGGCCCTCATCGACGAAGGGGTTGGAGGTGTTGGCAAAGGCGATGAAATCGGCGGGAACCACGACGCTGCCCTGGTGCATCAGCTGATAGAAGGCATGCTGGCCGTTGGTGCCGGGCTCGCCCCAGAAAACCTCGCCGGTGTGGCACGTGACGGGTGTACCGTCCCAGCGGACGTGCTTGCCGTTGGACTCCATGGTGAGCTGCTGCAGGTAGGCCGGGAAACGGTGCAGGTACTGCGTGTAGGGCAGCACGGCGTGCGTGTCGGCGCCGAAGAAATTGACGTACCAGACGTTCATGAGGCCCATGAGCGCGACGACGTTCTCCTCGAGTGGCGTGCTCTCGAAGTACTCATCGATGGCGCGGAAGCCCGCCAGGAACTGCTGGAAGCGCTCGGGCCCGAGGGCGATGATGAGCGACAGACCGACAGCGGAATCAACGGAATAACGACCGCCGACCCAGTTCCAGAAGCCGAAAGCGTTCTCAGGGTCGATGCCGAAATCAGCCACGAGGTCCAGGGCGGTGGAAACGGCCACGAAATGCTTGGCAATAGCCTCGGCATCCTGCTCGGCGCTGCCGTCGACGGCGCCGCAGGCGCGGAGCTGCTCGAGCATCCACGCCTTGACCTCACGGGCGTTGGTGAGCGTCTCGAGCGTGGTGAACGTCTTGGAGACGATGATGACGAGCGTGGTCTCGGCATCGAGGCCCTTCACCTTCTCGGCCATGTCGTTCGGATCGATGTTGGAGATGTAACGGCAATCGATGCCGGCGTCGAGATAGGGCTTCATGGCCTCGTAGACCATAACGGGACCGAGGTCGGAACCACCGATGCCGATGGAGACCACATGCTCGATCTTCTTACCGCTGACGCCCTTCCACTCACCGGAGCGGACGCGATCGGCAAAGGCGTACATGCGATCGAGGACCTCGTGAACATCGGCAACGACATCCTGGCCGTCGACGATGAGCTCGCCCTTCTGGTTGGCGGGACGGCGGAGGGCGGTGTGCAAGACGGCACGGTCCTCCGTAGTGTTGATATGCTCGCCGGAGAACATGGCGTCACGGCGCTCCTCGACGCCGCAAGCGCGACCCAAGTCTACGAGCAGCTTGAGCGTCTCATCGGTGACGAGGTTCTTGGACAGGTCGAAGTACAGGTCACCGGCACGATAGCTGAGCTTCTCAACGCGATCGGGATCGGCGGCGAACCAATCCTTCAGGCTGATGCCCTTCTCCACGAGCTCGTCGTGGTGCTTCTGAAGAGCCACCCACGCAGGGGTCTTGGTTGCATCGATGGGAGCGGAAATCACCATGTGCGTCCTCCTTAAATGACTGCATACACGAACATCTCCATTCTACCGCTAGCAGGCGCGGGCGGCTCCGCCACCCTCCTCAAAAGAATGGCAAAACGGCCCTCGCTCTCGGCCCGGATCATCCCAACCGAAAGCGAGGGCCGCGAAAGAGACGTCATTTGAAAGGACGCTATGCCTTCTTGAAGTACGCCACCGCAATGGCGCCGGGGCCGACATGCGTACCGATTGTCGCACCGACCATAACCGAGGGAACGTCCTGCTCGGCAATGCCGCCCTCCCACACGGAGCGGCTGTCCTCGAGGTACTTGCGCAGGAGCTTATCGGAAAGACCGGTGTAACCGACCATGACGGGCATATCGAAATCAATGCCGCCCGCGCTCTCGAGCTGCTGGCGCAGCAAGTTGCGGCCGTTCTTGGAGCCACGGGCCTTGCCCAGGATCGCGACCTCGCCGTCGGCGACGGTGATGACCGGCTTGATGGAGAGCATCTCCCCCAGCGTGCCAGCAGCGGCGGAAATGCGGCCACCGCGCTTCAGGTACTCGAGGGTGTCGAGCAGGGCGACCAAACAGACGCGGTCAGCGGCGACCTCGACAGCAGCGGCGACCTCGGCTGCCGAGCGGCCCTCTTCGACCAAACGGAGTGCGTAATCGACTAGGATGTGCTGACCGACCGTCACGCTCTTGGTGTCAACGACATGCACCTCCGTAGACCCATCGGCCTGCGAGGCGGCCGTGACAGCGCTCTGATACGTACCGGACAGCTTGCTCGAAAGCGCCAGAATCACCACATCGTCGCCCGCCTCCTGGGCGCGGGAGATCGCCTGCGAGAAAGCATAGGGATTGACCTGGCCGGTCGTCGGGAACTCATCGCCCTCGACGAGCAGCTCGTAAAAACGCTCGCGCGTGAGGTCTACGTCGGCACTGTAGGTCGTGTCACCAAAAGCAATGGAAAGCGGCAGGACGTCGAGATTCGGATGTTCGCCCGGCAGGCAATCGGAACCGGAATCGGTGATAATGCGGACAGCCATCATATCCCCTTTCAGGGTACTTAATGAACAGTTTCCGCGAAAGTGTACCGCTATCTCACGGCATCACCAGACATTCATATTGTCGAAGGCGGCACCTAAGCGCGGGAGAAGAAGGCAACCGCAATGCCGCCGGGGCCCACATGGACGCCGATTGCGGCTCCGACCTGGGAGATCGGAAGATCCTCTTCGGCGATGCCACCCTCCCACACATCGCGGTACTCCTCGAGGTACTTGCGGAGTGTCTTGTCCGAAAGGCCCGAATAGCCCAACGCTCCGGGCATGTCGAAGTCGATACCGCCGGCCTTCTCGATCTCCTGATGCAGCAAGGTGCGGCCCTTCTTCGAACCGCGTGCCTTACCCAGCACGATGACCTCTCCATCCGTCACGGTGATCACGGGCTTGATGGACAGCAGTTCGCCCACCGTACCTGCGGCGGCGGAGATGCGGCCGCCGCGTTTCAGATACTCGAGGGTGTCCACCAAACCAACGATGCGCACACGGGGCACCGACGCCTCCAGGGCATCGGCGATCTCATTGGCCCCAAGTCCCTCGTCAACCAGCTGCAGCGCGTACTGCACGACGATCCGCTCGCCGAGCGTCATGTTCAAGCTGTCGACAACGCGAACGGTGTCGAGCCCCGCCTCACGGGCGGCAGTGGCCGCCATGCACGCATTTTGATACGTACCGGACAGGCGACTGGACATGGTAATGACCACCACGTCCTCGCCCGCCTCGCGGGCGCGCTCGAGGGCTTCTTGGAACAGGAACGGCGTCGCCTGGCCGGTGCTGGGAAACTCTTCGCGCTCAGTGAGCATTTCGTAAAACTGGTCGTACGTGATGTCCACACCCTCACGGTACACATCGTCGCCGAACGCGACCGTCAGCGGCAGGACCTCGAGAGCGGGATGGTCGGACGACTTGTACTCAGAACCGGAATCCGTAATGATGCGAACGGGCATGAACTCACTCCAAACGAGCAGGTGGCACAAATAATCCGCAGAACCGTACCATCCGACGAACACCCTCACACACACCCCATGAAAACCGCTCGGGGGTTTCACATAACAGGCTTTCGCGCCTTATCTCGCATCCCCTTCCACCGATACCATGGAAAGTGTAGGGGCGTATCGCCCATCGACACCGAGGACGTCTCGCACCAAGCGCAGGAACAAACCTGCGTCGCACATGTCCTCCGCGCGCAAGTCATCCGGATGCAGGGCCCCCGGCCCATCTACGCGAGTCACATCAGGGTCGGCCCGATCGTACAGGTGAACTTGTCCGACTACTTGCCACAGGCCGTCCACGCATGCGATGCGCTCCGCAATGGTTCCATTTCTCCAACGCACATTCTTGCATAACGCGCCATCGCACACCTCATAGCGACGGTCAGTCCCCACATCGAGCAGCATCGCCCGACTGGTCTCCGGCTCCTTATCGAGTATGGCGAAGCGCGCGAAGAACTGCGTCTCATCGATCTGCCTCAGATGGTCAACCGTGGATTCTAAAGTGCCCTCAGGCGGCGTTTCGACATACAGCTGCAGAGGCGTCTTGCCTTCTCGCAATGGACGCTCGAACAGAACCCATTCGGTAAAGCACATATTGACCATCTGGAGTCGCCGAAAATCCTGTTCGGGACCGTATAGGCACGCGGGCATGACAATCCGCTCGAATTCGTCGGCGGCCGCATCCCTCCACCCCTCCCTTCGGTCGCCCCAATACTCCGCCATCTGGGCGACTTCCCTCTCGATCTCAGCCGGGTCCGCCATGGGCGCTCCTTTCGCCTCGTCCGTTCGCATCACCATCAGGCTACGAGCGCGAAAGCATGGAGAAGGCCCCGAAACGAACATGGCGGCAGTGCCCCTGAAGGATGTCGCAAACATATCCGAATGGGTTCCCGAACGAGACCCGATGCATCTGAAATACGCAGCTCAAAAGATCGGCCGTTCAGCCCCAATATGCGAAAAGCACCCCTCCCACCATGAAGAGCCCATCATGGTGGGAGGGGTGCCTATACCAATTATCGTCGTCTCAACGGACGGACTCGCAGGAAGCCGAGCGCCGTCGGCGGCTACCGCCTACGCTACCTGCGCCCGCCACGGTCCCCTGGACGGCGGCCGGAGCGCGGAGCACCAGGGCGCTGCTCGTAGGAGCTGCCACGACCCCCTCGTGCGGAATTCCCGGGCTGACCACCTCGACCGCCACGGCCGCCACGACCACGACGCTCGGAGGGCTCATCGTAATTGCGCCAAGCATCGCGACCGGAGCGGACACCGCGATTGCGAGCGGAGTCACCGCGGTCGGAACGCGGACGGTCGGAGCGGTCCTCTCGACCGGAGCGACGGCGATCGTCGCGGCATGAGCGCTCGGGGCGGGAACGATCGTCCTCGCGCTTGCGGCCGTTGGCAAGGCCGCCAGAGCGAGCAGCCCCCTTCTTGGAGGGCCTGGAAGTGGATCGATCCTGGGACGCGGCACGCTCACCGCGAACCTCGGACGCAGTCAGGAGCTCAACGGGCTCGGAAGCCTCCCTGGCGTGGACACGGGTCTTGCCCGAACGCTTGCGACGCGAGGGCTTGGGGGCGTCCTCCTTGACTCCCTGGGGAGCCTTAGGAGCCACATCGGGGCGCTTGGAACCGCTGGAGCGCTCGGCCTTCGCGCGGGCAGTGGCCTTGCGACGGCGCTTCTTCTCCTTCTTGCCGGCGGGCGCCTTCGCGGGGACGCGGTCGGGATCGACCTCAGGGGCATGAGGGCCGAGCTCAAGGCCATCGGCATCGAAGATCTCGGCGGTCTTGCCCATGAGGGCCTCGATGTCGTAGAACCCGTCCACATCATCGACGGTCACAAACGTCAGCGACCATCCCTCCTCGCCGGCACGGCCCGTGCGGCCGATACGGTGGATATAGTCGACCGGGTCCTCGGGAACGTCGAAGTTCACCACGTAGCGGACATCGGAGATGTCGATGCCGCGGGCGAGCACGTCCGTGGCGACCAGCACGTCGCACTCGCCAGAGCGGAAGGCCTTGAGGGCGCGCTCGCGCTGGGCCTGGCTGCGGTCGCCGTGGATGGCGGCGCAGGTGATGCCAGCGCGGGCGAGGCGGCGGCTGCAGGCGTCGGCACGGTGCTTGGTGCGGCAGAACACGATCACGCGATTGGATCCCTCGCGCTTGAGAACATCCGCGAGCAGCGCGTTCTTGGATTCGAGGGATACCGGGAGCACGTACTGCTCAACCGTGTCGGCCGTGGAGGTGACGGGCGCGATCTCGACACGGGCGGGATCGGTCACCAAGTCGGTGATGGAACCCACGGCCTGCTCATCCAAGGTCGCGGAGAACAGCAGGGTCTGACGGTCGTCGCGCGTATAGCTCACGATGCGGCGGACGGCGGGTAGAAAGCCCATGTCGAGCATGCGGTCGGCCTCGTCGAGGACGAGCACCTGCACCTGGTCGAGCGAGCAGGCGCCCTGGTCGATGAGGTCCTGCAGGCGACCGGGGGTAGCGATGAGGATGTCGCAGCCGCGCTTGAGTTTGTCGCGCTGCGGGTTGTAGCTCACGCCGCCCACCACGGTGACGCTCGTGTGCCCGGTTCGACGGGCGATCGCTCGACAGACCTCCTCGATCTGCTGGGCGAGCTCGCGCGTGGGCGTGATGACGAGCATGAGCGGGCCCTGGGCGGCAACGCGGCCGCGAGCGCGAGAGCGGGGCACGTGAGGCAGGTTGTTCATGGTGGGAAGGAGGAAGGCGGCCGTCTTACCCGTGCCCGTCTGAGCGGCGGCGAGAACATCCTCTCCGTCGAGGGCATGCGGAATCGAGGCGGCCTGAACCGGAGTCGGGGCGATGTAGCCCATGTCGGCGACGGCGGAGAGAACCTCCTCGGAAAGGCCGAGGTCGGCGAAAGACGGGACGGGGGCCTCGGAAGGAGTCGTATCGAATTCGGTGACGTTGGTGGAAGTCAAAATGGTCCATTTCCGCGCGGCAAGCGGCAGCAGCGGCACCCGACATGGGTGCGCTCGCCAAACCGTCCGCGCTGTGGGGTCGATATGCACAAGTGGTGCGCGGGCCGGTCCGCGCGGTGGAGCGTGTTCGCCAACGGCATTGACGCGAACACGTGGAGCAGATTCCACCGCAGGCAAGTATACGGGCTGCAGATGTGCAATTTGGGGACGGGTGCAAATTACACATCTCCCCAATGTGCAGAATGCGCTCGTCGCCAATTCTGGCTCCGATTAGCACATCCGAGCGAATAATCGCCGAATAGCTTTAGAACTTCTCTACCAAGCCGCTCTCCGCGAACCAGTCAACGTGTCCACACCTCGAACAAATCAGAACGGTGGCCCCTTTGCATGCCCAGTCAACGTTCAAAAGAGATGCCCCTCGCGAGTCGAGCAGCGCTGACTGTGAAAAGAAATGGGTTCCACCGCAATGAGGACATGTCACAGGGTCACCCGCCACTAGGAATCGATCGCCCGCCTCGTCCCCGTTGTAGGCCTTTGAAAACTCCGAAAAGAAGCCCATGTTCATGCTCCATTCTCTCGTCTGCGCATGTATATCCATGTATACCCCAATCCGTCATTCCGACGACACAAAGTGACCCGGTGAAATGGCGCCCGCCCGCTTGCCGTATGCGCGATTTGGCCGCATGTGCAATTTGCGCCCGTCCCCAAATTGCACATTCCGGGCATAGACACCCCTGGGGGGTGGGGTATACTGAGACTCGATAATGCTACGAAAGGAGCTGCACATGGCTCACCAGACATTCGATGTACGCGGCATGACCTGTGCGGCGTGCCAGGCACATGTCGACCGCGCCGTGGGCAACCTCGAGGGCGTCTCGAACGTCGCCGTGAATCTGCTCGCCGGCTCCATGGCCGTCGACTACGACGAAAACGCCGTCGACGCCGATGCGATCTGCGCCGCCGTCGATCGCGCGGGCTACGCAGCCTCCCCCGTCGAGGCGGGCGGCAGCGCGGGCACCGGCGCCTCCACGGCCGCTCCGCGCCTGGAGTCTCCCACCAAAAAACTCGAGGCCCAGGCACGCGCCATGCGTGGACGCCTCATCGTATCCATCGCCTTCCTCATCCCGCTGTTCTACCTCGGCATGGGCCACATGCTCGGCTGGCCGCTTCCCGCGTTTTTCGGAGCGCCCGAGAACATCATGAACGTGGCACTCACCGAGCTGCTCCTGCTCGCTCCCATCGTCTATGTGAACGACTCGTACTTCACCAGCGGGTTCAAATCGCTCGTCCACGGAGCGCCCACCATGGACGCCCTCATCGCCATCGGCTCGGCGGCCAGCATCGGCTGGTCGATCGTCGGCATCTATCGCATCGCGGCAGCCCTCACCGCGGGCGACCCGCATGCCGCGCACATGGTCGGCATGGACAACCTCTACCTCGAGAGCGCGGGCACCATCCTGGCGCTCGTCACCGTGGGCAAGTATATGGAGACGCGCAGCAAGTCCAAAACGGGCAGCGCCATCGAGCGTCTCATCGACCTCGCCCCCAAGACCGCAACGGTCGTCGGCGAGGACGGTATGCAAACCACTGTGAACGCCGATGACATCCAGCTCGGCCAGACCATCCTAGTACGTCCGGGCGAGGCGATCCCCGTCGACGGCGTGGTACTGGAGGGCTCCTCGGCCGTGGACGAGAGCGCACTGACCGGCGAGTCCATGCCGGTGGAGAAGCGCATCGGCGATACCGTGAGCGCCGCAACCGTCAACCGCACCGGCTCCTTTACCTTCCGCGCCACACGCGTGGGTGCCGACACCGACCTCGCGCGTATCATCCGCCTGGTCGAGGACGCCAACGCCACCAAGGCCCCCATCGCACGCCTGGCCGACAAGGTCGCCGGCGTGTTCGTGCCCGTCGTCTTGGCCATCGCCGCCGTCACCTTCGTCGTGTGGCTCATCGCCACGGGCGGCAACGTGAACGAAGCCCTCACCTCGGCCGTTGCCGTCGTGGTCATCAGCTGTCCGTGCGCCCTGGGCCTCGCCACGCCCGTCGCGATTATGGTGGGAACCGGGCGCGGTGCCGAGATGGGCATCTTGTTCAAGAGCGCCGAGGCACTCGAGACGCTGCACGGCGTTCGTGCCGTGGTCCTTGACAAGACGGGGACCATCACAGCGGGCAAACCGACCGTGACAGACGTCATGCCCGCCCGCCGCGCAGACGGTTCGCCCGTCATGAGCGAAAAGGCACTCATGAAGCTTGCCGCCGCCCTCGAGCGCACCAGCGAGCACCCACTCGCGGAGGCCATCATGGCACGGGCCGATGAGCTGGGAATCGTGGCCCGTACCGTCCAAGACTTCGCAGCCATTCCAGGTCGAGGCGTGACGGCACGCGAGGGTGCCAACGCAATCGCCGCCGGCAACGCCGCCCTCATGGACGAGCTTGGTGTGGTCGTCGATCGCGCCGCCCTGGACGAGCTCGCCCGCGCAGGCAAAACGCCGCTTCTCTTTGCCAAGAACGGCGAGCTTGTGGGTATTATCGCAGTCGCCGACGACGTCAAGGCAACGAGCGCGGCGGCCATAGCCGCCCTCGGCGAGCTCGGCATCCGCACCATCATGCTCACGGGCGACAACGAAACCACCGCACACGCCATCGCCGCGAAAGTCGGCGTGAGCGAGGTCATCGCCGGCGTCATGCCCGCCGACAAGGAGCGCGTGGTGCGCGAGCTGCAGGGCGACGGAAACACGGTCGCCATGGTGGGAGACGGCATCAACGACTCCCCCGCTCTGGCACGCGCCGACGTGGGGCTGGCGATCGGCGCGGGCGCAGACGTGGCCAAAGAAGGCGCCGACGTGATCCTCATGAAGAGCGACCTCATGGACGTCCCGCGTGCGATCGAGCTCTCCCGCGCCGTCATCCGCAACATCAAACAGGACCTGTTCTGGGCGCTGTTCTACAACGCGCTGGGCATCCCACTCGCCGCCGGCGTGTTCTACCCGCTGCTCGGCTGGCAGCTCTCGCCCATGTTTGGCGCCGCGGCCATGAGCCTGTCGAGCCTGTGCGTGGTGGGCAACGCCCTGCGCCTGAGGACCTTCCAGCCCAGGCGCATCGACCAACCGTCTCAATTGGGGACAGGCACCGATTGAAACGTCGGAACGCAATCGTATGAAAAATGTCTCAATCGGTGCCTGTCCCCAATTGAGACGAAGAGAGAGGAGCAACCATGAACTACATCATCAAGACCGAGGGCCTCATGTGCGGCCACTGCGACGCCACCGTCGAAACGGCGCTGCTCAACGTCGCGGGCGTGACCGACGCCGACGCCGACCACGAGACGCAGACCGTAACCGTCGAGTGCTCTGATGACGTCATGACCGAGCAGCTCGCCGAGGCCGTGAACGGCGCGGGCGAGAAATTCCGCGCTCTGTCCGTGCAGGAAGCGTAACCGCCCATGATGGCCGACCGCGATAAGACCATGCGCCTGCTCAAGACCGCCCGCGGGCAGATCGAGGGCATCATGAAGATGGTCGAGGAGGACCGCTACTGCATCGACATCACAACGCAGCTCATGGCAACGCAATCCCTCATCGGACGCATCAACGCCGACGTCCTCAAGGCCCACATCGGAGGCTGCGTGCAGCAGGCAGTCGCCCAGGGAACGCAGGCCGAGCGTGACGCCAAGCTCGCAGAAATCGAAGCCATCGTGGAGAAGCTGGCGAAATAGGGGTATCGTGGTAGCGCGGCGCCCGGATACGGGTACCGTGAGACCATGACATGGACGGCGTTCGCGCAGCGGGCGCAGATAGGGAAAGGCACCCATGAACGATTTCATGAAAGACCGCTACGGAGTCGACGAGCTCACCTGCGTGCTCGGCGGCGCAGGTATGCTGCTCGCCCTCATCGGCACCATCGCAAACCTCGACCCGCTAACGTGGATCGCGCTCGCGATCGTGCTGCTCGCACTCGCGCGCGCGTTCTCCAAGAACATCACCGTCCGCTGCAACGAGAACAACGCGTTCCGCTCCTTCTCCAAGCGCGTCCCCGTGCTGGGCAACCTTGTTGCACGCCTTGGCTCCATCACCCCTGCCGGTCGCAACGCTTCCGGCGGCTCCACCGCCTCCGCCGTTCCCAACATCGAGTACGAGCGCGCGAAGCGCACCGCCCAGAAGATGTGGAAGGAGCGCAAGACCTCACGCTTCCTCAAGTGCCCCAACTGCGGGCAGATCTTGTCCGTGCCCAAGGGCAAGGGCAAGCTCCGCGTGACCTGCCCGCGTTGCCGGGCCAAGATGGAGACGAAGTCCTAGCCTCGCAAGCCGCAGCGGCACTTCGCCATCGTTATTCCCATAGACGTGCAACGGCCCGCGACCCCACCAAGAGGGTCGCGGGCCGTCTTTCGTCCTATCGTCAGGGGGCTCTATGCAACGGGCTGGGACATGATCCAGTCGAGCTCCTCGTCCAGCAGGGCGCATAGACGGTCGAAAACCTACCGCCCGCCGAATGACGCGTAGCCCTTGCCGAATACCACGCATGGACCCCATCGCGGATGCGGTACTAATACCTCGATGCAATGGTAAAACGTTTTTCGCGACGCAATTTGATATGCACGCGGACTTCCAGGGCGGCACGGCAGCCCTCCGCAGCGCTCAAGTGCACCGAGAAATCGATACCGAACCCCATCCTGAGGAGGATCACAATGGCTACTGATTCCGTCACCAAGGTTCTGGAGGGCTACGGCGTCCATGCCGGCGCAGACTCCATCCACCTCGACATGGTCCCCGCCGAGCTCGTCGAGGAGGCGCTCGCCCATCATGAGGGCAAGCTCGCGTCCAACGGCTCCCTCGTTGTCGAAACCGGCAAATACACCGGCCGCAGCCCCAAGGACCGCTTCGTGGTGGACACCCCCGACGTGCACGACACCATCGCCTGGGGCAACGTGAACGTTCCGATCTCCCAGGAAAGCTACGAGAAGGTCCGCGACGGCGTTGCGGCATATCTCGGCGAGCGCGACCTCTACGTCGTACGCGGCCTCGCCGGCGCCGACCGCGCCCACGCCCGCAAGTTCATGATCGCCTGCGAGCGCGCCAGCCAGGCCCTGTTCATCACGCAGCTCCTCGTCCGCCCCACCGATGAGGAGCGCGCCGCCTACGGCGAACCCGATTTCACCATCCTCGCCGCCCCCGGCTACAAGTGCGATCCCGCGATCGAGGGCCTGAACTCCGAGGCCGCCGTGCTCGTGAACTTCGCCGAACGCGTCGTAGTCGTGGCCGGCACCGAGTACTCCGGCGAGATCAAGAAGTCCGTCTTCTCCGTCATGAACTACCTGCTCCCCGTCGAGGACAAGGTGCTGCCCATGCACTGCTCGGCCTCCATGGACCCCGAGTCCCGCGACACCGCCGTGTTCTTCGGCCTGTCCGGCACCGGCAAGACCACCCTCTCCGCCGACCCCAAGCGCCTGCTCATCGGTGACGACGAGCACGGCTGGGCCATGGGCGAAGGCATCTTCAACCTCGAGGGCGGCTGCTACGCCAAGTGCGACGGTCTCACCGAGGAGCGCGAGCCCGAGATCTTCCGCGCCGTGAAGTTCGGCGCCCTGTGCGAAAACGTGATCTTGAACGAGCACCGCGAGCCCGATTACGCGGACGTCTCCCTCACGCAGAACACGCGCGTCGGCTACCCCGTCGAGCACATCCCCAACAGCTGCCTCGAGGGCGCAGGCGGCGAGCCCACCGCGGTCATCTTCCTCACCTGCGACGCCTTTGGCGTACTGCCCCCCATCTCCCGCCTGTCCGCAGACGCCGCCATGTACCACTTCGTGAGTGGCTTTACCTCCAAGGTCGCCGGCACCGAGCTGGGCATCAAGGAGCCCGTCCCCACCTTCTCGGCCCTGTTCGGCGAACCGTTCATGCCGCTCGACCCCATGGTCTACGCCGACATGCTCGGTGAGCGCATCGCCTCCGGCAAGACCCGCGTCTACCTGGTGAACACCGGTTGGGTCGAGGGCTCCTACGGCGTTGGCCACCGCATCCCGCTCGACTACAACCGCATCAACGTCAACGCGGCGCTCGACGGCACGCTCGAGCAGGCCGAGTTCATTCACGACGACGTCTTCAACCTGGACATCCCCACCAGCTGCCCCGGTGTTCCCGATGAGGTCATGGTCCCGTGGAAGTGCTGGTCCAGCAAGGAGGAGTACGACGCCACGGCCAAGAAGCTCGCCGGCATGTTCCAGGAGAACTTCGAGAAGAAGTACGCTCACCTGCCCGAGAACGTGAAAAACGCCGGCCCGCGCGCCTAACGCCCCGCCCGCGTAAAGCCAACGCAATGGAGCCCGTGCATCCACCTGCACGGGCTCCTTCTTCATACATCTATCCCCACCGCTCAGGCCGTGGGGCATAATCCCTTCGACCGTGGTTCCGCTGCGCTCCACAAAAAACGGTCTACGGGAATATGCCCCACGGCCTGAGCTGCGGCAACGCAGCCGAGAGGCGTCGGAGGGTTTCCCCGCAGTGCGTTTTTGTGGAGCGCAGCGGAACCACGCGCGAAGGGGAAATCCCGCAGGCGCCTCTCGGCGGCGAGACGGGTGCTAGAGCACGGCACCACCCAAGCCGAGTGCGGCCATCAGCACCATGAACACGACCGCGATGGGCAGCACGCGGGAAAGCAGCTTGCCCTCGGCACCGGCGACCTGGACGGCGGCCATTCCGATGGCGAGCGACTGGGGCGAAATCATCTTGCCCGCGCCGACACCGAGGGAGTTCAAAGCCACGATCCAATACGGGTCCATGCCCAGGGCCTCGGCGGCCTGCAGCTGCACCGATCCGAACAGCAGCCCCGAGCTCGTACCGGAGCCCGTGACGAACGCGCCGACCGCGCCGATGACCGGGGCCATGAGCGGGAACAGGGAGCCGGTAACGGCGATGCAGAAGGAGGAGACCGCGCCGATCATCCCGGCGTAGCCCATGACCTTGGCGCATCCGAGGACGGCGAGCATCGTGATGACGGTGGGCATCATCTGCTTGACCGTGGCCACAAGCACCTCGCCCATCACGCGCGGCGTCGCGCCTTGGATGAGCCCGCCCACGAACGCGGCGATGAAGATCCACACACCCGGCGTGTTCACCCACATGAACGTGACAGTCGAGGGGTCGGCGCCGCTAAAGATCGTGACGGCGCTCGAGAACTGAGCGAGCCAGGCGTTGACCGCGGGCACGAGCTTGGACGTCAACAGCAGCAGCACGAAAATCAAGATGAAGCAGGACCAGGCACGCAGGGCGCGGCGGGGCGTGACGCGCGCGGCGGCGTCCACGTGCATCTCGAACTCGGGCGCGACCGTCTTTTGACGGCGGGCAAGCATGGCGGTGACGAGCAGGGAGCACAGCGAACCGACCACGACCGTGAGCTCGGGGCCGACAAAGGCGGAGACCGCCAGCGACGGCAGCGCATACGCGACGCCCGAAGCCAGCGCGATCATACCCGCACCGCGCAGACGGGCGGCCAGGCCGAGCTTTGCCGAGGCATCGTTCGCAGGCTCCGCCGCGATCATGACGATGACGAAAGGCACGATGACGAAGAAGGGGGCGATCTGCAACATCTCGGTGAACGCGAGCTGAATGGGATCGAGGCCCGTGAGGCCCGCAAGGGACACCGTGGGAACGCCGACGGAGCCGAAGCAGGTCGGGACGCCGTTGGCGACCAGGCAGACGAGAACGGCCTGCAGCGGCGGGAAGCCGAGAGCGGCGAGCATGCCAGCGGGAATGGCGACGGCGGTGCCAAAGCCGCTCATGCCCTCCATGAAGCCACCGAAGCACCAGGCCACAAGCAGCGCGAGCACGCGACGGTCACGAGAAAGCGAGGTGATCATGGAGCCGATCACGTCCATGGCCCCCGTGCGCACGCACAGGTTGTATGTGAACACCGCAGCGATGATGACGAGGACGATAGGCCACAGTGCCATGACGAAACCCTCGAGGCTCGCGGTAGCGACCTCGATGGCGGGCATGCCCCACCAAGTGAGCGCCAATCCGCAAGCGATAACGAAGGACCCGATGGCGGCCTTCCACGCGGGAAGGTGCAGCGCGATGAGCGCAACGACCAACCAGATAATGGGTAACAATGCCAATACGAATGGAACAGCGAGGGCAGCGATTGACACGGCGACTCCTAACGATCTCCGATGTACTATGTCCAATCTCACGGGCGGCGGTAATGCCGCGCGACGCTCACGGCGACTTTTCCCCGTCGCCGCTCACGCTGAAACATCGTACCATTCAGCAGGCTCGGCATTGACATTTTCAACCCCCGCATCCTGCTTGCACCCCAGCCCCGCCGCGATAAGCCCACCTCGCGCCGAGACGACCGATTGGAGGAACCGTGCCCCTGCACCCTCTCGACAACCTGCGCGACAAGGTCCGCTCGCTCCACGAGCGGCACGAACGCAAGCGCAGCGTGACGTTATTCGGAAACCCGCACACGAGCACGGTCGCGCAGACGGGGAAAGCCGCCGACGGCCCCTCCAGACACGAGCCCGGCCCGATCGCGCGGCTGGTCGACACATGGTGGACACGACTGATCGCCGCCGTTTACGACGGCGGCCTTGCCGTGCAGGAAGCCGAGTACGGCAGCGGGGAGACCGCACGTGATTACCTATGGAACACCGCGGGCACCGGCGCATGGGGCATGGTCTTCCCGGCGCTGACCGTCGTGGCAACCCAGCTCGCAGGCATCAAACAGGCGGGCATGTTCTCCATGGCGTTCGCTGCGGGAACCCTCTTGATGTTCCTCTCGAACTTCGGCGTGCGCACCTATCAGGTATCCGATATCGACGAGAAGTGCTCGTTCGCCTCATATCAGGCGCAACGCTGGCTCACCTCCCTGCTGGCGCTTGCTGCGGGCCTGCTGTACTGCACCGTTCGTGGATACGATGCCACCATGCTCATGCTCTCCATCGGCATCTACATCTACAAGATCGTTGACGGACTCGCCGATGTGTACGAAGGACGGCTGCAACAGGCGGACAAACTCTACCTCGCCGGCATCAGTCAGGCGCTCAGGTCGGTCGCGGTCATCATCGCCTTCAGCGTGCTGTTGTTCATCACGCGCAGCATCGCCCTGGCGGGCGCGGGCGCGGGCCTGGCGTCCGTCGCCACCCTCATCCTGGTCACGATTCCGCTCGCCCTGCTGGAAACCGAAGCCTCGAGGCGCATGAGCCCGTTGGAGATCGGCGGGCTGTTCCGTCACTGCCTCCCGCTCTTCTCGGCGCTCTTCATGTTCAACCTCATCGAGAGCGTGCCCAAGTTCGCCATGGAAGGCATGCTCCCCTACGACAGCCAGCTGTACTTCAACGCGTTGTTCTTCCCCGCCCAAGGCATCCTGCTCGCCGCCGGGTTCCTGTACAAACCGCAACTGCTGAGACTCGCCAACATCTGGTCGAACCCTCGCAGGCGCCGCAAATTCGATCTGATCGTCCTGGCAATGATCGCCGTCATCACGCTCATGACCGCCGGCACGCTCGTGTTCATGGGCTGGCTGGGGATACCGATCATGAGCTTCATGTACGGTGTGGATTTTGAGGCGTATCGCGGAATCGCCTACCTGATGATCGTCGCGGGCGGCGTGAGTGCGGCGATCGATTTCCTCTACGCCATCATCACGGTGCTACGCCGGCAGAGCTCCGCCACCAAGCCCTACGCGATTACCTTCGCGTTCTCCCTGGTGGTCCCCACCGCGCTCATCTGGCTCACGGGCCTTACCGGCGCCGTGGCGGGATACCTCGCCTCTATGGTCATGCTTCTCGTTCTGCTGTCGATCGAGTACCACCGCATCAGGCAGGACCTATCCGAGAAAAACCGCTCCCCGTTCCACGCATAGAGCCGTTCCGGCGCATGACGGCCTCGCAACGCGGCTTACTCGCCCTCCTCGATGTCGGCGAGCCACACGCGGCGATCTTCAAGGCGCATAATGCCCACGCGGCCGCTGGGATGGCCCGCTGCGGCGGAGCAATCGATGCAGACGCGATCCGCGACACCGCCGGTGTCACGCGAGCAGCCGACCTCAACCATCACACCGCGCAGGTCTTCGTCAACCCCCGACCCGCACATGAGCGAGGCGTAACGCGGCATCGAGATCGAAGGGGTGTGCCCCGCAACCACCACCGGCCCCAAGCCGCTCGTCCCCACCAGGCCCGTCGGCGTCGACCAAAAATCGCGCCTGATCCACAGCAGGTCGCTCACGTCCTGCTCGATCATGGCTGCGAGCAGATCGTCCAGGGTCGCCGCGGCATACCCTGCCGCCTCGCTGCAAGAGACACCGAGCGCATCCAGGGAGGCCCGAAGGCGCGGCGCGTCCACGCCGGCATGGGCAAGCAGGTAGCTCCTACGATCGCCCCGCGCCGCGGAGGGCCTGCGATCATCGACCTCCACCACCGCGAACGTGGGCAGGTTCACGAGCCAGTCCATAAGATCCACATAGCGATCGCGCGGCAATTGCTCGAGCTGCTCGTAGGTGGTGTAGCCGCCGTTCATGTGCCAGGTCAGCTTGTCGCGCTCGTCACCACTCTCGAGCGACTCGTAGAGCATCTCCTCATGGTTGCCCATGAGCACGCGCACATTCGGGAGCGCGCGGACCATGTCGATCACGCCCAACGGGTCGGGGCCGCGATCGACCATATCGCCGAGCACGAAGACGGTGTCGTCCGAACCGGGCTGCGCAAGCTCGAGGGCACGGTCGAAGGCGCGCGCATGCCCGTGGATGTCCGAGACGACGAAGATGGCCATCTGTACCCCTTAAAGGTCAACTTGAACGTTAGGGTTATTGTACCGCGCTTCGCACTCGAGGCCGCGCTCATCCAGTCGAAGGCACGTCATGTAAACAAATGAGTGCTTCGACCATAATCGACGCCACAATCACTTTATGATGCTAAAGTCTTGGCAATGGCACGACACCCGAGGGAGGCCCACCATGGCACGCGTGCACAACTTCTCAGCCGGCCCCGCCGCACTGCCCCAATGCGTCCTGCGCGAAGCACAGGACGAGCTTCTCGACTACGCCGGGACCGGCATGTCCGTGCTGGAGATGAGCCATCGATCCGAGGCGTATCGCGCCATCATCGAGGATGCGGAGGCCACCTTGCGCCGCCTGCTCGACATCCCGCCTTCCTACCGTGTGCTGTTCCTGCAAGGCGGTGCGACTCTGCAGTTTGCGGGCATCCCGTTGAACCTCATGCGCCGGGGACGAGCCGGATACGTGGTGAGCGGCAATTTCGCCAAACTCGCCTGGCGCGAAGGGTGCAAATACGGAGACGCCGAGGTGCTTGCGAGTAGCGAGGCCACGAACTTCGACCGCATCCCCGAGCTCGACGCGGCCGAGAACCGCGCGACATCGGATGACCTCGACTACGTTTACATCTGCCAGAACAACACCATCTTCGGAACGCAGTTCCATACTCTCCCCGACTGTGCGGACACACCGCTCGTCGCCGACGTGTCAAGCTGCTTCCTATCCGGTCCGCTCGACATCGAGCGCTACGGCCTGCTGTTCGCCGGCGCGCAGAAAAACGCGGGGCCCGCGGGCGTGACCGTGGTGATCGTGCGTGAGGACCTCATCGCAAACGGGCCGGCCCGCGCCGACATATGCCCCACCTACCTGGATTTGCGCGTCCAGGCCGAAAAGGGCTCCATGTACAACACGCCCAACACCTTTGGCATCTACCTGTGCGGAAAGGTCTTCCGCTGGATCGAGCAGACCGACGGGCTCGTCGCCATGGCGCAGCGCAACCGAGCAAAGGCCGACCTGCTCTACCGCACCATCGACGATAGCGAGCTCTTCCAGGGCACGGCAGACCCCAAAAGCCGCTCCATGAGCAACGTCACCTTCCGCACGTGCGACGCCGAGACGGACGAGGCTTTCATAGCCTATGCCCGGGAGCGCGGCATCGAGGGCATCAAGGGCCATCGCATGGCGGGCGGCTTGCGAGCAAGCATCTACAATGCCGTGACCATGGACTCCGTCGGCGCGTTGGCAACATGCATGCGCGAGTTCGAGGCCTCCCGAGGCGGCCGATCTATCTAGGGGCTCGACGCCCCATTCATTCTGCTTCGTCAGCACCATTTGTTATTTCTGCTACGGAACGCAAGGTCGGCACCCATGAGGTCCGCCGCGAGTTTCCGCACGAGCCGAAGAGCCCAGTGGGCTCTTTGTGCGAGCAGGACTGTCTGAGCGCCGGACCCCATGGGTGCCGGTCGCCGGGATACGGAGGAATTCACCATGCGCTATATCAAGACCATCGATGACATCACCAAAGACGGACAGGTCGACTTCGGAGCGGGGTACGAGCTGGTCGAACGCACCGAGGACGCGGACGCCATCCTCATGCGATCCACCGACCTGCACGGCTACGAGCTCCCGGCGGGCATCCGCGCCATCGGACGCTGCGGCGCGGGCGTGAACAACATCCCCATCGAGGAGTACGCGCGACGGGGCGTCGTGGTGTTCAACTCCCCAGGCGCCAACGCCAACGCCGTGAAGGAGATCGTCATCGCCATGATGATCATGTCGAGCCGCGGAATCGTCCAAGCCATGCAATGGGTGCGCGATAACGCCGACGACCCCGACATCCTCGTGGATGCCGAGAAGGCCAAGAAGGCGTTCGTGGGGCGCGAGATCCGTGGCAAACGCGTGGGCGTGGTGGGCCTCGGCAACGTGGGGTCCCGCGTGGCAAACGCCTGCGTGGAGCTTGGCATGGACGTCTTTGGCTACGACCCGTTCATCTCGGTCGAGAACGCCTGGTCACTCAATCGCGAGGTCCAGCGCGTGGGCACGCTCGAGGACCTCTGCCGCGGATGCGACTACCTCACTTTGCACGTGCCTGCAAAGGCAGATACCGTCGGGATGATCTCGACCGACCAGCTCGAGTTGCTCGCACCCGGTGCGGTGCTCGTCAATTTCGCACGCGAATCCATCATCGACGAGGACGCGGTCGACACCGCACTGCGCGCCGGCAAGCTTTCCTGGTTCGCCTGCGATTTCGCCACGCCCAAGACGGTTCGCATGCCGCGGACCTTCATCACCACGCACTCGGGCGCAGGCACCAAGGAGGCCGAGGCGAACTGCGCGGACATGGCCATCTCCGAGCTCAAGGACTATCTCGAGAACGGCAACATCGCCCATTCGGTCAACTACCCGACCTGCTCCATGGGCAAAGCCCGGGCCGCGAGCCGCATCGGATGCCTGCACGCAAACGTGCCCAACATGATCGGTCAGATCACCGCCGTCCTCGCAAAAGACAACGCCAATGTGCAACGCATGGTCAACGAGAGCGCCGGCGAAAATGCCTACACGATGTTCGACACCGACGAGCACCTCGACGAGGCCACCATCGCAGCATTGAGAACGATTCCGTCCATGTATCGCGTGCGCGTCATCAAATAAAGCGCAGAGCGCCTACGCCCCGAGCTCATCCACCGCGCGCGGAGCGCCCGGGGCGAGGCCGCTTTCGGCGGGCTCGAACCCCTCGAGCGAGGAAAGGCCACGGGCAACCAGGGCGCTCGCCGCGCTCGAGACGTTCTCGATGGGGGTATCGCCGCCCATCATGATCCATTGCCGGTACGCCGACAAAATCCCGCCGAACACGAACGAGAGGTAATAGTCGAGCTGATCGGAGCGCACGCTCGCCGGGATCATGCAGTAACGCTCAAGCTCCTCATACATGGACTGCTTGATGCAGGTGAACACCAGGTCGAAGGGGACGCACTCGAACACGCGCCGCTTGAGCGAGATGTTCTCCATGATGGCCCTGTTCACCATCTCGAAAAACACCTGGATGCGCACGGCAAAACCGCCTTGCTCGCCTTCCCCCGTGCACGCCAGCAACCCGTGCGTGTTCTCCACGATATCGTCGATATGGCTATCAAGCACATAAGCGAGCAGGCCGTCGATCGACCCGAAGTGCTTGTAAAAGGTCTTGCGGTCCACATCGGCCTTACGCGCGATGTCGGTGACTGTGATGTCCTCATAGGCCTTCTCCGCCAACAGGTCCTCGAACGCCGCGACCATAGCCGCACGCGAGCGGAGCACGCGACGGTCGATGCGCTCGCACTGGGACGCGGACGGCGCGGACGCCTTTGAGGCCCCTCGCTCCTCGACCATCCTCAAACGGCACCCATCCATACCCTTTACTCCTCCACAGCTCGTATCCTTTGAGGCAAAACCCACATCTATCTGCACTTCGTTGAATAGACACAGTTGCTTATTCCACATTTGTAGAATATACCACAGCTGTTACTATTCACGGCAAGGCGACGCGGCGAGTCGTTCCTCCGTCTTCGCGACTCGAACTGTAGGCATGCCCCGCGTCGCCTCCAGTGCGTCGAAAGAAGGAACAGCATGGCACTCACACAAGTGGCGGAACGAGCGGCCCTCAACAAAATCATCGACTATCTCGACGAGGACCCCGAGAAGAACATCGACACCATCATGACGCTCGTGGACAAATTCGTCCCCGAGTATGTGCTCCCCTCGCAACGCCGAGCCTTCGACACCGCGATCCGCGAACGCAATAACTGGTACCGACTCATGATGCGCATCTTCGACCTCAACCCCGAAGTACGCACCAAGCTGCTCAAGACGCTCATTGTGGACTGCAGCGTCCTGGCATGGCCCCACCAGGAAAGGATGCGCGAAAAGTACCAGTGCAACATCCCGTATGCGATCCTGCTCGACCCCACGAGCGCCTGCAACCTGCGTTGCACGGGCTGCTGGGCGGCTGAATACGGACACGCGCTCAACCTTTCCTTCGAGGACATCGACTCCATCATCTGCCAAGGCAAGGAGCTCGGCTGTCATATCTACATCTACACCGGCGGCGAGCCGCTCGTGCGCAAGGATGACCTCATCCGCCTGTGCGAAAAGCACCAGGATTGCGCATTTCTGTGCTTCACCAACGCGACCCTCATCGACGAGGCGTTCTGCCAGGAGATGATCCGCGTGGGCAACTTTGTTCCCGCCATCTCCGCCGAGGGTGACGAGGGTACGACCGACTCACGCCGTGGCAAGGGCACGTACGCCAAAATCGAGCGCGCCATGAACCTGCTTCGCGAAAACGGCCTGCCGTTCGGCATCTCCTGCTGCTGGACGCGCGAGAACGCCGACGCCGTGGCCACCGAGGCGAACATGGACTGGATGATCGAGAAGGGCGCTCTGTTCTGCTGGTACTTCCACTACATGCCCGTGGGAGCCTCCTCGCCCGCCTCGCTCATGCCCACTCCCGAGCAGCGCGAGCGCATGTACCACTTCGTGCGTGACATGCGCTCCAAGAAGGAGCTGTTCACCATGGACTTCCAAAACGATGGCGAGTTCGTGGGAGGCTGCATCGCCGGCGGCCGCCGCTACCTGCACATCAACGCCGCGGGTGACGTCGAGCCCTGCGTGTTCATCCACTACAGCAACGTCAACATCCACGACGTCACGCTGCTCGAGGCCCTTAAATCGCCGTTGTTCATGAAGTACTACGAGAACCAACCGTTCAACGACAATCACCTGCGGCCCTGCCCCATGCTCGAGAACCCCTACGAGCTCGGCCGGCTCGTCGCCGAATCCGGTGCGCACGGAACCGACCTGGTGGAACCGGAGACCCCGGAGGACCTCCGCCGCAAGACCGTTGCCGGCGCGGCGGCGTGGGCGCCCGTGGCCGAGAAGATCTGGAATGACGAGAACGATCCCATGTACACCAAGCGTCTCGAGGGCATGCAGCAGGGTATGGCGGAAACCGACCTCGAGAAATTTGAGCGCCTGGGGCACTTCGGCGATTGCCAGAACGAGAAATAGCGCAGGACGCGCCCGGGAAGCGCGGGCCGCGCCTGGCTACGCTCGCGATGGTGCACCCGAGACAAACGGGTACGAATTCGCACGCAACGAGACCGGCCTTTCGGCACCGCACGGTTGCGCTCGCGAAAGTGGGGCTCGAGTTCACGCCCGAGCCCCACTTTTTTCAGCCATCGTGACGCAGGCGGGGTACGATAACGCCATATGTGATCGACCCGCGCGAGAGGACCGTCCATGAGAGCGCTTCCCTTTCCTTGCATTCGCCCTGTCCCCGAGCACGCCGCCGAGGTGGCAGCTCTTCCCTATGACGTCTTTGACCGCGGCGAGGCAGCCGAGTACGTCGAGGGCAGGCCGCTCTCCTTCTTGAACATCGACCGGCCCGAGACGCAGTTTGCCGCCGACCAGGACATGTACGCACCGGAGGTATACGCGCGTGGAGCAGAGCTGCTACACGAGCGCCTCGAGGACGGGACCTTCGTGGAGGACCGCAACCTGGCGTATTACATCTACCGCCTTGCCTGGGAGGGACACGTGCAGACCGGCATCGTCTGCGTGTGCGCCGTCGACGAATTCGAAAGTGGCATCATCAAGCGCCACGAGCTTACGCGCGAAGATAAGGAACGCGACCGCATCGAGCACATCGAGGCGCTCGGTTGCCAGACGGGACCGATCTTCCTCACCTACCGCGACCAGCCCGTGCTCGACATGATCGTCGGCGCGGCCACGACCTCCACCCCGTTATACGACTTCGCCGATGATGAGGGCGTACGCCAGACCGTCTGGGAGGTCGTGCGCCACGATGCCGTCGATGCGTTGCGCGCCATGCTCGGCACGATTCCGTGCGCCTATATCGCCGACGGGCATCATCGGGCCGCGAGCGCCGTGAAGGTTGCACGCCACATGCGCGAAGAAGCGCGAGCGACGGGCAGTTACACCGGCAAGGAGCCGTTCAACTACGTCCTCTCCGTCCTGTTCCCCGCCAGCCAGCTCACCATCCTGCCGTATAACCGCGTGGTTTCCGACCGCAACGGACTCGACACGTACGAGCTGCTCGAGGTGCTGAGCGGCGCAGGATTCGGCATCGTGGAGGCAGAGGGGCCGGTGGAGCCGCGCGAGCACGGCGTGTTCGGGATGTACACCAACGGTACCTGGTACGAGCTGCGGGCGGACAACCCCAACCCGAGGGCCTATGCCGTAGAGAATACCAGCAGCGGCATCAACGCCGAGATGGGATCGGCCGAGGACGACGAGCGCCGCAGCGGTGGATCGAGTCAAGATGGCGGAAGGCCCTCCAACCCAGCAGATTCCCTTGATTGCTCAATCCTGCAGAGCTGCGTCTTGTCTCCTATTTTTGGAATCAAGGACCCCCGCACCGATCCGCGCATCTCCTTCGTCGGCGGCATCCGTGGGACCGAGGAGCTTGAGCGCAAAGCGGGCGCCGAGGGCGTTGCGTTCACGATGTGCGCGACGAGCATCGACCAGTTGCTCGCCGTAGCCGACGCCGGCGAAGTTATGCCGCCCAAATCCACGTGGTTCGAACCCAAGCTGCGCAGCGGCCTGTTCATCCATCGCATCGCGAAATAGCAATCGTTTCACGAGGCGCTCGCCGGGCAAAACCGATGATTCGCACGGCCTCCCTTCTTCAAAAGGGGGGCCATTTTCATGTAAAACCGAGCAATTGGTCAAAATACCCTGATTGTGCGCTCAAATCCTCCCGGTTTTTGCCTTGCATATTTTCCCGCCTTCACCAATCCTGCGGTTTTGCCGCAAGCCTCCAGCCCGGCAGTACTGAGCCGCTCGCACGTTAAAATTCGGCTTAAGCAATCCTGGGGTTTTGTCGCCCGCGGCAAAACCCCTCAGCGCACGATCAGAGTATTTTGACCACACTTCGAAAAACGTACGATGCGCGTCGCCTCAGATGCAAAAACCTATGCATGATGCAGAGCAAATAAACGCGATTTATACATTTCGTCTAAACCCTGAATCCAGCTGGGGAGCGGTATGCCGGCCACGACCCAATCAGCAACAAGCTTCGAAGCACACCGGGGGTGAAATTCCTACTCCCCGAGCAAATCCCGCAACTCATCCTGCTCGAGGATCTCGACCAACTCGAACGCACCCTTGTCGAACGCGAAATGCATAACACTGCAGTTGCCCGGCACCTTACCGCAGCCAAAACCGCCATCGGGCACCCACTTAGTCAGAAACTCACGGCACGCCGACCCGTGACTCACCACCAAAACGCGCTCATGCCCAGGTTGCTCCATAATCCGTGCCAGGGCATCGCTCACGCGGGCGCGGACGGCCATCTGCCCCTCCCCACCAAACGGAACGTAGAAGTCGCCCCAGGGAAACGGCGGCATAAGGTCGACCCTCTCGCCCTCGAAGGCCCCGAAACCCCATTCGCGCAGGTCTTCCACGCGCTCGTAAGGCATATCCACGATGCGCTCAATCGTCTGCTGGGTGCGCGTCAACGTTGAGGTGTACGCATGGTCGAACGCGATCCCCTCGCGCGCAAAGTACCGCCCGATGCGCTCCGCCTGCTCCTCGCCCTCCGACGTGAGCGGGGCGTCGCACCAGCCCTGGATAACGCGCTTTTCGTTGAACATGGTCTGGCCGTGTCGAACCAGATACAAATCACCGCTCATCGAAGCCCCCACTCGATGTGACATCATGTTTACGGATGTCGCATTTGCTCATATCAATGTGTTCCGATTGTATCAATCGATGAGCTGACAGCGCTCGCAGGGTCCAAAGGTATCCCTTTCCTTTCGCATGGGTAGGATTACATATGTACGTTATCTAACTTCTGTCGATTGGAGCGGCCATGAGAGAATTCATCGACGACGAGGGCGAACGGCACATCGACCCCTTCTGCTTTGACGAGTTCGGGCTGATCGACCGCGGTGTCAAAGCGGTCAGGTTCCTATACGGCGTAACCGGAGCAGTCGGGCTCATCGGCGGCGCCGCCCTGCTCATCTGGCCCGTGAAGACACTCGTGGTGCTCGCCGTCATCCTCGGAGCATACTTCATTATCGCAAGTGTCGTGCGCATCGGCGTGGCTGCGGGCACGCCCTTCATGCCTGCGGGTTGGCGCGCACTCAATATCCTCTCCAGCCTCTTGCTGCTCTTCTGCGGCATCATCATGCTGAAGAACCAGACGGCATCCGCTGCGGCCCTCGCGACTCTCGCAGCCATCGCAATCGGATTCGGCTGGATTATCGAGGGCGTGGTAACCCTCGTCGAGACGGGCATGGTGCACAACCGCGGTCTCTCCATTCTCTCCGGCGTACTGTCGATTGTCGCGGGCATCGCCGTGTTCATGTTCCCACTCGAATCGGTCGACCTGATGATCGTCTTCTCCGGCATCGCTCTCGCGGTGTTGGGCGGCGTGCTGCTCGTCCGTGCGTTCACCTTTGGAAAGATCTCACGCTAGCGGCGTTCGCGGCGCGCCCCATTTGCGCATCGTCCTCAATCCAACACCGATACTCGCCGCCCGGGCACCTGCAAAAAGCCCGGGCGGTTTTGTCTACCTGAACTCCCAAAAACTACCCCTTGACCTTCACGCTACGTAAGGGTTTATCCTACGGGCGAAACGGAACGGGAGGGGCATGTGAGCGCGAACAGGGCTTATGGCATCGGAGAAGTCTCCGACATCGTGGGGGTCTCAACCCGAACGCTCAGATATTACGAAGAGTCGGGACTGCTCGTACCCGCGCGAACAGCCAACGGATATCGCCGCTACACCCCTGCGGACCTCGACCGCTTGCAGGAAATCCTGCTCTTGCGCCACATGGGAATGAGCGTGGCGGAGATTCCGAGCGCCCTGAGCGCAACGGAAGATGAGCGCCGACGAACGCTCGCGCGCCATCTTGGAACGCTCAGGGCCGAACGAGAGCGACTCGATACCCTCATCCGCACCGTCGAGAACACAATCGAGCACATCGAGAAGGGAGTCCCCATGGGCGATAAGGCAAAGTTCGAGGGCATGAAGCGCGACCTCGTGGAGCAAAACGAGCGCACGCACGGCGCCGAGGTGCGCGAGCGCTGGGGCGATACCGCCGCGGACGAGGCAAACCGCAAGATGCTCAACCTGAGCGAGGGCGAGTTCGAGCGTTTCCAGGAGCTGGGGCGCGCAATCAACGAATCGCTCGAAGCGGCCGTAAACGCGAATGCCGATCCCACAGGCGACGAGGGAGAACGCATCTATCGCCTCCACCGGGAGTGGCTCGGATTCACCTGGAACTTCTACACACCCGAGGCGCACAAGGGCCTTGCGGAGATGTACGTCGCAGATGAGCGTTTCACCGCCTATTACGATGGCAACGTCGTCGGCTGTGCCGCTTGGCTGCGAGACGCGATAGCCGCGCACGCGCGATAGCGGGCCGAAATGACGCCGCGCGCGAGCGTCCCATCGATGTCGAAGAATATGAGGCCCTTGATTTTCATTGCGGCGCCACCTTTGAAGAGCTGCCCAAGTCAGGTAGCGGAATCATGCGAATCTGCGCCCTGTGACAGCAGCGCGAGGCATGTGGGATCCAAGCGATAATGCCCGACGATGTGCCCATAGCTTTGCAGCTTGTCTTCCTCATAGCGCAACTGAAACGGCCCGGAATGATGAATGAGATACGGAACGCCGTGTTCGTTGCGACGGTCGGAGACGATCCCAATGTGCCCCTCATACAAGACAATGTCCCCACCGCGCCATTCGGTGATTTCATCGGCATCGTTTGCCAGGCGCTGCGCATGGGCGTCGAAAAAGACCTTGAGATTGGGCGTGCGGCGGAAATCGATCGCCGGATCCGGGATCTCGATCGCATAGGCCTCTGGACGCCGCGCAACGTCAGCTGCAACGAGCGCCTGAAGGTCGTAACCCGCCTCCCGGCACGCGATGGCAACCACATCGGTGCAGACACCGTGCTCGTCATCGGGATAGCCCGAAGGGTAATAGACGCTCTTGTAGTGCGGACGGGTCTGGATGTAGGCGAGGGCAGCAGCGAGGACATCGTCGCTGTCGGGAATGCCGTCGGAGTCGGCATCAACCGTGGCGGCGGGGTCGGCGGAGAGGCCGGCCTCGCCCGCCCCGGAGGCTCCCTCGTACCGGTCGACGGGGCGATACGAAGATGTGATGCAAAGTCGCCCCCTCGCGATAAGGACCGCACCGACGGCGATTAACGTGAACGCAAGTATTGCGAGCACGACGATGGAAATGCGCGACCCGCTTCTCCTCGTACCCATTTTTCGTCCCTCCATCCTTCCCCGTTATGCGGCGGCGGTCAGGATCCCCGCGCGACTTTTACGCTCGCCCTTAGCCGCCGGCATCGATTTTTGTCCGGACGAATCGGCACCATTATCGCAGGGAGTGGATTCTGCTGCGACACGCGGAGTGACGCTATTTGTCTCGGCTTCACTCACCTCGTCGGCCCACAGCTCGCCGACGAACATGTCCATGATCTCCGTGCCGTGGACCCAGCGCCCCTGGACAAAGTCGTACGTTTGGCACACTGCGTCGTCCATACGATGGATTCCAATTCCGTTGTCCTCGATGTTATACCCCCATACGGACCCCCTGCATGTGGCGACAATCGCACGTTGGCAGGATGCCGGTCCCGCCTCAATTTAGGGACTGTCCCTGAATTGAGGTTCATACCCGCTTCATCGCGGCGCGAGGCTCAATGACTTACACGATGCCGATGGATTGCCAGCCAGGACAACACTGCTCCAAAACGCTAGTAGGTCACCGTATCGCCGTCTTCATTGCCGATACCGTAGAACTCGTTGTACGAATCCACGGCCTCTTTCGGTGCCTTGTTCGTGAGGATGTATCCGAACTCGTCCATAGTCTCAGGGTCCTCGTTCAGCTTGTACCATTCCTCGTTATCCATGAACTTGGGCTGCAAGTGCATAACCCATCCCTCCTAGGAACCTTGTTTCTTCAACCAGTCCTGCATAGCCTTACCGAAAGCGTTGGGGCTTCTGCTGTGAGCGCTGGCGAATGCCTCCGCGAAGAACTCCGTCGAATTGGATGGACCGCATCTTGATACCACGTCACCCATCTTGGCCCGTACTTCTTTATTGCTGCGCTAACTATAGAACGCTTCGCGGATGCCGTGAACTGAGCCGCTTTCTTCGGTCGCTGTTGGATTGCCAGTCAGAACGACACTGCTCCAAAACCTTTACGGGCCTCAGCGCACCCGATTCCTTGCAAAAATTGAGTCGAGGATTACTCGCATACTGCAGCTGCACTTTTTGAAGGTTTTCTCGCATATATCTTCCGCTTTGATTGGGAAATCTACTCAGCGGCCCGGGGAACCGTAATATATCCTCTATTTCCGAGCCTTTCAGTGCATAGAAAGGGTTTTCCAATTTCGCAAGAGAGCGCACTAGAGTTGCTGCATTTCTAGCCGCATGTTCTGCCTTTACGCCACCGTTTAGGACGCCTAGGGCCAAGAAAAACCACGCTTGTTTATCCGTCATCGATCATCTGCTCCAATTGCGCTCCACATTCACCTTCTCCTTTTCCAAGAACGCATCGAACAGATCTATATGAAGCAGATTGCATAAGGATACAAGCACAATAAACACGTCAGCGACTTCCGATTCGACCGAGTCGTAGTTCGTTATGCGCGCATAGTCAATTGAACTAGATGCGTCCTCTTTCCTTATTGCTTTCGCAAGTTCGCCAACCTCTTCGAGCAATAGGAGCATTTTTTCCTTCACCCCTTGTCCGTCAAAACCGCGCAAAGAGAGGCAAGCTTCTAGGTAATCTTGGATTGCGTCCAACGGAGCCTCTTTTGTCAGTCTCTGCAACAACTCTGTTTGTTTGTTTTGCATAATGAGCCTCCTTTGTTCAACATGGGCCGTTACCTCGAATTTTGATTATTGCCACCTCGCCCAACTCTTAGTGCATAGGACACCGTCCTTAACAAAGAGTTATTAAGCTGCGAGGGTCGTGTCCAATACCATTCAGCGGTTGGGCCATGGTTGGGCCATGCAAGCGCGGAAGAGGGATCGCGTGAACGAAATAGAATAACGGAATGAATCCGAAGGACCGCATGGGGCCCTGCTTTCTCTTTCGACGCAAAGCAGATCCGATAGTCCCTTTCTGGCTCAACTGGGGTGCGGACAGAAAGTTGGACCGTGGGACGGTCCGGACTGGAGGTTCGCATGTACAGCAGGGAGAAGGTCGAGCTCTCCCTCCTGGCTACGGAGGACGGCATGGGGCCCGCCGCCGACGTGGCGCTCGCGGGGGTCTCGGTGGGCGCGGCCAAGAAGTGGGCGGTTGGGCGCCTCCCGCACAGCCACACCGGGGCGCGCTGTAGAATCGGGACGAGGAAACAGTGCCGGAAGGAGGCCAGCTTGGGCCCCGACAAGTCGATCTACGCCCCGCCCGCGACCGACCCGCTCGCCGGGCTCAAAGAGGACCAGATAGAGAACCTGCTGCTCAGGGCGGTGTTGGGCGACCTAAAAGCGGAAGGATGGGACCCGGCTTCGATCTCGAACAGGAGCAAATGCGAGCTCGGCGAGAGATTGAGGCGGGCGATCGCCCTGCCCCTCCGCTCGATCACAGGTTTCTTGAGGATATCGAAGAGCTCCTATGAGTGCTGGAGGCCCCGCGTGGCCGGGCCGCGCGACCGCGACGCCGACATACGGGCCCGCGTGGTGCGCGTCTTCCGCGAGGGCTCGTGCTGCTGGGGGTACCGCACCGTCTGGGCGCGCCTGCGCCGCGAGGGCGTTCGGGCCAACGAGAAGCGCGAGGAGGGCCTCGAAGTCGTCTACAACAAGAGGCGCGCCAGGGGCTACAGCTCCTACGCAGGCGAGGTCTCCAAGGCGCCGGAGAGCCTCGTGAACAGGAAGTTCCGCGCCGACGAGCCGAACCGGCTGTGGCTCACCGACATCACCAAGCTCAGGCTCCCAAGCGGCGAGAAGGTCTGCCTGAGCCCGGTCGTCGACTGCTTCGACGGTATGCCCGTCGCCTGGTCGGTCGGGCTGCACCCCGACAAGCGCCTCGCGAACTCGAGCCTGCTCAAGGCCTGCGCGGCCAGGCCGGCGGACGCGCACGACGATCCGCTCGGACCGCGGCGGCCACTACCGTTAGACAGAGTGGATCGAGATCCGCCGGGAGAACGGGCTGGTCAGGAGCATGTCGGCGCAGGGCTGCAGCCCCGACAACTCGGCCTGCGGGGGCTTCTTCGGGTGCCTCAAGAACGAGTTCTTCCACTTACAAGGACTGCGAGGGCGTGACGACCGAGGAGTTCATGGGGAGGCTGGATGCCCACCTCGTGTACTATCGTGAGGGGCGGATAAAGAAATCCCTCGGGTGGCTGAGCCCAATGGAGTACTGCAGGAAGCTTGGATACGCCTAGACGTGGTCCAAGAAATCGTCCGCACCTCAACGAGGGCCCTTTTTTCGTCCTCGAGGCACACCATACTATTTCGTGCGGACAAAAGCGATTTAAGCTTCAATGTAATCGGCGAACAGCCATTTGACTATGCCAGCGGACAGGAATTAGGGCTGCCACTCTTTCGACAATCGGCCTCGTGGCATTTTGTCAGCCTGTTAGCTCGAATCGCTGCAGCAAGGGAAACGGAGTCATTTATGCCCACCCTCATCATCGACGCCGACGCGTGCCCGGTCACACGCGAGGCCCTCGCCTGCGCACGCTCGGCGCGCATCCCCGTACTCATCGCCGGAAACTCCACGCAAAACCTCGCCCGCCGCATCCGCCGCGACGATC
>ERZ832522.1043-NODE-1043-length-38730-cov-5.628649_pt1 | contig 38730 bp, 37 predicted proteins | sample MGYA00519951_ERZ832522 | MGnify/ENA primary metagenome ERZ832522 (study PRJEB31850, sample SAMEA3708728) | human gut metagenome | biome: human gut; feature: human-associated habitat; material: faeces | place: China | collected 2014 ... | reverse complement strand
CAGTCTGACGCCTAAAGCGTCTGGAAGCACGTGACTTCAGTCATGTGAGGTTCACTAATTATGCAATAAATACATTTACAGAATTGATAAAAAGAAAAGATTCTGCTAGAATAATAAAGAGTTGTACATTAAAAATTACACACTGATTAAGGATAAAATAAAAGGAGTATTTACCATGCCAGTATTTGATTTCAGCGGTGCTTCAGACAAGAAACCAGGTGTACAGTCTGAATGTACCTACACTACTTTCCAGTCTGATGAAAAGGAGACTTCCCCTGAGAAACCGATCATGATTCTGGATAACAGCAGCCGTCAGTGGAAACATCATTCCTGCGGTATTTTTACTAATCCAATCAAACGTACATCCTTTGAATTTAAAGAGGATGACGGCGTTTTCAGTGCAGATATCATCAGTATTGATTCAAGATTTGTAAGTCTTCTGAAATGGCTTGGGGAGAATCATATCAATGTGCGCCTTTCAGGAGAGAATAAAGAGAATGGTTATGCAGTTTATAAGATTCGTGAAACTGCTTTTGGCGGCGGCACGAAACTTTCCGCAGAGGACGGATTTCTTCAGTTTATGATCGAGAGACTTCTTGCAAGCAGTGCACCTGCAGAGATTGTTGAGGATGAAGATGAAGAAGAAACAGGGGATGAGATGAAGCTGACAAGCATTCAGAGCATCACTGACTTTATGACCTGTGCCGGAAGAACTCTGCCGGATAATATTCGTCTCTGGGCTCGAAGAAACCTTGCAGTTGCCCGCTCTCATGAGGTATCTCCGGAAGAGAGACGCCACGCTCAGCGTGCACTGTCCATTATGATGAACATTCAGTGGAAGAATAACTACTTTGAAGCAATTGATCCGCAGGAAGCACGCAGAATTCTTGATGAGGAACTCTACGGAATGGAATCTGTAAAGCAGCGTATCATTGAAACCATCATCCAGATTAACCGTACCCATACACTTCCTGCATACGGACTTCTCCTTGTAGGCCCTGCAGGTACAGGTAAATCCCAGATTGCATACGCAGTTGCCCGTATTCTGAAACTGCCTTGGACAACTCTGGACATGAGTTCCATCAATGATCCGGAACAGCTTACAGGAAGTTCCAGAATCTATGCAAACGCAAAGCCCGGAATCATCATGGAAGCTTTCTCAGCAGCAGGAGAATCCAACCTTGTATTTATTATCAACGAGCTTGATAAAGCAGCGTCAGGTAAGGGCAACGGAAACCCTGCAGACGTACTTCTTACTCTGCTTGACAATCTTGGATTTACAGATAACTATATGGAATGTATGGTGCCCACAGTGGGCGTTTATCCTATTGCTACGGCAAACGATAAATCCCAGATCAGCGCACCTCTGATGTCCCGTTTCGCGGTGATCGATATCCCGGATTATACATCAGAAGAGAAGAAAATCATCTTCTCCAAATACGTTCTTCCGAAAGTTCTGAAACGCATGAGCCTCAAGGCAGAAGAATGCGTAGTAACAGAAGAGGGTCTGAATGCCATCGTTGAATTGCATAAAAATACAAGCGGTATTCGTGATCTGGAACAGGCAGCAGAGCATATCGCAGCCAATGCCCTGTACCAGATTGAAGTAGATCACCTGACAGGTGTGACATTTAATGCAGATATGGTAAGAAGATTACTTTCCTGAAAAAAATCTTGACAGAGATAAAAGTTGAGAGTATACTATCAGACATCAGCAAGATAAATCGCAAAAATTGCTGATAAAAATAAAATAAGATCTTCAGGGCAGGGTGCAATTCCCTACCGGTGGTAAAGCCCACGAGCCGTAAGGCATGATTCGGTGTAATTCCGAAGCCGACAGTACAGTCTGGATGAAAGAAGATAACAGTAGAGATACAGAAGAATTAACTGATCTGTGAAAGCGACTGCTCTGGAATAATAAATTTATTCCAGAGCTTTTTAATATCATCAAAGCAGTTTTAATGATGAAGCAAAAAGTCAGATTCACACGAAGATAATTCAAGCAGATATTAATTTACAGGCCCTGGATGTTGAAAGACACCGGGGCTTTTTTGGTATCATCAGTACCATCAGAAGAACAGGAGATGAGGGATTGAAAGATATAACGGATATGGAAAAAGACAGGCAATATATGAAAATGGCGTTAGAACTGGCGCAAAAAGGAATGGGATTTACAGCACCTAACCCAATGGTAGGTGCCGTGATCGTCAAAAGCGGAAAAGTCATTGGCCAGGGATATCACAGAAAATACGGTGAACTTCATGCAGAAAGGGAAGCTCTGGCATCATGTACAGAACAGCCAGAAGGTGCCTCCATATATGTTACTCTGGAACCTTGCTGCCATTACGGGAAACAGCCTCCGTGTGTCAATGCAATCCTGGAATCGGGGATCAGACGTGTGATTATTGGTTCCTCGGACCCTAATCCCCTGGTTTCAGGAAAAGGAATCCGGATTCTGAAAGAGCATGGGATCGAAGTAACGGAAAACGTTTTAAAAGAAGAGTGCGATAAACTCAATGAAGCATTTTTCTATTACATACAGAATCAAAAACCATATGTAGTCATGAAATATGCGATGACCATGGATGGAAAAATTGCCACTTATACAGGCGCATCCAGATGGGTGACAGGCGAAGCTGCCAGAATGCATGTGCAGAAACAGAGATTGAAATATACAGGGATTATGGCTGGAGTGGGAACTGTGCTGGCAGATGATCCGATGCTTACATGCAGACTGGAAAACGGCAGAAATCCTGTGCGTATTATCTGTGACTCCCACTTGCGGACACCACTGAATTCCAGAATTGTGAAAACGGCATCAACAATTCCAACAATCTTTGCAACCAGCAGTAAAGACCAGCAGAAGATAAAGAATTATGAAGATATGGGATGTAAAGTTCTGGATGTCCCGGAAAAAAACGGACACATAGATTTAAACAGACTAATGGAACTTCTGGGAGCTGCAAAGATAGACAGTATCTTACTGGAAGGAGGAGGCACTTTAAACTGGTCAGCACTCGAAAGCGGTATTGTTCAGAAAGTCCAGACCTATATAGCACCCAAACTTTTTGGGGGAGAAAGTGCAAAGACACCGATAGAAGGAAAAGGATTTCCTGATCCTGCCAGCGCAATATTATTAAAAAACAGCGAAATAATCAGAATAGGAGATGATTTTCTTATAGAGAGTGAGGTGAAGAGTAATGTTCACGGGAATTGTTGAAGAACTGGGAACTGTGAAAAAAATAAAAAAAGGAGCAAATTCAGCAGTATTTACGATACGGGCAGAGAAAATTCTGGATGATCTGAAAACAGGGGACAGTGTAGCTGTAAATGGAATCTGCCTCACTGTAACTGCATGTCTGGAAGATGGTTTTACAGCAGATGTGATGCATGAGACATTGAATCGTTCTGCGCTGATTCAGCTTTCTTTGGGACAGCATGTAAATCTGGAAAGGGCAATGCCTGCAAATGGAAGATTTGGAGGACACATTGTTGCCGGGCATGTGGATGGAACAGGAAAAATCACGGAAATTCGCAGAGATGATAATGCTGTCTGGTACACCATTCAGGCTTCACCACAAATTATGAAATATATTGTGACAAAAGGTTCTGTAACAGTTGATGGAATCAGTCTTACAGTGGCAAAAGTCTCAGAAACAGACTTTTCCATTTCTGCAATTCCTCATACAGTAAAGATTACAGTCCTCGGAGAACGCAAAGAAGGAGATATCGTTAATCTGGAGACAGACATAATTGGAAAATACGTGGAAAAATTAATAACGCCTGTGAAAGAACAGCCGATAAAAAGTAATATTACACGGGATTTTCTGAATAAGTATGGCTTTTGACAGAATTAACCACAAAGCGGTTATTCGATTGATGCAGAACTGTACAGTGGATGTTTTATCTGCCTGACACGAACCAGATAAGCAGCCAATACGAATGATTTTGCCCTCTTAACAACAGAAAAATATATTGTATCAGAAAATACATTGCATAAGGAGAGAAAAAATGAACGGATTTGATTCAGTAGAAGAAGCTCTGGAAGAACTTCGGAATGGAAAAATTATTCTGGTAACGGATGATCCGGACAGAGAGAATGAAGGAGATTTTATCTGTGCAGCAGAGTTTGCCACAACAGAAAATATTAACTTTATGGCAACTCACGGAAAAGGACTTATCTGTATGCCAATGTCTGAGGAATATGTAAGAAAACTGCAGTTCCCGCAGATGGTAGCAGAAAATTCAGATAATCACGAAACTGCTTTTACTGTTTCCGTAGACCATATCAGCACCACTACAGGAATCTCTGCGGCAGAACGTTCTGTTACTGCCATGAAATGTGTGGATGAGAATGCAAAACCCGAAGATTTCAGACGCCCCGGACATATGTTTCCACTTCTGGCGAAGAAGAACGGTGTTCTGGAAAGAAACGGACATACAGAGGCAACTGTAGACCTGTGCAGACTTGCAGGGTTAAAACAGTGCGGGCTGTGCTGTGAAATTATGAGAGAAGACGGCACTATGATGCGGACTTCTGAGTTACGGGAACTTGCCGGAAAGTGGAATCTTAAATTCATAACAATTAAAGATATTCAGAATTACCGTAAATGCCATGATATTCTGGTGGATCGCGTGACGACCACAAAAATGCCGACCAGATACGGAGAGTTTATGGCGTATGGATTTGTAAACCGCCTGAATGGGGAACATCATGTAGCACTGGTAAAAGGTGAAATCGGAGATGGAGAAAACGTTCTGTGCCGTGTGCATTCAGAGTGCCTGACAGGAGACGTTTTTGGATCACAGCGTTGTGACTGCGGACAGCAGTTTGCAGCGGCGATGGCCCAGATTGAGGAAGAAGGCAGAGGGATACTCCTTTATATGAGACAGGAAGGAAGAGGAATCGGACTGATCAATAAACTTCGTGCCTATGAACTTCAGGAACAGGGAATGGATACACTCGAAGCGAATCTGGCACTTGGATTTGCCGGAGACGAAAGAGAATACTACATTGGTGCGCAGATTCTGAGAAATCTTGGGGTAAAAGAGCTGAGGCTGCTGACAAATAACCCGGATAAAGTTTATCAGTTGGAAGAATTTGGCATCAGGATCAAACAGAGAGTTCCGATACAGATGAATGCCACAGCGTATGATCTGCGTTATCTTAAGACAAAACAATTACGAATGGGACATATTCTGAAGTATTAAATACAGCGGGGATTTTCATATATAACGATAACGTTCCCGAAAATAAAATTTACCGTATATAAAAACCTGTACAGGTTAAAAAATATAAATTTACAGATGAAAGGACCAGAAAAAATGAAAACATTAGAAGGAAAATTAGTATCAGATGGAATGAAAGTAGGAATTGTAGCAGCCCGCTTCAATGAATTTATAACTTCCAAGCTGGTAAGTGGTGCCATGGATGGGCTGACACGTCACAATGTAAAAGAAGAGGACATCCAGGTAGCGTGGGTACCAGGTGCTTTTGAAATCCCACTGATCGCGTCTAAAATGGCAAAAAGTGGAAAGTATGATGCGGTTATCTGCGTAGGTGCTGTGATTCGTGGAAATACCAGTCATTATGATTATGTATGCAATGAGGTTTCCAAAGGGATTGCATCAGTATCACTGGAAACAGGAGTTCCGGTATTATTCGGAGTGCTTACCACAGAAAACATCGAGCAGGCAATTGAACGCGCAGGTACAAAAGCAGGAAATAAAGGCTATGACTGTGCACTCAGTGCCATTGAAATGGTAAATCTGATCAAAGAATTTGAAGCTTAAATAGACAACAGATCAGACCCTGAAAGTGAAACCAGTTCACGAAAATCGAAAGGTAATGGTGCTTCCAGAAGGAGCATTTCATCTCTGAAAGGATGCTGAAAAGAAACTTTCCATGCATGAAGGGCTGCCCTGGAAAAGGAAGCACAGGAAGATATTTTATCGTCTGAATGATAAAGAGTATCTCCAAGCAAAGGATGTCCTGTGGATGCCATATGGACACGGATCTGGTGGGTACGTCCGGTATCCAGCTTAAGTGTGATAAGCGACCAGTCCTGACTGGAAAAAAGAGTATGATAATGAGTAACTGCTGTTTTGATTTTTCCCGATAATGCAGATGAATGTAAGGAAAGATCAGCAGCAGTTTTCATTTTCAGATGATTCTCCGGGTCCTGCATCAGCGGTAAATCTAAGGTATGCCAGACACCAGGCATATCTACAGGCAAAGTACCGGATACAGCGGCAAGATATTGCTTGTGAATTTTGCAAGGAGATTTTACAGATTGAAGCCTTGAAGCTGCTACCTGATTTTTGGCAAAAACCACAATCCCGGAAGTCTCCTGATCCAGCCGCCCCACCGGGCGGACACAGACCTGTTCATTTTTCTCTCGAAAGTAACCGGCAACAAGATTGGAGAGGCTGTCTGTATAATGCATTCCCGTTGGATGCGTAACCATTCTTGCCGGTTTATCAACTGCCAGAATATCCGTATCTTCATATAAAATATTCAGAGAAAAAGAAGTTTCGGAAACTGGAGCTGAAGCTCTGTTGGAATGGAAATCCGACAAATCCTTACTTCTGATTCCGTCATTATAATTTTCAAGATGCGTAGAAGCAGTCCCGGCTTCCTCCAGACAAACGCAGATCACATCGCCTGGATATATTGTCTCAGTTACACGACAGCGAACTCCGTTTCTGGTAATCCCGTCCGGTCGAAACTTCGCCTGGCTGATCTGCCGTTTTGTAAGTCCTGCATTCTTTTTCAGAAATGCTTCCATTTTAAGTTCTGTAGTTTGTTCATCTATTCTAAATTCCAGATATCGTTCCATCTTAATACTTTTCCTGCGTAATATATTCTGATATTGATACCATTGATATTACAGGGCAAAAAATAAACTGTCAATGCAAAATTATGTCAGCGTAATGCATAAAATATACTGAAGAAAAATTGTAATTGTGCTATGATATAAGAATCAAAACAATGAAAGCGGGGCAGAAAATAAATATGAAATACTTAATCATTGGAGCCGGAGGAACCGGTGGTGTTACCGGATATTATATGAAAAAAGCAGGCAAGGACGTAACCCTGATCGCGAGAGGCGAACACCTGAAAAAGATCCAGAAACAGGGTCTTACATTGGAGAAAATGTGGGATAAAACAGAGGAAAACATAAGCATTCCTGCTACAGATATGGAGCATTATGCAGAGCATCCGGACGTAATTTTTGTCTGCGTAAAAGGCTATTCCTTACAGGAAACGATTCCGTTTATCAAACGCATTGCCAGGAAAAATACTATCGTAATTCCAGTGTTGAATATATATGGAACAGGTGGAAAAATGCAGAAAGAATTGCCGGATCTTCTGGTAACGGACGGCTGCATCTATGTTTCTGCCAACATTAAAGAACCGGGAAAACTTCTCCAGCATGGACAGATCCTGCACATTGTATTCGGCGTAAGAGACAAAGCAGAATTCCGACCGGAACTGAAAGAGATTCAGAAAGACCTCTGTGACAGTCATATCGACGGGACTCTTTCGGAAAACATCCGCCGTGAAGCACTGGAGAAATTTTCCTATGTATCCCCGATCGGGGCAGCAGGACTCTATTACCACGCAACTGCCGCAGATTTCCAGAAAGAAGGCGAAGCCAGAGAACTTTTTAAGACCATGATAAAAGAAATCGCAGCACTTGCAGAAGCCATGGGAGTTCCTTTTCAGAAAGATATGGCAGAAGTAAATTTAAAAATCCTTTCCAACCTCGCACCGGAAGCAACCACTTCCATGCAGCGGGATATCATGGCAGGAAAACAGTCCGAAATTGACGGATTAGTTTACGAAGTAGTAAGAATGGGAGAAGAATATCACGTTCCGGTACCCGCATATGAGAAAGTGGCAGAAAAACTCAGAGCCCTGTAGCGAAGCGGATTGCGAATATCCGCCTGACCACCGAAACAACATGAAAAAGGGATGCGAATTACTCGCATCCCTTTCGTACTCATTTGGACAATAAAATTATAATTTAATTATAATTAACTTTAATTCAGCAATTATAATTATAACTGAGGACCAGCTGCAACAAGTGCTTTACCAGCAGCGTTTCCTTCGTATTTAGCAAAGTTCTTGATGAATCTTCCAGCAAGATCTTTCGCTTTTTCTTCCCATTCAGAAGCGTCAGCATATGTGTCACGAGGATCAAGGATACCTGTGTCTACGCCGTTAAGCTCTGTAGGAACTTCGAAATCGAAGAATGGAATCTTCTTAGTAGGAACATTAAGGATATCTCCGTTAAGGATTGCATCGATGATACCACGAGTATCTTTGATGGAGATACGTTTTCCAGTTCCGTTCCATCCTGTGTTAACGAGGTAAGCTTTTGCTCCGCTCTTTTCCATCTTCTTAACAAGTTCTTCTGCGTATTTTGTCGGATGCAGTTCAAGGAATGCCTGTCCGAAGCAAGCAGAGAATGTAGGTGTAGGCTCTGTGATTCCACGCTCTGTACCAGCAAGTTTAGCTGTGAATCCAGACAGGAAATAGTACTGAGTCTGAGCTTCTGTCAGGATAGATACTGGAGGAAGTACTCCGAAAGCATCTGCGGACAGGAAGATTACGTTCTTAGCTGCCGGTGCAGAAGAGATCGGGCGAACGATGTTTTTAATGTGGTTGATCGGATAAGATACACGAGTATTCTCTGTTACGCTCTTATCTGCGAAATCAATCTTGCCTTCAGCATCAAGTGTTACGTTCTCAAGAAGAGCGTTACGTTTGATCGCATTGTAGATGTCCGGCTCAGATTCTTTGTCAAGGTTGATAACCTTAGCGTAGCATCCGCCTTCGAAGTTGAATACGCCGTTGTCATCCCAGCCATGCTCGTCATCACCGATCAGGAGACGTTTCGGGTCTGTGGAAAGAGTTGTTTTACCTGTTCCGGAAAGACCGAAGAAGATAGCTGTGTTTTCGCCGTTCATATCTGTGTTTGCAGAGCAGTGCATGGAAGCCATGCCTTTAAGTGGAAGGAAGTAGTTCATCATAGAGAACATACCTTTCTTCATTTCTCCGCCGTACCATGTGTTTACGATAACCTGCTCTTTAGTTGTGATGTTGAACATTACAGCTGTTTCAGAGTTAAGGCCTAATTCCTTATAGTTTTCAACTTTAGCTTTGGAAGCGTTGTATACAACGAAATCTGGCTCGAAGTTTTCAAGTTCTTCAGCTGTTGGCTGGATGAACATATTTGTTACGAAATGTGCCTGCCAAGCAACTTCAACGATGAAACGGATAGCCATACGAGTATCTTTGTTAGCACCGCAGAATGCATCTACTACGAAAAGTCTCTTGTTGGAGAGCTCTTTTTTAGCGATTTCTTTTACTGCATTCCATGCTTCCTGAGTTGCAGGATGGTTATCGTTTTTGTATTCGTCTGTTGTCCACCATACTGTATCTTTGGAGTTCTCATCCATAACGATGTATTTATCTTTAGGAGAACGTCCTGTGTAGATACCTGTCATAACGTTAACTGCACCAAGTTCGCTGACCTGACCTTTTTCAAAGCCTTCCAGTTCCGGTTTGGTTTCTTCTTCAAATAATACTTCATAAGAAGGGTTGTAGACAATTTCTGTAGTTCCGGTAATGCCATACTTGCTTAAATCGATTTTTGCCATCTTACGTTTAACCTCTTTTCTTCGTTAATGAAAGCACCTGTTTAAACAGGCTTAAGATACCTTACCATAAAAGCGAACGGGTATCGCTTCTCTTTTACTATTATACATATTTAACGCTCAAAATCAACAGGATTTTTGCCTTTTTTTGAATTTTGTTAAAGATTTATCAACTGGAATTTGATGAAAAATCCGTCATTTTTCACAAAAGGTATGTAAATTTATTATAGTGGCAATATGGGAATACTATTCGTGGATATGATAATATTCTGTCTGACTGGAACAGGCAGGAAAGACAACCAGGAAATACTAACCAGGAAAGCTGCCACTATGTGGTTGTGCTGATAAAAGATGCATGTTAAAATAGGAAAGAATTATCCGGCTGAAAAATGACAGAGTATTATACAGCAGAGAAAAATAAAGGTTACTGTGAACGGAGTGAACATTAACAAATAAAGAGAGGATGAAGATTATCAAAACTTATTATTTAATTGATTATGAAAATGTAGGAAGTGAAGGCTTCAAAGGATGCGAAAAATTACGGGAAACAGATATTATCCATCTTTTTTATACAGATAACAGCAGAAAAATAGACCTTGATATTATCAATGATCACGGAGAAGCAAAGCTGGTCACACATAAAGTACCGACAGGAAATCAGTCAGCAGATATGCATCTGGGATCTTATCTGGGATATCTGATAGGAAAAGAGTGCACAGGGCAGGATGAAGAATGCAAAATTGTTGTAATCAGCAAAGATACAGGATTTGACCATATTATAGAATTCTGGAAGGCAGAAAAAAATGTAAAAATCTCCAGAAACGAGAAGATTTCCGGAAAACAGGTACAGACAAGGAAACAGGTAAAAAAACAGACTGGTAAAGAAAAAGACAAACAGGTAGCAGAACAAACTGATCAGAAAACAGAAAAACAGTTGAATGAACAATCTGAAAAGCAGTCTGCCAAACAATCAGAGAATCAGAATACAAAAAAGCCAAAACAAAAGATAATTGACATGAATGCCGGAACAAAGAAATTACAGCAGGAATTAGTATTGGTTCTCGACAAGGCAGGCATGCCAAAGGAAGTGGTAAATTATGTCTCAACAACTGTGGAGAAAAATGCAGAAGACAAAAACAGAAAACAGCAGATTTACAGATCTATCATTTCCAAATACGGACAGACAAAAGGACTGAATATCTATAATCATATTAAAAAGAAAATTTAATGGAATAAAAAATAGCGGAATAAAAGAAGGAGGCCGGGAACCTTATGGATTCCCGGCAAAAGTATGAAAAAGAAAAAGTTTTATTTGCAATTACTCTTTGCTCTGTACAGGTAATAATATAACCAGGAAATGTGAGAAATATGTGGTGAGAATTTGAAAAAACTGTGAAATGAATGGAAATTTAAAGTGAACAGGCAGGAAAAGAGAAAATATAGCAGGAACAATAATCCTTAAAAAAATGGGAGAAAGCATTAGACTATGAATATACAGATTTTTGGTACAAAGAAAAACTTTGACAGCAAAAAAGCAGAACGCTACTTCAAAGAACGGGGAATTAAATATCAGTTTATAGATATAAAAGAAAAAGGCTTAAGCAAAGGTGAATTCCAGTCCGTCTGCCAGGCAATTGGTGGTTATAACAGGCTGATAGATACTGATTGCAAGGACAAAGATCTGCTGGCATTAATCACCTATATTGCGGAGGAAGACAAAGCAGAGAAAATCCTCGAAAACCAGAGTATCATCAAAGTCCCTGTGGTAAGAAACGGAAAACAGGCGACAGTAGGATATCAGCCGGAGATATGGAAGAACTGGAAGTGATAGTTATAGCCTTTTACAAGCTTTCAGATTTTACAATATTATATTGAAGAAAATAGCTGTTTGACATATTTATATGTGTTATAATATAAAATTATTATAGAAGTTACTTTATATTGTCGTGCGACAGATATAATGAACTGATTTATAAAAATGGAAATATTGAGGTGATGGAAATGCCATTAACAAAGATTGCAGCAGAGAATTTTACAGTATTTGAAGATATAAAGATTCCTTTTTGTGAAGGATTAAATGTATTAGTTGGTGAAAATGGTGTGGGAAAGACTCATATTATGAAATTAGCCTATGCAGCATGTCAGGCTTCTAAACATGATGTGTCTTTTTCGCAGAAAACAACAATGTTATTTCGTCCTGATCAGTCTGGAATTGGACGTCTGGTAAACAGAGGAAAGAGTGGAAGCAATAAAGCCATGGTTTCTGTGGAATCTGATACTGCCAAAATAGGAATGACATTTTCAACCAAGACACGAAAATGGGATGCAGAGATTAATTCAGAAGAGAAATGGGAAAAGCAGATGTCTGATCTCACAAGCGTATTTATTCCGGCAAAAGAGATTTTATCAAATGCCTGGAATCTGGATGCTGCAGTAAAAATGGGAAATGTGGAATTTGATGATACGTATCTGGATATTATTGCGGCTGCCAAAATTGATATTTCCAGAGGAGTGGATTCAACTGTAAGGAAAAAATATCTGGATATTTTACAGAAAATCAGTAATGGGAAAGTAACATTGCATGAGGATCGTTTTTATTTAAAACCTGGTACACAGGCAAAGTTAGAATTTAATTTGGTAGCAGAAGGATTACGTAAAATTGCTCTTTTATGGCAGTTGATAAAAAACGGGACACTGGAGAAGGGATCCGTTTTGTTTTGGGACGAGCCAGAAGCAAATATCAATCCGAAATATATTCCGGTGCTAGCTGAATTGTTGATCATGCTGGAGACAGAAGGTGTACAGATTTTTGTTTCTACACATGACTATTTTTTATCTAAATATATTGAAGTAAAGCGGAGACAGGACAGTAAACTGCAGTACATTTCCTTATATAAAAATGAAAACAACAAAGTATTATGTGAGATAGCACCGGAATTTGAATTGTTGGAACATAATGCAATTATGGATACATTCCGTCAGTTGTATCGAGAAGAAATCGGGGTGGCATTAAAGTGAGCGTTATACCAGAATCAGGAATGAATTTTGGAAAATATGATGAAAAAGATTTATTTCATATTGAGACATCTGAAATTTATAAAAAACTTGGAGATGGAATCCCAACAGTGGAGTTTATCCTGAAATATAATGGAAATAATATAGTGTTTCTGGAAGCAAAGAAAAGTTGTCCAAATGTGGCGAATCGATATGAATCGAAGGAAAAAGAACTGAAATTCGAAGAATATTATGGTTCAATAACTGAGAAGTTTATATCATCATTGCAGATATATCTGGCGGCAATTATGAACAGATATCAGGATACGTCAGAGATAGGAGACAATCTTCGATCAGTAAGCAATATGAAAGATGTAAAATTAAAATTTATTCTGGTTGTAAAAAACGCAGAAGATATTACGTGGCTAGCTGGGCCATTGGCAGAATTAAGAGCCAGATTGCTTAAGGTCAGAAAAATATGGGGCGTTGAGGTGGTTGTTTTAAATGAAGAACTTGCTGGAGAATATAATCTAACGTGTTAGAGCGTGAAATCAGTACTTTTTTGGTTGCATGAAATAAGAATTATATACTAGGAGATGATAAAATGACAAAAATCAGAATCATAAAGAAAAATAATGACTGCAGCATGGAATACGAAGTAGGCGATATTTGTGAGGTCACAGGTACCTGGTATGGCGGCGTCCACATCAATGGCCGCTCCGGAATCCCGGTTTCCCTTGATAAAGAAGAATATATGGAACTCAACACAGAACCAGAACTGGAAGAATCTGACAGTGCGGAAAATGAAAACATTTCGGAAACACCGGAACACGATATCCATGCAGGCGACATTGTGCAGCATTTCAAAAGAGAATGGGTATCTCCGGATACTTCCGAATATCTCTATAAAGTCCTTGCAGTAGCCCATCACACAGAAAACGGTGAAAAACTGATGATCTACCAGGCGCTCTACGCACCTTTCAAAATCTGCGCCAGACCCTATAATATGTTCATGAGTGAAGTAGACAGAGATAAATATCCGGATATTAAACAGAAGTACAGATTTGAAAAATATACTGCAAAATAGATGATTGATATTTTATGGAATTGCTATAGTAAAACTGGCACTTCTGCCTGTACAAAAATATTTTGTTGCTGTATATTAATAACAAATAATAACAGCACACGTTTCCAGAGATTTTATGGGATTATCTGAAAAAATGTGCAGAAAGAACGAAAGGTAAGGAAATATGCAGAAGGTATTAGTAGTTGTAGACATGCAGAATGATTTCATCGACGGAGCTCTTGGAACAAAAGAGGCAGTTGCCATTGTACCTGGTGTAAAAGAGAAAATCGAAAATTTTGATGGAGTTATTCTTTTTACCAGAGATACCCATGAAACTTACTATCTCGACACTCAGGAAGGAAAGAAGCTTCCTGTACCGCACTGTATCCGTGACACCGAAGGATGGCAGATCAGAAGCGAATTAGATGCACTCAGAAAAACAGAACCCATTGACAAAGAAACCTTTGGTTCCACAGATCTTGCAGGAGAACTGGTGGCAATGAATGAGGATAATGAAATCGAAAGTATCACATTCGTAGGTTTATGCACAGACATCTGTGTTATTTCCAATGCACTTCTGGTTAAAGCATCACTCCCGGAAGTTCCGATTATTGTAGACGCTAAATGCTGCGCAGGCGTAACACCGGAAAGTCATGAGAATGCATTGAAAGCAATGGAAGTATGCCAGATTCAGATTGACAGATAAACTGCAGAGCGGTTATTCAGTTATAAACAAGCAGTAAAGCAGATGATTTTATCCACCTGACAATTCAGATATGAGGAGTGACAAAATAATGAAGACAATTACACGAGACGAGGCATTTACATTATTAAAAAAATACAACAAGGATCCATTCCACATTCAGCATGCCCTGACTGTGGAAGCAGTAATGAAATGGTATGCCAATGAACTTGGCTATGACGAAGATGCAGAATATTGGGGAATTGTAGGACTCCTTCACGACATCGACTTTGAACTATATCCGGAAGAACATTGTCTGAAAGCTCCGGAAATGCTCCGCGAAGCAGGCGTAGGCGAAGATGTGATCCATTCAGTTGTATCACACGGTTACGGCATCACAGTAGGATGTGGCGCAACCATTGACGTAGCACCGGAACATGAAATGGAAAAAGTACTCTTTGCAGCAGACGAACTTACAGGACTTATCTGGGCAGCAGCACTTATGAGACCATCTAAAAGCACAAAAGACATGGAACTCAAATCCCTTAAGAAGAAATATAAAAGCAAAGGCTTCGCAGCAGGATGCTCCAGAGAAGTTATTGAACGCGGCGCTGACCAGCTCGGCTGGGAACTGCAGAAGTTGTTCACTATGACATTGCAGGCAATGTCAGACTGCGAGGATGAGATTAAGGCGGAGATGGATGCGGAAGAGTAATTGAATGTCTGCTTTATTGACTTATTACCAGAAATGAATGATGGAATCAGAGAACCAGACTGTATGTAGGGGAAGAAACCTATGTGCAGTCTGGCTTTCTTTTTTATATGGAAGTTGATGAAAGAAAAAAGATGTCAAAAAAGAAATATGCAACAGTTTTTGCGTATTATAGATAAGTGAATATAATAAAAAATGTCTGACGAAAATTGTTGCTGTTTATGTCAAAAAACTGTATAATATGTCACAAAGAAGTTAGATTTATCAGAAAAATTAAGGCATAAGAAACAAAACAGGTATTTTGCAGATAAAACAGGAGTGAAATCAGTGCCGGATGGCATTTGGTGAGTGAATATATGGCAGATATAGATAAAACATTAAAATATTACAACGAAAATGCGCAGTCTTTTGCATCTGGGACTGTTTCAGTAAAGTTTACAGAAGTACAAGACAAATTTCTGGAGAAACTTAACCCAGATGCGTATATTCTTGACTTTGGCTGTGGCGCAGGAAGAGATACAAAGTATTTTCTGAGTCGTGGATATCAAATAGATGCAATTGACGGTTCAGAACAATTATGCCGGATTGCAAGTAAATATACAGGAATTAAAGTCAGGCAGATGCTGTTTCAAGAATTGGATGAAAAAGAAAAATATGATGGCATATGGGCTTGTGCATCTATTCTCCATTTGCCGAAAAAACAACTGCGTGAAGTTTTGGAAAATATGTATGTAGCATTGAAACCGGAAGGATGGATTTATACCTCTTTCAAATACGGAGAATTTGAAGGCGAACGAAATGGAAGATATTTTACTGATTTTACAACAGATACATTTAAAGATTTCATACATGACATGCATGGCTTTAAAATAGAAGAACATTGGATCACAGGAGATGTCCGACCGGGAAGAGGTGAGGAAAAATGGCTGAATTTACTTCTGCAGAAAAAGTAAACATCGGGTATGAAAACGAATATTCCACAGATGCAATGACCGGCGGACCGGATAAAAGAAGACAGCTATATTATCAGCTGATCCAGAGTATGAAAAAAGCAGAAAGCGTTGATATCATTGTCTCTTTTCTTATGGAATCCGGAGTGAGAATGCTGCTGAAGGAACTGGAACATACTTTGAAACGTGGAGCCAAAATCCGAATCCTGACAGGAAACTACCTTGGAATTACACAGCCATCAGCACTATATCTGATCAAAAGAAAACTTGGTGACAGAGTTGATCTTAGATTTTATTGTGAAAAAGGACGTTCCTTTCATCCAAAGTCTTACATTTTCCATTATACAAATTACAGTGAACTTTACATCGGCTCTTCCAATATTTCCAGAAGTGCGCTGACTTCAGGAATAGAATGGAATTATCGGTTCAGCAGTCAGAAAGATCCGGAAAACTACAAAGAATTCTTTCATACATTTGAAGATTTATTTGAGAATCATTCCATTATCATTGATGACAAAGAATTAAAACGTTACTCCCAGAACTGGCATCGTCCGGCGGTGGCAAAAGACCTTGACAGATATGATTTTACAGAGCCGGAAACGAATGATACAAAAATAAAGCTTTTATATGAACCAAGAGGAGCACAGATCGAGGCATTGTGCGCTTTGGAGGACACAAGAGCAGAAGGAGCACAAAAAGCACTCATTCAGGCTGCAACGGGCATCGGGAAAACATTTTTGGCTGCTTTTGATTCAAGAAAATATGAGAAAGTGTTGTTTGTTGCACATAGGGAAGAGATTCTGAAACAGGCCGCAGTTTCTTTTCAGAACGTAAGAAATTCCAAAGACTATGGATTTTTTATGGGAGCTGAGAAATGCACAGATAAACCGCTTATATTTGCCTCGGTAGCAAGCCTTGGGAAACCGGAATATTTAAATGAAAAATATTTCGCTCCGGATTACTTCGATTACGTGGTGATTGATGAATTTCATCATGCAGTCAATGACCAATATCGAAGAATTGTAGAATATTTCAGACCGCAGTTTCTCCTTGGACTGACAGCAACGCCTGAGCGAATGGACGGTAAAAATATATATGAAATCTGCGATTATAATGTGCCGTATGAGATTTCACTGAAAGATGGAATCAATAAGGGAATGCTGGTTCCGTTTCATTACTATGGAATTTATGATGAGACTGACTACACAAAGCTACATATAGTTAAGGGAAAATATACAGAAGAAGAACTGAACAGAACTTATATCGGGAATGCTTACAGGCATGAGTTGATTTACAAATATTACTGCAAATATGGCTCCAGGCAGGCATTAGGATTCTGCTGTTCCAGAAAACATGCAGAAGAAATGGCAAAAGAATTCGGTAAAAGAGGAATTCCGTCGGCAGCAGTTTATAGTAATGCAGATGGAGAGTTTTCCATGGACAGAGCAGAAGCGATTGAGAAACTGAAAAATGGAGAAATCAAAGTTATCTTTTCAGTGGATATGTTCAACGAAGGCGTAGATATTCCGTCAGTTGATATGGTAATGTTCCTGCGTCCGACAGAATCCCCGGTTGTCTTTCTGCAGCAGCTTGGAAGGGGATTGCGCAGAAATAAGGGAAAAGAATATCTCAATGTTCTGGATTTTATCGGCAATTATGAAAAAGCGGGAAGAGTCAGGTATTTGCTGACAGGGAGAAACAAAACAGGAAAAGAAACTTATTGTCCGGCAGACAAAACGAACTACCCAGATGACTGTTTTGTTGATTTTGATATGAGATTAATTGATCTGTTTGCGGAAATGGATAAGAAACAGCTGACGATCAAAGAACAGATCAAAAACGAGTATTTCCGGATCAAAGAATTGCTTGGTAAACAACCAACCAGAATGGATTTGTTTACTTATATGGATGATGATGTTTATCAGATGGCAGTTACACATTCGAATGAAAATCCGTTTAAAAAGTATCTGAATTACCTGGAAGAATTGGATGAACTCACAGATGAGCAGAAAAGATTCTGCCAGGGAATCGGAAAAGACTTTATAAATCTGCTGGAAAACACCAACATGAGCAAGGTGTATAAAATGCCGGTACTGATGGCTTTTTATAACCATGGGAATGTGAGAATGGAAGTGTCAGATGCAGAACTTCTGGCAAGCTGGAAAGAATTTTTCTCTACAGGAACAAACTGGAAAGATCTGGAGAAAGAGATTACATATGAGGAATATCGCAAGATTTCGGATAAGAACCATATCCAAAAGATAATGAAAATGCCGGTACACTTTCTATTAAAATCTGGGGAAGAATTCTTTGTGAAAAAGGATGGCGCGACGTTGGCATTGAGGGATGAAATGGAAGAAATTGTGAAGGAGCCAGTGCTGGCGGAACAAATGAAGGATGTTATTGAGTATAGGGCGATGGATTATTATCGGAGACGGTATAAAGAGCAGATAAAAGCACTTTTATAGTGATGGAGAAGATGCGTATGGAATCAGAAAATTATGTGTATAAAAAAGAAATAGACTGGTCTACATTGATGGAAGGCTTTACCTTGCCGTTAGATAATCAGGTGATTTTTCTTCGAAATATGGAAAACTTTTTACAACGAGGACAATCTAAAATCATTCATTTTTTCATGAATGGAAAAACATATGATGCCAAAATCGTTAATATGAATAACTCAGTAGAAAAGAGAAAGAAGGATGCCTATCAGATCAGATATCCAAGAAATGGTGAGCTGTCACAGGCACTTCAGCAATACTTTTTCAAAAGCATGAGTTGCATAAAGATGATTCGTGAAAGTAGAGATCCTAAAGACAGAAGTTATATAAAAATGCCGGATGGACTAAAAGAATATCTTGCTATTTATACCACAGAATATGAAGATACTTTTCTTCTGGAGCCAATAGCACAGGATGATTTTCAGGTTATGAAAAAGGCAATTCAAGGAATGCGAGAGCGGACTGTGGAAAACGAAATAGAATATGAGATGGAAGATAAAAACAGCGGAATAGAAAAGAGATTACAGATTGTCAAGATTCGTAAACTGAACAGAAAAATTGGAGAAAATTTGAAGCTGTTGTACGGATACCGATGCCAGATATGCGGACAGGTAATTGGAGAAAAGTATGGCTCACATATCGCAGAGGCACATCACATTAATTATTTTGTTAATAGTTTGAATAATGATGCGAATAACCAGATGATTGTATGCCCGAATCATCATAGCGTTATACATGATGCGAATCCGGTGTTTGATCGGGGAAGGATGGTGTATAGATTTGATAATGGGGTGGAAGAAACAATTAGGATTAATAAGCATTTGACATAGAATACCATCATATAGGAGAAAAGATAAATGTCCCTTGGGGATGTTCTTAAAGAGGACAAAGTGTTCTTGCTGGTGGATGGAGAAATAGTTGAAAACATTATAAGATTTAATTATTCAAACAAAAACAGGAGGAACAAAATAATATGAAGTTTTATAGAAATTTTTCTATAATGAGAAAAAAAGAAGGATTTACACAGGAGAAGATGGCTGAGATATTTGGTGTTTCAAGAGGTGCAGTGGCTAAATGGGAAAGTGGAGAATGTATACCAAACATAGAACTGGTGTGTCGCATTGCAGGATATTTTAATATAACAGTCGATGAATTAGTGCTGGGAAAAAAGTGTACAAATTCAGAGATAACTCTGGAACAAGTGAATACTAAACTGGATGAAATTTTATACGAGCTTAGAAAGAATAATAGCAATTTATATAAGCTATATTGTTCTTATAATGTGGAAACTTTTGAGGATGAAGATTCAGCAGATGCGTATTTTTCATGGGGTTGTGAAGAAGCTGAAAAAGGAAATTATGATAAAGCTTTAAAATATTTTGAAGAAGCTGTGGCGAGAGGGGATATCAGATCAGTTGATTTGATTATAGATATATATAGAGAAATCACAGATTTACTGAAAAATCAAGAGAATATAAACTTATATTGGGAATATAAACTTCAGATGGCCCGAAAGATGCAAGAATGTGGAAAAATCCTCGAAGATGAGATAAAAAGACGAGGAGTCCCTTGCTAATATAAGAGATATTATAAAAGTTTGTAGAAAAGATACAGATATTAGAAAATATGAATCAATAATACCGGAGGATAAGAATGAGTAAAGATCTGAAGATGGAAATATTTGCTTCAAAAGAGACTGTAAAACCTGTTGCATTTCATGTATATGAATTTCATACATCGGAATTGTACGAGAATAAATTTAAGCTTATTCGAAGTGCTGTTTGGAAGATAAAGAATGTAAATACTTGTGGTGTTTTCGAAGATGGAAAATATATTTATACGACTGAAAAAATAGAAGAAAATATTCTAAATACAGATTTTAAACTGGTGTATCTGGGTGAGAAGGTGTTGGAAGTTCTGGAAAATAAAAAAATATATTCGGAACTGATCAGGTATTACATAGTGGAAAATCTTAAGAAAATAAAGATATATGATCACTATCGTAAATATACCTGCAGAAGCAATATAACAAGCAGATGGATTATGACAGAGAAGGGCTTTCAGACATTTTCTTCGAAAGATAAACAAATCAGTCTGGAAAGAAAATATAATGTGGCAGTCTACATTCAGGACAATGGGAAAGCATATTTAAAAATAGATACATCAAGCATATTTTCATCCAATCAGACAGTGGCAGATCTTATTGATCAAGGAGTAGATCCAAGAGGAATGGAAGTAAAAAATGAATGGGCAAAAAATTCTCAGGTTGGAATTTTGAAAGAGATATGCAATTATACAGTTACGGATAAGATTGACTTTGCAGATAGTTTAAAAGCCTATTATGTGGATACAAAAAAAGAGAGCTACAGAGTAGAGAATCTTCCAGATGATACTCTGGTGGTGACTGTGGAATTACAGCCAGGAAAGAATTATCCGTATTATCCGCAGGCATTGAAGCCGGTTTTGACGAGAGAGAAAGTTGGTCAGATAGATCCTGCTTTTTCACTAAGCATTGAACATTATGTAAAACGTGATATGGCGTTAAGAATTGAATTAGATAAAAATTTTATTCAGGATATTGGAAAAATCACCCAGATAGGTAATCTGGAATTTGAACAGGAGATGTGTCAGGTAGCCGATTTGGGTTACAAAAGGGGAACTATACAATTGCCAGTATTAACCTGTGGCAGAAACAGAGAACTAAGATGTGGGGAAGAATTTAAAGTCTTCAACTATGGATTTTACTATAAACCAGAAAAAAAGATAAAAATAGGATACATTTATCCAAAAAACCAGATAAATTTGATGAAAGCTGTAGCAAATGCGATTTGTGATTTTGCTGCAAATGGAAGATATCATGGAGAAAAAGACGCATATATTGTTGAAGGATTGCTGAATATTCGGATGAAACCAATAGCAATAGAGGAGTATGCATTAGGTGATATTACAGATTATAAGCGTGCAGCGAATCGTCTGAGAAAAATTGAAGATATGGATATTGTAATTGGAATTGTTCCAGATGAAATGGATGATGATGGACCGTATAATCCATTTAAGAGTATTTGGGCAGAAGCAAACATACCTTCTCAGATGGTCAGTGTAAAAACTGCCAGACTGTTTGAAAGGGGAAAGGCAGAAGGAAACAAAACGAAGTATTACTTACACAATATTTTACTGGGAATTCTTGGAAAGACAGGAGGTATTCCATGGATTATAAAAGAAATGCCAGGAAATGTTGATTGTTTTGTTGGTCTGGATGTTGCAACTGTAGAAAAAGGAATCCATTTTCCTGCCTGTTCAGTTGTTTTTGACAAACAAGGGCGTCTTCTTGGATTTTATAAACCTAAAAGTGCACAGAGAGGTGAAAAGATTACAACGAAGATTCTTCGGGACATTTTTGATCAGGTTATATTCTCTTATGAAGACAAATTTGGCGATAAACCTAAGAGCATTATGATTCATAGAGATGGTTTCAGCAATGAAAATGATGAATGGTATCAGGAGTATTTTGGTGAAAAAGAGATTGCTTATACTATCGTAGAGGTTCGGAAAAATATTAGTTCAAAACTTGTTTTGATTGAAGATGGTGAAATCAAAAATCCAACAGTAGGGTATTGCGTTTACAATAAGGAGAAGGCTTATCTTGTTACAACAAATATGAAAAATAAAAAGGGTTCACCTAATCCATTACTGATAGAAAAGAAATGCGGAAATATTTCTATGGGAGATATTTTGAAACAGGTACTTTATCTGTCACAACTGCATGCTAGTTCCACGCAGAAAATGCGTTTGCCGATTACAACAGGATACGCAGATAAGATATGTAAAAATCGGGAATTTGTACCAGAAGGGAAGATGAATCAGAGGTTGTTTTTTCTGTAATGAAATGGTAACGGGAGGTTTAACATGACGTTTACGAATGACAATATCAGTCAGGTGTTTTCGCACTATATTGTTGCGCCTGATAGAAAAAAGAGAAAATATTGCTTTATATTTGCCAGAGTCGTTTGAATGGCTGATTTTATTGGCTGGAATACTTAAAAATAGTCTTGTAGATAAAATTTTAGATGATCTATCTGAGTATGTGGAATGCAAAGAATATTTCAGCTGGGAAAGATTTTTTACAGCAGTTTTGATTGAGAAACCTATCGGGGTCTGAACACCTAATCATGTACCGGAAGGGAAGATGGACCAGAGACTGTTTTTCTTATAGTATGTTTTAAGTATTAGTTAATACTGTAAATTAAGCCTTGCGTAGGAAAACAAGTTATAAGTGTACAGAGTTTCCAAACATGTTGGATAGTAAGGAACCTTATGAATAAAAAACAATAAGAAGAGGAAGTAAATGGATATGGAAAATACATTTGCGAAAAAAGTTCAAAAAGCGATGGGAAGTGCAATTCCGGATTGGATACCAAGAGGAAAATGGCGGGGCGTCAGTTATGGTCACATTTTGACAGATATGAGAAACAATTTCATTGATGGATGTTATCCTGTAAAATGTTGCATAAAGGGAAAATTATCGGAGGGTGAGATTAAATATCATCAGGGAGCATCACACTTGAATTCTTCTCAGGTTATGTGTATCAATTTTTTTAAGAAATTTTTTGAAAAGGAAGAGTATGAAGGTTATCTTCTTGCAGTTCTGCAATGCTGTGGTATTTCTATAGAAGAATATAAAATAGAAAATGCAGTTTTTGAATATGAACCAGATCACGAGGAAGGTACAAACTTTGACTTTTATCTGATTCTTGATGATGGAAAGAGAATTTCTTTTGAGTGTGAGTATACAGAGACAGAATTTGGTGGTATTTCATCCGATAAAAGAGATCCTGATAAATATAACCGAAAATGGGATCACATATATAAAAATTTAATAGCAAGTAGTACCTTCCTTTTTACAGATAAGAAAGAGTTCTATAGACATTATCAAATTAACCGAAATATTGTATATGCCGATAGCAGAGATTATGTCCTGTTTTTAACGCCGAGAGCAAATGATGCAAGGGGAATCTGTGATGGACGGGAGTATATAGATAATATGGAAAACCAACATATACGAAATATATATTGGGAAGATATAATACAAATTACACTGCTGACAGTTGCAGAATGTGAACCATTGAAGGATTATTATTTCAAATTCAAGAGTAAGTATTTGGATTCATGGAACGAAGAACATTAAAATAAATTATATGTAGCTACATTCAAAAGCAGATGATGGAAATACAGAGGTGTTCTATTTAAAAAAAGCAACAGCAACTTTTTCATCATTTACACATGAGTCGGAAGTTGAAAGGTTCTAAAGAGCAGCAGAAATATGGCAAAGAAAAAAATGAAGGGACATAAAAAGATATATGATTAGTTTTTATAAGAGTATTGTTGACCAGGACAGGGCTTCGATTGTTATATGCAATCTTAAGCATGAGATTATCTACATGAATCCGGCAGCTGTTAACAGCTATGCGAAGCGAGGCGGTGATAAACTTATTGGAAGAAGCCTGTTAGATTGTCATAATCAGGAATCCAGGGATAAAATACAGAAGGTAGTGGACTGGTTTGGGGCAGATGAGAGCCATAACCTTGTCTATACTTTCCATAATGAGAAGCAGAATAAAGATGTTTATATGGTTGCACTCAGAGAAGAGGGAAGACTGATAGGATATTATGAAAAACATGAATATCGAAATTCAGAAACTATGAAACAATATGATTTGTGGTGATGTTATGGCACAGGACGAATGGTGCAGGCAGTTATTCAAGAATTAGGAAATACGACAGGAATTTACCCGTGTGGTAAGAAGAAAAAATGGAATGAGGTAAGCGACAATATGGAATCAAAACAGAAAAGAACAGCTCTTGTCACCGGCGGAAGTTCCGGAATCGGACGATGTACTGCAGTAGCATTAAGTAAGGCTGGCTATTTAGTCTATGAGTTCAGCCGCCGGGATATTCCTGTAGAAGGTGTGAAGCATATAAGTGTGGATGTGACAGATGGGGATTCCGTGCAGGTAGCCGTTGAGCAAATTCTTTTGGAAAGAGGAAGTATTGAGATTCTTGTAAATTGCGCAGGTTTTGGTATTTCCGGGGCAGTGGAATTTACAGAGTTAAAACAGGCGAAAGCACAATTTGATGTAAATTTTTTTGGAACTGTCAATGTAAGCAGAGCTGTTCTTCCTTCTATGCGCAGACAGCACAGAGGGCATATTGTCAATATCAGTTCTGTGGCAGCGGTGGCACACATTCCATTTCAGGCGTTTTATTCAGCCAGTAAAGCAGCAGTGTCTTCTTATTCCTGCGCGCTTGATAATGAAGTAAGTCTTTATGGTGTCAGGGTGACAGCAGTAGAACTTGGAGATATTCATACCGGTTTTACCCAGGCCAGACAAAAGACAGTTTTGGGTGATGATGAATACGGTGGCCGTATTTCACGCAGTGTCAGCCAGATGGAGAAAGATGAGCTGAGCGGGATGCCGCCGGAGGTTATTGGTACCTATATTGCGCGGATTGCACAGAAAAATAACTGCGCACCAATTTGTGTGGCGGGTGTGAAGTATAAGATTCTGAGATTCTTATGTAAAATTCTGCCGTGTACATTACGGGGAAAGATTGTTGGTTCTATTTACGCAAAATAACTGTGATTATTTTATAGAATCCCGATATAGCTCAGGTGTCTGGATATATAACAGTTTTTTTCAGCTTTACGCTAAAATGGTTTCATGTTATCATTATTTTACTTAGAATAATTGATAGCCTGGAGCCATTTTTGATTGAGAGGTGTAAGGAATGGGTAGATTTGTAAATCCTGATAACAGTGCATTTCAGGTGGCACTGAATTCTCCGATATATGTGGATAAAACCGGATTGTTGGAATATACAAACAGCGTACTTAATACAACAGAAGCTTATATCTGTAACAGCAGACCACGCAGGTTTGGAAAATCATATGCTGCAAATATGCTGGCCGCTTATTATAGTAAAGGCTGTAATTCTGAAGAAATGTTTTCGGGGCTGGACATAAGCAGGGAATCTGATTTTAAGACGCATCTTAATAAGTATGATGTGATTCATCTTGATATTCAGTGGTTTTTGGCAAATTGTGATAATGTGGATAATGTTATAGCGTTTATTACGAAATCTGTACAGGCTGAATTGAGAGAGATTTACCCTGGCGTTCTGCCTGAAGAAGAGATAAGTTTGTCGGAAAGTCTTTCACGTATTAAAAATATTGTTGGACAGAAATTTATTATAATTATTGATGAGTGGGATGTTCTGATCAGAGATGAAGCGGCGAATAAAAAAGTACAGGAAAAGTACATTAATTTTTTGCGGGCAATGTTTAAGGGAACGGAACCGACAAAATATATTCAGCTGGCGTATCTTACAGGTATTTTGCCGATAAAGAAAGAAAAAACGCAGTCTGCATTAAATAATTTTGATGAATTTACAATGCTTGATGCAGGAGTGATGGCACCATATATTGGATTCACAGAAGCTGAAGTGAAGGATCTTTGCGAAAGATATCACAGAGATTTTGAGAAAGTAAAATATTGGTATGATGGTTATTTGCTAGAGGACTATCAGGTATATAATCCTAAAGCAGTAGTAAGTGTTTGTGTGCGGGGCAAGTTTAGAAGTTACTGGTCTGAGACTGCTTCTTATGAAGCAATTGTTCCTTTTATCAATATGAATTATGATGGTTTGAAAAACGCTATAATTGAAATACTTTCCGGTGCTTCGATTAAAGTAAATACAGCTGCTTTCAAAAATGATACGGTGAATATACAAAGTAAAGATGATGTACTTACGTATTTGATCCACCTTGGTTATTTGGGATATAACCAGAACAGAAGAACGGCATTTGTTCCAAATGAGGAAATACGTCAGGAGCTGACTACGGCTGTTGAGAGTAGAAAATGGAATGAGATGATTACCTTTCAGCAGGAATCAGAACGTTTGCTGGAGGCTACACTTAATATGGATGAAGAAACGGTTGCAGAGAAAATTGAGAAAATCCATACAGAGTATGTTTCGAATATTCAGTATAATAATGAGAATTCTTTGAGCAGTGTACTTGCAATTGCATATCTGAGTTCAATGGAATATTATTTTAAACCAGTTCGTGAACTGCCGACAGGACGTGGGTTTGCAGACTTTGTATTTATTCCAAAACCAGAATACGTTTCCAGTTATCCGGCGCTTGTCGTAGAACTTAAATGGAATAAGAATGCCGAAACAGCGTTACAGCAGATAAAAGAGAAAAAATATCCCGAATCGATAAAACAGTATACAGGAGATATTTTACTGGTTGGAATAAATTATGATAAGAAGACGAAGAAGCATCAGTGCTTGGTAGAATCATATGAGAAGCAGGAAGGGTAAAGATGGACCGTGAAACTCTGCAGTAAGGAGAATTCAAAGTAAATGGTTAAAAATATTATGAGAGATCCGTTATTTCTCTCGCAGAAATCAGAAGCAGCAACAAAGGAAGATCTTCAGGTCGGAAGAGACCTGATGGATACATTTGTCCGGAATTCTTATATGGGGAGCTTCTCGGGGAATGATGTATATTGGGAAAAGCCATTTTTTGATTATGAGGTGTAAAGAATGGGGAGATTTGTGAATCCGGATAACAGTGCTTTTCAAAAAGCGGTGAATTCGGAAATATATGTGGATAAAACGGGATTTTTATCGTATACCAATAAAGTTATTGATACCAAACAGGCATTTATATGCAACAGCCGTCCAAGACGTTTTGGAAAATCTACTACGGCAGATATGCTGGCTGCCTATTATAGTAAGGGATGTGATTCAGAAAATCTGTTTGCGGATTTAGCTGTGAGTGATACGGAAGATTTTCATAAATATCTGAATAAGTATGATGTGATACATTTTGATGTTCAATGGTTTATTACAGAGAATAATATCAGCGAAATAGTGAATACGATTCAGAATAATATAGTAGAGGAATTAAAAAAGGAATACCCGGATATTTTAGATCCTGATGTGACAGGACTTCCGGATGCGATGTCTATTATAAATCAGGAAACAGGAAACAGATTCATTGTGATCATTGATGAGTGGGATGTTCTGATACGTGATGAGGCACAGAATCAGAATATTCAGGAAGCATATATTGGACTTTTACGGAGAATGTTTAAGGGAATTGAACCTACGAAATATATGGCGCTGGCATTTTTGACAGGTATTCTTCCGATTAAAAAGTTGAAAACGCAGTCGGCACTCAATAATTTTGATGAATTTACAATGTTGGGATCTGGAAATATGGCGCCGTATATTGGATTTACAGAAGAAGAAGTAAAGGCACTTGCCGGAAAATATCATCAGAATTATGATAAGGTAAAAAGATGGTATGATGGTTATCTTTTAAATAATTATCAAACATACAATCCGCAGGCAGTTGTAAGTGTAATGCTTAGAGGGGAATTTAAAAGTTACTGGTCAGAAACGGCATCTTACGAGGCTGTTGTACCATTGCTTAACATGGACTTTGATGGTTTAAAGTCATCTATTATTGAAATGTTGTCAGGAGATTCTGTAGAGGTTGATGTGACAACTTTTCAAAATGATATGGTAAGTTTTTCCAGTCGTGATGATGTTTTGACATATTTGATACATCTGGGATATCTGGCCTATGATCAGAATCGGAGACGGGCATTTGTCCCAAATGAGGAAATTCGTCAGGAATTGTCAAAGGCAGTGCGTAGAAAACATTGGAATGAAATGGCCGCTTTTTCACGCGATTCCGAAGAATTGCTGGAAGCTACGCTGGATCTGGATGCGCAGGCGGTAGCAGAAGGTATTGAAAAAATCCATAGGGAATATGCTTCTGTTATTCAATATAACAATGAAAATTCTCTTAGTAGTGTTCTTACGATTGGCTATTTAAGTACGATACAGTATTATTTTAAGCCGGTTAGGGAACTTCCGACAGGACGTGGTTTTGCGGATTTTGTTTATATTCCAAAACCGGAATATAGGTCTGATTATCCGGCTCTTATTGTAGAATTGAAATGGAATCAGAAGGCTCAGACAGCATTGCAACAGATTAAGGAAAAGCAATATCCGGATTCAGTTCTGGATTATACCGGAGATATTTTGCTGGTTGGGATAAACTATGACAAGAAGACAAAAGAACATCAGTGTCTGATTGAAAGATATGAGAAAAAATGAATATCTATATTTGATAAAAAAATGGTTTTTCGTTATTACTGTCTCAATTAAGAGAATTGATAACGGAAAACCATTTTTTTATTTCTGAATCTGGTATTGACAGGCCTGAGGATTATTCTGAGAATTTTGTATTGCAAGAACAAGAGCTGATAAGATGCACAAAAAATGACAGATGGATTTATATAATATATATAAAAATTTTAAAATAAAACAAAATATATTGTATGATACATATAAAAATGATAGTATTACTATCATAAAATGCAAAAGGCGGTGAGCAGATGGAAAAAATAGAGGGCACATCTCCAACACGTGTGCGTCAGGCGCAGCAGAGAAGAGATAGAATTATAAATGCCTCTATGAAATTGTTTCAGGAGAAGTGTGTGGAGGATACTTCGATGGAGGAAGTTGCGAAACGGGCAGGTGTGGGAGCAGCGACGGTGTATCGTTATTTTTCTTCAAAGATAGAACTGGTAATTGAGACTGCAAAAGTATACTGGGAAAAGGTTTCGGAGAAATACTTAGGAGAGTTGAAGACGGGTAATATGCCAAATATTGCTGATGCAAAATCAGAGGCTACTTTGAAAATGGATGGCATCGAAAGTTCAGGCTATGATCAGTTACGGAAAATTTTGAATGTTTTTTGCAGGATATTTCTGGAGCAAAAGCCGTTTTTGAAGTTTCTTCACGAATTTGATGTTTTTGTGAAAAAGTATAATGTATCAGAGGAACATTTGGCTGATTATGAAAATGGGATTCTTAAATTAAAACCTTATGTGACCATTGCTCTCGAGAAAGGTCTGGTAGATAAAAGCCTTTCTTTTAACTGTTCAGTGGATGAGATGTATTTCTCTCTGACACATACCCTCCTTGCACTGATGGAGAAATTGGCAGTAGGAGGAGATATTCTGTCATCTGACCAGAATGTGGAGATTGAAAAGCAGATCCGTATCATTATAGAGCTACTGTTAAGAGGAATAAGAAATTTCTAAAATATTTTTAATCTGGAGGTGTACCATGAAAAAGTTAACAACAGGGAAAATATGGCAGTTTGCAGCTGGACAGTTTGGATGGGCGATGCTGTCCGGGATTATTTCTAACTGGCTTGTATATTTTTATCAGCCGGATAAGACAGCCATCAGTCAGGGACAGACAGTATTTATTCCACAGGGGCTGGTGGTCTTCGGCATATTTACTATTATTGGCGGAATTACAGCTTTCGGAAGAATTTTTGATGCTTTTACAGATCCAATGATCGCATCTTTATCTGACAGATGTACGTCAAAGAATGGGCGAAGAATTCCGTTTCTGAAATGGGCATCTTTACCGCTGGCGCTTTCTACAGTACTGGTTTTCTGGTCGCCGGTTAATAAAAATAGCTGGATCAATGGAGTGTTTTTGCTGATTATGATTCTGGCATACTATCTATCCATTACCGCGTACTGTACACCATATAATGCGTTGATTCCGGAACTTGGACATACCCAGCAGGAAAGACTTAATATTTCCACAGTCATTTCCTTTACATTTATTGCCGGAACTGCAGTGGCGTATCTGGCACCTACGATATGGGGGATGTTTATTTCGGCATTTGGCAGAGTTGACGCTATCCGTATGACCTTTACTATGATGGCGGCTGTAGCGTTTATCTGTATGCTTGTGCCGGTATTTTGCATTCGTGAAAAGGATTATGTAGATACGGTTCCTGCAAAGGAGTCAGCTTTCGGATCTCTTGCAGCTACTTTTAAGAATGCAGAATTTCGCAAGTTTGTGGCATCTGATATTTTCTACTGGATCGCACTTACCATGTTTCAGACAGGTCTTCCATTTTTTGTCACCAGTCTTTTGAAGCTTCCGGAAACGATGACAACTTTGTATTTTGTGGGAATGACAGCATTGTCCCTTGTATTTTATATTCCGGTAAATAAGCTTACTCCTAAACTTGGAAAGAAAAAGATGATTTTGTTCGCATTTGCAGTATTTAGCGCTGCTTATTTTTACACCGGATTTATGGGAAAAATGAGCTTTATTCCGGCATCGGTGCAGGGACTGATCCTGACAGTCGTGGCGGCTCTTCCTATGGCGATTTTCGGAATTCTTCCGCAGGCTGTTGTGGCAGATATCTCGCAGAGCGACTCGATTACATCAGGAAGCAATCGTGAAGGAATGTTTTATGCGGCAAGGACATTTGCATTTAAACTTGGGCAGAGTATTTCTATGCTGATATTTACCGCAGTCTCGACGATAGGGGCAGCAGAAGGAACTGGTTATAGAGTTGCTGCTTTTGGGGCAGCAGTATTCTGCTGTATAGGTGGAATTATACTGGTATTTTATAATGAGAAAAAGATTAATGGGATTATTAATAGACATCAGTAAAGATTATAATACAGGCATGTATCGAATGGTGAAAGGCAGATAGCAACAGAATTATGAAAAAGTAACAGGAGTACATACGAATGGAAATAATACATGAGAATGAATATTTGTATAAAATGAATAATGAAATAGAACCATATCTTGCAACGCACCGTCAGGAGGGGTACGTTCCTGGTGCAGAGGATCATCTGCATCAAAAAGACACGGGGATAGTGGGGAAAATTCATGTACAGCGTTACCTGGCAGAGAAGCCGAAAGGCGTTATTATAATCAGTCATGGCTTTACAGAAGCAGCGCCGAAATATGATGAGATGATTTATTATTTTCTGAAGGCTGGATATCATGTGTATATGCCGGAACATATGGGACATGGACAAAGTTATCGTCTGACAGCAGATTCATCTCTTGTACATATAGATACCTGGAAGCGATATGTGAGGGATTTTTTGAAAATATGCCATGTGATTAAAAAAACATACCCTGAATTACCGCTGGTTCTTTTTGCTCATTCCATGGGTGGGGCAATTGGTACAATCGCAGCTGCATGGGAACCGCAACTGTTTCAGAAGATTATATTGAATTCTCCTATGCTTCGCCCGCTTACCGGAAATGTTCCCTGGCCATTGGTGATCGCTATTGCACAGACGAAGTGCCTTTTGGGAAAAAAGGAAGACTATGTGGCTGGTCAGAAGCCTTATGATGGTAGTGAGACTTTCAAAACCAGTGGATGTACTTCCAGACCGAGATTTGAAAAATATAATGAGCTGCGTAAAGAGAATAAAAAATTCCAGGTTAGTGCAGCCTCTTATGGATGGCTTCTGGCGTCTGTAAAAATGAGCTGGTACATAAAATATTGCGGATGGAAGAAACTGTCAGCACCTGTTTTGCTATTTCAGGCAGAAAAAGATGATTTTGTATCTGTAAACGCATTGAGAAAATTTGCAGAGAAAATCAATCACAGAGGAATCACTTCCTGTGAATATGTATACCTGCCGGGAACCAGACATGAGACCTACTGCAGCGATGACAGGACGATGCAAGTGTATTTAGATAAGATTATGAAGTTTCTGGATTCATGTAGCGGGGAGATGTTTTCTCATTATGAGGTGTTGAGAGAGTAAGTCATTGTCTGAAAGTTATATAAAACCTTTGGAATGTTGCTTTACGCTAAAATGGTTTCATGTTATCATTGTTTTAATTAAATGTGATAGCCGGGAACCATTTTTGATTGTGAGGTGTGATGAATGGGGAGAGTTTTTAATACAACAGGTGTGTGTATTCCAGAGAAACATTATATGGTAAATATTAATGGTCGTTTACAACAGATTAGAGAGCTTGTGGATGCAGGAAAATATTTTACTATTAACAGGGCCAGACAATATGGTAAGACTACAACCTTGCGCGCGCTTGCAGAAATACTTCGGGATGAATATTATGTTGTATTACTTGATTTTCAGACATTTGACAATGAGAAATTTAGTAATGGAAATGTGTTTTCAGTAGCATTTGCGAATTCTTTTTTGCGTATGCTTCACAGAAACTGTAAGACTATGAATAATGAGATGGTTTCAGTTATAGAAGAAATGAAAAAGGATGCCGATTATGCTAACAGATACTTTTCTCTGAAAGAGCTATTTGAGGGATTAAGTGATATATGTGAAGTGGCAGACAGAAAAATAGTTCTTATGATTGATGAAGTAGACAGCGCAGCGAATAATCAGGTTTTTATTGATTTTCTGGCACAGCTTAGGGCACAGTACCTGGACAGAGAATTTTATCCGGGATTTCAGTCGGTGATTCTGGCAGGAGTGTATGATATTAAGAATTTGAAGAGAAAACTCAGACCAGAGGAAGGACATAGATATAACAGTCCATGGAATATTGCCGCAGATTTCAGCATCGAAATGAGTTTTTCTGAATCAGAGATAGCAGGGATGTTGCAGGAGTACGAAATTGATCATCGTACAGGGATGAATATATCAAAAATGTCAGAATTGCTATATGCGTATACGGCAGGATATCCGTTTCTGGTTTCAAGAATCTGCCAGCTGATGGATGAAAGGGTACGGGACGAATATGAAAATCTGAAATTGGTATGGACGGAAAATGGTTTTAATGAAGCAGTGCGTATTCTGCTTGCGGAGAAAAATCCTTTATTTGAATCATTAGTTGGAAAAATATGCGATTATCCGGAGTTAAGTGTTATGCTGAAAACATTACTTTTTACAGGAAGAAATATCGCGTATAATCCGGATGAAACCTCGATTGATATGGCTCAGATGTTTGGCTTTATTAAAAACCAAAATGGGAATGTGGTTATTGCAAACAGAATTTTTGAAACGAGATTATATAATTATTATCTTACAGAAGCAAAGATGCAGCAGACAGAGATATATAAGGCAGCCCTGCAGGATAAGAGTCAGTTTATAGTTAATGGATATCTGGATATGGAACGGATATTGGAACGTTTTGTTGTTCATTTCCATGATATTTACGGGGAATCTGATGAAAAATTTCTGGAAGAGCAGGGGCGGAAGTTCTTTTTACTATATTTGAAACCGATTATTAACGGGACAGGAAATTATTACATCGAATCCAGAACAAGAGATCTTCGAAGAACAGATGTAATTGTAGATTATCATGGACAGCAGTATATAATTGAATTGAAGATATGGCATGGTGATGAATATAATAAGCGAGGAGAACAGCAGCTTATTGGATATCTGGAAGATTATCATGTGGATAAAGGATATATGCTTAGCTTTAATTTTAACAGGAAAAAACAGTCGGGAATCCGGAAAATTATAGTGAATGGGAAAACGATAGTGGAGGCAGTAGTATAAATTAATTTGGCAGAAAAAGGAACCCATTTTTAAGTGATGGAAAAGTACTTGAAGAGCTTTGTGGTGCATTTGTAAATAAAGAGCCGGAAAAGATAGAAAAGATATTTGGTGATCATTCATCGCTTACGATTAGAAATGGTTTCCTGTTATCAATATCTCAGTTAAGAGAACTGATAACGGGAAACAATTTTGGTTATTTGGTTGCTTTTTTATTCAATCGCCAGAAACAGATCATAAAAAAGATAATTCCATATACAGTTGTAATCGGTGTCGCCATTCCAACATAAGTCAGAGATGTTTCCGGTAATCTCGACATAATGATAGATACCGGAATTCGGATGCAGAATGCGGAAGTGATTCCCTGGATCATAACAGGAATACTTTTTCCACAGCCATTAAAATATCCGATACTGCTGAAAAGTACACAAGTCAGTATACAGTCGGCAGAGAAACCTTTCAGGTAAGCGGCACTCTGAGCGATTACCTCGGAATCATTGGTAAAGAAAGAGGATAATACTCCGCCTCCGAAGAATCCTACCATAAAGATGATGATTCCAACGGAACATCCGGTAATGATTGCAGTGTAAAAACCCTTCCATGCCCGGCTTTTCTTTCTGGCACCGATATTCTGCGCAACAAATGCTGATACACTCTGCATGATAGAGGACGGAACCAGCATAATAAAGGAAACGATTTTCTGTGCAATTCCATATCCGGCAGATGGCATCAGACCCATCTGATTGATAACAGAATTTACGACAAGAAATGAAATCTGAACCGTTGTCTCCTGAAGTGCAATCGGCACACCTACGTTCAATATTTTCCCTAACTCCTCCTTATAAATCCGACATTGTTCTTTGGAAAATTCTATAGGCATATCCTGCTTTCTTAATACAACGACAGAACAGACAACAGAGACAAACTGTGCAAATACAGTGGCAATGGCGGCACCCGCAACATCCATGTGAAATACTCCAACCAGAAGCAAATCTCCCAGAATATTTATGACGCAGGCAATTCCTACGAACAGAAGTGGAAGGTTTGCATTTCCCACACCTCGCAGCACCCCACTGATTACATTGTATGCAATGATAATAACGATACCGGCAGAACAGATTCTGATATAAAGAATCGTTTTGTCAAAGGATTCAACCGGTGCCTGTAAAAGATGCGCAATTCCTCCGGCGGCAAATTCCAGTACAAATGTCATGATGACAGCAATGATCAGAAAAAGAATGATCGTAGTTCCGACCGCATTTCCTGCTTCTTTTGGTTTTTGTTCTCCGATGTGATGCCCGATTATTACGGTGGAGCCCATTGCAAGGCTTGTAATAATAAAAGTAGCCATCTGCATAAAGGAACTTCCTGTTCCTACTGCGGAAATACTCGAGGCATTTCCGAATTTTCCAACAATCAGCAAATCAACTGCGCCATACGCAGCCTGCAGGATCAATGCTCCAAGTACGGGGATAGCAAACCGAAGCAAAGACTGAAACACAGGTCCTTCTGTAAAACTTATTTCTTTTTTTGACATTTTTTCCTCCTGAGAATGTGGCTTGAATGATTCAGATAGTAACGAGTGTACCAACAAATTGTGACGTACATCTTACAGAAAGTATTTTTCAGACACGCTCTAGAGCGTGTCTGAAAAATAAAAATTGCACAAAACGCATGTTTTATTTCCCTTTTTCATGATAAAATAAAGAAAAAGGGGTGTTCACTATGTTGAGACGATATGAGTTGACTGATGAAGAATGGCTTCGCATTGAACCTTTATTACCTCCTGAAAATACTGGAAAACAAGGACGTCCAAGGAAAGACAATCGTATCATTATGAATGGAATTGTATGGCTTGCACGTAGTGGGGCACCTTGGCGCGATCTTCCTGAACGTTATGGTTCATGGAAAACTGTCTATAGCCGATTCCGAAAATGGATCGATGATGGTATCCTTGATAATATTTTCCGTATTTTAAGTCTTGAAGCAGAATTGGAAGAATTATCCATTGATGCTTCTATTATCCAGGCGCACCAGCATAGTGCCGGTGCAAAAAAAGGGGGCCTTCAAATGAAATCGGGCATAGCCGTGGAGGAGCCAGCACCAAAATCCATGCGGCAGTAGATGCCTATGGATATCCAGTTTATTTAATGATCAGTGAGGGACAGCGTAATGATATCAATTATGCAATCCCTTTGCTCGATCAAATTGAAATAAACGGAAGCAATGTGTTAGCTGACCGAGGATACGACAGTAATAAATTACTTGATTATGTGTACGCCCGCGGTGGAGAGCCAACCATTCCATCCCGAAAGGGAGCTAAATTTGAACGTCATTGTGATTGGTGGTTATACAAAGAACGCCATTTAGTAGAAAAGTATTTTCTGAAATTAAAAGCATTCCGACGAATCGCTACACGTTATGACAAATTAGCTGCAACCTACTTGGGATTTATTTGTATCGCCTCAATATTAATTTGGTTAAAATAAACATTTTAAATTGTTTATTTTAACCAAATCAATATGGAAGCAAGGCATAAAAATCCCAGATAGGTACATGCAAGTTTATCATAACGGGTCGCTATCCTCCGATACGCTTTTAATTTCAAGAACAGCTTTTCTACAAGATGCCGCTCTTTATAAAGCCACCAGTCACAAGAACGTTGTATTTTTGCATTCCTTTTGGATGGAATCGTCGCTTTTGCACCATTTGCATGGATGTATTTTAATACTTTGTTACTGTTATAGCCTCGATCTGCCAAAATCTTGCTTCCATTAATGTTGATTTGTTTTAAAAGAGGAATTGCATATGGAATATCATTTTTCTGGCCTTCGCTAATCATAATACGGACTGGGTTCCCGTACGCTTCTACGATGGCATGGATTTTGGTACTTGGTCCGCCTCGGCTCCGGCCGATTTCAGGGGAAGCCCCCCTTTTTTAGCTCCGGCACTATGCTGATGTGCCTGGACGATGGACGCATCCATAAAAAGCTCTTCAAATTCTGCATCCAAACTTAAAATCCGGAAAATGTTATCCAATATACCGTCTTCAATCCATTTACGAAAGCGACTGTAAACGGTTTCCCATGGTCCGTAACGTTCCAGAAGGTCACGCCAGGGTGCACCGCTGCGTGCAATCCAAACCATTCCATTTAAGATTGTGCGATTACACTTTCGTTGACGTCCCCGCTTGCCTGTATTTTCCGGGGGAAGTAGATTCACAATGCGGTTCCATTCATCATCGTTCAACTCATATCGCCTTAACATAATAAACACCCCTTTTTCTTTATTTTAACATGAAAAAGGATATTAAAATATATGTTTTGTGCAATATTTAATTTTCAAACACGCTCTAGCACAATAAATGATATCTGTATTATAAAGGTAATTCAAAATTTCTCGCCTTTAAAAAAATCCTTTACTGAGCATACTTAATATGGATTACACATTTTATTAAAAAAAGCCCCCAAAAATGCTGTTAATGGATATATACTTTTATCTGTTTCTTTTTCATATATATAGCATGGTTTTGCTTTTCCTTCAGGCGTAAATTGAAGATATGGTTTTATTTCATTTAATATTTTTTGTAGTTCTGGTTCTAACACTTTTAACAGTTCTTTGTGCATAGATGTAAATATTGTTTTAAATTTTAACATCAATTCATATAAATCAATTTTCTTATTATCATCACACATTTGTTGCAACTCTGTAATAATCTTTTTTTGTAATCTACTCGAATTTTGTAATAAATTCGCTGGTTCGATATATATGTTTATTTCTGATTTTCCAAATTTAAACTCTATGTTTGTAATCGCCATTTCACAATGGGTCATATAAATCCGAAGATTATACATCATTCTATATTCAAAATTTTGATCATAGTACTTTTTTTTAATAGGTTCAAAAATTTTTTTGTAGTGACTTTCGTAATATTCAATCCATGCATAAAAAGTTCCTAATACATTGTATGTATATCGGTTAATTGTATCAATTGAATATTTATCACACATCTTTATTGCAGGCAAAAACGCAAGTAGCTCTTTTATATTATCTCTAACTATAACATAATAATCTTTACTCAACATAGATGTTTGAAGCTGTTTTATATTAGACATAATGGTTTTATATTCCTTTTCCGGTATTTCATCTATAATTGTTTTAAAAGTCGTATCATTATTAACAGCGATAATTTTATATCTCATTTTTTCTCCATTTCTATACACATCATAGTCCACTTGTTCTACTGCTTCCTAGCGAAACTTCCACTACTAATAGTAATATAATTTTTTATCAGTACCATTATCAAGTTACCTCTACTTTAGCGTAATATGTTCAAACTTTTTCAAGTGCTGTTTCAACATTTCCATATAGTTGGAACGGTAGATATTGTGAGTACTCGCTACCCCAAAAACTAATAATTTTTGCATTTTTTAGAATATTTTACATTAGTTTTCATCTTCTGACTGTTTATGATTCTCTAAGTTTAGTTCTTCCTCAAGTATCCGTTTTTGTTGTTTTTATATCTCAATTTAGCTTCAAGCAACTGCTTAATACAACGTCCATACTACCGAATAAATCAGCCTGGTGTGTATTTTTTCTAATATTTTTTTTGAACTTTCTCTCACTCTACTGTCACACTATTTTGTTTATATTTTGTTTATATTTTCTTTAGAAAGTTTATTTTTTCTTTCTGGTTCCTGGCACCTTTTAGTTACCCTGTGTGTTAGGATAGTTGTCAGCGGTTACTTA
>ERZ832522.1041-NODE-1041-length-38754-cov-4.249748_pt1 | contig 38754 bp, 32 predicted proteins | sample MGYA00519951_ERZ832522 | MGnify/ENA primary metagenome ERZ832522 (study PRJEB31850, sample SAMEA3708728) | human gut metagenome | biome: human gut; feature: human-associated habitat; material: faeces | place: China | collected 2014 ... | reverse complement strand
CGATATAATGCAGGGCTTCCTGAAACAGAAAGAAATCTTCGATGATCTTTTCGTAAGGTGTACTATACGAATCGTCTTTGAGAATCGCGGCATAAATCTGGTCATGATAACCGTAGGCGTTCGAAAAAACGGCGAACGGCAGGATGCTGTCCGGTTCGGCTTTTCCGTCGGCCATGTCGGAAAGTAATTGATGCGGATCGGGCGCAACCCATGCTTCCAACAGATCGTCGGGAATGAAGTTGTACCCGACGGTCGTAACATCGTGGTTCCGGAAAAATTCGACGCTTCGGTCATAATAAGCGACAGCGACCGGCGAACCTTTGAATTGTTGATTTTTCGTTTTCATAATTTTTTATATAAAATGGTTAATAAAAAAGGCACAAACTTTATTTGCCTTCAACAATCAGGGCAACGCCAATCGCCCGCACAGCAAAGACAAGTTCGGTTCGTGCCCTGTTATAAACACAATACATCACTTTTATTTTATCTTCATTATCTCCGTAATCAGTCTGTCGTCCGCTTTGTTGTTATACTCCGGTGCGTCGTCGCACAGATTCAGTACCGTCATATCCCGCTTACGGGCTAAGTCCACCGTGTAGGCCGTGCCGCCGGGCTGCCCATCGTAGTAACACACCAGCGCAGACGCATGATCGAGCATCGCCCGGTTGCGCTCATGGAAACACGAACGAGTAAAGTTTTGATGCAGGCACACCCGACAGTCCGCTGCGGCCAGCACTGCGGAATGAAGCTCTTTAAACTCGTAGGGAAAACCTTGCGCCTGCCCCCGGAACGGCACCACGGCGATCAGCCGCAGGTCGGTCAGTTGTTTTTTCAGCGACAGCACCGCCAACCCCGCCCACAGGTCGAAGCCCGTAGCCATGCCGCAGAGGAAAGTATCGTACCCCTGATCGTGCAGCAGCAGTACTGCGCTTGCCGTGCGCCGGACAATGCGTTCGCGGACGGACGTGTAATCGGCATCCGTTTCCGTCAGTTTGATTTTTTCCTTTCGGTAGCCCGAAAAAGCTGCCGCCCGCGACGGATCAATGTCGTTCAGGATTTGCAGTTTATCATATTCGATTCTCATAGCGGTAAGCATAAAAAAAGGCCGAACGTCCGAAACGTTCCTGTAAACGCTCCGGGGTTCGGCCCATCCAATCTAATGTTATTATGAAAAATTGCTCGTAGAGCCATAAAAAAGGGGGGCGAAGCTCAGGCGATTCAGTCCACCGTGCACACGAAGTTACCCGCGCAACCGCCTGCCGGGAACGCCCCCCGGAAAAGAAGAAGTAGTTAATAAAGGCCGGAAACAACCGTTTTGCCCCGCAGCCTGACCGTGTTATAGAACATCTATCAAATAAATAATTGGAATATCCTGAAAAAAGGGGGACGCACCCAAGCAATCGTACCCATACCCATATTTCGACAACAGCTTGCCGGATTGCACGTCCCCCGGTTATGAAAAAATTAGTAAAAAAGGGTAATGTAATAAGTCGGGACGCTGCCGATGAAAACCCATCGGTGCGTGTCCGGCCTATATCGGTGTAGAGAAAAATTGTATCGGAAGGGGAGTGCGACGGCACGGGATTGTCCGGCCTGCCGTCCTCACATGAACAGGCGAACGCCGCGCACTCCCTTAGTTTTCGGTTTGGAAATACGGGGCTTTCCCGAACGCTCTGATCGGAATACGCCGCGCATGGCCGGAGTTCTCCGGCTGCGGATAAATGACAGGGTTTAGATTTTGGCCGTAACATAGTAACCGGGATAGAAGTTGATACTTCATTCGATTTCCCGGCGTCCGGCCCGTTGCGGTAAGGCAATAAAAAAAGGGCGAGGACGCAGGTACAATTTCCCTTGCGGTCGGCCTTCGGAGCCTTAGTCTCGGTAGTTGTCCTTACGCCCAAGCCCCGCCCCGGTAACACGTACCGAGGCATGGCAAGGGTTTCAACAACTCTTATACCGAGACATGATAATGTTATATTTCTATAACAATCCGAAGTTTACCACAAGGTATAAAGGTCGTTTAACCTTTAGCGATATGTTACGGTCTAAACCGTATTATTATCCTGCAAAGATAACATAATCTTTCATTTAAAAGTTAATACTAATTTTCTTATGAAATTGTGCTGCACACATTGAATCCGGTTTATTAGTTTTCAATTTACCGGAAATAAAAAACGAGTGTGGATTTGTGGCAGATAAGTTGCGTAGGCTTAGGACAGCCTGTAAACACATATAAGCACAAAAGGCCCACACCCGTTAAGGTATAGAATCCAAAATCTGAATACCTCGCACCGGGCATGAGCCGTAATGTGAGGACTTTTGCGCTTTGCTGGTTTACTTTAAGGTCCTAATTTAACGCAACTGCAAAGCCAACCCACCGTTTCCGGTAAATTGTTTGTTCAAATATACGAAACAAATCGCAATGAACAACAACCGAGTATTCCGATTTTGTGTCTTTTTAAGAACTTTTTTGCTTTTTCCGCGATTTTGGGCATTTTTCTGATTCGCAATTTGTTCGGACCAAATTGTACCGGAAAGGAAATGTCCCGTTTCGGATAAAGCCAGCCAGTCTCCCGGACCAAACGAGGGGCGCGGGTTCAGGCAGTTTTGTATGTAAGATGTGGGAAAGGGCACGGGCCGAAACAGTCCATGCCGGGCGAGGGAATGGACTATTTGCTACGGTTCATGCGCCTGTCGGCACACCTGTCACTATCTGCAATAGTCTCCATAATCAATCAAGTTTGACGTAATGATAACGGCCCAAACATACGGATTATTTTAATAATTACAAGGGCCTCTCAGTTTATTTTCTTAGCGTCAGGATGTTATCAGCATTGATCCTTACCGTCGATAAAGTCAACAGTATCCTTTTCAATTTGAGCATGAATTACGGAATATGGTTCGCTGTTTTTTATCTGCGCAATAAAAAGAATGATAAAACACTTCTTTTTTTTGTTAATTTTGTTTAACATAACTATTTATGAAATGACTACACAAACTTATAAACCAGCAACTCCGGAAACCCTAGCCGCTTTGTATACAAACATGGGAAATCATTTCGTTTTGCTTTATCCTAAGTTACAGAATGCCGTTGCTGTTATAAAGGCATTACAACAACGTCAAAATAAAACAGAAGAAGAAACTTTTGCTTTAGACTTATACGAATTACTTGCATTTGCAGTTACCGTAAATCTGGATATAGCTACTTTTTTCAGGGCTGAACTCAGATCAGAGCATCCGAATGAAAAAAGAGTTAATATACGATATGTAAACGTTACCGTTATTGAAGGATATAAATATTTATCCGCATTACACAAAAAAGACAGAGACAATGCAAAATGGACAAAATTTAAGTCCATAGCAAGTGCACTTAATAATCAAGAGATTAATGATGACATCGCCGTTTTTGACAAAGTTTTAGATGAGTTCAAGAAACAATTTATAACAAAAAATAATAATGGTAAGTTAATGGATATTGACAATCGGAATCTTGCTATTCATTATGATAAAGATCCTTTTAAAGTTTACGAATATTACCAAAGTTTAAGTGAGGATGTCGAAGCTAAACGAGTCAATAAATTTCTCGAATTAATAGATAAACTAGTTTGTTTTTTAAGTAAATATCTCAATCGAATCAAAATAGAATTGAAAACGAATGTAATACCTACATCTACAAATCTTCCATTGTTGGAGCAAATCAATGTTTTTACCCCTGATATTCATAATTTTTTTGATTCTTTAGGAAAGAGTATAGAAATATATAGCAAAAATTTGGACAAAATGGTACACATTCGAAAAATGCAAAATGATTTTGCTGAAAGAGTCAACGATAAATTCGGAATTGACAAAATCGCTTTAACAAAAAATATAGAGGCGATAATCGATGATATGAAGCCGGGTATATTAGTATTGTTAATATATCTGGATTTATGTTCTGCCATAAGAGCATATTTATCCTCTGAATCGTATTGCGAAAAACAATTAAATTTGCGACATATTGAAGTAATTGTATATGAAGGGTGTCGACATTTGTATGGTTTTGATGAAAAGCAACGGGAAAAATCTTTCTGGCAAACCAAATTACTTCCGGCATTGCATAACTCCAACGATGAAGGAATAAAAAAACTATTGACAGAGATACAAGAAGGACTGGAAAAAATTTCATCGGATAATACGATTAATAATACCATATTAAGAGAGTGCTTTGTACATTATAGGTACATGAATAGAGATAATGTTGTAACACTTTTTGAAGAATCAGAAAAATCCGTCGCAATCTTTGAACTCAATAAAGCTGTACTTTTATTAAAGATACTTCCAAGAGTATTAAATATCAATGAAATAACAATACAACAAAAACATCAAGATATAAAAGAGCAAAGCAAACGGACGCAAGAGGAGTTTATAGAAATCTTAAGGATGCCTCTAAACAAAATTACCGATCCGCACAAAAAAAAGGAGTTTGAAGAAAAACTTCATCAAATAATATCTATTCATAATAAGTTTTTATCTTAAATTATTGTAACTTACTAATTTTCAACACTCTTATAGCAGGATTATTCGACGATCTATAACATTAATAATGACAAAATTGTTTTCAGATTCACGACAATTTTTTGTTTATTTCAATATATGGTATATATAAACGTAAATAGTTTTTCGGATATAGCATACGAATCCTCATACCTTAAAGTGAAAAGAAACAGAATTTGGAAAATTCGATTTAACCGAATTAGAGATTGTAATGAATTATTTAGGGAAACTACATTAATCCGGATGAGTTCGGGAAAAAACTTTTATCTAAACGATACATGACATATACAGCAGGTTAAAAACGACCGTTCCATATCATAAATTTACCTGATTAAAAATCAACTCAAACAAAGTTCATTTAATTCAGGGAAACAGTTGGTTTCCCTGATTAATATATATATATTTGTATTGAGACTGATTTAACAAGGTCAAAGTACATTCATAGTAATGAGCAAAAGCCAGAAGTATAAAGCGACTGGCATAGTGCAAAATCGGAGAAAAACGGGAAAGACATCTTTATAAAAGACTGAAATACACCTCACTGTAAAAATTGCAAAATTTCTTGTTGAGGAGCCAGAAAATCAAGAGGTTACGATGAAAATCGCAACCCCTTTTCTTTTTGGTGCACACAATTTGCACACAACTAAAGGCATTTACTTCACAAACCTTGTAAATTGTGATATAAAACAGACATTCATAAGCGTAATTATTATTGCGTTTACAAATTTTATTGTAATTTTATTTTAAAATTACGAACCAATATCAATATACAATCTTCTAAGGCCTATAATTCATGACCCAATATCCATCAATAAAACCTTTTCTAAAATGGGCTGGAGGTAAAGATAAACTATTTAACCAGTTAGAGATATTTTTACCACCGGAAATTAAAAAAGGAGAGATAACAAATTACTACGAACCCTTTCTCGGCAGTGGAGCTGTTTTTTTTAATTTGATTAAACAACAAACTTTTGAAAAAGTCGTATTGTCTGATATAAATGAAGAACTCATTCTTGTATATACAGTTATTCAAAATGACGTAGAAGAACTTATTCAGATTTTAGACCAACTTAAATCTAGATATCTGCAGTTGTCCGAAAGTGATAAAGAAAAATTCTATTACGATTTGAGAACTGCATATAATTACATGCGATTCAACATTAACTACAAAAAATATTCAAATGCATGGATACCAAGAGCTGCTCAAATGATTTTTTTGAATAAAACCTGTTATAATGGTTTATATCGACAAAATTTAAGAGGAGATTTCAATGTTCCTTTTGGGAAAAACTTTTCTCCCCCTCTATACGAATACGACAATATGCTACTAATCTCTAGTATTTTAAAAAAGACTAACATACTAATTTCTGATTTTGAAGATATTTTAGACCAAGTTCCTCAAGATTCATTTGTCTATTTGGACCCTCCATATAGGCCCATAAGTAAAACGGCAAGATTTAATGATTACTATAAATTAGGTTTTAATGAGAAAGATAATGATCGTTTAATGCACCTTCTAAAAATATTAAATCAAAATGGCGTTAAATTCATGTTAAACAATTCGTTTAAAGTTAATGATGAATATGTTCAAAAATATTATTCACAATACAATATTGCATTTATTAAAGCCAACAGAATGATGAGCAGCATTCCGAATAAAAGAAATAAAGTTTCCGAAATTGTAATTACGAATTATTAATAATGAATAATCCTTCATCTATAACAATAGCTGTGATTAGTGATTTGCATTGCACTAGTCAAAAAGGGACTCAAAGAATTACTCATTTACATGGCGAATTGACACCAGTTCCTAAAAATAGACATCCTGTAGAATCATTAAAGTCGTTATCTATTAATGCAGACTATTTAATTTGCACAGGAGATATCGCAGATAAAGGCGATTGTAAAGGTTATTATGATGGAATGAGATATATCCAAGATCTACAAAAAAAATTGGGTGCAAAAAGAATGATTATATTAAATGGAAATCATGATATAAATCTCAATGCAACCGATACATGCCGACATATGAAAGATTATGATTGTGATGTATTTAACGATCCTAAATATTGGAGTAATCATTATAAAATTATAGAAGATGATAATTTAATTTTTCTCATACTGGATACGTCATTTCATATTACAAATTCAGAATCTCTCAATACGCAACCATCATTTGACCACTATTTATTTCAAAAATTAAATGACGAATTGTCACAATTGGCCTCCTCAGATAAAATCAAAATCGCATTATGTCATCATCATCCACTCAACCATTCTGACATGGATGATATCTATAAAAAGAATGATGTTATAGACAGAGGAGATACTCTTTTAGATTTACTAAAAAAGAATGATTTTGATTTAATAATACATGGGCATAAACATTTCCCTAAAATTAGAAATTATGAGGATTTAGTAATTTTTTGTGCGGGGAGTTTTGCATCTTTAGAAAATGTAATTGAATACGGGCAAAAAAACACATTCCACATATTAGAGATAAATAAAGTCAATCATAATTGTCAAGGGATTATTCATACATGGATATTTGCGCATAATGCAGGATGGAAACAGCCAGACACAAAAACCCTTTTCCCTGCTAAAACAGGCTTTGGATATCATGAAAAAAATGTAAAGGCTTTAGCCGATGAACTCATTCAAAAAAATAAGAAATGGTATTATAAAGAAAAATATAATGTGCATTTACCTTTTATTGATGTATTAAGACAATTTCCTGCATTAGAATTTTTAGATCCATCTCAACAAGAAGAATTGGAAACATATTTACGTGAAAAATGGAAAATAATAGTTTATCCTAGTCTTTTATTAGGAGCAGATCATTTATGCAAAATGTTAACTGACTAGATCATGGCAAAAAAAATTTCATCAGATTCGTTCAATGCTCGCTACATGACTTTTAAACAAGTAGCTGAAACATTCATTATCACGAACGATTTTAAAAAAATAATTAATCCTAATAATAGTCTCTTAATAGGATCCAGAGGGTGTGGAAAAACAACGTTGTTAAAAATGCTCCATCCTCAAGCGATAAAACATTGGGATGCTGTAAATAAAGGAGGACTCATGGAACAAATTGAGTTTTATGGAGTCTATATTCCCTCTGACAAACAATGGAATAAACAAATCAGTGTTTTTGAAAATAAATTTAGTCATAATCCCGCATTCATAACTTCTATTTCAAAAGGATTGGTAAACTTGAATATACTCAATGCTTTATGTAACACATTCTCTAATCTAATCTCAAAAGGCGATGACAATACTTCAGAACTGGAAACTCGTTTATCCATAGAATTAATTAATTTATGGAAACTTCCGAAACCAATAGTGCCTCAAATATATGCTATATCACAAAAATTATTGTCTTATGTTGATGATTTAAACATTATCATAAATAAAAACAATACAGAAGTCGAATTAGACGATTTTTGTTATTGGGATTTTGTTAACAAAGTAGAGGTCGCAATAAATGCTTTTGAAGAAATCTTTAAATCAATCGACTTTTTTGCAAATCGCCCATTTATATGGGCTTTATGTTTCGACGAACTTGAAATAGCTCCTCATTGGTTATTTGAGGAGCTATTAAAAAATAACCTCAGAAGTAGAAGTCAAAAAATAATATATAAAATGACAACTATTCCTGAAGTGTCAAGTGGAATAGAGGTTCCCAAAGGAATATTAAACGTATCGTCTGCTCCGGGGGATGATTACGAATTTATCCAAATGGGAATTTATAACAATAAATCACAAGAAAACTGGAAAGATTTCTGTGAAAGTTATATGCAAAAAGTAATAAGAAATAAATTTGGAAAAACATTTACTCCAAAATCTTTTTTTGGAGTAAACGATTATAATTTAGGTCTTAAAGAATCTGATAAATCAAAATTTGCCAGTATATATACAACAAAAAAAGAAACTGAATTCAACAAAGACGGCATAATGTGGCTAGTAATGAAAGAACTAGCCCAAAATGACAAATCATTTTATAAATATCTACTCAAAAAAGGATTAGATCCACTTAATCCAGTTCCGGTAACTAAATCTCAAATAGACCAAATACACCGCAAAATCAAGCCCATTGTATTATATCGCTATTATTTCAATAGAAACAGTAATACAAAACGTTCTCGGAAAGTTGTTTCATTTTATCACGGTATCGATTTCATTTATGAGTTTGCAGATGGAAATCCAAGAGCATTCGTGAATCTAATTAATAATTTTTTACCGGAAATGAAACTTAATTCGAGTGGAGATCCAAAAAAAATAAATGTAAATACCCAAGCAACTATTATAAATAATTTTTGCATGGAATATTTTTACCCTCGAATAGCATTTTATTCAGACAGTGCTGTGCGTTTTCGTGGTAAAACAATTACTTTAGAACATATCATCAATCTTATTGGGCAGTATTTTAAAGATCAATATATTGGAGAGAATTTTAGTGCGGATCCATATAGTCGCATTAAATTTGATGAGAAATGTCCCAAAGAAATTGAATCATTATTCAATAAAGGTCTTGAAGCCGGTGGTATATTAGCCCTTGAAGTAGAAAAAAATGTATTTGGACAAAGAAATACATTAGGAACTTATAGATTATCATATTCTTTACATCCATATTTTGGGTTGCCTCAAAGATCCTACAGAGAAAAAAATCTTAGCGAGATAATAGCTCCCTTACTAAAAAATGAACCAGATACTCAACTTACTTTAAATTTGAAATAAGATGAGATTACATTCTTTTAAACAGATTGACTTATTTAATTTCCCCTTGAAATTCGATTTGTTTATCGCCGCTTCAGGCTATGAACAACGTGCTTCTTTCATTAGTAATAATGGGATTAATGCTGAGAAAAAAATAGTTCTCGCATTTGAAGACAACAAGGAACACTCTAATCGCATAATCAATGATGCTTTTTTTGAAAAAAAAGGTTTTAAATTTATCCCCATAAAAGGCAATGATAATCAGACAATTAATTACTTATTAGACGATTTTATCAACCATTCAACATCGCAAAATATTAATATTTTAATCGACTATTCCTCTATGACAAGGGTTATATACGGGGGGATTCTAAAATATTTCAGAATGTTAGATAAATCAGATATAAAAATCAAACTTTATTTTTCTTACAGTATAGCTGAATATGTTGCCCCTCCCGAAATAGAACCTGAAACCTTTAATTTCTATCCCATAAATTCTTATTGTAACTTGTCCCTTCCTACCAAAGCAACAGCATTAATAGCTGGTCTTGGGTATGAGAAGAAAAGAGTATTTGGATTAAGAGAATATTTCGACGCTGAAGCTCTCTATCTATTTTACACCGATAAAAGTCCATATACCGATATTGTGAAAATAAAAAATAAAGAGGTAATTACAAGCGTTTCTGAAAATAACCTTTTCCCATATATTTTATCAGATATGTTATATACAAAAATGCTATTATATGATTTATGTGAAACACTAAATGAAAAATTCCGTATTGTTATAGCCCCATGTGGCCCCAAGCCGTTCACGTTACTTTGTTTCATAACATCATTAAGCATCAGCAACGTAGATATTTGGAGAATAAGTGCGGGTGATGATGACAATGATGCAATTATGAATAGAAAACCAACAGGCGATACAATAAGTATTGAATTAGTATTTAATTGACTTAAATTATTATTGTCTGTTTTAACTTTAACATCATAAAGTTGTGATAGTAAAATATGTTTAAGTTGTAATGAAGTATTTCTCACAAGAATATAAAATCTATCAAGAGCATATATATTATCAGAGAATCATCTATTAATACTTGTTAAACCAGAACCGCGTTTTCCACAAATCCTCCGGCGCATACATCAAATAGCGATTCCCGTGCCTAATAAACGGGTTTCTGAACCGGTGTAGCCTGTTGAGCGCAAAGACTGACAGGGGCGGATAGGCATGGATGCAAAACAGTCGGATATTGCTCACAGGGCGACGGAACCAACCGCGCGAACGTAAAACCGCATCGGCATAATACAGGAAAATCAGGACCCGGATATCGTATTCGTATCTCTCGATGTAGACCGTTCGGTTTTCGGCATCGAACAGGTATTCCATAAACCCGCAAAGGCGGCAGGCGTATTTCGCCCGGCATGACAGCCGCACGTATTCGTCCATGCTGAGTATCCGGATATTCACGTTCAGCCGCTTTTCGTACAGGGCGATCATATCCGCCATCAAATCGTGGATCGGCTGAAAGCGCGGTTTCGTCAAATCGTCCAGATCGGGATCGCCCTTTACCCGCAGCCGACGCAATATGTCGCCCGGTATCTCCCTGGAACGAATATTGAAATTTTCCCGGACGAACCGGACGAGTATTTCCCGGTTCGTTTTTTCAATCCCCATTGCGCTGTTTGTCATTCATGTAACCGTGTGCGTACTTTCTCATCATCGGGTAGATCGTCAGATAGTTCATAAAATGAAGAATCTGGAACGGCGGGGTTTCGATCCGGCGGTTACGCAGAAAAGCCGTGTAGCGCAGTAGTTTCTGGTAACGGAGAAAATTCAGCATCACGATTTCCGGCGGGGTGCGGTACGATTCTCCCAAAATCTGATGGTAACACCGGTCATGCAACTCGTAGGCGTACAAATAGATCGCGTAGGTAAAAATTTGTCCGGGTTCGGCGGTCTGGTCGGCGAATTTCATCAGTACTCCGACCGGATCGCACTCCAACCACGACACCAACAGCGGATCGGGGATTTCGTGCTGGCTGACGAATACGATGGTATGGTTTTGCAGGAAATCGGCGCTTCGGTTGTAGCGGTCGAGTTCGTGCGGGGATAATAAGAGTTCTTTTTTCATAATGATATTCAATAATAGTAATTTGGTAAATCGTTTACCGGCACAGGTCGCAGACGGCGCCGCAGACCAACCAGAGGGAGAGGATACTACTGCGCGGAACAACGATGTCGGCAAAAGGATTTTCGGCAGGAACGCGCCTGAACTCATTCAGCCCTGCCCGTCCATTTTGCCCGTTCAGCCCGGCGGAATCGGACAAAGTGGCTCCGGGCAAAGCAGAACCCGGCAAAACCGTTAAACGGACGGACTGGTTCGGCGCGGGTTGCAGGATGCGGAACAGGCGGAAGTGTTCGGTTTCAACCAGATGGATATTGCCGTAGAGGATTGCGCCTTTTTGCTCCCGGAGCAGCAACAATGAATTTCGCAGAAACGGATTCAGCAGATCGTCCGCATAAGGCACGGCGAACTCGGCCCCGTGGGACGATGCCGCCGAGAGGATCAGGCAGTCGTCCGGTTCGCCCCGGAACAGGCGTTCGGGCAGCGTGCGGTACACCGGAATCCGGGCGACGGAACCGGAATTGGAGACTTCGGACACAGGTTCCCCGCACCCGAACATCAGCCATGCGAGGCTGAAGCCGGGATATTTCTGGTGGATGCGTTTGGCCACGTTGGGGCTGATGCCGTTATTGCCCCGCCTGATCTGGTAGAGGGTTTCCCCGCACGACAGACCGATGGCGCGGGCGAAGGCATTGACCGAAAGGCCCGAATGTTCGATCACTTTACACAGCCGTTCCCAGTTTGCATTGGTCGGTTCGTTCATGGCTCGTTACGTTGCAAGGCGATCCAACGGCAGGACGGAGAAGTGTCGGATTCGCGTAGTCATGGATGCTGGATTTTGGATTGGAAAATAGCGCCCGCGATTCCGTAGCAAAGAATATAGATCGGTCTTGTGCAGGGAGAAAAAAAGAGGGCGCATTTGCAGCCCCTCAGCACAGGTCGTGGAAAACCCGAAATAGGTAACTGTCCTGCGCCCTTGTCAGCTCCGTCCCAAACGGACAGAACACAACAAGGTCAGACAACCGTTATACCTATCTCAAACCCTCTTGGAAGAGGTTTCCACGTTTGTGCTGAGGTATAAAGAGTTGTAACCCTTTATATTGTTATGTCCTTCGGCTATGCCGAATCGTTGTAGTTCCTTAAAGTTTGCATAGTAATTGCTTTTTAGGTTCGTTCCCGGACGGCACGAGCCGCCCCCTGTACAACAAACCTTTTTTAAGGAACCGTAAAACAAAGATACGAATAAAAATTAATTCAGCGCACCGGGTATGTATTTCTGGAAATTTCTTGCTAATTTTGTGAGTATGAAGACCTCGATCGACTTCCTGCCCGAGCGCAAACAACGCGACCTGCACGAACTCGTCCGCCTGATCCGCGACGAGGTAAAAGACGTCGTAATGGTTATTCTCTACGGCAGTTACGCCAAAAATACCTATGTCGAGTGCGACGAACGCCGCGACTTCGGCGTGAAAACCTATTTTATGAGCGACTACGATATTTTGGTCGTGACGAAAAAGCGGTTGGGAGTGCGGGAAGGCACTGCCGAAACCCGTATCCGGGACCGTTTTTTGGAAAGCCGGGCCGACGAATTTCAGACTTGGCCGCAGTTTATCAATGAAAGTATTTCCAAACTGAACCATGCGCTGTCCGAAGGACGTTATTTTTACGTCGATATTTTGAATCAGGGGATTATACTCTATGATTCGGGGGAATATCAGTTGGCCGCGCCGCGCGAACTGAATTATTCTGAAATTCAACGGATGGCACAGGAATATTTTGATGATAAATTCCCGGATGCATATCGTTGTTATGAAACAGCTAAATTTAATACGTCCAAAGGTTGGTATCATTTGGCAGCTTTCATGTTACATCAAGCGGCTGAGACTTTTATAAAAACAATTCCGTTAGTTTATATCCTATACGGATATAAAGAACACGATCTCGATTTCCTAATTAAAAAGTGCAAACCTTTCACGATGGAATTGGCTAAGGTTTTCCCGCGCGATACTCCGGAAGAGGAACGCCTGTTCAAACTGTTGCAGCGGGCCTATATCGAAGCGCGTTACAACAAAAAGAACTTCATCGTAACCAAAGCCGACATCGACGCTCTTACCCCCAAAGTCGAACAGCTCCGCGATATTACCGAAAAGATTTGCACCGAACGGATCGCCGAATACAAAGCGTTAAACAAAAAATAGAATTCACACAATATATAATTTAATCACATTCAATTTTTTATAGCTTAAATCAAGACTATCAGAAACGCTGAATCGATATAACAGGATTACGGATAGAATTTCATTATGAAATATTTTATATTTTTGTCCCAAAATACTAATATTCAATGAAAGAAGCAATTATCGCCGTATTGAGCGCAATAGCAGGTGGCAGTCTGATCTCATTCTTCTTTAAAAGATCCGATCAAAAAAAAAACCAAAAAAAAAGAGAAACTAGACATTGTCCTTAAAGAACTATGTAGTTATAATTTGGTTTTAATGAACACTGTTCAGACCCATATAAAATTATTAACTGACAACAGTTCCATTCTATCTAAAATTAATAATTCTTCCAAATCACTTTTAGAAACGCAAAAAGTTATAAATATTGATTTATCTAAAGTAGAAGCAATCAAGACGAAGTGTGAGCGAGGGGAACAGAATTGCGATGAGTGTAAAATTATATGCGATAGGGTAAAAAGCAATGATACCGCATTTAACGACTGGAAGGAAACTTGTGATCGTGATAAAAGTATTGTTGCACAAAAAAATAAAGAAGAAGTAGAGAGACTAATAAAAGTAATCCAGCCCTTTAGCAGCCTGCTTAACAAAATACCTGAATTATATTCAATCAATAGCTCCCATTTATATGACCTTATAGGCAAGATAGACTTAAATACCACTAAAGCTCTCACTAAACTTATAAAAAATTCGAATGACACAGAAAAACTTAGCATTAAATCAATGTCCGATGCTATTGATATATTGACAGAACAAATGCGATCAATTGAAGAAGCGAAACTCGAAATAAGCAATATGCTTAAATAACAAGAAGATATAATCATTTCCATCGTGACAAAAGCCAACATTGACGCCCTTACCCCCAAAATCGAATAGCTCCGCGATATTACCGACAGAATTTGCAAAGAACAAATAGCTCGCTACGAAGAGCGGAATCGAAAATAATATACAACTACTTTATCTAATACATTATGAACAGAATACTATTTATTTTTATTCTCGCTTGGACATTCTATGTCCCGGGACATGCCCAAAGTCAAGATTCGGTTCAGGTCTATGATGGAACGACACTCTTTACGGGCGATACGATTCGTATCGGCTACAAAGGATTAAACAACGAAAAGTACTGGGAAATTCAAGAACCTACAATGACTGAATTCGGAGTACGCTACAATCCGGTAAAGGCGAATCTTGATCTCAAAACAGCGAAAGTAATCGATTGCAATCCTAAAAATGCAGATAAGATTTTCTTTAACGGGCGTCCGGTAATCGTCGTTTCAGCAGACGGTTATCCCAACGAATTATATGTGAATATCGACCCGGCGATAGCAAGAGGAGAGATCGCATGGGTATACGAAGACCACACCGCAGAAAATGCGACGGAGCTTACCCCCGAATTAATGCTGGCTTGTTGTATACGCAGCAACAATCTTCCTATAACGGATTATGTTCTTCAGTACTTAATCAAAATAAAAGACAAAAAACTTTATCAAGCCTGCCTGAGCGACGAATTCGAATACAACAAGGCAAAGCCGGAATACGAAAATATGCTCAAAGACTTAATGGCTGGATTCGATTTTTCGAAAACCTATTATATTAAAACAGATCTTTCAATCGATAAATATAATTTTCAGGATAACGGATATCCGGTAGATTTTTATGGCAGCCACAGCCAATACTTTATTCCACAGCCGGATTTTAATTTTTTACCGACCAACCGGGAACATTTCAAATTTCTGCCCGTATCGCCCAGCGATGGCGAAAAAGCCAACAAAAGGCGCAAAGGAGTGTCCAGTACCGGCTATATCCCCTCGCTCGCGTATGGCCGTGTCTATATGAAATTGCTCGACAAAAGAATGGAGCTTCCTAAAAATGAAGTTCTAAACATGGAAAGGATGTATCGGCAATCTGTCATTGGAGCCGAGATTTTGAAAATGGAAGTGTATGATTGCCCAAATTGCGAATATAATCTGATGGGAGTCATAAAATAAATCAAGCGTTTTGAGAAACGGGCTGAGTTTTCATTCTCAGCCCGTTTTCGTTAATCAACGGTTTTAGTGAGCAGGCCGCTTTTTCTGCAGGTCATTCGCTTCCTGATACCTACGGTTCACTCCGGCATAATCGACCGTTTCAGCCTCCGTCTCGTATTCGCGGGCAATCTGTTTGCTTTTTCGAATCGCCGAATCGCTCGGATGAAAGTCGTACACATCGTCGAGTATCAGGATCATCGAGTCGCGCCCGTAATTGTATGCCCGCAGGTAGCGGTATTTCCAACTGTCGCGCCTGTACTGCCAGAAATCGGAAGACAACGTAACCATGACGGCGATGGAAACGGCCAATAACGCTTTCCAGAAATGATTCCGGTTGCGTAGCCGCTGATTTCGCAGGACGCTGTTTTCAAAATTCTCGACGGACGTTTTCAACTCGGCGAACCCAGCCAATAATACGCTTTCGATTTTTTTCATGTCGGAACGGACCGCAGCCTCGATCTGTTCGCACAACCTTTCGACGGATTTTGTAGATGCCTTGTCCCGGTTGATGAGCGCAATCTCATTCAAGATCTTTCGATACAGGTCTTCGAGGTTCGTCATGTCGGGCAAGCTGAAATTGAAATTCGGCGAAAGATTGGAAACCGTCCGTACCATTAACTGCATCTGTTGTACATAGAACTCAAAGCCTACTTTCAGGCTTAAAATATCGGCTTTCAAATCCAGATCGACCGTACTGCCGTCGGACGGTGTCGCATTTGCGTCCGGTCGGTTCTTTTTCAGGTCGGTCACGATATTCAGGATTTTATTGACCGTAGCATATAACTCGGTTAATAATTCAGTATTTTCCATCATTAAAATTTCATTTTAAATTGTTGTTTCGGTTTGATTTGCCGCTTACGGTTGTTCTCGGCGATCTGATTGAGAATAGCCTCGGTCGTAGCCGCGATCAGGGCCGTAATACGGGCGATATACTCTTCTTGGGATTCTCCGAGGCGGCGTTGCATCTGTTCGGGCGATATGCCGATCCCGCAGTCCGACGGCGGCAGCGGGATGCGACCGCAACCGCCGAAACGCTTCAGGTCGAGTTCTCCGCAGTCTTTCGCCGAAAATCCGCCTTTGCCGAAAGCGGACAAATAACCGCTGACAGCCGTTTGCAGTTTGCCGACGGATTGTACCGAATATTGTACGCCCGTGCGTTGCGTGGTATGCACGACCGGAGCGACACGGGGCCCGACGGACGATGCTCCGGAAACCGGAGCCTGTGCCCGGCTTTGGCTCTGACCCGGAGAAAAACGGCGGTCGAGTTTCGAGAAGCTGAACGCGCGATCCACTTTCGACCCCGAAAAGGTGCGCCCGTTCTGACTGAATAGCACCCCCTGTTTCCGGTCGGAATGTCCGTTGTATTTGAAATGCATCGTAACGCCCTGCTTCCGCAACCTATTTTCCAACTCGGGCCACGACCGGCAATGCGGCAATACATTTTTCACGGCATGGTAAATCTGGTAGCGGGTTTTGTCGGGCTCCCGCAGCCGATCCACGTTCACGCGCTCTTTACCCGGAGAAAAATACAGGCCGTATTTCTGCGTCAGTTCCTTGCACGCCTTTTCATTGCGGTAGCGGTCGTTGCCGTCCGGGATCGCTTTTCCCCGGTTATCGACGCGGTTATACACCAAATGGCAATGCGGATGCTCCCGGTCGGTATGCCGGACAAGAATATACTGCGTATCGCACACGTTCATTTTCTCCATGTACTCGCGGGCGATCTGCGTCATCGTCCGGTCGGATATTTTTTCGCCGGGCGCAAAACTCAACGACGTATGGCATACGCAATTTTTAATTCCGGGATTCAGTCAGGTCTGATCTCTGAAGCTGGTAATAACGGATTGCTTCGATTGGGGATCGACTCCGCAACTGTCGATCAGGCGGGCTTTGCCTTCGCCCTTATACAGGTAGTTCACGCATCCGGCGAACGACGTTCCCTTAACGATCTTTCCGATCATAGCGTACAGTCTTTAAAATTCGGGTAACGGAATCGAGCGCCCGTTCCAATTCGGTTACGGAAGCGGCATGAGCGACCGCATTGGCATGGCGGGCCAACTGATTCAGGTTATTGGAGACTGCTCTCAACTCCCGGACGAATTGCAAATGGTCGGGCGAGAAACGCTCGCGGACGAATCCCTGCATCAATGTCTCGCGTATCACTCAACCGGGCGAACGACCACTCTGGCGGCACAACGACTGAAGCCGGATTTTCTCTTGGGTATTCAACCGGACGCTTACTAAAAAAGATCGCGTTTGCGAAGCGGGCAGCATCGGGCGCCCGCCTTTGTTCAATAAATTTTTCATGGTTTTCAACGATTGATTTTAATAATAAATTTGAGTCAGACCAACGGGATTTTCGATCCGACCGACGGGAGCAAGCGGGTTAATGTTTACATTAACATAAACTTGCTTCCACTCTTTTTACCCGTACTGTAAATATGAACGCCGAATCACGGCGTCAATAGAAAAAGTGCCGACGAACCAGTCCGCACTGAGCACGCCGGGACAGCCGAACCCGGACTCTGAGACCCTGAAAATCTCGGAGGGAGGGTTCGGTTGTCCCGGCGCATGGCATGAGTTTCCCGCTGTCCATCGTACTACTTTTTTCGGGCAGCACTACGGGCAACGGCTAAAACGGCCTGCGTCGGTTCGTCTTTGGATCGGGTTTGGCTCTCGGCTCACATGAGCAACTCCCGCCGGGAGAATACGAGCCGATTGCCGTACTTGCGGTGCGGCAGAAGACGGGCAGAAGTAAGTTTGTAGATTTTGGCTCTCGAGGTGGGATAACCGTTATCCCGCAAAAGCTCCAAAGCACCGGAAAGAGCGATCGTATCAGGCGGCACTGCCTGCGGTGTCCTTCAGTCGGGCAGGACAGCCGCTAATGCATCCCGGATGATCGTTTCGAGTTCTTCCCTTGTCGTTACAATGATTTCGGACATGACTTGAAATTTAAAGGGTTCGACGATATAAAAACTCTAACAATAAACGATTTATTGTGTTTCGGCATCTAAGATACGAACCACGATGCAAAATGTTTCAACCGTTCCGGCTGTTTCCGGTTATTTCCGGCCCTTTACCGAATTGTCCAATGCAAAAGTTATTTCTTTTTCTTATCGGCAGAATCCGCCTCAACTGCTTTCAGGGCTTTGGCATTTAAGCGCGAAACGACTTTTTTACCCGTTTTGGCTTCGATCTCCTTACGGGTATTCCCGGCGATCGTTCCGCCTTGATACGCGATTTTCCGGTTCTCGGCAACCGTTTTCGGCTGTTTCTCTTTCGATATTTCGGTCGTGGTCGCTTCGGCCAGCATGTTCAGCACCAATTCCAGATTGGTCATGTTATCGCGCAGGCTCTCGGTCTTTAAACCTTTATAACGCTTGTAGTCTTTCGTAGTCATACCCGCCCATCCGTGCGTAATAATATCGGTCAGCGTCGCAAACTCCTGCCCTTTTTTCACGCCCCGGCGTTCCCATTCGTCGGTCAGCTCGCGCCGGACTTCGATGGACTTCAGCCGTTGGTTGATCCAGTTGTCGGAATAACCTTTGCGGTGGTAATACTCCATCATTCGGTCGATGCCTTGTTCCGGATCGTCGATCTCTTCCAGACGTTCGCGCCCGATCTCGGCCAGCCACATTTTGAACGGCTCGGCTTTCGGCGAGGGGATAGACTGGATCAGGCGGAAAAGCTGTTCGATGTCGGCCACGTCGGTCAGACGCATCTTTCCGTCGGAAGCCTGCATTTTCAACTGGTGACAATTTGTCACCGTTTCATTTCCTTCCTCTTTCAGCCGCTGTTTCAGTTTGTTCCAGTATTTTCGTCCATCCATGCTGTCGGTTAGTGCGCTAACCACGTCCACAATGGATATATACCACTTCTCCGCATCCTCGTCCCATACGGAACGGACTTGTTTATCTTCGAACAGTTTGATCGCATTTTCTTTTGTCATGGCCGGATAATTTTCTGTATAAAGGTAATTATTTGTTTCCGAAATTCGTCAGCAAAGCGGCGTTCTTCTGCCGTTCCTCTTTCTCGAACGAGGCGAGGTAACTTTCCGTTGTTTTGAGACTGTTGTGTCCGAGGCTTTCGGAAATATAGGCGATGTTCGCCCCACTCCGTTTCAGAACCGTAGCGTAGGAATGGCGGGCCGTGTAGGTGCTGATCCCGTCGATGCCGAACTTTTCTCCGATCACTTTCATATGTTCATTGATACGTTTAGTCAAATCTTTCGTGCGCTTTTTATGAATCAACGGATCGTCGGTCGGTTTGATAAGAGGAAAGATCAGACTATCCGGACTCGGGGGATTTCCCCAACGATCCATAATTCTTTGCATCTCCGGCGTAATAATCGCTTTAATTTCTTTGATGGTATTCGTTGTATTGGCTGTTTTCTGACGTACATAACAAATCTCCCCGTCTACAATATTTTTATATTTCAATCGCACGAGGTCTGCGGTATTGATGCCGTTGCATAAGTACATAAAAAACCATATGTCACGGTAACGTTCCGTGTCTTTCCCGTCCTCGTATTTCAGAATTTGTGCTATCTGTTCCAATGTCAACGCTTTTTTCCGACCCTCGCCGGTTTTGATCTCATAGCGGTCTTTTCCAAAAGGATATTGGGATTCTTTGATCGCTCCGGACTTCCGGGCGAGGTTCATCATGGCACGGATCGCCCGCATATGCATTCCGACGGTCGTATGGTTTTTATCTTTCAACAAAAACTTTTCGAAACGCCGGAGCCAATCGACCGTGATATAATCGAATGGAATTTGTTTGCCTCCGAATTTCTCGACATTTTTCAGAATGTTATCATAGTAAAGCATCGTACCGATCCGTTCCTCCTTTAAAAGGCTGTCAATTTTGACTTGGAAAGCGGCATTAATGGTATCTCCTGCATTACGGCTTAAACGCACATTCAGCGCGTCGAAAGTAAACTCGCCTTTCTCGGCCAATGCGATTACATTGGCCTTAACAAGCGAAAAGCTATTCTCTATATCTTTCCGAATCTCCCCCAATTCATGTGAACGGGTATTAGGCAATCTTCCCCAATCATCGACAGATAACATTTTACCCGTCGAATAATACTTGCGTACACGTTTAAATGTCACACGGATTTTTACAGGATACGATCCGTTCTTATTCTCCTTACGGTCATCCAGAATGGATGAGACCGTGATTCCGTCTTTCGAATAGTTATACATATTGATCCCCGTTAAACGATTAAACCTGAAATGGTGCACACAAATTTACCTTATCAGTTTTACAAATATAGTATAAATATCTGAAAAACAAATATAATAACAAGATTAACAATCTAAAAATGGTGCACACAATTTGCACACAACTATTGAATTTAGAAGAAAAATAAGGAAATTACATTTTTCGAATTGTAATAATAAATGCCTAATAAATAGTATTTTATAAAAAAATTACAACTAAAAGAAAACAAATATAAAGTAAATAATACGACTGTTAATCAGGGGGTAATAGGTTCAAGTCCTAGTTGAGGAGCTTAAAAATCAAGCACTTGCAAATTCCTTTGCAAGTGCTTTTTCATTGAATACTCAATGTGCCTTGCGTAAGTTTTAAACTCTGTCCTTTCTCTTTGTGTTGCCTATGTTATTATTGCCAACCTACACAGGACACGTAATTGGGAATGCAATCCCCGCCCGGCCGTTTATTTCCGACCTTTCTTCCCACGTTTCACCCTTTTAATTAACGCTTCAGTCAGACTGTCGAGGTAGGGTTTCAGAACTCCGTGCCGCTGGTTCATCTTGATATTACCGGCTTCCTCAGGACTCATTTGATACCGTTGCGTTCCTGCATCAAATGGCGATGGTAGGTACTGACATAACGGGAAAATCCGTTGAGAGTCCCCCGCACTGCCGGCATATCTCGATATAGGAGAGGTCGGTGGCTGCGTACAATTCAGTGTCGGATGATATTTTGCTTCCATCTCCAGCTTGCACTCTCTTGTCCGGTTACATTTGTTCTCTTTTAAGGCTGCTCCGATTTTATTCTACTTTTCCCGTTGATACACAATTTACTTACATCACCGCTAATCGTCAAATTTGATTCTTCTCCCATGATTATGGATCTACTACGCAACGCACAAAGCAAGCATCCGAACCTCCGGATCTAATTAGGTTGTCCGTACTGATAAAATTGAAATCAAATGAAAAATAGTTGATATCCCATCCCAGGCTGGCACCATCCGTCGGCGTAAAGTAGTCTTTAGGAATCTCCGCGTTTAACCAATAGATGGCTCCCGGTCGTTTGTATATGTCGTAAAACAACGGACGATCTTTAGGATCTGGATATAATTTTGTTCGGCCGCCAGCATATCTTAATACTCCATTGAGGATTTCAGGATCTCCCCAACTGGCAGTATAGCTTTGTTTTCTGTGTCCGTAGCCGGAGGCGCCAATGGGGAAGAACAGATTTTTGCCCGTATCGCTGTTATACGCGAAACAGCCTCTCATTCCACGTCCAGACGTACTGTGTTCATAGTCATAGCCGTAAGCATCTACGATATCATCGGCCGTTTCCGTGGCATCATCTCCGTACAATACACCGTATCCCTGCTCTACACTATCCGCCCTCAATTCCCAAAAGTCTGCGGCTGTAGCCACCCTGGCATTCGCCATTTGAGGAGCACCGAACTTATTGTCCTTACCAAGATTAGTAATGGTTGTCCACTCCATTTTGACTCCAGTTCCTGCATTGGTAAAGCCATCTTCAGGATATACTTTGAAATCTTCCGGCGTGACATTTATCCACGGTTCAAATGGGTTTTTATTACTCAATGCGTCTATCGGCTGATTCCAATTTCCGAATTTGAACAGCGACCCTTCGTCCAACGGAGTGGAAGCCAGGTCGGTCGAAGTCTTCATATTCTTGGCATACCACTTCACGCCGCCTGTAACCAAATCGTCAGGCTTGTCACCTTGCCGTATGAAAATCAGATGCTGGCAGGTATAATTGTGATATTCCACGCGGATAATAGCGTAACGGTTCTCTGTCGAACTCCCGGAGAAATCCACGCTGAAGTCAATCTCGCTGCCGGTTTTACCATATATGGCTTTTCCATATTCCGGATCATCCTTTAACTCTGTTTTGTCCGATGTTACCGACAGGGTGATTCCATCTCCGTTATATCTCTTGATGACATAGGCTTTCCATGGGCCTTCGGATTGGAATGTCTTGAATATTTGGTCATTCTCTCTCGGCAATCGCTTCAACACGACATGAAACGACTTATTATTTTCGGAAGATCGATATATGCCCTTCGGATTCACGACACGACGTACCTGGTATATCGGAACTTCATTATAAAAGCACTCATCCAATCCTTCCAGCTTAGTTGTAATCTCGACTCTCGCCAATCTCTGATATGCCACGTAAGGATTGTTTCCGGTGTATCCGGTCGTTGATATCATCTGCTTGGCGCGCGTGTACATAGGAATATATATGTTGTATGTATTCTCTTCCGTAGGATGTTTCTCTACACGGTATTTATCGTCCGATTCAGAACCGGCAGTCGTAAAATCTTCGGATATTTTACCGTCGGGCAAAGTAAAATCTTTATATTCACGTTCTCCTCGTTTAGGAACAGTATTGTAGTATTGCTCATTTGTTCCGATTTTATCTGCATATAGGACCGTTTCCGTTGTTTTATGTAATGACAGGAAACCGTTCCACGGTGCGTCAACACCATTCAGAGCACCCGTATAATAAATATCGCTGCTGGCGTTATGGGGCGCCCAATTGTTTTCCTTGATTTCCGCTTTTATGTACTCTATCTTTCGACCGCCAGTATTCACCTTAATGGGATACATCATGGAATGGTTGTACAGGTATGAGATATAATAGGGCTCAGGAGTCATCACGCCCGGCTCCGGCTCCTCGTACTCGATATGCCAGTCCGCCTCGTTCGCGAAGTTTTTGAATTTCAATGTCAGCTTGTAGTGGCAGTTGCGCTTGGCGTTATAATCATGTATCACGTCCTGTCCCAGCATGAAACGATAAATGATGTGCCCGTTACCCAATCGCTCGGAATTGTTGGAGATGTAGTGCGCATGTACTTCAATGTATGTACCGTAAGGTACGTTATCTTTTAGGCGGTAATCAGGGTATTTATCCGGCTTGTTCGGCAATCCGGGGAAATCCAATATCCCGTTACCGTCTGAATCCTGCCTCTTGTCAGGCATACTACTACCCGCTCCCTGTATATTCTCGTAAAAGTATAGTGCGGGAGCTGTTTCATCGTGAGAACCGAAATGGGGACTACCTACCGCGACACGATGGTCTGCACAGCCTTCTCCGTATTCAAAACCTTCTGTTATATCTCCTTCATGATAAGTAATGATTTCTCCATCAATCATATCAGGCCCGGTCTCTGGCACACTCAAGGTGTACCCCTCTTTTCCCACATTATTTTCCTTTCCCAAATAGCATTGCAAAGGAATATCTTTAATCTGCACGGATTGGAGATAGATAAACACTCCTTCTTTCAATGCGCTACCGTCGTATGCCACGGTCACTTTGGAAGCCGCACGGCGTAGCCACGCGTGGAGTTTTACGCTTTTTTCATTTACTACAAGAGACTCGTCGTCCGCCGATAGAGCGGGAACGGAGCTTTTTGTGAAAAAGCCAATCATCTGACCATTGTTAACCACGTCTTTAGAGTCCCATGTGAGGGGAATACTTTTGAGCTCGTCTATCGTTTGTATGGCATCAGAATAGGCCGTATTTGTAAGCAGGTCTGGGATGTTCGCCACGGCATACATATAATATTTGCCGAAGTTGATTTCCTCCGGCAGCTTGAAAGTGGCGCGTTTGGTACTTGTTTCCGCACTGTTCCCGTTTTCAGCATTCGTATCATCACGTTTTTCATCGGACACGGAATATTCTTCTATCTCCCAACTGTTTATTAACTTCTTTGTACTGTGATCATACAACAATATATGCAAGCTATTGATACCCTTTAATGCATCTCCGGCAGCCCGTGTCCGGCTCAGTGCCGAGGACATGGGTTTGAAATCCAACGTGGCGGATATACTTGCCTTGCCTTCACCTATGGTTTCTTCCTTCATAAATTCGTCATAACAACCTGTAACGGTTGAAATCATCAGGAAGAGAACGGTATGTCGTACAAAATGCTTCATATACTTATTTATTGTTTTATAATCCGAATTCCGGTTCAAGGATTACCTCGCTATATGGAATCACATCCACTATGATTTCATTACTATTATACATTGTTATATCCACCACGACATGGGTGTTGCGGAAAAGTGCCTTCAAGTTGGGTAACTTGCAGACGAAAGGTTCATCCCTTCCGGTTATCTTGATTGTCAGGGTGTACTCCTGCTCGCCGTCTGTTGCTCCCGCTTTGGGGCTCTTGCTTTCGGGCAGGTAGAAAACGGGAATATTCTTCGCCACACCCGGTTTCGAGTTATCGAGGTTGTCTATATCCACTGTCGGTTTTCCAACGGTAACCGTCCCGTGGGTATAGGTGATTGCCTTATCCGCTTGTGCCGGCAGTTCGTAGTCTTTCAGCCAGCCGGCGGCTTCCGTGACGGCGTAATCGTCATTTTCGGACGAGGCGTCGGAAACCTCCTTCAACCAATCTATCCAAGTTTTTCCGTTGAAAAGTTGCTCGTTCTGTTCGCTGTCATTGACATGCGCCATCAGAAAGTTCTTGTCGGCATGGCTCGCTATGGTGAAATTGTCCACAATTACTTCCTCTCCACGCCAGTTCATAAAGTTCACCATGAATTTGGTGGCGACACGTACCACGTAGAACGTCCCGTCGAAATTCCCTTTTTCAGGAAAATCTATCTCGTACATGGAGGACATCGGGATGGGTTTTCCGCCCGAATAGTCCGGAGCGAAGTAGAGGTTGTTCACCACGGCTTCAAAGCCGGGCATTCCTTCTGTATAACTGTTGAAGAAAGCGGTCAGCGTTTGATTTTCACCCTCTACAGTTACACCTTCTACCGTGGACACGCTCTCTTCATTGGCGAAGAGGAATATCTTCTTCTTTTCGTTCGGTGTTACCTTGAGTAAAATGGTTTTCTGTGCCTGCGCACCCTCCAGCGAAAAGTGGCGGTTATGTTCCACCGTTCCGTCAGCCGCATGTAGTACAACCACGCGTACACTGTTCATCTTCTCGTTGTCGGGCAGTTCTGCCGTACTCGCCCTTGTTTGTCCTATGGTGGCGATATTCAGATACAGGACAGCTTCCGTAACGTTGTCCGGCAAGGATTCTTCCTGACTGCTGCACGCCACCATAAAAAGCAATGCGAATGCCGTCAGGCAGATTACAATGCTATGTATAATGTTCGGTTTCATCAGTCCAACCTTTCTTCCTGATTATTCAATTTCAATGTTACTCGGCACCACACGCCAAGAGTGAATCAGTATGTAGCTGTTGATCCACTGGTTGTCCTCGTCAAGGAAGAATGTCATCACATAGTCGTCCTCGCGGTCCAGGAACTCCTGGTCGGTCATCGAACGGTTGTACTCTTCCTCGTAATAGTCCTTTGCCAACAGCGCATAGTCTATCACCGGGATGCGGGCCACCGTTTCGCCGTCTTCTTTGCCGGCGATGGTCAGAAACATCTTCTCACGATGTGTTTCCATCATACGTCCCACGGTCAGGTCGGCGATGGCCCCCTTTACTTGGATGACGGCACGGGTATCATCTTTTCCTACGCCAGCCTCGCCGTTCTGCGTTTTCCAAGGACGGTAGGTAATGTTCTCGTCTTCCATCAATTCATTGTCATGAGCCATCAAACCGTTCTCGTCCTCTATACGGAAGGCGAATTGATTCACATCCACATCCTCTCCCGAAAGGTGATGCAGTATGACGCGGACATGATTGGTGTTCTTGGTCAGGCACATGGTGTAATCGTAACTGTCCCCGTCATCGTTCGAGGGCAGCGACACATCCAAAGTGCCATGAAAGAGGCGGTAAAGCCTTTCTTTGCTGTATGCGCCGGACTCGTCGTACTTACGGTTCAGGGCACACTGCAACTGCTTCATACGGGTCTCGCCGACACGGGCTTCGGGTACGGAGAAAGACTCTTCACGCTCGCCATCGTTCCGGAGACCGCACCATGCCAACAGTCGATAATCGCCGGCGGGCAGGTCGAGCGACATCGAGTAGTTCTCCGCCGTAGTCGGATCTATCTGTTCTTCACGCTGCCATACCAGTACACCCGATTTGTCGAAGGCATACAGGTGAACTGATGAAACCTCGTTTGCGAAAGCATCAGCCCACTTCAAGTTCTTATCGTAACGGAATTTGAGCCGGTAATATACCGAACAGTCGCCTTCTTCCTCGTAGAACCAACTGTCGCAGGACGACATTGCCAACAGGCAGACAGACACCACGCCGACCTTGGCTGCCACATTCCTTATCAATGCCCGTATATTCATATCGTTTACTCTTTCTTGATATTTATATATTGTGTGCGGAATTTCCGCATCCGGATTTTCTCGTCAAATGGGATACCTGTCTTGCGTTCAGGTCTCCGATGCCGCACCTCCCTTGTGTACCGGTGGGCGGGTACTGTATTCGTTATTCTGTTTAATTAATATGTGTGGGAGACGGGAGCCGCCTCCCACACTGTATGTATCAGGAACGCCTTCGGGCGTCCGGGTTCATATTACCACTTCAACTCATAGTTGTTCTCGACAATGCGCCAAGACAGGATATCGATTTCAGCAGCGATGTAGTGGTCATTGTCTTCGGGCTTCTCGGGATAAATTACCTGGTCGGGATCGTAAACAGGGGTGCCGAGACCGGCGATCTTAGTCACGGTTGTTTTATATATGTGATTGCGAACTATACCTTTGGTAGCCGTTTCGTTAGTTTGATTAGCTTCTTTATGATGAACAATCTCATAGTAATAGTAGGTCATACCGGACTTCCAGACCAGAGCCCTGTCAACTATATCCTTGTCTGCAAGTTTGCCGTTAATGACATCGGATGAAACAGTTGCCGTCACGGCGGTGTTTGAAGAAGTGTACCACTTCTTCGCTTTTGCGACATCTGTCAACTGGGCATATACATAGCAGTTGCGCGCTTTTCCATCGCTTGGCTCGGATGTTGCCTGTCCCACGATTACAATCTTAAGATCGCTGGCACTAAGCCCTGTACGTGTCGTGTTGTCTCCCGAATAGTAAGTATATCCACCGGCTGTCAATTGATTGAGAATACTTGCCTTCAATACGGGGAGGTTTGAAGACTCGGTCGTAGAATATGTGTCGGCAGAATAGATACCCAAGTGTCTTATAATAGTGAAAGGCGTTGTACCGTCTGCCTTACAAAGAGTCCCCTTGAGGATAACCTTGGTGCGGTTGATAGAGGAACTCGCATAATCCAAAGCATTCTCATTGGTGTACAATGAAGTGCTAAAGGCATTATTGATAGTGTTGTTGTAAGTATCATAGTCGTTCGCGGCATCCTCAGAATTGATGGCCCAGAAACTGCGGTGTGTGCCGTTCCACCAACTACTTGTCCATGTGGGATCAATAGCCTTGACCAATCTGCCCTCATCGGTTTCGGCGGTCAGGCTCCAACCGTTGAGTTTCAGGTAAACCTGTTCTCCACCTACTGGTACTTTGAGGTCATTACCATCCTTATCTTTCAGTGCAAGTTTGTCACTGCCGGCAGCACTTACAGCAGAACCCAGGGCAACGCTGACCTTGGCCACGCTACGCTCGACATAGATTGTGACGGGGTTGGCCTTGGCAAGGGCTTCAGTTTTCTGTAGATGGTCAGACTCGATAGGGACAGCACATACCTCTGCGCTATTTTCCCCATATACGGAATTGAACATCACGAATTTGCCTTTTGTGGTCAGACCGGTGGCGGCATAATCGGCGGCAACAGCCTTCAGATTGGTAAGGCTCATTGATGTGTTACCCAAAAGGACATTACCATCATCATCTCTGGGAGGATTCAGCACAGCCGCAATTCTCTGCGGAAGTCTGTCTCCGTCCTTGGTACTGATGACAATCGTGGCCTTGAGTTTACTTCCGATATCATCGTTGCCATTTCCGTCAGGAAACGTCTGATCCGCATCAGTGGGTTCCCAGTCATAGAAGTTTACATAGCTGCCGTTTAAAAGTTTAACGTTAGCAACGGCGCCGTTCGCGGTGAAAAAATAAAAACGGACTTTTTCAACATCGTTTTCGGCTTCACTTCCATCCTCGTAACCGGCAGCGGCACGAGTACCTGTCACATCAGAGGACATCAGGTTTACGGCCATATAGCTGGTATTGGCCTCACCGTTACCGTTGTCCTCGCCGCCAGGAGTAATCTCCTCCTGTGAGCATCCTGCCATAAACAGGGCTGCCAGCATGGACATGAATAAAAAATTTCTTTTCATTGTCGATAAATTAAAATGTTTGAAAATATTGTTCCTTATCTCTTGGTTTATCCTGTCTATTTGAGGTCATTGCAATCTTTCGTTCAGTTCGTCGAGCGTCCTGCCGGCCTTTTCAAATCCCATCTCTTTCGCCTTGCTCAGGTACCGGCGTGCCGTGTTATAATCTTTCTTGCGTATGGCTAATGCGCCCCGTGCATAGACAGCCTCGGCGGAGTCGCCTGCCTTGTCGAGATACCTATGTGCCGTTTCAAAATCATCGCGCCGGATAGCGGCATTGGCGGCATTGAGGTTTGCAATCTCATCGTTCGGGAACATACGCACGGCTGTTTCAAAGACATCGGTAAACTCATCCGTGCCCGGTTCATACTTTCCGGCAACGAGGTAGAACTCATTCTGACTTAGCTTCTGCGGCTGCTCAGCCATAATGCGCTTTATCTCTTCCACTTCGCTGAACGTGCGTATGGCGTAGTCTATGCGGTAGTCCGTATGGCGCAACGCCGGATAGAAATGTTGCAGCATGAAGCGGTATTCTTCCGGGTAAGTGCGCTTGATCTTTGCCTCCTTGGCATCCGGTTCCATGTCGCTGTCTATCAAAGCCAGAATCTCCCCGCGATGGTTAATGTTCGATTGTTCCACCTGACGGCGCAGGCCCGCCCAGTCTTCCGGTTCGTAGTCTGTCCGGATGATACTGTCTGCAAAGTGGTACAGCTGCCCGATGTGCTTTTTAAGTGCGGCTGTACGCCCGATGGCCAGCTCCGTGTTGTGCTTGTAGGGACTTTCCGGCGAAGCGAAACCTTTCAGCCACACGGAAGTGATGGAGACATCCTTGTCGTTGCGTACGGAGTCGATAGTCGCCTGTATCTTGCCCAATTCGACCGTATTGCGACGGTAATCGGGATAAATCGCCGTTTGGTCGACCGGGAAGTCTATGTATGCCGATCCGGATAACGAACGACTTTTCATGATTTCCGCTTCGGGTTGCACAAATATCAATTCCGGGAAGAAAGCCTCTCGATGACGCCCCAATACGCCTTCGTATTCCGCCAATATCTCGTGACAACACCCCCAATCGCTGCGGTGGAATTTAAGCGTTGCCCCGTCCATCCAGTCTTCGTACTCCGTAAGGCTATTGTATGCCAGACTGTTCGGTTTGCCCGACGCGCGATAAACCGTTTCATTTTCCCCCGAGATACAGCCCATGCCGTTCCGTACGTAATAGTAGTACCGCCTGCGCCCGTAAATTCCCACCGAGGGCAGGTCAAGAGAATCCGTCCCGTTGACCAAACGCGGCGTGAGCAGCACGGTACGGTTGGCATCCACATCAAGTTTGTTTATATCCAAATTTATCTCCACGGCAAGGTATTTTCCTTCTCGATTCATGTTGGAATTTTCAACGGAAACACCAGGTATGACAGTATCGGTATTTTGTCCTACCGCTTCTGGCAAATGTCCCAATCCCAACAGGATTACCGGTATGAGTATTGTTCTTTTCATGTTAGTTGCATTTTTTAGAATAGATAAACCAGGTTGATGGCCGCTTTGGTGGGGCCCATGTAGTGGTGGGGCTTGTCCGTTTCCACCTTTTTGCCGCATCCGCTACACCGATACCTGTCATAGCGGGTATAAGAGTAGCCCAAACCGATTTCCGTTTCCAGATTCCAATGGCGGCCAAGGATAAAGGCGTAGCCGTATGATACGCCCGCACCGATAAACCAGCCTTGATAGCGGGTATCTTTCAGCTTCCGGAAGTCAGTGCCCAACATATTGATTTTCCCGTCGAATCCGCCGATGTTGTACTGTCCGCCATGTAAATGCGCACCGAAAAAGTGTCCGCCGAAGCGGTCGCATAGCCAATAGCGAACTTCCGGCTGCACTGCCCAGTGCTTCCACCGCCTGTCATGCGAAAGCGTCCATCCGTTGAACTGTCCGCTCACGTCCAATGTCCACCTGGGGGCGAACCCTACTTCAACACCCAGATTCGGGCTGAAAAAAGCATCGGAAAGCAGGTTGGTTTTCACCGCCACCTTCTGCGCATAGAGTTCCTGCGAGACACAGGAAACGACTATCGTAAACAATAAAAGCGCGCGTTTCATTTTCTATCTTCTATTTATCGTTTTACCATATCATTTATTCAAATATCTAACTACGATGCTTCAGCCCAGGCAATAAAAAGCGGCAATACAGACGGACACGGCAACTCCATGGTCTGGCATGTATCGTTGATAGGTATGATGATAGACACCTCCGGAAAGCGGCGGGAGTCAATTGATACAAAGAACGCCTTCGTTCCGGCGTACAAAGCATTGCCGGCACAAATCGCATTCTCTAAACACCGGTACGGACCCTCTCCCGAGAACCGTACGACATGCGGTGTCTTTCCCGAACTATATCGGAAACTGGCATCCCCACCATGCAAGCCGGTGGATTCGAAAAAAAACTGTGATTTTTTTATAAAAAGACCATAGATACCGGTAACCGATCGGTATCCGATGACAGCACTCTCCGTACGATAGATCGGCCTTGACGCCGACTGTTGGGCGCGAAGGAGATTGAAAGCCCCTGCACCTATGAAACACAGGCAGAGAGTAAGACACAGCATATACAGCCTTTTCTCCATATACGGGTTTCGTTTTGTGTTAAAAACTAACCGGTTATGGTGCCGTGTGCCGCAATCTAACAAAGGCCCGCAGAGGGACTGTACAACGATTCGCTATGTTTAGCGAAAAACCAGAAACAATTGCTGTGTATAATGCGCTTATACACAGCCTGAAATATCACGGACAATGTTTTACCGGAACGCAATCGCATTTCCGGGTAAATGATACGAGACATAATGCATTGGTTATAACCAGACTGCGGGAGACCGGCAAATATCGAAACGGTAAAACAATGCGCTGCAAGACGGCGCGGAGATGTACGAAAAAAAGCGTTCCAGACCGCTTACTGTGCGGTTTGTGGAGGGATCGGTTGCATGGCGATAATAGGTCCGAATAGGACACGATGCGGTAAAACAATCGGGGACGCGGTAAAACGGACGGACTTATCAAGAAAACTCCGTACCCGGACTATCCTGATTTACTGTTCTTATATTTTTTTTGCATAAAACGCAGATAATGTATATTTTTGTATCATAAAATGAAGACCAGTCCGGTTTTGTCTGTTTGTTGGCAGCAAGGATACGAAATCAGACAAGATTCGCTAAACATAGCGAATCGCATGCTTAGGGCGGTTTCCCCCGTTCCCTCTTTTTCAATACAGCTTCGTGACTTTTTCGTTGATCCGGTCCACCGTGCCGCTGTCGAGTTGCGCCAGGTAGCATCGCGTCGTCCGTTCCGAGGTGTGGCCCAGGCCTTCGCTGATATGCGGCATCGGGACGCCCATGCCCCGGGCCTCGGTCGCCCACGTATGCCGGGCCACGTTGAAGGTCAGCCGGCGGCAGCCCACGCTCCGCGAGACTTTCTTCAGTTGTGTGATATAGTATTGCAGGGCCATGCGGTAAAAGGTATATAGTTTTCCGGGCGGCATGTCGCCAGCCATCTCTTCGTTTCTGAATGCCGAGCGGATCATGCCCCGCCCCATGCAGGGAAGCGCCCACGGGGAGGCGGGATCGTCGTAGCGGGAGATGATCTCCTGCAGTTGCGGCGTAAGGGCCACGCTGAACGGCTGGTGCGTCTTCTGCCGCTCGTAGTGCAGCGTGCCGCCACGGATATTCTCCTTACGCAGATAGCATATATCGACGAAAGACATGCCCCGTGCGTAGAAACTGAACAGGAACATATCGCGAGCCTCGTTCAGTTCGCGGTCCCCGAAATCGCTGGTGGCGAGGATACGCAGCAGACTGCGGTTGACGGCCAGTTTCGGGGTTCGGGCGGGCTTGAACGACACGTTCGGAAACGGGTCCCGGTGGATGGGGGCGCAGCCGTACACGCGGGCGCGGTTGTAGAGTGCATGCAGGGTCCTCAGATAGAATGTTACCGTATTGCGCTTGCGGCCCCGGCTTTCGAGGTAGGCCGCAAAGGCGGAGACCGTACCGCCGTCGAGCTGCGAAAAGCGCCATTGGCGGTGGGCCGCGAACTTGACCCACGCGCTCCGGAGCGAGCGGTACGAGCGGGCCGTGCCGAAGCGTCCAGCATTTTCGAGTTCGCGGGCAACATGCTCTGCGAAGATCTCCACGTAGCGGTTGTCGCCGCCGAGCTTATACGTTCCAGTGATGTCCGATACCGTGTAAGGTTTGCCGGTCTCGTGAAGGCGGTCGGCGATGGCTCGCAGTTGCCGGATATACTCTTCGATGCACTCATTCGCATCGCGGATCAAGGTGAGGTGGGCTTTGCCGCGGTTCGTAGCCACGGCACGCCCTCTCCGGGCGTCGAACTCTTCGGGGCGCAGGCGGTAAGGGGTGGTCAGGATGCTGCGGCGGCGGTTGTGGATCACCTGGACGATGAGCGCACGGCGCCCCGCCGAGTCTGGTCGGTAGTTGAGCCTGGGGGTAATGGAGGTTTTCATTGCGTTGTGCTTTGATCGGTTTATAAACTCTTGCGATAAACACCGGTAAAGCACACCCGAAAGCATAAGTGCAGGTGTTCCCACTACGGCCCTTCGAATGGAAGCATCGGGAATTCTGCATGATGGTATTTGTAGTTTTCCATTTTTTCTCTGTTTCCTTGCGGCATTACCCGTGTCTGAAATGATACATAAGGGCCCCAAGATACGCTTATTTGTCTGTTTGTCGACATGCAACGGAGGGTCTGACATCTGCGGCCGTCTTCTTCCGGACAATCGAACGGCCCCAGAAGAATCGTTTTCGAACGGGAATCGGTAAAAAAGGTAATTTGCCGGGCAAGGTACATACTGCAAGTTGTCACTGTTTCCAATAATCCGACACCATTTAATAACGCTATTTCAGATGATTGCGTTAAAGTGCCAGCCGGATCGCTCACCGACTATCAGACTGCCGGGGAGAGGATTTGGGTCACATAGAGGTTATAACGGACCACATACCCTTGCTAACCGAATAGCCTGAAACACGAAGACCTGGGACGCATAGGGATGCATTTTACCCTTGTGTTTCGGTTTTGCTACATATGGTGAATTCATAAAAAAGTCCATAACTTACTGATGACAGCATAATTATGGACTATATGATTTAGCTAAAAGATGCTTATTCACTACTTGTGAGGATTATAATCAAGGAGATTATGGTAAGAAATACAGATGTCATGCTGATTCTTACAATCAAATTGTCATTAACTACGATAGAAATATTATATAAATGCACAGCTTGTGATTTTTGAAAAGACTCTAAAGCTTGTGTTGGAGAATTACAAAACGATGGCATTCCGGTTTGGAATAAATCTTACTATGAACGCATAAAGATTCCCTTTGACAATACGAAATGTAAAAATTACATTTTAGTCCCTGTTTGCTTCGGCACATGCAGTCAACATTCTTATTCTGGGAATTTTGATGCAAACAAATGTAATCCATCGGAGAAAATTAAAATTTTAAAAGAGGATTCGTATAAAGGTATGTATGAATACATTTTAAATTATACAAAAGCCACACAATAACTTCTTACTTAGTTTGACATTAAAAACGTAAAATCATGAAAACTATTCAAAAACTCAAGAAGCTTCAGCTTACCTCCGATGAACTCTCCAAATTAAAGGGGGTATTGTAGAATTTAGAATCAGCATGTATTCCGACGTTGATAAAAATAAAGCTTATCACAGTGTTCCTGCGCTCCTGCGGAAATAACAAAACAAGTCCTCTGGTTGTAGTTGTAAATAAAGATAAATAAAAAAGTTATTGTGTAGCTTTTATTACTATATGAATACTAACAATAAACGGATCAATTTGCTAAAACCCTCTGTATTTACGAGGTGATAATTAAGCCCCGAGTAACATTTACCTTAATTCTATTTCCCCAGCACGGGAATCTGCACCTTTCCTTCGTCCCAGTCGCTGACCGTAACGGTAATTTCAGAGGATGTGACGTCGATGTGGATCGGAATTATCACCTCTTTACCGCAGTGATAATCGATCCGTTCGCCGTACCGGACCAGGTAGTCGGACAAAGAAATCTCTGCGATCGTCTCTTCTTCCGATCGCAAGGCCATCGAGTCGGTAAAGCGTTCCCCGAAAGCGGTTATTTCCCGCAGAAACACTCCCGTAGGGTCGAACAGCAGGGAGGCCATATGTCCGACCTCTTCATGCGTCGTGTTATTTCCCTTTTTATCGGTGTACCGGTATTCCACCACGAGGGTCGGTTTGGGATTGATCTCGATGTCGGTATCCTTTTTCAGCGAGCAGCCGCACACTTTGCGGAAGCACCGGCACAGGATACCGTCCGCACGTTTTCACAGCGGCAGGTCGTGGAGCCCTGCCGGGTGGAGGTCGCTTTCAGCAAAACGCTCCACATCCTTTTCCCCTCGGAGGCGGTCTATGTCGATCTGGGGAGTCTCGACCTGATCGCGGACAAGGCGGACGGGGCGCGGAACGTCGTGCGCGTCAAAGCCGCGAAACAGGGCTTCGAGGAAGAGACGAACTTTTCGGTCATCACGGCCGACGGATGCTTCTACTCTTTCACGGCGGTCTATTCCGAAAATCCTTCCCGGCTCAACATCGAGATGGAGGACTGACTGCACAAAGATCCCTACTCGGATTTTGCAAATCGGCAAATGTATATACGTCTCGATGAATTATCCGGGGAGACGCCCCTTACGGTCAACCGGATCATGTACACGATTCTCAGGCGGAACGCTCGGGACATCCGAAGCGTCGGCAGCAAGCGTTTCGGAATGGAGGTACTGCTGCGCGGAGTCTACGTGCACGGCGATCTGTTCTATCTGCACGTGCTGATGCGGAACCATTCGAAGGTGGCTTTCGACATCGACTACATACGCTTTAAGGTCTGCGACCGGAAAACGGCACGCCGGACGGCCGTGCAGGAGACCTTCGTGAACCCGGTACGGGTATTCGACGAGATCACGCGCGTGGATGCGGAGGCTATGGTAAGGAACGTATTCGTGTTCCGCAAGTTTACGATTCCGGACGATAAGGTGCTGGTCATGGAGGTTTACGAGCGGGGCGGCGGACGTCACCTGCGCTTCGAGATCGAAAACGGCCGTCTGGTCGGAGCGCGTGAGATGGATGAACTGAAAATCGAATAGGCGATGCGAAGGAGAATTTTTATTCTGCTGGCCGCAGCAGGACTGTTGGGGCCGGCGACCGAACTATCCGCACAGCGGTGTCTGCCCGGACAGACGGGCGTTCAGCTCGGCGGGGGCGCTTGCGGCGGTTTCCTGCTGCGTGACGGATACGGAGCGTGGAGCTTTCATGCGGAACTGTCGGTAGTCCGCTATGTCCGGAAAACCCGTTACTGGGAGTTCGGAGCCGGGTATCTGAGAAAGGACTACCCGTACCGGGAAGCGATGCTGCCCAAAGAGCAGTTTACGGCCGGGTGGGATACTTCGTTCCCGTTGCGCGTGACCGCCGGGACAATTTTCTGGTAACGGCGGGGCTCTCCGGGCTGTTGGGGTACGAGACGGTCAACCGGGGCGGGAAGCGGCTCTATGACGGGGCTACGTTGGTCAGCGGAAACGGTTTCGTCTACAGCGGGGAGATCGCCCTGAGAGGCGAAGCGTATCTGTGCGACCGGGTGGCGCTGTTGCTGACGCTAAGAGAGCGGGTAACGGGCGGATCGTCCGTCGCCCGCTTTCATACGCTGCTGGGCGCGGGGCTGAGGATTATGATTCATTAGAAACGAAAAAAATGGGAACCGTTATGGTAAAGACGATAGCGGCCGGCTGTACGGTCTTGCTGACCGCGCTGGCACTTTGGGCCTGCAACGATAAAATCGACGTGAAGCAGGCTTATCCCTTCCGGCTGACCTCGTGGCATCTGCCCGAAGAAATCGCCGAAGGGGAAAACGTGGAGATCCGCCTGACACTGACAAGGGAGGGGGATTTCCACGATGCGGAGTATTACATCGGGTACATCCAGATGAAAGGCAAAGGCGAAGTGACGGACGACGAGGGAACGCTGCTGGTAAACCGCGAGCTCCATGCGCTGGACGATATGGCCGGGATCGACCGGAGCGATCCGATGCGGCAGGTGTTCACCCTGTGGTATCGCAGCCTGTCGGACAAAAACGCCGAGATACGGTTCATCGTCCGGGACAATTTCGGACAGCAGACCGAACTGACCGTAAGTTTCGACGTCGGGCGGAAAGAACAGCAGACGGAATAAAAGCAAGCGCAGGGAAACTGTCGAATGGCAGAAGAATTTTCTTCCGCCATTATTGCTTTAAATATTTAGTTCTTTGTATTTTAATATTTTATCGTTATATTTAGGGTGTATAAACAATCCCATTCAAAATGAAATACCATATTATCATCTGCGCCATCCTGAAAGACGAAACGCCCTATCTGGTCGAATGGGCGGAGCATCACCTCGGCATCGGGGTCGAGCATTTCGTCCTGTACGACAACAACAGCGTGATCCCTGCCAAACAAACCCTCGAAGCGTATGTCCGGAAAGGAGTCGTAGAGGTTATCGACTGTCCGATAACCAATACCCCGCAGGTAAAAGCCTATTCTCATTGCCTTTTCAATATGCACGACCGGGCCGATTGGATCGCATACATCGACATAGACGAGTTTATCGTCCTGAAAAAGCATCGGGACATCCACGCTTTTCTGGCCGATTACGACGAATATGCGGGAGTCTGTCTGAACTGGGTGATCCATACGGCCAACGGCCATATCGAAAAACCCGAAGGACCGGTCATGCAGAATTATACGGAACCGCTGCCCTACGACTTCCCTGCGAACCGCCATGTGAAAAGCATTGTCCAACCCGTAGGAGTCGGTATTGTCGTTTCGTCGCATTACGCCTTATACAGTGATGACTATTATGCGGTAAACGAAAAGCACCGGCACGTTCCCGGAGCCTTCAGCGAGTTCTCGAACGAGATCGCCCAGATAAACCACTATCAGACCAAAAGCTTCGAAGAGTGGCTCGACAAGGTGAAGCGGGGAATCGCGGACTCCAACTTCAACCGCCGGAAAGTCGAAGACTTCTGGCATTTCAATCCCCAGATGCTGCATTTAAAACGGCAAGTCGAGCAGCAGTATCAAGATAAAATCCGAGCGATCGGTCGATAATTACTCTGATTTAACGATTTTATCGGTTTAAGAGTTCCGTTCGCCTTATAAAGCGGACAGCAACTGTACGAACAACGAATACTATTTTTCAATGGTTTTCTGTTGTTTTTGGGTCATGTAATCCAGATATTCGGATAAAGGTTCCAAACCCATCTCTTTTCGGTATTTATCCTGTTTTGTCGAATAAATTAAACATCGAATCATCATTGCAAATAACAATCTCATCTGCTGAGGTGATTGATAATAGATTTTAACTCTTCAAGGACATATTTCCCAAATAAGTAAGCATATAGAGCAATTGATATTTCCGACGCAACAATTGTATCAATTTGTGTGGGAAAATGTCGATAAAAGTATGCTCGCACCTAATATGTTTTATTTGGCTTTATATAAAGCATAAAAAAAGTTCTCAGATTTTGCATTTTATCATAAAACCCTTAATTTTAAAGGTGGTAACGTGCAAAAATATAAATATAATTACAATGAATTTTATTTTAGATTTTTCTCGGTTTGACTTAACCGATTGAGAAATAAACTTTTAG
>ERZ832522.1026-NODE-1026-length-39187-cov-4.598232_pt1 | contig 39187 bp, 36 predicted proteins | sample MGYA00519951_ERZ832522 | MGnify/ENA primary metagenome ERZ832522 (study PRJEB31850, sample SAMEA3708728) | human gut metagenome | biome: human gut; feature: human-associated habitat; material: faeces | place: China | collected 2014 ... | reverse complement strand
AAGAATTTTTACCCGAGTTAGATATAATAAATAATAATAAAAATATTTACACTAACGATATAATTCAATCAATCAATCATAGTCTCAGTAAGGACGATAGTAGTGAGATTGATGGATTGACTTACTACGAAGAAAAAATCGAAGAAATAGACGAAGAGCTGGATTCTATCATAGCCACAGAGGGTGAACGCACTGTGGCACAGCGGATCCGGATGGGTCAGCTGCGCTCTCGCCGGCATCTGCTCGAAAGACTCCAGGTCGATTATAGGCAGCTGCCCCTGCTGGCCGTAGAAGACGCTGTGCGTGATCAGATTGACTATGAAGCCCTGGCAGGCCGCGATGGATCCTGTGAGGGTGAAAAAGACCTGGTCGATAACATTGTTGCCCTTATTGCTGAAAAGCTCCATGAAAAAAGCGTAAACACCGATACGAAAGAACGCTATCTCCAGCTTGAGTCGTCCCACATTGAGCATATCGTTGAATCCGTCAAAAATTACGACAAGAAAATAAAAAATCCCAAGCGGTTTCTCGAGCGAGTTCTTTACAATGCAGCCTTTTCGGATGGAATCAGTGAGACGAATCTTTTTGCTACTACATACCTGAAATCTTTTGGATTTGGTGCATAGTGGGCGAAAATCGATAAAAAATGTGGGACACTTTTACTCTTGCAAAAATCTTCAATTTTTGGTAACATAAAGGAAAGAACGATTGTTCTAAATCGCTTATTTATGCGATTTTCGGTCATCGCAACCCAAAAAGGAAATTTTTGCAAAATGTCGTTCCCACAGAAAAGTGGGACAAAATTGAACATTTGCGGAAGTTGCCTTTTTTAATATTAAAAAACACCGTAGCTTCCACAAGTGGAACCTACGGTTCCCCTGGTATGAGCAAAAAATTTTCAGCCGGGAACGCCTCTCGTTAAAACTTTAACGATAAGAAAAGGGTGAATGAAGTTTGAAAGCGATTTATGCCATCATCAACGGAATACCGCAAAGACTGGATCTGATCGAGGACGGATCAGCGGATGTCGTGGAATTAAACGGCCCAAAGGATTTCTGTGAATCCCTGCTGGAGTCCTACTGCCGGATTGCCAATCTGCCTATCGTTTCGACTACTCGCCTTATTTCGGCGGAAGAGTATTTTTCTTTAATTTCAAAATGTAACATGAAATGATAAAAGGGAGGAAGCAACATGAAGAAGATTATCATGGCAGCTCTCATATCAGCTCTGGTACTGACTGGATGCTCCAGTGAGCCGGAGACCGGAGTTCCTGGACAAAAGCAGATGGACAGAGATCTGACAGCGGTGCAGCAAACCTTGGCGGACTATGCTGCCGAAAAGAACAACCAGGCCAAAGCCTGGATCCAGGTTCCGGACACCAACATTGATGATCCGATTTTCCAGGCGGACGATAACCTCTATTGGCTGCGGAGGGATGAAAACGGCAGCTACTCGGTGTGGGGCGTATACTTTGCCGATTATGAATGCAGCCTGGGTGAAGAGCTGAGCCGAAATACAGTCATTTACGGCCATAGCAGCCTAAATGACGAGACGGAAGGCAAGAAGTTTACCGAGCTGAAGAAACTGAATTTACAGGACTTTGCAAAGGATCATCGTTATTTCCTTTTTGCAACCGGGTCTGAGGAGTATGTTGCAACGATCTTCTCTGTGGGCTATTGGGCGGATTCGGCGCAGTATTTATATGCTGATCCATCGGATGCAGCATTTGAAGAGCTGCTGAAGGACGCCGCCGATCATAGCATTTATAACTATGGCGTAGAGGTCGGCAGCGAAGATCATATTATAACGCTGTCCACTTGTACCGGGAATGACCAGGAGCGGTTCGTGGTTATGGCAAGACTGGACAACGAGTACACCGGCCAGAGCGGAAGCCTGGAGATCAACCCTACTCCCAAGGGAGCTTAAAGCATAATGGCCAGAGCTGGCTTGAACGATAGGCTGATGAGGTATCGTCATTCCTTCGGTCGTTTTTTGCTGTATCAGACCGGAACTATCAGCCTATCGCTGAGGCCAGCTCCGGGATTGATTTGAGTAATAGGCAGGAGGAGTTTTGTTCATTCACTCCCTTCTCCCAATGTTTCACGGGCATTGGTTCCTGCCTATCACTGAGGTCAATCTGTAACCTCTTTACACGATACATCAATGAGGATAGAATGAACATGGACACCGCTGGATCCAGGAGAGCCACCGGGCGAAAATGTGTCCAACTTGGACACCGGCGGATCCAGGGTGCTGCCGGCCGAAAATGTGTCCAACTTGGACACCAGCGGAGCCTGGGAGCCACCGGCCGGGGATGTGTCCAACTTGGACACATTTTGAAATTGGGTAAAAAATCTCCCATATTGAGGAGTTCAATTAAAGGAGGAAGGATTATGAAGCGAATTTTTGCGGCGGTACTGAGCGCAATGCTTGTTCTGAGCCTGGCAGCTTGTACCGATTCGACCGAGAACAGCAGCCAGAGCAGCTCTGGCTCCAGCAGTGTTGCGGAGCAGAGCAGCGAGCCGGATACTTCCGATCTGACTGTGAAGGAGGATGTGTCCAACTTGGACACAAATTCCGAGGCGGAGCCGGAGCAGTCTGAATCCAGCCAGCCGGAACAGAACAGCAGCAGCCAGGCGTCCAGCCAGAAGCCGGAGCAGAACAGCAGCCAGGCAGCTTCCCAGCCGCCGGTTGAGCAGAAGCCGGCTGAAACCAGCAAACCGGAAAAGGAAGAGGATGTGTCCAACTTGGACACCAAGCCGGAATCCAAACCGGAGAAGCCGGCTGAGCAGCCGAGCCAGCCCAGCACCCCTGCCGCCCCGGAGACAGAGAACACCGGCTGGACACAGGCGAAGGTGGATGCTGTTGTGGAGGAATACCGTACAGTCGCTCTTGAGCGTGGCTGGACAGAGGATACCAGTTTGAATATTGAATTGACAACCGGTGGTGCTTGGGCAACTCCGATAGATACTCGCCATACAGATTATAATGTAATTATGACCAGGGCAAATATCGAAGAAGAGCTTTATCTATACGAATACAGCAGAAATGATGATCCGGAAGATATGTACTTCCATATAGTCCCGAAAGATTGTGGCGACTATTGGGAAATTTATGTCATCTTTGCCTAACCCCCAAAAAGTAGTCCATTTGGACTACTTTTCGCCCCTGGGTTATATAACATAAAAAATTAAAGACCGAAAGAAAGGAAAGTGACAGAAATGCGAAAGGCAAAGACGCTGAAAAGAGGGCTTGCCCTTTTCCTTGCAGCGTTAATGGTGTTCAGCTCGCCTGTTCCTGCCCTGGCTACCGAGACTGGATCGGGTGATCCGGGAATCTCTATTTCAGTTCCAGGCGAAACAGAGCCGGACAGCAGTTCCAACAAGGGCGAGGAAGGCGAAGTGCCTGATGGAAATTCTCCTTCGGAAAGTGGGAACACCAGCTCCTCTGAAACGGGAAGCAGCAGCTCTTCCTCTGACGGTGAGAACACTCCTGAAGAGGGCAGCGATACAGCTCCCGAAGAAGGCGAGTCCCCCGAAACAGGAGACGGAAATACATCTACCCCTGAGACCGGCAGCGGAAGCAGCTCCTCTGTTCCGGAAGACCCCAATGCTGTTCCTGGCCTCCCGGAAGTTCCGGAAGTGCCGGAGACAGAGCCGGAGCAGCAGGGAGAATATGATGTGGTGATCGATCAGATCTTTGACCCGATCACCGGAGAACTGACCGATATTCCTGAGATCATGCCGCTGATTTCGTCTGAAGATATCCCAGGCTTTTCTGGTTCGCTTCGGGCGGAGTGGGTAACAGGTTATGATTATCCGCAGGATTTCTTTATCACTGGTAACTTCTATGTCTATGGCAAATGGTCAAAGTGGTACATTGGCGATGAACTGGCGTACTGCTTGCAGCCGCTCAATCTCCACTCTACGGAAGGTACAGTATATCAGACCATAGAGTTTACCTCTCTGTCTCGTCCTAAACAGATAAGAGTAGCTCAGGCTATGCTTTATGGAAGCGATGGCAGTAATATTGAGGAACATATCTGCACACAGATTCTCATTTGGGAGATCGTGCTGGGACAGGTCAGCGCAGTAGATCTTTCTCATACTGGCGTAGGCGGTTCCCGGAACTCCTGCTATTACATGGTCAGCTACTATGGCCTGGACAGCACCTATGAGCGGATCAAGTCGGATGTGCTTGGCGGCCTTCAAATCCCATCTTTCATGGCAAAGAATGAGGCTGAGCTTAATACCGGTGACTATACCTACCTGGTTCCGGAAGGCGGCTTGGATCTGGTGGATGAGAACGATGTCCTTTCTGAATTTGATGTTGCTCCTGGCGGCGGTTATGCCTTTGAGATTGACGGCAACACCCTTCATGTCACCATTGATGACCCGGATGAAGCCGCTGCCAACGATCCTTACCAGCCCGAAGTAACCAGCCCCCTGCTGGAAGATGCCTATGCACCTTCTGTCCTTGCCGTAGGCAACGGCGCAGAACAGGTGAAGGGTATCCTGGTAAAAGACCCTGCACAGGCATTGTTCGCCCTCTCTGTAACAGAGGGAGGCACACCTGGCGGCGGTGACGAAGACCAGACGGTTGAAGTCAAGTTCAAGAAGATGGATCCGGAGCATTTCCACCCTGGCAATTATGATACTGCCCATGTAGATTTTGCCGACAAGGACGATGACAGCAGTGCCTTTGATGACATCGCTGGAGCCGGTATCCGCATCGAGGGTGACGGCCAGGGCGCAGGGGAATACACCCTGCCCTGCACCGTTGAACTGGGTGAAGGCACCTTTACTGTGACAGAAATCATGAGTCCGGGGGGCTACTATATCAACGATGGCTGGACTGCCACTATCACAGTGACAATCCCGGAGCAGCCGGAGCCGGAGCCTGGTCAGCCAGAACCGGAGCCGCTGCCGCCGGAAGTGGAGATCGAAGTCGATTACGGCGACTATAAGGGTGACTATGGCGAAGAGCCGGAAGTTGACCCGGAGAACCCCGAAATTATCCTCTACGACAACCGCCAAAAGGGTGAGTTGACGCTGGATAAGATCGACTTTGAAACCAACTACATCAACCACAACGATGAACATATCGCCCAGGGCGATGCCACCTTTGAGGGCGCAGTCTTTGGCCTGTATGCGGCGGAAGACATCTATCTGCCGACAACGGGGATTCTGGTTTACTCCAAGGACGAGCTGGTAGCAACCGCCACCACGGACGCCACCGGCAGCTTTACGATTCCGGAAATCGAGATCGGAAATTATTATCTTCAGGAGCTGGTTCCAAGTACCGGTTATGTATTCAAGAACGAGGAAATGAGAGGACAGATCTATGAGGTCAAGAATCCCTATCAGGTCTTTCCTGGCTCTGATGAATCCGACCCAGGTTCGGTTGATCCGGACGATCTGAACCCTCCGGAAACCAACACTCTGAAGCTGGAGAAGCCGGCAGAGAATGAGGACTATACCGGCACCGCCAATGAGTATGAGAACACCGTCATTAAGGGCGACCTGACCATTTATAAGTCGCTGGAGGATGATGATGTATCCAATGAAGATGACGAGGACTCTGACCCGGCTGTAAAGCCCAAGGGTGAAGGAATCTACTTCGGTATTTACCTCAATTCCAAGGCAGAAGCCGGCGGCAACAACTATTTCGCCACTGGCAATGACCCGGAAGGAGACGGCACAGAGGACAGCGGTGGCACCCAGGGCTATACCTGGTGGGATCTTATCAATGACCTCTATTATTCTCCCTTGCCGGATGAATACTTCACCCAGCGTCCGCTTGACCCCAACAATCCTCCGGAGCTGGTAAACCCGTCTGTTGATCCGGACAAGACTGAGCCGACCGATCCGGCGCAGATCCACCTGAAAGACCTCTATATGGTGCTGCGTACCAACAAGGACGGATATGCGTCCACACTTGACCCGTCCACTATCGTATGGTCGGTAGCCCGGGCTGGACAGGGCGATGGGTACAGCAACCAGATGGAAGACGGCGGCGCAAGCCTGGGCTTCCCGCAGCCTGATCCTGGCAGCTCCAGCGCACCCAAGTTCAACGGTATTGAAAAGGGCGGCAAGGTCAACAATATGCAGCTCCCCTATGGTAGCTACACCGTTGTAGAACTGAATTCGCCTGAAGGCAGAGACCCGATCAAGTTTGAAGTCTTCATCGGCCGAGATCCTGCCAACCCGGATGCGGTGGAGCCGAAGCCGGAGCCGGGCGAAGATTACCCCTACCAGGACGGATGGAACAACTATGAGTATGTCTTCAATATTGAGAATGACACTCTGAAGCAGACTATCACCATTGTAAAGACGGATTCTGAATCCGGCCTGGTAGTGCCTCAGTCGGATGCTGTCTACAATATCTGGAGCTGGGATAACGATACTCTGAACAATGTGACTGGTGGGGCAGAGTCGGAACACCCGACATTCCCCTATTACCACGGTATTGACCAGAAGGAAGCAGTGATCCTGGTTCCTCCGGATCTGAACCTCAATTACAGCAGCATTACGCTGCCGGTAGGCGGTACAGTAGACAAGCCCACCGTATCACTCGATTTCGATGCCCCGGCATCAATCATGCTGAATGATGGCAGGCCGCAGATCGAGTGGACGGAAGAGGAAAAGGAGCTGATAAGAGAAGACTTTGACCAGCTCACTATCCATATCGAAGATACCTCCATTGCCTCCCTGGGCTGGGATGGAAAAATCACTGCCCACAAGGAAGGCACCACAAAGTTCACAGTGATACTGCCCTACGAAATGGAGCCTTTTACCGGCACCATTACCGTAACCGCTGATGGAGCGGTCGGAACTGCCCAGGCGAAGCGGTATACCTGTGACGGTCACTGGATCGAGCAGAAGATCAATTATCCGTCCGGCGAGATTGTTCGTGACTTCCATACGGACGAGACCGGCAGCTTTACCCTGGAAGAGCCGCTGGTGTACGGGGATTACCTTCTGTTTGAAAAACAGGCTCCGGAGTCTTACACTCTCAGCCTGACTCCTTATCCCTTTACTGTCGAGAAATCCAGCGTTACACAGCCGAATATCTACCTGAATCTTTCGATCAAGCAAGCAGACCAGGTGCAGAAGGGCAAAGTGGTGCTGGAGAAGGTGGGCAACCTGCTGACAGGTGCAGAGGAATATACTACGCTGCTTGGCATGACTGCTCTCCGGCCGGTGTGGGAGCTGATGACGATTGGCAGGGGCGCAGAGTTTGAGCTGTATGCCCGAGAGGACATCATTACCCCGGATGGCGTCAAGCACTACTCCGCTGGCGAGTTCATTGAAAAGCTCACCACTGATATCACAGGTACGACACAGAGCCGGGATTTGTACCTGGGCAAGTACTTTTTGCGAGAAACCAAGGCACCAAACGGGTTCCTGGTAAGTGAGGAAGAGTATGACTTTGAGCTGACCTATGAGGGACAGTGCGTGACGGTTTATCCTGAGTTCCTGACTCTGGAAAATGCCCGTCAGAATGTCATCTTTAAGATCCTCAAGCAGTTCCAGACTACGGATGGCAAACTTGTTCCGGCCAACGATGTGTACTTCGGCATCTACGCCGCAGAAGACATCTATCTTTCTCCTGCCGTATCTCCGGAAGATGTGCCGGATGGCAACACTGGAGTAGACGGAGAAGACGATCCCGCAGCTGTCACCAGCCTGATGACAACCATCGACAAGGGAAGTCTGCTGGTCGGTGAAACAGCGACACTCTCCATTGACACTGCCCCTGCCGGTGCAGATGACGCAGTGAATGTCTTTGGCTATGACGCCTCGATTATCAGCATTGAGCCGGCTGGAGAGCATGAGTATACCATTACGGCTCTGGCCACCGGTGAAACGACCATCAAGGTTGCTACCATGAACGGCCTGAGAACTGAAAGCCGGATCGAGGTTGTGACCCCGGAGGACTATACCGAGTCCAGCCCGGTGATAAGCATTGACGAGTTCGATACTGCCCAGGGCATGATTGTCCATAACACATTGATTCACCTGACTCCCCTGGAGACACAGCAGATCAGCGTGGAGCTGCTGCCGGAAGGCGTACCGGATGACATCACTTACCTGGTGTCCAACACAACTGCTGGCACGATTAACGGACAGGCTGTAACCCTTGACCCCAGCTGCATTACCATCAGCAGCGATGGTATGATAACCGCACAGCATGAGGGAACAGCAAAGTTTGTCGTTGAGACCAGCACTGGCCTGTCGGTATCGGGTTATGTTGTTGTCACCACAGACAAAGACCCGGATGACGATATGAGCGTGCTGCCTGGCACAGCGCAGTATCCGCCGAAGCAAGTGACCCTGGAGCGGAGTAATGTCTATATCATAGCCAGCAGCGATGCTGAGAAGAGCCAGGCAGACCTGGAGCTTTCCTTCCTTTCTGCCGGCTGCAATGAAGAAGTGACCGTTACTGTTGCCAATCAGGGTATAGCGACTTACGACCCCATCTACAAGGTGTTCCGGGCAGTCGCAGTGGGGGACACTACATTTAGTGTTGAAACGGTCAATGGCTTGATCGTGGAGGGAACAATTACCGTTGTACCTGAAGCAGAGAACCCGGCAGATCAGCCGGCGTTCCCGGCCGCTGTCCCTGTTTCCAGCTCCTTGGTGAAGCCTACTGACAGCCGAGTGATTATCCCCAAGGATTCTCTCCTTGAAGTAGTGCGGATCGTTGATGGCGAAGGCCGCAGCAGCCTGGAGCTGCCCCTGGGTAAGTTTTATGCAAAAGAACTGCAAGCCCCGGAGGGGTATATTCTTGATGACTCGATCTACGAGTTTGAGTTCAAGTATAATCCCGCCGGCGAAACCGAAGTCATTATCACAGCCAACGGCGGACGCCCGATTGTCAACTATCCGGATACGCCTGAGAAGCCTCCAGAGCCGCCAGACAAGCCTGGCAAGGAATATGGCAAGCTGATCCTGGAGTATGACAGCCAGGGTATGTGGGAGAAGGATAATCCCATTACTGGTGTTGATGAAGAGGAAGCTCCTGAAACCCTCACCCATGAGTTCATCTATGAGAGCGATACCTCGGAAGGTGATTATCAGGTTCCGCAGTCTATGGAGCAGAACGGTTCCAGCTATAAGCTCATGGATGTGACCTATCAGATCTATGACGAATCCCATAAGATCGAAAAGACCGTTCAAATTCCGGCCGGCGAAGAAATCCCTGATACGATTACCGTTGAAGAGGACGGGAAGGAAGTAACCCTGTATCTGGTGAGCAGTGAAGCTGGAGAGCTGACAGAACAGGTCGTTGCTGTCACCGGAGAAATCGACTTCGGCTATACGGCTGCTCAGCCGGCTGCCCCGGCTACCAAGCAGGTAAGCTACACTGATACCCTTACCGGCGAGAGAAAGACCGCCACAGCCTATCTGACCAGCATTGAAATGGTCGAAGACTACCATTGGCGTGATGATGTCGTAGTAGACGCCACCTTCTATGGCGGCTCTGATGTAGACGGATTCCGCCTTGGTGTCGGGAACACGATTGTGCCTTACCGTTCTTCCAAGCCGGCTCTGGACGGATATGAGGACGATTATCTGGAGTACCTGAACCTGTCTGAAAGCCAGTACCGTTTGACCGGTGCAGAATGGACAGGTGAATGGACAAAGGACGAAAGAGGAAATGAGATCCGCACAGCAGAGTTTACCGGTGAGCGGTATGTAGGCCGCTGGGTGGCTCATTACAGCACCAATGTCAACACCAGCACCCAGGATGATGTGACCGCAGTTTACAGCAACAATGAAGAAGACAGCTACACGATCAAGGCCGTTGCCATTTATGAAAAGGTCTTCAGCCCGATCATTGTCGCTATCATTGCCACTGCTGTGACCTCGATTTTCATTACCGCTCTGGTGATTGCCATTATACTTTATATCATTGCAAAAAGGAGAAAAGAAAAAGATGCCCATGCTTCGTAATATCCTGCTGACCTCCGGCACATCGAATGCGATGGCTGCCCTGGAGAAGACAGGCAATAATTTTCTGACAGACATTAGAACACTGCTGGTAGTTGCTATAGCTGTTTCGATTACCTACGCTGGATTCAGGCTGCTGATTGGCAGCAAGGAGTCCAAGCGAGCTGCCAAAGAGGACATTCCCTCCATTTTGGCCGGCGCACTCCTGGTCGCCGGAGCGGTTGTCCTGGCCACTTGGGTTGTCGGTAATATCGCATTTTAAGGCATAGGCAATGCAAAGGAATAGGGAGGGGGGCAGCGACCTCCTTCCCTTTTTCTTTTGGATTTTCTAAAAGTAGTCCAAATGGACTACTTTTTGAGGAGGAAAGGCGCTTGCGATTTATTGGAAATGTGAAAGAACTGGCCATCTGGAAGGTCATCAAGATGAGCTTTGCCCATGACCCAACAGAGCTGCAAAAGGCTGTGTCAGACCCTCGATTTATTAAAGAGGTTTGCATTGTGTTTTCGGCAACAGCTTTTCTGCTGATTAACTATCTGCTGAACAGTATTCCAACACTGATTTACCTTATATCGGACAGCAGCAAAGTTTCGGTTGGTATATGGAATGCGTTTAAGATCCGCTTGAGTAACTGGCCTTTTTATCTTGTTCTTATTGGCGTAATTGCGATCTTGGATGCGATTTTGGCATATCGCATTAAGGCTGCATACGGAAAAATTAACACCAAAGAGAAAGGCACTACAAGATGGGCAACTATGGAGGAGTTGCGGCAAGAGTATAAGGCAATTCCTTGCAAAACAGAGCGATTCCCTGGAGCTGGAGGGCTGCCGGTGAGCTGGGACGGAGATAAGATCCTCATTGATGACACGGCTACCAATGCAATTATTAACGGTATGACACGGAGTGGTAAAGGTGAAATGTTCATCTATCCACTCATTGACATTTACAGCCGGGCGGAAGAACAGGCGTCCATGGTGATCCTTGACCCCAAGGAGGAGAACATTGCAAATTCTTATAATGCCTTAAAGGAGAGAGGCTATGAGATTCATGCTCTCAATATTGCTGATCCGAGCAATTCCATGGGCTTTAATGTATTGCAGCCTATTGTCGATAAATACCGGGAGGGGAACAGAGAGGAAGCGCAGAGGATCTGCCGTCAGTATTGTGCTGCGATGTATAACCCTGATAGTAAAGATGGCGAAGAAGCATTTTGGAAAAACACCGGTGCTGATCTGCTGGGCGCACTGATTATGGGGATTCTTATAGACGCCTATGAAATGGATCAGGAGGAATACGAAAAGAAGGCTGCCAAAGTAGATAAACTCAACGAAGAAGGAGCCGCAGTTTGGAAGGAGAAGCAGGACAAGTTCGGCTCTCTCCCGGCGACTCGCAAAAAGAGGATAGCCGCTATTTTCGAGGCTCACCGGATGAGCGACAGGCAGGCTTCCATGCAAGATATAGTCTCTGCCCTTGGTGTTTCAGAGCGAACAGTGCAAAGTTATCTCAAGATTAAGGTCGAGGATCTGGAGGCGATTCCACCGGATCTGGACTACATTCCCATTGAGAAAGAGCCTATGGGGACAGAGAATACAGATAAGGTCAATATGTACTCAACGATAATGGCTTTTTCAGAACTTGTGCGGGAGAAAGACCCCCAGACTGGGAAAACAAAGCTGGATAAATACTTTGAAATGCGACCTAAGAGAGATATCGCAAAGCTGTTGTATTTGTCAGTGGAAATTCCCCCTGATAGAACCAGAGGATCAATTTATTCCACAATGATATCGAAGTTAAGTGTTTGGATGTATGATAGCTTCGCTAAAATGACGGCTACCAGCACCATCAATATGGAGGACATAGGATATGGAGATAAGCCGATGGCTGTTTTCCTGATCCTGCCCGATTATGATACCTCAAACTATTTTTTGGCATCAATTTTCATATCACAGCTCTATTACTTCCTTTCTAAAAGAGCTGCCAAAACACCTGGGCGTCACTGTAAGAGAAGAGTCGTTTTTATCCTGGATGAAGCAGGAAGCCTTCCTGAAATTCCTGGCCTTTCTACTGCTGTTACCGTTGGTCTGAGCCGTTGGTTGGTTTATCACATATTTGTGCAGAGCTTTTCCCAGCTTAAAAAAAGGTATGGCGAAGAGGATGCAAAAACGATCATTTCAAATTCGGGAAACAAAGTGTATATCCTTTCGGATGATGGAGATACCATCAAGCAATTTCAGGATTGGACGGGTGAAGAAAATGTGCCTGTCTTTTCTCGAAGCGGAGATCAGTTAAGCATGGACAAAAGCTATACGGAAAACTCCAAGACCAAACATCTTCTCGAGGCTACTGAAATGATGCGGCTACTCAAAGGAGAGTGTGTGATTGTAAGAGTGAGCAAGAGAGAAGATCTTGGAGACAATCCAATTCACCCACTTTCAATTTATGCCCATGGAGAATCTCGATTTAAGTTCCGATATCAGTATCTTGACGAGTTCAAAAACGATGAAGTTTTGGCAAGCAAACTGGATTTGTGTGAATTTCACGATTTGAAGAGCGTAGATGATGCCTTGTTTGATATCCAAAAAGCATTTAATCATGGCCGTACCAGAGCGATGAAAGAAGCTAAAAAACAGCTCATATCTACCCTCGAAGAACCGAACTATCTCTATTTGTATGCGGAGAGAGTTGTAGGCGAGGAGGCAGCTTCAAAGATGACCATAGAGGAGTTTGAGGAGTTCCTTGAGCGTGAGTATAAAGCAGAAAAGGTCAATGCGGCTACCTATGAGAATTTCAAGCAGATTATATCGGAGGTGACTTATGTCTGATTATGAGATTATCCAGGTGCTTTCACAGTATGAGGAGTATTTTCAAGTCTATGACCTGGTATCGTATCTTCTGCGAAGCCTGGGCTGGATGTTGGTAAAATTTCTCTATGCTGTCCTGGAGGGCGTAGAAGGGCTGCTGGACGATGTATACACCCTGATGGGGCTGCTGACCTCAGCTCCAGTCAAAGGCTTTGTCCAGAGCTTCTTGCCGGCAGTTTACCTCCTGTTTGCCTTTTCCTTTTTGGTAATAGGATATAACATGATCTTTGGCAACAAAGAAGGGCGCAAGAAGATTATCCCTAACCTTGTTCTGGCCATCTTCTGTATCAGCTCGGTCTTCCTGATGGCAGCCAATATGTCTGCACTGACAATGGCTGGGGTCAACTGGGTGCGAAGCACTTATACATCTTCTGAAGAAAACTACTCGGTAGCAGATACTTTGCTGAAGGACAATGTGGTAGATCTGCTCTATTTTGTCGATCATGGGTTCAGCGGTACAAATGATATTCCCGTTGATGTGCTGGAGAAGATCAATCCTTCTGAAACCATAGATCCGTTCAAAAATGATCTAAACCTTACGGACGAGGAACGGGCGCTTTTTGGGAACAAACTTGTGATTTCTCCAACAGGTCAGTATCAGCTCCAGAAGATTGAAAAGGGAGGGCTGCTCAACTGGATGCCAGAGTATTACTTCCGCTATTCCATCGACTTCCTGCCCATATATCTGATGATGGTGGCGTCAATATTCGTGCTGTTCTTTACCTCCTTTAAGGTGGGACGCCTGATATATGAACTTGCCATTCAGGAGTTTTTCGTGGTGATACTGGCTCCTTCCGACCTTAACTCGGGTCGCCGGATCAGCGCACTGATAAAGTCCATTGGCAGCGGCTTCTTCATCATTTTTGTGACAGCAGTGTTGATGAAATTCTTTTTGATCGGGAGTGCCTATGTCAATGCCAATATGTCCGGCCTTACCGCTGCATTCTGCATGATATTCATGGCCTGGGCTACGGTAGATGGTCCGAACTTCATTGAAAGAATCATTGGCATTGATGCGGGGATTTCCAGCGGATTCAGGCTGCTAATGTCTGCCTATCATGGCTCTCGAATGGCAATAGAGGGGGCGAAGGCAGCCGGCAGCGTTGTTGGAGCAGCCGGGCGTGGTATTGCAGGACTTGGCGGCTTTGCAGTCGGAGCCTCTGGAGCCGGCTCTTCCAAGAATAACTCCAACAGTATTTACAGCTCGCAGAACAGCGGAGATCAACAGGAAAAGAATGAGCAGCTTGGGAACAGCCTGTATAGCGACTCTCAGAACAGTGTGAATGCTGACGAGAGCAATACCGTTCAGTCCCAGGATTCGGTAAACCAGGGCGGAGATTCGATTGCTGGAGGCGATACCGGGACTGGAGACAGCATTTACACCGACAAGGACAATGGTGGTATCGAAACCGGTGATACTGGAGACAACGGAGAAGGCGCACCGGATGTTGTTGGTGGCGCAGAGACCGGCTCGCCTGGTATTGATGATGGGCTGTATAACGATATCCCGGCACAGGATAGTCCTTATGTTGGGGGACAGGATACAGATAATCTTAATGTGCCTGGTGGTGTACCTGGTGAAGAATTGAACTCCACCAGTCCCTCCAAAACACTACTTGAGGATTCGATTTATAAGGACACCCCGACTCAGAAATCCACAGAGGCCAGCCTGAAGGAGAAGGAGCCTAATCCGGCTCCCAAGGCAGCAGACCAGGGCAGAGATCAGGGCAGAGACCAGGGCAACAAAAAATCTATCATATCTTCTGCCCGAAGAGGATATGCGGCCGGTAAAAAGTTCCGGGAAGGTGTGCTGCGGGCAACCGGCGGTGAAGATCGCAAAAAGTAGTCCATTTGGACTACTTTTGCCTTCGATACCTGAGAGGAGGTATTTTTGGTGAGTAAATATATGCTCCCGAGCGAGATAAAAACAGAAACACAGATGATGTCATGGCTTTATTTGGGGGATATTCTTTTTATCGCTGGGTATGTCGGGTTTTTCTCGATATTCTCAGGGCTGGTTCACCCAATGCTTATCATGCCATACATGATCTGGAATGCGCTGATCGGGCTGATCCTTACCCGTCCCAGCCCTTATAACCCACCCAAAAGAATTTACCATAGTGTTTTCCTTAGAGTGACAAAAAAAGTGATGGCATATCATTCTATTCCGTTAGAGGAGGAGGGTCATTTCGATGAAATTGCCTACAAGAAAAAACAAGGTGCCTAAGATACCCCGATTCATTACAGAGCTTATCCCTATTTCCGACTATGATGATCTGAACCAGTGCTTTCTCTTTCGGGATGGGCGGCTTTTCGATATCATGCAGCTGGAGTGCAAAAACCTCTATACCATGTCCAGCGATGAAAAGCAGATGGATATGCTGCACTATTCCAAGCTGTATAAGACCTATGGAGACGATATCAAGATTGTTGGCATCAACTATCCAACTGACACCACGCTCCAGCAAGCCTATCTCCGTCACAAACTGGAAGTAACGGATAACCCTGTCTTCAAAAAGAGACTGAAAGATAAACTGAACGAAATGGAGCTTATCAGCGAGAAGAGCTTTGACCGGGAGTATTTCCTTTTCGTTTTTGCGGAAGATGAAAAAGCTCTGAGGGATAACCGGAACATTCTTACAGCGACACTGTCCACTTTGGGCAATCCGCTGATCCGGGAAATTTCAAAGGAGAAGAAGATCCGGCTGTTGGCCAAGATCAATAACAAAAGCACTGCTTTTTATTCCCTGCCCAACGCTGCGCCAAGAGGTAAGGAAGAGCTGAAGAAGATTATCAGCAAGAAGGGATATAACCCATATCTTCTCTATCAGATCCAGCCGCAGGGAGGGTTGAACTTCGGTTCTGACCCAACCATAGTGGCTGCGGGGGATGGGTATGAAGCCTGTCTTCACATTTGGAAGTACCCCAAGGATGTTGATGACCACTGGCTGTCTCAGATTTTGAATGTCCAGAATGTTATTACCACCATCGACATTTCCACCCAGGATGTAGAAACCGCAAAGAAGAATCTGAACAAGGGTATGCAGGAGCAGGATATCCGTTTCAGCACTGCGTCAAACAATGCTGAACAGATTGATGCCAGGGTGCAGTATCAGCGGCTCCAGAGCCTCTATAATCAGGTTTCCAATATGGGTGAAATGCTGAAGCTGATTCATGTGCGCCTTTATATTTCCGGGCGTACCAGGGAAGATGTAGAGAATCAGATCAAGGTGCTGCAAACCATGCTGGAGGGCAATGACTATCGTGCTGCCGTCTTTCTGAACGAAACGGAGAATGAGTGGGCAGCGATGTATCGCTCATATACCGATCAGATGAAGGCTCCCATCAAAAGAATTGGGCAGCCGGTCAGCTCAGAGGCTTTGGCTGGAGGCTATCCGTTCCACTTCACAAGCCTGTCAGACCCCAATGGAATCTACATAGGCCGTACAACAACAGTCGGAGCGAAGGGCAATATCTTTTTCAACCTCTTTGAGTCGGATAGCAAATACCGTCTCTCATACAGCTGTGCTGTCTCCGGAGCGACCGGCTCCGGTAAGTCAACCCTTTTGAAGAAGCTGCTGGAGAACAATGCAATTTGTGGTAATTTCATTCGGGGATTTGACGCAGTAGGAGACTTTACGGATCTGATCCATTACCTCGGCGGCAAAATCGTGTCGCTGGATGGAACGGATGGAGTCCTCAACGCTCTGGAGATCTTCCATACTGCCGAGAATGATACTCTGAGTTACTCCCGGCATATCTCAAAAATGTCTACGATCCTGAAGTTCCTGGCTCCCGATATCGGTATGTATGAGGCGTTAGAATTTACCCGGTGTCTGGATGAACTGTATAGCAAATGGCACCTTAACCCTGGAGAAAAGGATGTGCTGCCGCAGATTACCGGTCTGGATCCAGCGAAGTACCCGACTTTCAGTGACCTCCTTGCGCTGATCCAGCAGAAATGCGAGAGTATTCAGGACTTGGAAAGAGACAGAGACGAACTGACCCGGCTGAAGCATTTGGAGCTGATTATCAGTGATCTGGTCAAGAACTATGGTCATATCTTTGATGGTCACACTTCTATTCCCAACATTTTTGATACACAGATCGTTTACTTCAATATCAAAAATCTGGCGCAGATGAAGCCGGAGATATTTGATTGCCAGGTATTTAACGCCATCACTCTGAGCTGGGATAACTGTGTAAAGCTCGGCGAGAAGATGAAGCGGATGTACGAGGATAAGGAGATTGCCTGGGAGGATGTCACCCGGTTTCTCCTGATCCTGGACGAAGCCCACAAAATCGTGAATGCGAACAAAATGCAGGCCGTAGAGCTGCTGGTGGTGTTCGCAAGAGAAGCACGAAAATTCTTCGGCGGTATCATGCTGGCATCGCAGAGCATTCGAGATTATGTGCCTGAAAATACCTCCTCTGCGGCTCTGGATCAGCTCAAGATCCTTTTTGAACTGATGCAGTACAAGGTTATCATGCGCCAGGACAGCAATAGTCTGCCGGTGCTGAGAACGATCTTCCAGGGGAATTTCACAGAGACGGAGCTGAGCCGGATACCTACCTTTGATAGAGGCGTTTGTATTCTCTCAATATCCTCATATAAGAACATCGAATTTAAGGTCGATGTCTCCAGTGAAGAACTGGCTCGGTATCGGGGCGGTGTTTGATGAAGAAATTTATTGCGCTGGCATTGTTCTTGTTCTTCTTCTTGGCGTTGGCCATCTTTATGATTGCACAGAGCATTCTTACGGCTAACCACGATGTAGAGTCTTCCTATCAGACCTTGACCGATCAAACGGAGCAATACCGCACTTTCGTAGAGACGAAAATGGATGAAGCCGGCTATGCCGAGTATGCAAATGTCGTGATGACCATTATCCAGATGGAGTCTGCCGGACAGGGAACTGATGTCATGGGGGCTGCCTACTCACAATACAACAGACAGTATCCGCCTGAAGCCGGAGGGATCCTGGATCCATACTACTCTATTTCCTGTGGTATGAATGATTTGATTGACCTAATGAATGCCGCTGGCATAACCTCCCCGGATGATACGGAAGGTCTGGCCATTCTTTTTCAGGTATACAGCCTGAAAAACGAAGATGAAGGCAGCCGGCACTTTGAAACAGGATATATAAGCTATGCTTACGATCATGGCGGATATACCCCTGAAGGGGTGGACGATTACATGATACCCGATGATTGGGACGAAGAAGAAGACGGGGAATACCCTATCTGGTGGGACAGGGATTATGGACATGATGCCATATTCTACTATCAAGCACTCCTCCAGCGAGGTGGCTCTTTTCTCTACCCTGTGTCGCCAGTCAATATTACCTCTGATTATGGCAGCCGGTATATCCAGAACTACTATGGCGAGTATGTTCTGGACTTTCATACCGGCATAGATCTGGCAGCTCCGGAAGGCACATCTATCCGGGCATCTAATTCCGGCCGGGTCAAGTCCACCGGCTATGATCCAGACGGATACGGCAATTACATCATCATTGAGCATACTGCCCGATATACCACCCTTTATGGACACTGTTCTGAACTCATAGCGTCACAAGGAGATATTGTCCAACAGGGTGACATTATCGCCTTGGTAGGTAATACGGGCTGGTCTACCGGCAGCCATTGTCATTTTGAGATCCGACTGGACGGGCAGCATATCGATCCCTTGCCGCTGATTGAGCTGAAAATCGAAGTTGAAGAAAAGTAGTCCATTTGGACTACTTTGCGAATTAGGAGGACACCATGAAGCACAGAGATCCATTACAGATTATACTGGGGATTGTCCTGGTAATCTCAGTAGTAATGAATTTGTTTCTTTTCTCGGAGTGGCGCAACGGGCGTCAAATTGTAGATCAGGCACAGTTTGACACTGATAGTGTGGCTATGCAGTCTACTCTCGATAGCTTGATGCAGGAAAATGCTGAGCTGCGCCGTCTTCGGGAAGAGCAGGAAAAGAACACCGAGGAAGAGGTTAAGGCGGCAGCAGAAAACTTCCTGGACGCCTATCTGAATTACTCTTCGGTCAGTTATACCCCTCTTGACCGGGTGAATGCTGCGAAGCCATACATCACCGATGAAGTCTATGAGGAGCTGAAGCCGAGTTTTGAGCCTGAGCTGCCGGATGACTATACTCCAGACTCCCGGTTTTCCTTCTCGTCTTATCTGACAATAGAGAGGATGTACTATACACAGCTTGAAGATGGCGGTGCCAATATCCTGGCACTCTGTACGCTGGAGGTCGTGACTACCTATGGCAGCAGTGAGGCTACACAGATGATTTGTCTCGATCTCTCCTATTCCGATCAGTGGAAGGTAAGCGATATAGTTTTCATGGAGACACTGGAAAAATCTCTGTTTTAGGAAGGAGGGAAGGAAATGCCGTTCAAATCCAAGCAAGCTGAAGAAACCGAACTGGAGCTGGAGCAGGAAGAAGAATTGCAGGGGGAAAAGCAGCCAGGCTTTTGGGAACGCTTGAAGGAAAAACTGCCAAGGGTTGATCCAAAGATCAGCATGAAGATTCTTTGCTTTTTTATCGTGTCCGGTTATATTGCGTTCTTCTCCTCCCGGATGCTTCTTCCGGGAGGGATATCCGCTGAGTTTACACCGCTTAACACTCCTGTCAGTTTCCCTGGCACTTCACGCACAGTAACGATTTCCCGATGGGTATACAGCCCATCGCAAAATCTGATGGAAGTGGAACTGATATTCAAGGACAGCTCGTTTGATGTAGTGGAGTCTTACGCCTTTGATTCGATGATAAAGACCTTCTCGATCAAGCAGCAGCCAGTCAATGTGATTCTCAATACTTCCGATCTGTGTGTCGTACATATTCCCGTCCCGGAGTCTTTCCGGGCGGTCTCGCTGCGTATGTTGCCAGATGTAGAAGATGTTTCTGCCGATCAGATAGTGAAGGTTTACACCAATCCATCTGAAGTTCAGGTTGTCGATCATATTGAAGCAAAAACAGAAATCGAGTACCGGCGTGAGCAGATCCTTTCCAATGTCTCTCTCTATGAGGATCAAATCCAGACCATCAAGGAGCAGAATGCTCAGCTTCGTACCACCATCGAAAATGTGCGGAAACGAAATGAAGACCTGGAGCAGTCTAAGCGGTACAGTACCGATAAGGAGATTGTGCAGATCAACACAGATATCGAGGCGAATACCCGGTACATTGAGCAGCTGGAAGAGCAGATCATATCCAATAACCGGGATATAACTGAGCTTCAGGAAAAGATTGAGAACACCAAAAAACAGGCGGAAGAGCTAAAATAATGTACGGCAAATTGCCGCCTTTTTCCGTTTTTCGTTCCCCACCCTTGCGTACCCCAAAAACCGCTAAACAGCTGGCTTTGCCAGCTTCCCACTTGTAAAAGTGGGACAGTTTTTCCTTATGCTCGTACTTCGTACCTAAACTGTCTCCCCGGCTCCGGCTGCGCCTCCGCCGGCAAGACCAAAACACGCCTGCGGCGTGATTCAGAAAGGAGAAAAAATGGAAGGGAAAAAGCCCAAGCTCGAGATCCGGATCCGCAATGTGGATCCGAGAATAATTGCTCGCTTAGATGAAATGGCCAGCGCCCAAGGGAAAACCATCAGTACCTTTTTGAAACCGTACATCACCAGGATATCGACCCAAGAGGAAGTCCTGGAGATGGATGAAAAATATCGAAACCTTGTATTGGCCGTTGTGGAAGCTGTTGATGACAATACCGCCGCATTGAAACAACTGCTTCAGGAAATCCAGGAGGGCAGACGAGTATGACCAAAAAAATAAAAAAAGACTGGAGGCTTAGCCCCGATGTCGTAGAAATCATAAGTGCCTATGCCGACACCCATACTTGCTCTTACACCGAGGCTCTGGAGCGTATCGTGCTGGAGCATAACAGGAGAGGGTCTGATGAAGACCTGGTGAAGCAGCTGCTCCAGGGAATGGACAAACATTATGAAGATTTCTTTACCCGAGTCCGTTTGGGAATCAGGGGTGCGGATGTTAATTCACAGGTAATCCTTGAAATCCTCAATACCTTACTTTATAGCAAGTCAATCCCGGTAGCCATATTCACGGACGAGAATCCAACCCCTGTCTTTCTGGAATCACAAAAGCATATCCGGGATAAAATCAGAGCTTATTCCAATATAAAAACAGAGAAAAAGAGAAAAGGAGGGACTAAATGACTCCGGGAGTGATCCTTACCATGGCTTTCGATCAACCGCAAGGAATAGAATCTTATAACGGATATATAGACTATATCGGTCGTGCGGAAGCGGCTGTTGTGAGCTACACTGGATACCAGGACTATATGGATAATCCGGAGAAAAGCCAAGGGCTTTTCTCGGCAGATAAGCTCTCCCTATCTCCTGAAGAAAAACGATGGTTCAAAGAGTTGTTCCAAACTGCCCAGGACAACGGCAGCCTTTTATGGAGACCGATCATCAGCTTCGATAATAAGTGGCTGGCTGAAAATGGGTTATACGATGCAGAAACGAACACGGTTGACCGAAATCGGCTGGCTGAATACACCCAAAAGGCAATGAGCCGGATGCTGAAAAAGGAAGGATTGGATTCCAGCGCAATTTGGATTGCGGCCGTTCACAATAATACGGATAATATCCATATCCATGTCGCTATTGCCGAGCCGAACCCCCAAAGGAAGTCTATGATTGTCGATGGGCAGCAGCAGTTTCGGGGGAAATTCAAAAATAGCAGCCTGGGAGCTGCGAAGGCAGCCATAGTCAATTCGGTATTGCAGCAGAGCAAGGAAAATCAGATGATAAACAACATTGTCCGGGGGAGGATTATACAAGGCAAAAAGGGCAGAATGCTTAGCTCTGACCCCGAGTTCTCCAGAGCTTTCCTTTCTCTCCTTGCCGAGCTGCCTCCGGATCGGCGTCTATGGCACTACAATATGAACGCCATGGAGCCGTATCGTCCAATGCTGAATAACCTTTCCAGTCTCTATATTCAGCGGTATCATAAAGAGGACTATTTGCAGCTGCAAGCCCTGATCCAGCAGCAAGAAGCAAAGTATAGCCGGGCTTATGGTCAAGGCAAGAAGGTCAAAAACAACTTTGCCAAAAACAAGGAAGCTGATTTGTATAGCCGTCTTGGAAACCAGATCTTGAAGGAAATGAGCAACTATCAGCAAGAAAAAGAGGAAGCCCAAAAGAAAACCATGCGGATGCTCCGCAGAAGTAGAAGAAAGCTGGAAAAAGCGGAGCAGTCCTTATCCCAGCACTTACAGGTCAATCGTGCTGTTCTTATCTCCTCCATGGAAAAGCTGCGGTACGCCTTGGATGATGAATACAGTTCTTTTAAGAACTTGATTCTCTATGAGCAAGAACAGGTACAGGAGGAAACCTTCTTCTTGCCGGAAAGATAGTGTTGATATCGACATCATTTTCGTGATAAGATAATGATGCAATAATGATGTTTTGTTGTGAGGTGAGAAGATGCTGATTCGCCCCAGCACCGATTTGCGTTATAAATACTCTGAGATCTCTGCGTACTGTCATGATGCACAAAGCCCCGTATACATTACAAAAAAAGGCACTGGTGATCTTGTGATATTGAGCATTGATGCTTATGAGCAGCTGATTCAAAAGGTAAAAAACCTGGAGGAACAGCTATCCCAGGGAAAAGATAGGCAGCCATAAGAACGGAAGGAGGGGGCATCATTGAAAACTTTAGCTTGTATCAATATCAAAGGCGGAGTTGGGAAGACCACCACTACAACCACCATTGCCCATATTCTTGCAACCGTCTACAAGAAAAGGGTCTTGGTGATCGACTTGGATCCACAAGGGAACACCACCAATATGTTTTATCAAAAGCCGGATCTGTCTGCCGGCTCTGAAGATCCTTTCATTGCAAGCCTCGCTTATGACCTGGCTCTGGAGTTTTCGGAGCTGACTGGGTTTATTCCCCGGCGTCCCATCGTTGGTATAAGTCAGCCTCCTTCCATAGAAGATCTGTTGCTGGATTCGTCCATGGATCCTCACAGCTGCATCTATCATACCGAGTATGAAAACCTGGACTATATCCCTTCCTTTTTGTCGCTTGCGGAAGCAGAAAACAAAATTCAGGCGGATGCGGTGACCATTCAGCAATTCCGGCTGCGTAGCCACCTCAAAAAAATTCAAAACGAGTATGACTACTGCCTTCTTGATACTTCGCCGTCAGTGTCCATAATCAATATCAATGGCCTGGCGGCTGCCAATAAGGTTTATGTCCCCTTGCGGAGCGATCTCAATTCCATCACCGGTCTGCGCTCCGTCAAGCGGCTGTTCAACACAGTTTCGGACTATAACCCTGGCCTTGAATTTGGCGGCTGCATCTTCCAAATGTGGGGCGGATACAGGGTAGATAAAGACGCTTTCGCACTACTCAAAAGCTGCATCGGGGAAGCCTGCCTGGATATTTGCATACCCCAAAGCAAACTGATTGCGGAATCGACCTACTTTCGCAAGCCTCTTCTGGCCTACGATCCCAAAGAAACTAAAACCAGCACGGAAGCTGATAAGGAGTTCTCCAAAGTCACAAAGGCTTATCTTGCTCTTGCCGAGCTTATTGTGCAGCAAAATCCAGTCTGAAGGAGAGACCTAAATGAGTAAATTTAACCTACCTGGACTTCAACGGAAGATCGGGTATGATCTGCTTAATGAAACCAGTAAATCTACTGGATCTGCTTTCCGAATTGTCAATATACCCTTATCGGACTTGGTGATCCACCCTCTGAATGACGAGGTATATCCTCCGGAGGATATCTCTACTCTCAAGGATATGGTGCAAAGCCAGGGACTTGACCAAAACCTCTTGGTAGCACCTATGCCCGCAGCCAGAGACGATGCGGAGCTGGTGGAAGTAACCACAAGCACAGTGAGAGCTATGTATCCGGAGGCATCAGAAGAAGAGTTTTCTTCTCTTTTATCGGACGAGCTTCAAAGAGCCAGGACGCTCAACCGCTGCTATGAAAACAATCCTGGAAAATACCTGGTCATATCGGGCAACCGCCGCTGCTATGCCTATCAGAAGCTCCATGAGGAGTTCCCGGACATTCCCATTTATGAGTCTGTACCATGTAAGGTAATCGATGATCCGGAAGAGGCAGAAAGTGGATACCTTTCTCGCCTGGTCACAAGCAACTCCTCCGGGCGGCAGACGACTGATTATATTCTCCTTCAGCAGTATCAAGTCCTGGAGCGTGAGTTTCGGCGGCAAAAGGCTTTAGGCAAAAAAATGGGAGTAAAACGCCAGTATATAGCTTCGGCTTTGAAACTGTCCGAAACCCAGGTGCAGCGGCTCCGTACCATCAATGACCATCTGGATCCGCAGCTGATCCAGCATATCAACACAGGCGGACTATCGATTGCAAAGGCCGCTGAGCTGGCTGCTTTACCGCAAGAGGAACAGATAGCATTTTTGGAAACAAACCTCGATGAAATGATAAAGGTAAGCGGATCGGATCCTGTACCGCCTCCCGCTGAGCCGGCCGAGGAGCCGGCTGATTTGAACCAGGGAGACCTTAAAACCCTTCTTGCCTATATGGATAACCTGAAGGAGCTTTTGGCCAATCCCGTATCTGTGTCTTCTGCTGAACGGAAGAGAAGCGAAAAAACAATAAAGCAGATTGAGAGCCTCACCAGACGGCTCTACACTCAAATTGAGAAATACACACACAGCAAGGAGAGATTGTGATGGCTAAAGACCTATTGAATAAAAGGGTTTCAATTTCTCTTCGCCTACCGAAAAGTATTCGAGAAAACCTGGAGTTTTTTTGTGACAATCGACCCTATCCAATATCCATGTCCGAAGCAGTAGACCGCTCTTTGACCTTTTTTCTCGGATCGATTGATTACACCAATTTAAGCTCTATCGAGCTGCCAGACCTGTCTTTAAGTCGATCCGCAGACAGTGTGCTTTGCAGCTACACTCTGTCTGCACGAAATGTCATTGTGCTTACTGCTCTGTCCAAGCAAATCAATGTTCCGAGAAATCGATTGGCTCTTATGGCCATCAGTAATTTACTGAATGGAAAGTATCCAGATTTGAAATCGTAAAAAAGAAAAGTAGTCCATTTGGACTACTTTTTTGAGAGTAAATGTAACATAGTCAATTAAAAATGGGGTGCAGCTATGGCATATCGTAAATATACAAAGGAGCAGAAGCAGGAATTTGAAGACCTGCTGCTGCGTATCAAATCGGATGTATCTATCATCGAATATGCTCAAATTCTTGGCTTTACTCCAGTGAGAGTAGGCAAGAAGTACACCCTCAAAGAACACAATAGCGTTATTATTGACCCCGAGGAAAATTTCTTTTGGCGCAACGCTTATAAAGGAGATCCGCACTGGTGCGGAAGTATCATTGACTTCGTCTGCCATTTTGAAAACAAAAAGGAAGATGAGGTTATCAGGAGCCTGGCCGCACTGGTGCGGGATTCCAGGGCTATGCAGCCAACTGAACGGCCTGTGCCTGAAACCAAAAAGAAAAAAGAAAAAGCCCCTCCTCAATTCTCTTTGCCGGAGCCAGCAAAAGACAACCGGGCAGCATACGCTTATTTGACCAAGACCCGCTGCATTGATCCGGGTATCGTTATGGAGTATATGCAGGAAGGCTACATCTACCAGGACGAGAGAAGAAACTGTGTCTTTGTGGGCTTTGATGAAGGGGGCAAACCCTGTTTCGCCTGTAAGCGTGGCTCCACGCCGGGCGTCCGGTTCTTTATGGATGTACCGGGAAATGACTATACCCGGTGCATCACCATAGATAATGGCTGTCCCACGGTCGCTGTTACCGAAGCCCCCATTGATGGTTACAGCCTGATGTCCTTGATAAAGCGAGCCGGCCGGGATCCGCACACCTACAATTATCTTTTCCTTGGTGGCACCAATAAATATGAGGCTCTTCTGAGCTATTTGCAGCGGTATCCAAATACCACCACGGTGATCCTGGGACTTGATAATGATACGCCTGGCATCAAGGCAGCTCAGCATATCAAGGAGCTGCTGGCGCAATCTGGATATAAAGGTATGATTCGGGAGCGATACCCGACTGAAAAAGACTGGAATGCCGATCTGCAAGCTGCTGTCACTGCCTTGAAAAAAAAGGCCACTGTGCGAGGCTTAGATCCGGTAAAAAAAGAACGAAAATACGACTTAGAAAAGTAACATATTAGACTATTCTTGGAGGGATAAGCATGAATGTAGCCTTTGTCGGCTCCCTGGAAAGAGGGTTTGCCGTCACTGAATGGTGTAAAAAGCATGACGCTTCTCTGGACAATTTTAACGACAAGAAAATTGAAAAGCTGGTGGCTCCGCTGCTCGGTCGCCCATATCAGCACATCATCTTGGATGTCGAGCATCTGGTAACACCCTATCCGGAAATCGCAGAAACAGTGGGGAAGATAAAGGCAGCCAGCAATGCCAGTATCACCATACTTGCTTCTGGATACTCTCCTAATTCCGATGTGATAGCTGCGCTTCTCAATATCGGTATTCGCAATTTTGTAACGGCAACTTCCCTGGGAGAAATGACCAATCAGTTGGAAAAATGCCTGGCTGGGTATTACATAGAACACCCAGCGGAGGTCTTCCCAGCCATGCCTGAAAAGCCAGCATCGGCTCCGTCTGGAGCCGGCGCCCGGCGTCAGGTTACTGTGGCTTTCTGCGGCAGTATGTCCCGGATCGGCACCACTACCCAGGCACTCCAGGCGGTAAAGTTTTTGTCTTTGCATAATCTCAGAACTTGCTATGTCGAGATGAACGATAGTGGGTTCATCAAGGATTTAATGGTTATTTATGGCAATGTTCAGCATGACCAGATGATGGGATGTGTGACCTACTCCGGCGTAGACTTGTACTATGACCGCACCAAAATTTCCGAGATCCTAAAGCTGGATTATGATGCGTACATTTTTGACTTCGGGACGCTCTCCGTTGAGAGTTTCAATTTTGTTTCCTTCCTGGAGCGCAATATCCGATGTGTGGTAGGAGGGACAAAACCACAAGAGATAGTATCCATGAGAAAAGCACTGGATCTACTGTTCTCAAATCCCGATATCAACTATATCTTTTCCTTTTCGGATCCGGGAGAGCATCAGGATATCCTGGATCTGATGGATGAGAGAAGAGATCACACATTCTTTGCTACCTATAATCCCGATCCTTTTTCGTATTCGTCACATAATGACAGTTATTTCGAGAAAATTTTTGAATCTGTTTTACCAGCTCCGGAAACAGCTCAGCCGGCGGAAAAGAAGAAGTTTTCGCTTTTCAGGAGGAAAAAATAATGGCAAAGTTTAGAAGCGGCCTTGTCCAGGAGTACAAGCACGCCCAGCAAGAGAAAGCCGAACAGGAACGGCTGCGCCGAGAACACCATATCAATGACAGCAGCGTAGTGGTGGTCGAGAAGGATTCTTCTGTTATCAGCCTTATCCGAATTTTTGGCCGGATCATGCAGATTGCAGCAGCCATTCTCTTGGTGATCCTGGCTGCTATTGGGATTCTCTCTTTGATCTATCCGGAGCCGAGAGCAGCTATGTTGACATTATTCCAGGATATGTGGAATCATGTTCAGTCACTTGTTTGAAAGGGGAAACAGCAATGAAAAGAACTCAGGAGTTTTCTTCCCTGGGGCAGCAACTCCAGGCCGACAATGAAATTATCGCCTATATCGATGGCATGGCCATTGTAAGGAACGAATGGGGCAATTTATTTTTCTTTGAAGTCCCGGAAGAGTGTTGCGAAATTGGCGATGTCGTTGAGTCGCACTATCTCTCGTCCATCGAGGAGCTGGAGCCGGAGCTGAAGAGCCGGGTATTGCAAGCCCTGGGAGGTGAAGAATAATGGCCTCCACCTACAACAAAGAAGAATATGCCGAGGAGCAGAAAAAGAAATTAGCTGAAGCAGCAGATATAATCCAGGATGCGATGGAGCATTACGATGCACACCCGGAAGACCTGGCAGATCTGATGGCTTTTTCATCGAAGTTTTATAGATACAGCTTCCGTAACCAGTTCCTTATAAAAGCCCAGAACCCTTATGCTTCTTTTGTCGCAAGCTATAAGTCTTTCGAGGATATGGGCTATCATGTTCAGCGAGGACAGCATGGCTATAAGATCCTGGTGCCGGTCGTGACCACATACTTCTTTGATGCTGCTGCGGATCAGTGGAAGCAGCTGAAAAATGCCACCAAAAAGGAAAAAGAACAGATCCGGGCTGGGGAGCTGACCACAAAAAAATATCTGAATTTCAAGCTCGGAACTGTCTTCGATATCAGCCAGACTGATTGCCCCCTGGAGGAGTACCCAAAGCTCCTGGGAGTAGGATACCCCTCTGAGCTGCACTCTGCTCTTTTCCAAGGTGTCAAAGAGTATAGTGAGAGCATTGGTATCCCTGTCCAGGTCATGCCTCTGGAATCGGTTGTCCTGCATGGGTATTATACCCCCGACAAACATGATATCACGGTCAATACCCTCCTTGATGACACAGCCAAGCTGTATGTCATGGCGCACGAACTTGGTCACGCACTTTTGCATAGTGACCCAAAAGTGCGTGAAGTCAAGCCCAGTCCGCTGCTGGAAATCGAGGCTGACGCTATGGCCATTATGCTGGAAACAAAGCTCGGCCTGGATGTGGAGGATTCTCAGAAGGGACATCTTGCAGGAAGCTACAAGAAATATCGTATGTACCGGGAGCAGCTGCCGGCAGAGGAGGCTGCCGAGCTGCCGGAAGGCGTGGGAGCTATCCTGGAGGATGTAACGAAGAAATACTCAGAGATCATCGATGACCTGTCGGTATACCTGGATCGGGCAGTAGAGCGCACCAGGGAAGCCGAGGTAGAGAAACCGTCCCCGGAGATCCTGGCAAACACCAACGACCTGGAAGCCTTCCCCGCCCTGGATGAGCCTTATGTTGTTTTTACATACTCTGAGCATAAGGATATCCCTATTGCCGTTCCCTTATCGCTGTATGCGGCCGATAAGATGATGCAGCAGCTTGACAAAGTAACGGCAGATGAAAGAGCGGCCGCCGCTGCCAATGACCGCTATGCTCCTTATTACAAAACCGGATTCCAGATTTTCCTTGATGCAGAAAACCTCTACGAAGGACGCCAGGACATCGGAGACGGTGACGGCGGCCTGATTGCCCATATTGAAAAATTCTGGGCTGCTCACTTCGCCCTGGAGGAGCCTATGGAAACCGAAGAAAGACAAGCGGAGATCTCCCGGCTCTGCCAGTATCTCAAGCGTGAAGCTGACCTCCAGCATCTTCTGGAGGCACAAAAGGAGCAGTTCCGCTTACTGGACAAAGCGGAAAGACTCGGCTGGCAATCGCTCTCTGAAAAGGAAAGCCAGTCCCTATTCGATTTGAGGCGTGAGATCCATGGCCTCCGAGCCACCGAGACTCCGTTCCACCCCAAGAAAGCTATGGAACTTGAAAAGTAGAGCAGAAAGGAGAACAAAAATGAGCGACAATTCGCAAATGTCTATGGATGATATCGTTATTGACTTGCCAACAACCTATCTTCCTTCACGCTGGACATGGAAATGTGAGATTGATGGCACTGGATATCTTCTTAGCCCATACGGTAAATGGATGTTCTACTATGACTTAAATCCCAGCCGTTACGGAGTAGGTATCCATTATAGAGATCCATGGGAGGATAGACTGGAACGCTTCTGCGGATCTTTTGACGAGTTCCGTATGTTTGCAGAGCAAAAGACCATAGACTGGATGATAAAAAACAAAGAAGAAATAGAAATTACAGAAATCACAGATGAACAGTTTGAGGATATGATGGAGTCCATAGGTGATCGATTTGCGGACGGTTGGTATGAGCCAGAAGGCCGCTTCTTCATCAAGGACGAAGGTATGTATACTGGTGTCGATAACTCAAGCGGAGGCGCTTTTACAGAGACATTCTTAGATTTTGAAGCCTGTGCAGCCTGGCTGCGTAATGAGTTTGACATTGAAGATTATATGGATATGGTGGATTCCGGTAAATATCAAAAAGGTTCTGATTATGAGATTTTGTTGGAACCTGTTGCTGATGGTTTTTGTGGTTCTATATATATTATCAGTACCAAAGAAAGGAGAGCGTTTACAAACCCCGAGCAGCTCAAAAATGAACTAAAGAAAGCTGAGGCCATCTATGGCTTTTCATACTGCTCCTCTGAGGGATACACTCCAGAGGGTAAGGCTGCCATTAACGCTGTTTACAACGACCTTCATCGGCAGAAGCCACAACAAAAAAATCAAATCCAGCCTATTCAGATGAAGGAACTGGAGGAAGAACAAGAGCGATAATGCTGCTGTCCAAAAAAGGGACGCTATTTGTTTTTTGAACGCATGACTTTTCGGACTACTTTTTGGACGGTTTCAGAGTCTTTTTTTCCTTGACGGCTTGCCGTTATTTCCCCGTTCAAAAAGGTATACCTTTTTGAACTGCTAAGTTGACATACCTCTCCCCCACGGGTATAATATAAGTGATAGCAGTTCTGCTGTCAGGCGGTTCTCTGCCTATAACTGATGGAGTCAAACAAAGTAGGCGTTTCCCGGCCCTAACTGATGGACTCAAACAAAGCAGGCGTTTCCCGGCCCTAACTGATGGACTCAAACAAAGCAGGCGTTTCCCGGCCGATAAATGAGAACGAATGAGGGGGGTGTTTTACCCCCCTCATTTCTTTTTGGAGGATTATATGGACATCAATCTGTATCACATTAACAATGACTATTTGAATTATCTGCGGGCATTTGATGACAGGATTCCCTATAACAAAATAGGAGGGAGACCGTATGTTGGTATAGTATTACGGATCAACGATACCATGTACTTTGCGCCCATGCACTCCCCAAAACCAAAGTATCTTGCCATGCGCCCTAATCTCGACTTTTACAAGCTCGCTGACGGTAAGCTGGGAATTATCAATCTCAATAACATGATTCCGGTGCCGGCAGATCAGGTTACTCCCATCATCTTTGCCGAAATCGAAGATGAAAAATATCGTGCGCTTTTAATTAAGCAATACAGTATCATAGACCGTAACAAAAAGAGAATACAGAGCAATGCCTTGAAAACCTATGTCTATTCTCAAAATCCGGACTCTACCCTACACCGCAGATGTCTGGACTATCCAATGATGGAAGTGGCCTGTGAACAATACCACGCCTTTTTGATGAAGCAGAGCCGGAAGGTAACCCCTGTAACAGAAAAGCGTTACGACAAAGAAAATGAATGGGAACGCTAAGCAGGGACAAGCTCCCTGGGCGGCCTGCTTGAATTGACACATACCATGCCTTAGAGTATAATAATACCAAGTAGAAATACTCTTGAGAAATGTGCGCTGCCACTTTAAGCGCAGTCGGTAATGAGGAGGCGGTTAATACCGCCTCTTTTTGTTTAAGCTGAAAGTAATATGCCCATAGAAGAGGAGAGAACACAATGAAAATCGGCTATATTAGAGTCAGTACCGCAGCGCAAAACATTGACCGCCAGGTTGATGCCTTGAGAGCTGCCGGGTGTGAGCGAATCTATATAGACAAACTCTCCGGCCGAAATGCCAACCGTCCAGAGCTTCAGCGGATGTTTGAGCAGTTCCGGGAAGGCGATGTATTGATTATCACAGAGCTGTCCCGGCTCGGCCGTAGCCTCCCTGATCTTCTGGAGCTGTCTGATCGTCTCTTTACTATGGGCGTAGATTTACAATCACTCAAAGAGCCAGCGATCAGTACGACTTCTGGTGCCACCGGGCGGCTATTCTTTAATATCATGGCTGCCATCGCTGAGTTCCAGCGAGAGCTGAACAATGAGCTGATCCGGGACGGTATGGAAGCAGCCAAGGCCAAAGGGAAAGTACAAGGGCGTCCTAAAGTGGACGAGACCAAGCTGAAGACTGCCCTTGCTTTATACGAATCACAAAAGTTCTCTGTCCAGGAAATTTGTAGGCAAGTAGGGATCAGCAAAGGCAGTTTTTATAAATATCGCAACGAAAGCCTTAAAACAGCAAAAAAAGAAGAGTAAAAGCCGTTTTTTCGGGCTTCTGGAGCCTTTCTGTTTATTTCAAACATAGGAAAGGTCGTTTCAAAAAAACTGAGGGGCTGTAAAGCCTTCATTTTTCAAAGAAAGGTGGGCGAAAATGGAAAAAAGAGAGCTTTCTACTCTCCAAGGCACTCTTATGAGCGGAAATACCCCGGTCGCTCTGATTGAGTCCGGAGAAATATCCAAAGTTATAGAGCCAAGTTTGATTCCCCTTCATTTTCTTTTTGCTGAAGATCCTTCCCTGAAATCCTGGCTCCGGCAGCGCAGCCTTGATACCAGCCGGACAAATTCTCGCTTCGTTTTACGGGAACTCGATTCAGACAAAGCTGACATTACACAGATTGTTCTATCCGTAAATGCGGCCACAATCACTGATAATTTTTGGATCAGGGAAAATGGCAGCGAAAAGACCTATGAGCAGACTCGATTTCACCAGGATCATCTTGCAAAGGTAGCTCTACTCGGCTCATCAGCTGGCATTGTTGTCCCTCCGGATCATCGTTCTCCCGAACTCACCAATATAGGTACTTTTGAAAAGTGCTGGCACCTGGAAAACGATCAGTGGTGGCTCTATAAGAGAGGAGATCCTGAAAACACCTTTTCAGAGCTTGCCGTACAATCCATAGGGCGATACCTGAACCTAAATATGGCCGTATATGAATATGTGAGCCGAGAAGAAATTGGAAATATCTTTGATTGTCGTGCGCCGGCGTCCATATCAACTGTAAAGACCCTTGACTTTACAGGAGGAATTTTGAATTTTGAGCCGGCAGCTGATCTGGGCTGCAAAAAAAATGATGCTGTAAAGAACTATCAGATTCTCAAAAAGTTGTCACCGGCCGCAGCGCAGGAGTATGAGAAAATGGTCTTGCTGGATGCCCTAACCTATAACATTGACCGCCACCTCTATAACTTTGGCGTTCTTCGTGACCAAGCTACCGGGCAAGTTATATCTCTGGCTCCGGCCTACGATCATAACCTTTCTTTGTCGATGGCACTGATGGATTATAAACAGATTATGGCTGATAATCCCGATCTCCTCTTCATGAATTGGAGGAACCTTGTAGACAGCCAGCTGCTCACTATGGAGCCAATTAAGCTACCCCCTATCAATCGCCTGACAATGCAAGCTCTTTTGGAGGACATCAATGTGCCTGGCTTCCCCGATGAAGACAAAGAAACTGTAATTGAAATCCTCTCCTTCAGGGGAGAGAAAATACAGGAGAGGGTCAGGCAACTTAACCTTTTTGTAACTCGGCAGCGACAAAACGATCTTGAAAGATAAAAACAGAGGAATGGAATCTGCAAGAAGGAGAATTTGACAATGTGTAAAGGAAAAATAACTTCTCTGCCGCCCCAGGATTCTAACCTTGAGGATGGCAAAAAAATACTGTGTCCGTTCTGTCATCACGCTGCCGCCACTGCATCAAGTGACGCCAAAGGACATATCGGCATTGAGTGTGAAAACTGCGGACAATTTTTCATCGTAGATTTGGACGAAATCTAATTGATACTCTCAGCACTCTCCAGCTTCAAAAGGTTGTTTTATAATGCAACCATACCCGGCAAGCTGGCAATTAGATGGCCGATATTCGCCGGCTGCGTCATTGTCCAACTTGGACACCAGGGATCCTGGGTGCTGCCAGCTGGGAATGTGTCCAACCTGGACACCGGGGATCCTGGGAGCCGCCGGCCGGGAATGTGTCCAACTTGGACACCGGGGATTCAAAATCTTCTTTTCTCTCCCTCCAGCTCTACTCAAACCAAACCCCAATAAAGCAAAAGAACAGGAGAAGCACATAGTTGCTCTCCTGCTCTTTTTATGCCTAAGTGGATCCAGGTGATTACTGGTCAGAAATGTGTCCAAGTTGGACACATTCTCCTCAAGGCATTTCAATTTCTGCGAACACGGTGTCGATTACCGTTTTCAAAATATCCCTTGGAAGCTGCTCTATTAGCCGATGTGAGCGAGCTGTTAAGTCCAGAGTGCGAGTATGTTCACACAAGATTACTCCTGTTGTTTTCGTTCTGGAATCCAAAGGGATGTGCAAAGGGAATTTATTGTCGGTGTTCGTAATTGGGCAAACAATCGCAAGCTGTGTAGTACGATTAAAGAAGTCGTTGCTGATAACTACGGCCGGACGATAACCCGCCTGCTCATGTCCAGCCTGGGGGTTTAGATCAACCTTTATAATGTCTCCTTGCTTTACCATACTTCCTTGCCTACCGGCTCACCCCAATCAACTTCACCTGGTTTATATTCGCCATCAAAGCCTTTGAAAAGCTCTTCAATCGTTTTGCGTTTCTGAGCTTTTTGCACAATCAGCTTTTCTCCTTCCAGAGACAGTTCAAGTTCTTCATTTTCGCTCCAGCAGACAGAATCCAAAATAATCTTTGGGATACGGATTCCTTTGCTATTGCCCCATCTTTGTACGGTCGTTGTCATTGTTGAGCCACTCCTTTCTATATAGTATATACAAAGTATATACTATTCGTGCATAAAAGTCAAGTTGGGACTACATATTTAGTTTTCCAATAGAAAAAAGAAAGATGTGTCCAAGTTGGACACATCTTTTCTTTCTAAGGAAATTCGTCACAGCTGGAATAAATCAGAATAAAGTTATTGACTTTTATTCCGATATATGCTATACTGAAGACACTGAAAGAAAAAGATGCTTTATAGGAGGGCTGAGATATGAGAACTATTGCGATTATCAATGCAAAAGGCGGCGTTGGTAAAACAACTTCTGCCTTGGTGATTGCGGATATTCTGTCCAGAGAATACGGAAAGAAAGTTTTGGTGATCGACCTGGATCCGCAGCTTAATACTTCCAGGCAGATGGGAGTCTATACCCCTGGCGGCCTGTGCGTAGCACACCTGCTGGTTGATAAGACCCTTGATGTGCGCTCTGTAATAAAGCGCAGCCCGGTCTATGATAGGATTGATGTAATCCCCTGTGACAAGGCTCTGGACGCCGCCAATATGCAGGTTTTGATGGAGACATCAACCATGCAGCAGCTCAGGCTGAAAAGAAGCCTGAAGGCAGTTCAGGCCGACTACGATTATTGCATCTTAGACTGCCCCACAGCGATCCGGAATATCAGCACCATCAATGGCCTGGCTATGACCCAGGATGTCCTGGTTCCTGTCACAGCGGACAGTTACAGTCTGGATGGCGTCATGGACATCGTGAGCGTTGTTGATGATGTCCAGGACTATAACGATGATATCCACTTGGTGGGGATCTTCCTTACAAAGTATGAGAAAATCAAAGCCTGTCGGGAGACACTGGAGCACTTGCAGTCGGCGTTGAAAGGACTGGTATTTGATACATACATTCGGAAGTCGGCAACAATTTCAGCCGCAACCTTCGCCGGACAGCCTTTGCTTGACTATGCCGGTAAGAGTTCGGCAGCCGATGACTACCGAAGCCTGGTCAAAGAGTATCTGGAAAGGAGAAATTAAGCTATGTCTACTTGGGATTTTTCCGCAGCGGGTGTCAACGGCCTGCTGAACAATACCAGTAAGTCCAAAATGAAGATAACCATGATTCCTTATGAGGACATTATGAGGAATGAAAAAAACCACTATTCTATTGAGGATATCGAAAGCCTGGCAGCGTCCATTAGCGATGTCGGCCTCAGAGAGCCGCTGGAGGTCAAGCCCCTCGATGACGGTCAGTATATGCTCATAGGCGGCGAGCGGCGATACACAGCAATAGGCCAGCTCCGAGCGGAAGGCAATACCCAGTATGATCTGGTTCCATGTATCGTAGTAGATGTGCAGGGCATTGATCTTCCCTTGTCGGACGAGCTGAAAGAACTATATGTCCTGACCACCACCAATGCAGAGCAGCGAGAGAAGACCGATTATGATTTGATGTTGCAAGTCCAGAATCTTAGTCGGATTTACACTGAACTGAAAGCGGCAGGATATCCGCTGCGGGGTCGCCAGAGAGATATGATAGCTGACAAGCTGGGTATCTCCCCTACCCAGGTGCAGCGATACTCCAGCATTAACAAGAATCTGGACGAAGATCTGAAAGAGGACTTCAAGGAAGGGAAAATGCCCCTTACAGTGGCGAGTGCCGCAGCAGCTCTCCCAAAAGAGAAACAGGCAGCCTTAAAAGATCTGACATCAGAAAAGGAGGAGATCACTCAAAAAGATGTTGACCAGGTGGCCTCTGTCACTTCTTCTTGTTCGCCCAAAGAGACAAAGAAAGAGGTCGATCAGGCAGAGGTCACTGTGAACGCAGACTTTTTGCAGGGGCTGAAAGGCCAGGTACAAGAGCTGCAATACGATTTGTCCAATGGCGGTATCAGTGTTTCTCTGGATCAGGAAACCCGGCTGCGGAACTTGATGGACAAAGCAGTAAAAGCCCTGAACCAGATTCAGAAGATTGTAGAAGAGTCGAAATAAAAATATCAGCTCCCGAAGATCTTACGGGAGCTGATAATAAAATTGGAGTGTATGATATGGGAAGAAAAACAATGTCCATGGCCATTGGAAAAATCATAGATGACCAGCTCAACGAGCTGTCAGAGCAGTATGGAATGAATAAAAGCAGTCTGGTCAATCGGATTTTACAGCGTTCACTCGCTGGCGATAATGCTATTAAAAACCTTATGGCTGTACCCCTGCCTGATCGGGGTAAAACCATAAAAAGGAGCTATCGCATCGAAGATGATGTGGTTTCCTTTATGGAGCAGTTCCCCGACATATTGATGGGAACTATCATTGAAAAAGCCGTCAGTCAGTTCATGACTTTGAGTGATGAAGAGAAAAGGGAGTTTCTTTTTTCTTGATGTGTCCAACTTGGACACCAGGGATCCTGGGAGCTGCCGGCCGGAAATGTGTCCAACTTGGACACCAGGGATTCAAAATCTTCTTTTCTCTCCCTCCAGCTCCACTCAAATCAAACCCCAATAAAGCAAAAGAACAGGAGAAGCATATAGTTACTCTCCTGTTCTTTTGCTGCCTATTGTCTTGTCCTGATCGGCATTGCTGAACTGATCTTTCAGTTTCACAATAATAAGAAATAACCGCCCAAGCCTCGCAAACTTAGCGGTTATTTTTTAATTATACGCCTCCACTGTGTATTTGTCAAACCTGGACACTGTCGGCTTTTATATAATAATCGTCTCTTCCCATATCTAACAGATCATCGCTTTTGACAAATCCAAGGCTTTCCCAAAACGCAATGTTGTCAACTTCCTCTTTTGGGGATTCTCCCAGTAGATCATCAAGGCCGGAGTCCATAAAGTCGTATCCGCCAACAAAAGCTGAAACACCTTCCCCATCGGCATAAGCAAATTCAGCCAGCGTATTGATAATACAACTGCCGATACCAAGCCGTCTCAGATGGGGACTGACAGCCAATCTCTGAATACAGACTTCTTTGCTTCCTATATCAACTCTAAGATGGAAAAACTGATAATTTTTGTCCTCAATTTTGAAATACCCGTAGAAAGTTATATGATGCCGCTCATGATCCAGATAGTGTGGGTTTACACACAACTCTGCATTTCTAAGAAGGGTTGGAGCTTTATGCTGCATTATATCTGTCAGTTTATCTGTCAAATTCTCACAATACTTTTCAAAGTCCATGGTTATCCTCCTATATTCTATATTCTGTTACAATCATATCACATTTTATAGAAATATAGTAGCTATCCCATGTCTTTACCTGGAATCCGCCGGCCGAAAATGTGTCCAACTTGGACACCGCCGGATCCTGGGTGCTGCCGGCCGCAGCTGTTCCCGGCTTGGTTACGGCCGATACCTGGAAAGCCGCCTGAATATCCGCCCTATATTCCCTTCCAGCAGCATCAGCATCAAAAATATGCGTTTATGGCCGAAAAAATATGAAAAAATTTCTCCTTTCTTTTTGTAGAATTTCAACAAGTCTCAACTAAAAAGAAAAATGTCGAAGCTGAGAGAAAATGTACGCAAAATACCACATATTACAGCTGAAATGGCGAAATAAAGCCATTCCTTCAAAATTCAAAAAAGCGGTAAAAAAGCCGTTGTAGTCCCGTTTTTCAAGCAAAAAAAAGAAGCGGAGCAGCTTTGCAGCTGCCCCGCTGGATCTTTCCGCTCCTTGACAGATTTCGTTGGAATGCTTATACTGAGTACAAGGAGCTTTTAATAAGCTCGACGATTATCAGTGCTACCAACACTGATAGCCGCCAGGTACATTCGTTAGAGACAGACTGCGAATGCACCAGATACAGAACCGTCTGCAAACGGTAAAGTATCTCTTTGACTTCTATTCTAATCGTTATACGAACTTTTGTCAAGATATCGAAGGGTAAGGTATCGGACAAAAGTAGTCCATTTGGACTACTTTTTCTTGGCAATATTTCTGCTAAAGGATAGAAGCATAGGGATCCTGTATTTGGAGCAAGGTTTTCAGGCCACGAATGTACTGCACATTCGTGGCCTTTTTTGCGTCCTGGAGACTCCGGCTCCGGAGCAGATCCAGGAGGATCCTTTCTTGCTGTCATGGCCTTTGGCCTTGATATATACCAGCTGAATAAATGGCTACGGGCAATCTCTAAAAAAGAGAGAGTCCGATGGCTTTGTTAAGTGTACCCTTTTTGAGTTAGCACACTGAAGTCAGCGTATTTCCCCGATATCTCAGCCTTTGGGCTTTGATATACATGAATTGAAAAAACCGCTACGGACAATTCCTTTTTGAAAAAGAGAAAGTCCGATGGCTTTATTAAGTGTACCCTTTTTTATGGAGGAAGTGTAAAAATGAAACTGGAACGCTACACCATAGCTGCTGTTCAGCAAGCGCAATATTATCAGCTGCCAAAGTTTCTCTTTAAGGAACCGTACCTCAGTGCCTTGTCCAATGATGCCAAGGTGCTGTACGCTCTGCTCCGGAGCCGGCATGATCTGAGCGTCAAGAACGGGTGGTATAACGAAAAAAAAGAGGTGTTCATGGTCTTCACCCGCAAGGAAATGGTAGCCATGCTGGGCTGCTCGAAACCAACTGCTCTGAAGGCCGCAAAAGAACTGGCAGACTGCGGCCTGATCCAGGAAGAATCCGTACCTGGATATGCCAACCGGCTCTTCCTCATGATTCCATCAGAGACCTCTCCGGATCCTGATGGTGAAGAGACTCCTTCTGATTCCTTTTCGTCTCGGAGAAATGTTCCCCCTGTGACTGAAAAAGCCCAGGACACCCATGCAGATACCGTTCCAGCCCCCCGGCAAGAAAATTGCCCTACCCGTCAAAAATCTTTACCCCCCCAGTCAAAAATCTTTACCCCCCCCGTCAAAATTTTTGACCCCCCC
>ERZ832522.1024-NODE-1024-length-39321-cov-13.030968_pt1 | contig 39321 bp, 37 predicted proteins | sample MGYA00519951_ERZ832522 | MGnify/ENA primary metagenome ERZ832522 (study PRJEB31850, sample SAMEA3708728) | human gut metagenome | biome: human gut; feature: human-associated habitat; material: faeces | place: China | collected 2014 ... | reverse complement strand
CTTGATTTTCCGGGCTTTTTGAACCATTTTGATATAGTCTGAGCAGTCGATTATCGCTTGCTGAACTGCGGAGCGCGACGGGCTGCTTTGAGACCGTATTTCTTTCTTTCCTTCATTCTCGGGTCGCGGGTCAGGAAGCCAGCGGCCTTGAGGGTGGCGCGGAGCTCGGGGTTCACGCCGAGAAGTGCGCGTGCAACGCCATGACGGATGGCGCCTGCCTGGCCGGTGACGCCGCCGCCTTCGACGGTGCAGACCAGATCGACCTTGCCCAGAAGGTCGGTAGCAGCCAGAGGCTGACGGACAACCATCTTCAGGGTATCGAGACCGAAGTAGTCGTCGATGTCACGGCCGTTGATGGTGATAGCGCCGGTACCGCCCTGATACAGGCGAACGCGGGCGACGGAAGACTTGCGACGGCCGGTGCCGTACTGATACTGTCTTTTGCTCTCGTACATAGTCTGTTACCTCCTGATTAGTCCAAAGTCCAAGCTTCGGGCTTCTGTGCGGCGTTGTTGTGCTCGGCGCCCTTGTAAAGCTTCAGGCGGGTAGCAGCGGCGCGGCCGATGGTGTTCTTGGGGAGCATGCCCTTGACAGCCAGCTCCATGGCGAACTCGGGGCGCTCGTTCATCAGCGTGCGGTACTTGACATCCTTGAGGTTGCCAATCCAGCCGGTGTGATGATAGTAGTGCTTCTCGTCGAGCTTTCTGCCGGTGAGAATTGCCTTGTCAACGTTGACAATGATGACGAAATCGCCGCAGTCGACGTTCGGGGTGAAATCAACCTTGTGCTTGCCGCGCAGAAGCTTGGCGGCGGTGACAGCCGTGCGGCCCAGGGGCTTGCCAGCTGCGTCGAGAACGTACCATTTTCTCTGGACGGTCTCCTTCTTAGCCATAGTGGTCATGTTTGTTTCCTCCATTGGAAAGCGGATGCTTTCTATGATAAAAATTTTTGACAAATCTCAGGCGCGCGCATACAATAGTGCTTTGAGCGCGCCAGTATTTTATATCACACGCGAAAAATTCTGTCAACCGCTTTTTTTGAAAAATAAACGACGCGCGGGATAAGCTCGTGAATTCTCCTGAATTCTCTTTAAATCTCTCAAATACTCGCAACGCAAATTACATATCTGGAGGCCGGAAAGATGCAGAAAATGATGGGCTTGATGCGAAAGTGCATCGATGATTACCATATGATCTCCTCGGGAGATCGGATCGCCGTCGGTGTTTCGGGCGGGAAGGACTCTTTGACGCTCCTTACCGTGCTCGCCGCGCTGCGAAGCTATTATCCAGCGCCCTTTGAGCTCGCGGCGATTACCATCGACATGGGGCTTGACGGCATGGATTTTTCGCCTGTTGAGCAGTACTGCAAAGAGCTGAACGTGGGCTATTACTGCAAGAAAACGGAGATCGGCCCGATTATTTTCGACTACCGGAAGGAAAAGAACCCGTGCTCGATGTGCGCGAAGATGCGCCGGGGCGCGCTCAATGACACGATCCGCGAGCTCGGCTTTGGGAAAATCGCGCTGGGCCACCATTTTGACGACGCGGTCGAGACGTTTCTGATGAGCTTATTATATGAAGGAAGGATCGGCTGCTTTGAGCCGGTGACGTATTTAAGCCGCTCCGGTGTGACGCAGATCCGCCCGATGCTCTACGTGGGCGAGAAGGCGATCTCACACTTTGCCGAGGCGTACGACCTTCCGGTTGTCCACAATGTCTGCCCCGCCGACAAGCACACGAAGCGGCAGGAGGTCAAGGACCTGATTTCCGGCTTGCAGGCGCAGTATCCCGACCTCAAGACAAAAATCTTCGGCGCGATGCAGCGCTATCCGCTTTCCCAGTGGGAGGTCAAAAAATAAGCGGAAAAAGTCGAAAGTCGGGATTGCATCGCGCGCCCGGTATGGTATACTATGGGAGATAGCTGCCGGGGAAGCCGGCGGACGAAAGAGACGGAGAAAAAGAACATATGAAAAAAGGACTGATCATTGCGCTTTGTGTGCTGCTGGTGCTTGGCGCGGGCGCGGGTTTTGCGTATTACCGGTTGTACAGCACAGCGCAGGACGCGGAGCAGATGCAGCGGACGATTTTTGAGCAGTATGAGGCGATGCTGCAAAACGCAGAGCAGACGACGCTCACCGTGACGGAAAACGGCGAGACGGTCGGTGTGTATACACTCGATGCGCTTGGGCTTCTCGATGCGACGAAGCAGACAATCGCAGCCGGGTTTACGGCAGATGAACGCATGAACCCGGATATTTTCGATCAGAAGGGTGTGACGGAAAAGCTCGAGTGGCGCGCGCAGACGCACACGCAGCCGGGCACGGTTCGCGCCGATCTCGTGCGGTACACCGACGAGCGGGTCGTGGATGATTTAGAGGCCATGTCCCGCAGACGGGCGCAGGACGCGTACATGGAGTTTGACGGCGAAAAGTTCCGCGTCGTGGATGAGGTGCAGGGGAACGAATTGGAGCTCGAGCCCGTGCGCGCGGCGCTTCGGGAGGCGGCTGCAGCGCTTACGGTCGACGCCAGCGCGCCGCAGAACGTGAGCTTTGAGGTGACTGGCGTTCCCGGGTGCTACGCACAGCCGGAGATCACGGCAAAGAACACGAATTTTGACTTTAACGAGCTTTTGCAGGAAAAGCTGGCCGATGTCTCCGTGAAGCTGGACCTCAATCTCGAGGGGCAGACGGAGCAGAGCAAGATCGTCACGCTGACGCAGAAGGAGCTTTTGCCGCTTGTGTCGGTGAAGAAAGACGGTAGCATTCAGGTCGACGAGGACAAGCTGGATGTGCTGATCGCTGGCTGGAAGGGACTGGCGGACGTGAGCAACACATCCTTCATTTTAAACACCTATGTGGACGGCCCGAAGCCGATGGGTTTTCTGAAGGTCGACTATCAGCTGGATACCGAGAGCCTCAAGCAGACGCTTACCGAAGCGCTCACGACGCTGACGTTTGACGATATCCGCGCGCAGCTGCTGCTCTATAAAAACGGCGAGCCGTATGCGCCTTTGACGGATGTTTACGTTGAGGTCGACATCGACAACCAGAAGCTGACGGTCTATAAGGGAGGCGAGGTCGTGATCTCGACCGACGTTGTGACCGGCAACCTCAACGGCTTCCAGACGATCACGGGCCTTTACTACGCGTACAATAAGGAGACCGACCAGTGGATGAGCGGCGAGGACTACCTCGTGTTCTCAAAATACTGGATTGGGATCGACGGCGCGTACGGCCTGCATGACGCGTCGTGGCGGACGCACTTCGGCAAGGACTTTTACGTCAACGGCGGCAGCCACGGCTGCGTGAATATCCCTGTCGACGCGATGCCGACGATCTTTGAGACCGTCGAGGTGGGTGACGCGATCATCCTCTTCGGTAAGAACAAGTGGTTCGAGCCCGACCCCGAGACCACAAGAATTTTGCAGTCGTAAAAATGAAATCTCCCCGGAAGAGCGAATCTTCCGGGGAGATTTTTGTGATTCCATACGCATCGGTTTCAAAAATACCGTAGGGGTCGATGCCCACATCGACCCGGCAGTACAAACCGATTTTACGGTAATCTTCGGCGAATTCGATGGTGCCCAATGGGGCGATGTGGGCATCGCCCCCTACGAACCCGAAGGAAGGTGCTTTCTTAAACAGAGAAAAGTAAATCGCAATAAGTGGGGACCGGCCAATAGGGGCTGGCGACGAGCGTCTCGAGATGGTCGATCGTCTCGCGGACCTTGCCCATGGCGGGCACTAACTGGTCGTGGCAGTAGTGCATCTCAGCTTCCGCGTCAAGGCCCTTGGGCATGGTGTCGAGCGCGGTCTTGAGCGCGGCGCAGCGGTCGAGCAGGTCTTCTCCCAACCGGCTGACGGACGCGGCGAGCGCGGACTCCACCCGGCAGGTTTCGCCCGGAAGCGCGGCCTTCTTCTGCAAAATCGTGGTGCAAAGATCGCGCGTATAAGCCGTTGCGGCATTTAACAGCGTGTGCTGGACGATGTCGATGAGCGTAGAGGTCTCAATCTTGATAACCTTGCTGTAGTTTTCCATGTGGATCTCGTGCCGCGCCATCATTTCGCTGCGGCTGAACACGCCGTGGCGGGAGAGAAGATCGATGTTCTTTTCCAGAATAAACGTGGGAAGCGCATCGGCGGTGGAGGCGAGGTTTGCAAGGCCGCGGCGCGCGGCTTCCTCGAGCCAGCTTCCCTCGTAGCCGTTGCCGTTAAAGAGAATCCGGCGGTGCTCGCGCAGCGCATCGCGGATCAGGGTGTGGAGCGCCGTCTCAAAATTCTCGGCCTTTTCCAGAACGTCCGCGTATTTGCGGAGCGATTCTGCCATGATCGTGTTGAGGACGATGTTGGGCCCGGAAATGGACTGGCTCGAGCCCAGCATACGGAACTCAAACTTGTTTCCAGTGAAGGCAAGGGGCGAGGTGCGGTTGCGGTCGGTCGTGTCCTGCGGAATCGTGGGCAGAACGTCCACGCCGATGCGAAGCGCGCCTTTTTTGCGGTCGGTGTAGTCGGTCTCTCCGATGATGGAGTCAATGACGTCGCTCAGCTCGTCTCCGAGATAGATGGAAATGACGGCGGGAGGCGCTTCCTGCGCGCCGAGGCGATGGTCGTTTCCGGCGAACGCGACTGTCGAGCGAAGAAGCTCCTGATATTCGTCCACGCCCTCAATAAAGGCCGTGAGGAACAGCAAAAACTGCGCGTTCTGGCTGGGCGTTTTGCCGGGGGCAAAGAGGTTTTCGCCAGAGTCGGTGGATAAAGACCAGTTGTCGTGCTTGCCCGAGCCGTTCACGCCCGCGAAGGGCTTTTCATGCAGCAGGCAGACGAGGCCGTGCCGGTCGGCGACCTTCTTCATGATATCCATCGTCAGCTGGTTCTGGTCGCAGGCCGTGTTGCAGTCGCAGTACACAGGGGCCATCTCGTGCTGGCTGGGGGCGACCTCGTTGTGCTTGGTCTTGGAGTAGATGCCGAGCTTCCAGAGCTCTTCGTCTAGGTCCTGCATATAGGCCGTCACGCGCGGGCGAATGGAGCCATAATAATGATCGTCCAGCTCCTGCCCTTTGGGGGGCTTCGCGCCAAAGAGCGTCCGGCCGCACATGCGAAGGTCCTCGCGCTTTAAATAGAGCTCCTTATCAACAAGGAAATACTCCTGCTCGGGGCCGACGTTTGCCGAGACTTTCTTTGTTTTCGTATCGCCAAAGAGGCGCAGAATGCGCACTGCCTGCCGACTCATTGCGTCGATGGAGCGCAGAAGCGGCGTTTTTTTATCGAGCGCCTCTCCGGAGTAGGAGAAGAAGACCGTCGGGATATAGAGCGTGTTGTCCTTCAAAAAAGCGTAGGCCGTGGGGTCCCACGCGGTATAGCCGCGCGCCTCAAACGTTGCACGCAGGCCGCCCGAGGGGAAACTGGACGCATCCGGCTCTCCGCGCACAAGCTCCTTGCCGGAAAACTCCATGACAATCCGGCCGTGTCCGGCGGGAGAAATAAAGCTGTCGTGCTTTTCGGCGGTGTAGCCGGTCATGGGCTGGAACCAGTGGGTAAAATGTGTCGCGCCGTGCTCTAAGGCCCAGGCCTTCATGCCGTCCGCGATGTCGTTGGCGACGGCGAGGCTCAGAGGCTTGCCCTCCTGCAAACACGAGCGCCATGCGTCCATGGCGGAGGACTGGATGTACTGCTCCATCGTCTCCTCATTAAATACGCAGCTGCCAAACAGGGCAGGAATTCGATTGGCCAGTTCACTCATGTCTGCATCCTCCTTTTCCGCGCACAATCCGCGCACAAATGCTTAAAATTTCAAATATACGGATATTTTACGGCGCAGGAGGAACAAAATCAAGTGTGAATTACGACAAAGCAGCGAGAAAAAGAAGTTCCCGAGACGGACAAAAAAACGGAAACCGGCGCTTCTCTTTTTCGCCCGGATGCGGTAGAATAGAGAAAACATCCCAAGGAGGAACCCGATATGAAACTGATGATTGCGTCTGACCTGCATGGCTCTTCTTACTGGTGCACGCGCATGCTGGAAGCTTACAAAAAAGAGCAGCCCGACCGGCTCATTTTCCTCGGCGATATTCTCTACCACGGCCCGAGAAACGATCTGCCGAAGGAGTACGCGCCGAAGGAGGTCATCGCGCAGCTGAGCCCCCTCAAGGAGAAAATCCTCTGCGTGCGCGGCAACTGCGACTGCGAGGTCGACCAGATGGTGCTGCCGTTCCCGGTGCTGGCGGACTACGGCTTTTTAGAGCTTTCCGGAAGAGCCGTCTATCTCACGCACGGGCACGTGATCAACAAAGCTCATCCGCTGCCGTTTTCCAAGGGCGACATTCTGCTCCACGGCCACACGCATGTTCCCGCGTGTGAAGACTGCGGCGACTTCATGTATCTGAACCCCGGCTCGGTGTCGATTCCGAAGGAAAACTCGCCGCACAGCTACATGGTTTTTGAAAGCGGCGTGTTCTCGTGGAAGAATATTGAGACCGGCGAGGTCTACCGCACATTCGCGCTTTAACGGGAATTCTTAAAAATCCTTAAAATGCCGGAAACGGCTGCCTTTTTGGAGCATTTTCTGCTAGAATGGCACTAGATATTCCCGGAGGGTACAAGATGAGAAACATAAAACGAATCGCGCTGCTGCTTTCGCTCGTGCTGCTTGCTTCCATGACAGGCTGCGCGCGGAAAAGCCGCCGCCCTGCGCTTCCCGCCGCTCCCCTGCAAGCTTCGCTTACGGCTGAAAGCGCAGACACGGGCGAGACTGCCAGCACAGACGAAATGGCGCCGATGATGAAAAGCGCCGCAGTTAGCGCATCGCGGGCAGTCGTCATGGAAGAGCCGGTTGAAACGCTGCTCGAGCAGTTTGCAGAGCCGCTGGAGAACGAAGACGCACTCTATCAGGATTACGTGCAGGCGCACCGTTCGGCCTATGTGAAGCTGCGGCAGCGGCCGGAGGAGGTTATTCCGCTGATTCTGCCGGAGCTGCTGTCTGACCGGAAGGCGCTCGAGTGCTACAGCGACGACACCTCGCGCACGACGCTTTTATACTGCCTGTTCAAGGATATCTTGCAGGGCGAGCCCTTTTCGTGGGACGGCGACAGCTACCGCTATTTATCGGACATGCTGGCCGAATTCATTCAGTTTGTGAGCGAGCACGAATTGAAAGACAGCAGCTGGTTCGAAGAAAACGCGCCGCTGACCGGCCTCTGCGCGGCCTCGATGAAGACGAAGCCTTCTCTGCGGCTCAATATGACGGCATGCGAAGGCATGTCCAACGCGCAGGCACTCACAAACGCGAAGCGGGTCTTTGCCGCTGCGCTCGAGGGGCGGGATGAAGATACATACGGCTTTGCGCCCTGGCCGGACGGAATAGAAAACGGCTTCGATTTTACGACCACCTGGACGCTTTCTCAAGCGGAAACCGACGACGTGACGCTGACTGCTGTCGACCCCGATACCGGGGAAACGGTTTCGCTCCGTTATCTTTCGAACGAAGCCGAGCGCGAGAGCATCCTGAACGGGTTCGGGACGCTTCTTTGGACAAAGGCAGACGGCGAAACAGAGGAGCTTCCTTCTGAAAACGCGCATCTTTGTGCCAGCTGCGTGCGCGGCCGGGATACCCCTGTCCAGGACGGCGAGTTCGTGCTGGAAAACGGCGTGGAGACCGGGATGGACTATAACACGGTGCTTCTTCTCATCGGCAAGCCCAATCAGGTCTGGTCGGACACGATGGCGGGCGTGGGCATGGAAGCAAGCGGTATGATGTATGTTTTCCATTACGACGACCAGCTCGTTTGGCGCTTGCGCGGGATCAATTTCCGCTTCGCAGAAGACACCTCGACCGGCGTGACCTCCACGCTTCCCACCGCGCGCGAAATTGCGCTGGGAGACACAATGCAGTCGGTCTTCGACAAGCTCCCGGACGGGGACAAGACGCTCAAAAAGTGGGCGTGGCAGGAGGTCTATGCGGACGAATCGGGCGCGTGCGCGAATCTCCAGTTCGTAGCCGACAGCTACTATGTGCTCGATATTGTGTCTCCCGGCGGTCATGTCCTGAGCATCACATTTGCAAGAATCGACCAAACCGTCAAGTGGATGGATTTGTATTAAACCAGCAGAAGGCCGCGGCTTTTCCGATCATAACAGAAGAGACTGTCTCCCAGCGGAGGCAGTCTCTTCTTTCGCGAAACCAGGTGCTTACTTCTGGATGAACGACAGGCAGTCGGTGCACTGGTCCATCGACGGATGGCACTCGTGCGTGCCGATTCTCACGTGGTCGAGCGAGCAGTAGTCCTGCGAAGCACAGTGGTTGCGGCAGGAAACGACGTTGCATTCAATTGCCTTGTTTGCATGATCCATAATACAGACCTCCTTTTTGGTTTGCAGGAGTAGTATGGCCCGCACGCAAAAGTTCAATCAGGAAAAATTTTTCAAAAAATCGGCACTCCCAAAAAAGGAAGTGCCGATTGCGTATTTTATCTGCGACCGCCGCCGAAGCCTCCGCCGCGCGAACCTCCGCCGAAGCCTCCCCCGCGGCCTCCAAAGCCTCCTCCACGACTGCCGCCGCCAAAGCCGCGCGAGCTCGGTTTGAAGCCGGAGCCGCCGGGACGGGTGCCAAATCCACCGGGTCTTGCGCCGCCGGAGGGCGGACGGTAGCCGGGTCTTGGACCGGGAGGCGGGGGCGGGCGATGGCCGCGATTGCGCCCGAACATCGAGCCGACAAACAGCCCGCTCCAGAAGCCGGGGCGACTGCCGCCGTAATACACGCCGTCGTCATAATAGCGCCGTCTCGGGCGGAAAAGTATGCGAAGCACGATCAGAATGATAAATAACGTCAGCAAAACAGACCCGAAGCTCATACGTTCCTCCTGCCGGTAGGATACCGGCTGCGTCTGCACCTCTTCGTGCGAGGCTACAGGAATGTTCGAAGCATACCAGCTGAGAAGCCCCTTGTAAAGTGCTGTCACGCTGCTTCCGGCGTTCCCGGTAAAGAGGCTCCCTAGGTTTTCTTTAAAGAGAATGGAAAGATCATTGTCGACGTACGAAGCCATATCATTTCCATAGGCAAGATACCACTGCTCGGTGTCTGTGTCGATGAGCAGCAGCATATCGCTGTCTCCCAGCTCCAGATCCGCGCTCTCGTCCATGGCGTAATCTTCCATGGTCTTCCCGTCCAGACTGTCTGTGGTCACGAGCCCCATGATGCTGCCGTAGGTATAATCCAGCTGGGCGTTGTATTTGGCGAACGTCTCGAGCGTGGTATCGCTGAACAGGTCCGCGTCATCCTCCAGAAAATCTTCATACTGCCCGTAGTTCTTCTTTGCCCAACCGGCCGCGTCGGAGGACGCCGAGGCTGCCGTCTGCGACGTGGTGCTCGTTGCTGCCTGTTTGGGGGCGGAGGTAAAGCCGATGACGAGCGCGATGGCGATCACCACCAGCGTGATGGTCACGGCAACGTTTTTGCGATTGAAAAATTCTTTCATTTTGAAACCTTTCGTGTCTCAAGCAGCTTCTGCTTGAGCTCTCCTTCGATGCGGCGCAGCTCCTGCTCGGCCTCCTGCCGCTTCTGTGCGCCCTCGGTCTGGATTTGCAGCACCTCGTCGAGTGTGGAGATGAGGCTCTCGTTCGTGTGCTTGAGCGTTTCGATATCCACAATGCCGCGCTCGGCCTCCCGCGCCGTCTCGACGGTCGCCATCTTGAGCATGTCCGCGTTCTTTTGCAGCAGCTGATTTGTCATATCCGTGACCTTCCGCTGCGCCTCCATGGCGCGCTGCGAGTCCTGAATGCCAAGGGTCAAAACCATCTGGTTTTTCCAGAGTGGAATGGTGTTCATGATGGAGGTCTGAATTTTTTCCATCATGAGCGTATCATTGTTCTGGATCATGCGGATCTGCGGCGCGGTCTGAAGGGAGATGACGCGCGTGAGCTCGAGGTCATGGAGCTTCTTTTCAAAGCGCTCGCATTTGTTTTCAAAGTCGTTCGCCGCCTGCGCGTCCTCGGCAAGGCTGCTCGTCTGCGCCTTTTCGCGGAGGCTTACCAGCGTCGTCGCCCGTTCGTCTGCGAGCTTCTGCTTGCCGGCCAGAATGTACATCGTAAGCTCCTTGAAATACGCAAGGTTCTTTTCGTACATCTGGTCCATGACCGCGACGTCCTTCATGAGCGTCAGCTTGTGCTTGTCCAGCTCCGCCGCGATCTTGTCGACGTTGGCCTCAGCCTTGGAGTATTTCGTCTTCATCTCCTGCGCACTGACCTGCGCCTTACGGAAAAGCCCGGCAATGCCCTTCTTTTCGGGCTCGTCCATGCCCTTGAGCTCGACGACGAGGCTTGTGACCATGTCGCCGATCTCGCCGAGGTCGCGCGTCTGCACTTTAGACAGCGCCGTCTCGGAAAAGTCCGCAATATTTTTCTGCGCCGCCGCGCCGTATTGGAGCACCTGCGACGTGTCGGTCAGGTCGATCTGCTTGGAAAACGCCAGAACCGCCTGCTGCTCGGCCTCGCTCAGCATCGAAAGATCGGGGCCCGCTTCGGGCGCTTTTTCCGATTTTTCGATCAGGTCCTCCTGCTTGACCGGCTCGAGAACCGGTTCCTCTTCCAAATTCGGGGTCAATGTCAACTGGGGAATTTTTTCTTCCATCGTACTCACTCCTTAAAAATCCTTGCCCGTCAGGCCTTCGCTCGCCATCATCTGCTCCATGACCTGAATGTCCGCCGTGATATCCACGACGCTGCTTTCAAACAGGCTGTCGAGCTGCCGCTGGAAGGCGACGATGACCTTGTCCAGCATGTCTTCGATCTTCTTCATGCCCTCGTCGATGTTCCCCATGCGCATACCCTGATTTTGCAGCACAACGTACTGCTCGAGCAGCTTGATGGTCGTGGGCAGATAATAATTGAGGAACTGCCGGATCTGCCCCATATCCTGCGGGTGCTCTTTGACGTAGGCGAAAATTTTCTCCGTCAGTATTTCGATCTGCTTGATCTGCGCGGAGAGCTTGAAGTCGGGAATCTCGTCGTTGAGCGCCTGAATTTTGGAAACCGCCTCGGCGCCCTGCTTCAAAATCGCGTCGAGCTCCGGGTTACCCGTTGAGGGCTCGGACTGCTTTTTTTCTTCCGGCTTTGGCGTGGAATCCTGCTTAGGCTCCGGCTGCTTCTTTTCCTCGGGCTTGGCCGCATTGGGCGCGCTCTTATCTGCGCCGTCCGTCTGTTCTACCTTGTCCGGGAAAAAGATTTTCAATACGCCGAAGGCTACAGCCGACAAAACGATAGTGCTGATAATTCCGCCGAAGCTTGAAAGATGGCCGCTGATGGCCCGCGACAGCCACACAAGTCCCACCGCGTAAATGGGAATTACCGATTGTTTCTTTTTCGTATCCATGCAAAAGCCCTTTCTGTCTCATCTTTTTTCCATCTTATCGCGTGCGGGATAGAATGTCAAGAACCGCAAATCCATTGCGCGGCAAACCCCGCCCGCATTGACATCCCTGCGCCCGTCCGGTATAATATTTCCGGTTCCGATGGGGCTGCCCGCGGGCAGCCCCTATGATAAGCGGCAGATTCCAGTCGCGCGGGACGAGAGCTCTGCCCGGTCTCCGCCGCACATTCATACCTATGCGCGCGCGCCCGGTCTGGTGCCGGTTTCAACAAATTTCGTATCGGAGGCAATCCTATGATCAAGGTATCCCCTTCCATTTTGTCCGCAGACTTTGTCAATCTCGAGCGCGATATCCGCGCGCTTTCTCCCGCGGGAGCCGATTATGTTCATATTGACGTGATGGACGGCGAATTTGTTCCCAATATTACGATCGGAATTCCGGTCGTGGCCGCCATCCGGAAAATTACCGAGCTGCCCTTGGACGTGCACCTGATGATCGACCGGCCGTTTCGGTATGTAGACGAGTTCTGCAAAGCGGGCGCGGATATTCTAACGATTCATGAAGAAGCCGACACGCCGGAAAACACGCGTAAGGCGCTGGAGAAAATCCGCGCAAACGGTGTGAAGGCTGCGCTGAGCGTTAAACCGAAAACGCCTGCGGAGGTAGTCCTTCCCTATCTTCCGCTTTGCAGCCTGATTCTGGTCATGACCGTCGAGCCCGGCTTCGGCGGGCAGTCGTTCATGGAGGATATGATGCCGAAGGTGCGGACCATCCGGGGCTGGATCGAAAAGGACGGCTTAGACTGCGAACTCGAGGTCGACGGCGGCGTCAATGAAAAGACCGCCAAAATCTGCACCGCCGCAGGCGCGAACGTTTTAGTCGCCGGCAGCGCATATTTCAAAGCCCCCGATAAGGCCGCGTTCGTCAAGGCCATCAAAGGCTAATGCTCCTTACATACTACTCTATTACAACCAACGCGTAGGGGGCGATGCCCACATCGCCCCATTGGGCACGAACGAATTCGCATTGGATTTCCGTAAAATCGGTTTGTATCGCCGGGTCGATGTGGGCATCGACCCCTACGAGCTTTTTGGAAATCTCGCCGAAACAAACAAAACGGCCACGACAGAACTTCCTGCCGTGGCCGCTATTTGCTTCTGCTCAGTCTTTTTACTTGAGCCGTTTGCTGATGGCTCTTGCAGCCTGCACGCCGGAAGCGCCAGCCTGCGCAAGGCCTCTGGTTACGCCCGCGCCGTCGCCCGCCGCGAAGAAGCCGGGAAGCTTCGTTTCGAGGTTCTCGTCGAGCTCGAGGCGCGCCGAGTAGAACTTGACCTCCGCGCCGTAGAGAAGCGTGTCGTAGTTTGCCGTGCCCGGGGCGATTTTGTCGAGCTGGTAGATCATCTCGATGATGTTATCTAACTGCCGCTTGGGAAGCGTCAGCGAGAGGTCGCCCGGAACGGCTGCTGTCAGCGTAGGGCGGACGGTCGACTGCTTCATGCGGTGCTCGTTCGTGCGCTTGCCGTCGACAAGATCGCCGAAGCGCTGGACAAGAACGCCGCCCGCGAGCAGGTTCGAAAGGGACGCAATGTGCTTGCCGTAGCGATACGGCTCGTTAAAGGGCTGTGTAAAGCGGTTCGAGACGAGAAGCGCAAAGTTCGTATTTTCGCTCCGGAGCGCGGGGTCCGCGTACGAGTGGCCGTTTACGGTATTGATGCCCTCGACATTTTCCGCGACGACGTGGCCGTACGGGTTCATGCAGAACGTGCGCACCTGATCGCCATACTGCTTGGTGCGGTAGATGAGCTTCGACTCGTAGACGACGTTTGTGATGTGCTCAAAGACCGTCGCCGGGAGCTCGACGCGCACGCCGACGTCGACCTGATTGTTCAGTAAATGCAGCCCCAGACCCTTGCACACGTCGGAGAACCACTCCGCGCCGCTTCTGCCGGGGGCGGCCAGCAGGTATTTGCAGAACAGCTCGTCGCCGTTTTTGAGCGTGACGAGATAGCCGCCGTCGGCCTGCGCAATCGTCGTCGCCGAGGTGTTGAAGCGGAACTCGAGCTTATTTTTGAGGTCCTCGTAGATATTTTGCAGAATCATGAGATTCTTTTCCGTGCCGAGGTGCTTGCATCGGGCCTGCAAAAGGTGCAGATCGTAGCCGAGCGCGCGTCTTGCCAGCGCCTTGGCCTCTGCGGTTTCGGTGGAGTAGACCTCCTCGGTTGCGCCGTGGGCGACGTTGATCGCGTCGACGTATTCGATGAGCTCCATGACCGTTGCCGGGTCAATGAAATCGGTCAGCCAGCCGCCGAAGGCCGTCGTGAAGTTGAACTTGCCGTCGGAGAACGCGCCCGCGCCGCCGAAGCCGCACATCGTGTGGCAGATCGGACAGTGGATGCACTCGCGCACCTTGCCGGAGACGATCGGGCAGCTTCTGTGGTAGATGTCGGGGCCCTGGTCGATGGCCAGCAGCTTCAGACCGGGGTTCAATTTTTCCAGCTCGTAGGCGGCGAAGATACCTGCCTCGCCGCAGCCGAGAATCACAACGTCAAAGCTTTCTCGCATGGTGATGCTCCTTCCGGATTTTACGTAAAATTTTGTCGTAATCAGGGAAATATTCTCCTGTTTCTCTCATTTTCTCCGCCGAATAGTATACCAGAGGAAGCCCTCTCCCGCAAGCCGTAATTTTCACAGAAAACGCGAAGCATCCACCCCGGGCGCTTCGCGTTTTTCATAAGAAAAATTACTTTTAATTAAGCTTGCTATAAGCTATTCTAATGTTTCCTGCGCATCCGCCATCCCCTCAGGTTCCTCCTGTACAGGGCGCTCGTGGTGATAGCTGAGGATCGGGATGCCGTCGGTCACATTGTCGTAGATCGTCTTCATGGCCTCCTCCGGTGTGTTGACGCAGCCGTGCGAGCCTGCATAGAGATAGTAGTCCCCGCCGAAGTTTGTGCGCCACGACGCGTCGTGAAGCCCGTAGAGGTCCGTCATACTGACCCAGTATTTGACAAAAACATGGTAGTCCGGCCCGTCGAGCCAGATGTCGGTCGCCTTATAATACGTGTAGTAAAGGCCGGTAATGGTCTGGTGCCCGTCAGGAAGGCCGGTAACAACGTCGGTGAAGACAATGCGCTCGCCGTCTTTGTAGAACGTCACCTTCTGGTTCGTGATGTCGACCTCAATGTACGTATCCTTGATGTCGAACGGCTCGCCGTCGCGGTAGCAGGCGATCTCCGGTACGACTTCCTCATCGTCCAGCGTCCGCAGCCGTTCGACGATCTGCTTCGTCAGCGCGTCGCGATCCACCTTATAGCTCACATTCAGGAACTGAATCGGAACGTAGCCATCGACCTCGGATCTGAACTGGTACTTCGTGTTGGGAATATCGTAAAGATCTGTCCAGCCGTCTGCCAGCGCGCGCACGCCTGCCTCATCGACCATCACTGTCCCGTCGACATTCAGGGTCACAAGTGCCTGCGCCTGCTCCTGCGAGATGGTCTGCGTGGGCGTTTCAAAGTTCAGCTGCGGCGCAGCCTTTTCAAAATTGATGGTAAGTGCAAAGCCATCGAGCGCATCTTCAAAGCTCTCTTGAATGTCAAACGCCGTATTTTCTTCCGTGATCTCCGGCATTTCGTAGCAGTCGATGTCGGTCAACTCTGCCTCGATGGTCTGCGGCTCCTGCCCCATGTTCACTACGCCCGTGAGCGCCTGCGCGATCGCGTCGTGTACTGCGCCGTCTCTAAGGGTGTTGCCGCCCGTTTCGGCTTGCAGCGTGAATTTTCCGTCTTCAAACAAGACCCTCGCGTCCTGTGGAGCGGTCCGCTCCGCTCGATTTGCATCGGCCTCGGGCTTTGCCGTATCGAGGCTTGCCGCATCCAACGTCACGTTCTGCGCGCTCCCGCGGCCCCCAAGACTCCACGAGATCCGCTCGCGAAGACCGAACGCTTCAAATTCCTCCTGCGGCAGAAGGTCAACCTGCGTGAGTCCCACGGTGATGTACGGGCGCGCAGATTCCACAAGACCGAGATCGTCCAGCGTATAGCTTCCGAGCTCCGCGCCGTTTTCCAGCAAGCGTACGCGCGTATCGGAAAGCCACGTTTCCCGCGCCGAAATGGCACGCTCCAGCATTGCATGCTGCTCCTTCGCCCTCGTATCCAGCCGCAGCACGACTGCCGCGCCCGCACCTGCGAGCACAACCAGCACTGCCAGCACAATCAGCAAAACCCGTCCAGATCGTCTCATGTCCCGTTCTCCATTCAGGCGGAACCCCCGCCAAGCCTATGCGCAATATTATATCAGTTTTCCCGCCAATTGCAACTGAAAGCGCCCATTTATCCAGCACTTTTACAGCTTCAACGCCCTCGTAGAGGCGGGCGCCTCTGTCCACCCGGCAAATTGCACATTCAAAACGCGAAAATCACTGGCGAATTTGATACTTCCCTTGGGTGGACAGGGGCGACCCCTACGCGTTAACCGAAGGAAATGCCGTATTGCATGAAGAACCGCCCGCCGACGAAAAGTCGGCGGGCGGTTTGTACGTTTTACGTTGCGGAGGAAGCGGGCACTTCCGCGGGGGCATGCTGCGTGATCTGGATTTCCTCGATGCGGTGGTTATCGACCTTTGTTACCAACACGTCGAGTGGGCCTGCGGTGATGCGTTCGCCGCTTTCCGGTACGCGGCCGAACTGCTCCATGACCCAGCCGCTGACGGAGGTCATCTCCGAGTCGGCTTTGAGCTGGAAATAGGCCGCGAACTCGTCAAAGTCCATGCTGGAGTCGACAAGGAACGTATTTGCGCCTGTCTTGCGGATGAAGACCTCGATCTCGTCGTGCTCGTCCCAGATCTCGCCCACAAGCTCCTCTAAAATATCCTCCATCGTCACAATGCCGCACGTGCCGCCGTATTCGTCGACGACCACAGCCACATGCGTCTTGGCCTTCTGGAGCGTTTTGAGAAGCCGGCTGATCGGCTCGTTTTCCAGCACGAAAAGCGGCGGCACGATAATTTCCTCCAGCGGCTTTTCCGTGATCCCGCAGCCGACGTAGAAATCCTTCTGGTGCACCGTGCCGAGAATGTGGTCAATGGAATCCTGATAGATAAGAAGGCGGGAGTATTTCGTCTCCGTGAAGAGCGCCGCGACCTCCTCCTTGCTCGCCGTGATCGGGAGCGCCGCGAGGTCGACGCGGTGAATCAGGATATCCTGCGCCTGCTGCTCGGAAAAATCAATGGCGTTCTTTAAAAGCTCACCCTCGTTTTTGTCGATGCTGCCGTCCTGCTGCACCTCGTCGACGAGCATCAAGAGCTCCTCCTGCGACATTTTGCTCTCGCCGTTTAAGCGAAACACCTTTGCCAGCAGCTTTTTCCAGAGCGAAAACAGGAAATTGAGCGGCGTGAGGACGAAGAGGAAGACCCGCAGAATGGGCGCGGAGAACATCGCAAAGCGCTCGGCGCAGTCCTTGGCCACGCTCTTGGGCGAAATTTCGCCGAAGACCAGCACGACGACGGTCACCACGATGGTAGAGATCGTCGCGCCCGCGTCGCCATAGTGCCGGACGAAGAGCACCGTGCCGATGGAGGCCATGAGGATGTTTACAATGTTGTTGCCGATCAGGATCGTGGAGAGCAGTTTGTCGTAATGCTCCAGAAGCTCGCAGGCAAGCTTTGCTTTTTTGCTGCCCTTCTCCGCGAGGGTTTTGAGCCTCGTGCTGTTGGCCGAGGAAAACGCCGTCTCGGTGGCCGAAAAATAGGCGGACAGGATCAGACACGCCGCCATGATGATCAAACAGGTTGTGGTAGACAATGTGGGTAACTCCTTTTCTGTCAACGTTTTGTGTAAAATCAAGCCGTTATAGACGCAAAAAAGCACGTCCGCCCTGACTCTCGCAGCGCAGATATGCTCGCAAAACCGTATGACAGATCAACGTGTTACCGGGATTGTCGCCGTCGGTATCCATATCCGAAGAAAACCTCCTTTATGTCAATAAATTGTATGTATTATACCGGAAACGTGCCTGCCTGTCAAGCATTGTGCGCCTTGACACGAACGCATGCGAGGCGTATGATCACAAGGCCGCAGGCGCTGCATTTGATCGGAATGATGGTTAGATAAATCTAACCACAATAGACACGCAGGAGGGATTTTTATGCTGCTTCGGCTGCTTTTGGAGGGACTGGGACTTGGGGCGCTGCTGGTGCTCATCTGCGCGCTCGGCATCCGGAAGGGCGCGGTCGGGATGGTGCACCTGTACCACGAGGACGTGCAGTCGCGCGCCATCGCGCAGGGGCTGATCACGAAGGAACAGATCCGCAAAAACAGCCTCCGCTTCAAGCGCCTGTGCATCCCGGGATACCTCGCCTACGTGCTCGTCTGCGTGTATGCGCTTAACGGCGCGCGGGGCTTTTTGCCGGGCTTCTGGCAGCTGCTTGTGATTTTGTCGATCATGAACGTCATCGACCGGCTTTTGGTCGACGACTACTGGGTCGGGCACACGGACGCGTGGGTCATTCCCGGCACGGAGGATTTGCGGCCCTACATTACCGCGCAGGACAAGTGCAAAAAATGGTGCTTCGGGACGCTTGGCATGGCCGCCATTTCCGCGATTCTCTCCGGCGTGATGGCGCTGATTTTACATTGAATCCGAATGGAAAGGGGAACATTCTATGTCATTTCTGGATAATACCCGCAAGCCGGACGGGCTGGGCAGCGAAAAATTCTGTGCCGGCGGCCAGATCCAGCTCGTCTTCCTGCGGGTAGGCGATGCCGTCGCGGACGACCTCGTTCCAGATCTCAACCATCGCCGGAACCTCGGCGGCAGTATAGGTTCTGACAAAACAATTCATGAAGATCCTTCCTTTGCAAACCGCATGTGCAGCAGAGTATCGGGGTTAAATTTTGGACAGCAGCCGCACCAGCGTTTCGGCGGCCTCTCGGAGCTCGAGCTGCTCGGGCTCTGACAGGGACGCGCTGACACGGGCTTTCAGTTGCGAAGAGAACTGCGCGCGAAGCTCGTCTGCGAGTGTTTTTCCTTCAGCGGTCAGGCGCAGAAAGACCCGCGTCCTGTTTTCCGATTGCGCAAAGCGTTCGACAAGACCAGCCTCGACCAACGGCGCGGCTGCGCGCGTGGCCTGCTCCTTGGAAAACGAGAGATAGGCCGCGAGCTGGGACATGTGGAAGCTCTCGTGGTACGAAAGCGCTGTCACGATCAGAAGCTGCGTCTTCGTCAGCCTTGCGGACAGATGCGCCGGGGGCGTAAGAAACCTGGAAAGCAGCGGCAGCAGTAACAAAAGCGGTGACGGCGTATCATCCGAAACAGGAACCGGCATGCGGCAACCCCTCCTTCCCAACATTTTAGCAACCGCATCATACACCAGAGCCCAGCAAATGTCAACACTTGAATTTCATCAATAGTTGACAAACGTCAAACATTATAGTATGATACGATTACAAAATGTTTTGAAAGGAGATGCGCGCATTGAAAACCGTCGGATATGTCATCAGCCATAAGAATGGGGAGAACCGAAGAGCACTTTTTCCGGCCCAGTGCACGCAGCTGAAATTTCCGGGGCAGGCGATTTTTGAGACGGGCTACGGTCTTAGCCTCGGCTTTTCTGACGTGGACTATGAACGCGCGGGCGTGAAGATTGCCTCCCGGGAGGAGGTTTTGCGGGCGGATGTGATCGTAGACGTGAAGCTCGGAGATGCGGAGTATCTGGATATGCTCGCACCCGGAAAAATTCTCTGCGGCTGGGCGCATACGGTGCAGAAGACGGACTTTGCCGGAAAAGCCATCCGCGCGGGGCATACGGTCATCGCGCTCGAGCACTTGCGGGAAAACGGACGGTATCTTTTTTACCGCAACCGCGAGATTGCGGGCGAGGCTGCAATTCTGCATGCGTTCCGCTATTGCGGCAAAATGCCCTACGACTGCAAGGTCTGCATCGTCGGCAACGGCCAGACGGCCAAGGGCGCGATGCGGATGCTGACGGGGCTCGGTGCGGAGGTCGATATCTTCGGGCGGAAGATGGAAAAGACGTTCCGCAAGCTCATGTTCCAGTACGATGTGATCGTCAACTGTGTCTATTGGGACACCTCACGCTCCGACCGGCTCATCTACCGCGAGGATTTAAAGAGAATGCGCCCCGGGACGATGATCATCGATGTGAGCTGCGACCCGTATCTGGAGATCGAAACGTCCCACCCGACGACGATCGACGATCCGGTCTACACCGTGGACGGCGTAATTCACTACGCAGTCGACAACACCCCTGCGATGTACCCCTACACAACTTCTAAAATTTTCAGCCGGAACTTTTTAAAATACGCCGACGCGCTGGCAAGCGGCAGCTACCCTGAGAATCTCCGCCGCGCGATTGACATCGAAAACGGAAGGATCATAAACCCGGAGATCCGACGCTTCCGTGAGGAGCGGGGACTGTTCTGCGAATAAAAAAACCGGCGCGGCAAAATGCTGCGTCGGTTTTCTGCTTGACCCTACGGAATTTTGAAAATCTTCCGGGAGGTTCGTAGGGGGCGATGTCCACATCGCCCCATTGGGAAGTTACGAATCGCCGAAAAATAACGTATAATCGGATTTTCTGCCGGGGCGATGGTGGGCATCGCCCCCTACGCGTTGGTTGGAAGTTTCGTGCAAAAACGGGGGACGCTCAATCGTCAACGGATTCGAAGTCCGCGTCCATCGCGTCATCCTCGAAGGAATTGTTAGGGTTTTCATAGGAGCCCTGATAGCTGCCTGCCTCGTCTGTGTTCACGCCCGCCTGCTGGAGTAACGACTCCAATTGGTCCGCGGCGGAGACCATCTGTGCGCTGTCGCGGGATTTGATGGCGCGTTTGACAGCTTTGGCCGCCTCGGCAATTGCCGCCTTCTGCTCCTTGCCTGCCGGTTTGACGCTTGCGGCCTTATAAAGAAGATGCTCGCAGCGGTCCTTGGCGACGGCCTCTGCCTTGAGCTTTTCATCTTCGGCAGCGTACTGCTGCGCGTCGCGCACGGCCCGGTCGATCTCCTCGCGGCTCATGTTGGAGGTCGCAGTGATCGTAATGGCCTGCGCCTTGCCGGTATCCAAATCCTTGGCCGAGACGTTCACAATGCCGTTCGCGTCAATGGAGAACGTGACCTCGATCTGCGGAACGCCGCGGGGCGCTCTTCGGATACCGGTGAGCTGGAACCGCCCGAGCTCCTTATTCTGCCGCGCCATCGGGCGCTCGCCCTGCAAAACGTGCACGTCGACAGAGGACTGGAAGTTGGAGGCAGTCGTGAAGGTCTGGCTCTTGCGGATGGGAAGGGTCGTGTTGCGCTCAATGACCCTTGTGCATACGCCGCCGAGCGTCTCAATGCCAAGAGACAGCGGCGTCACGTCCAGAAGAAGAAGCCCCTTGACGCTTCCGGAGAGCACGCCCCCTTGCAGGCATGCGCCCATGGCGACGCACTCATCGGGGTTGATGCCCTTAAAAGGCGTGGTTCCCGTGATCTGACTGACGAGCTCCTGCACGGCGGGAATGCGGCTCGAGCCGCCCACCATGAGGACCTTGCTGATCTGCGAGATCGTAATGCCAGAGTCGTTGATGGCCTGATTGACCGGCGCTTTTGTTGCCTGCACAAGCTGGCAGGTGAGATCGTTGAATTTTGCCCGCGTGAGCGAGATGTCCATATGCACAGGTCCGGATTTGGAAACCGCGATATACGGAAGCTCGACCGAGGTCTGCGTCATGGACGAAAGCTCGATCTTTGCCTTCTCCGCCGCCTCGCGCACGCGCTGCATGGCGACCGGGTCGCGGGAGAGGTCGATTTTATTCTCGCGCTTAAATTCCAAGACAAGGTAGTCCATGATGGCCTGATCGAAATCGTCGCCGCCGAGATGGTTATTGCCCGCCGTGGCGAGCACTTCGATCACGCCCGAGGAAATGTCCAGAATCGACACGTCGAACGTGCCGCCGCCGAGGTCATAGACCATGATCTTCTGGCTCTGCTCTTTGTCAATGCCGTAGGCCAGCGCTGCCGCCGTGGGCTCGTTGATGATGCGCTGAACATTCAGCCCCGCGATTTTGCCCGCATCCTTCGTGGCCTGCCGCTGCGCGTCGGTAAAATACGCAGGGACGGTGATGACGGCCTCGGTGACGGGCTCTCCGAGATAGCTTTCCGCGTCCCGCTTGAGCTTCTGGAGAATCATCGCCGAGATTTCCTGCGGCGTATATTTGTGCCCGTCGATGTTCACGCGGTAGTTTGTGCCCATCTGGCGCTTGATGGAGGAAATGGTCCGGTCGTGGTTCGTGACGGCCTGCCGCTTGGCAAGGTTTCCGACCATCCGCTCACCGGTCTTGGAGAAGGCGACCACCGACGGCGTGGTTCTGCCGCCCTCCGCGTTGGGAATGATGACCGGCTCGCCGCCTTCCATCACAGCCACGCAGGAATTCGTGGTACCAAGATCAATCCCGATGATTCTGGACATACATGAAACGCTCCTTACAAAAGTTCAATCAAACTTCGCCCCGCAGGGCGAGAAAATGTAAATACAGACTAATTCGCGACGACGACCTTTGCGTGCCGGAGAACCTCCTCATCCATCGTAAAGCCGGTCTGCACGACCTGCACGATGCGCTCCTCGCCGACGGTTTTGTCCTCCACATGGGACACGGCCTCGTGGTACGTGGGATTAAAGCACTTGCCGAGGCTTTGCATCGGAAGCACACGGAACTCTGCAAGAATGGACAGGAGGTTCTGCATCATGAGCTCGATACCCTTGCGGTAGGCCGTATCCTGACAGGGGGCTGCGAGCGCGCGCTCTAAGTCGTCATAGACCGGCAGAAACGCGAGCACAGCCTTGCGCCGGGCATCATTTGCCACGCGTTCAGAGGAGTCTTCCGTGCGGCGGCGATAGTTTTTGAATTCCGCTTCCAGCGCTTCGAGACGAAGGTCGGGCGCAGGCGGAGCTTTTTTTGTGAAAAGACCCATGGCGCACCTCTCAGCTCTGCCGCCCGCTGCCGAAGCCGTACGAATTGTAGCCGGACTGCGGCTGGGCATACGAATCGGAATAGCCGGAGCTCTGTTGGGAAGGGTCGCCATAGTAATAGGGGGAGTACAGGCTGTACGAGCAGCTGGTCAGAAGCCAACCGAGCAGCTGCAAGATGAGATACGCGCTGATGATCTTGCGCAAAATCCCGCCGTGCCGCGGGCGGCGATACGTCCACTGGTACTGCGTGTTGGGGTCGGACTGGTCGCTGGACTGACCCGGCTGATAGGTGTAGGTATAGCGGTAATAGTTCTGGTTCTGACCGTTCTGATTGCCATTTTGCGACGACCAGAAGCCGAACGGGTCGTAATACTGCTGGTTCTGCTGCTGATAGGCCGACTGCTGCTGGCGGTAGGCCTGCTGATAGGCATTTTGCTGCTGCTGTTGGCGATAGGCCTGATACGCCTGCGGGTTTTTGAGCAGGTCGTAGGCCTCGTTGATCTCGTTCATTTTCTTTGCGCACGCAGCGTCGCCGGGATGGAGGTCGGGGTGGTACTGCTTGGCAAGGCGGCGATAGGCCTGCTTGATCTCGTCCTCGCTCGCGCCATGCGATACGCCGAGCACCTCATACGGATCACCTGTCATCTCTCGTCCCCCCTGACCTTATTACATAGCATTTATTATATCGTTTATTTTATGAAAATTGTGAATCATTTAAAAACAATCCGAGAAAATAGGATGAAAATCCCGCCCAAACGCACGTTTGGGCGGGGCAGTTTATCGAAAAAGATTCCAGACGAATGGTTACGGAAAGGAAGATCGTGTGAAAGAAACCCATCAGGGGTGTCTTTCGCGTTCAATCAACCACTTTTTCAAACTTTTAAAGTTTGAAAAAGTGCTCAGCGTGTCAAAAGCCTTTTTGACACGCTGAATCCCGCCCGAATGCGCATTCGGGCGGGGTTTTGAGGATTGGTCAATCTTTCAGTGCCTTGAGGACCTCGCAGAGGTAGGCGTAGACGCGCTGGACGGACGAAATGGACATGCGTTCGGCGGTCGTGTGGATATCGTAGAGGTTGGGGCCGAAGGACACGGCATCGAGCCCCGGGATCTTGCCGCAGAACAGGCCGCACTCGAGTCCTGCGTGGATGGCTTCGACCTTCATGTCCTCGCCATACTGGCTCTTATAAACTTCACACATCACATCGCGCAGATGAGACTCCCGGCGGTATTCCCACGCGGGGTATTCACCCGTGACGCAGAGCGTGCCGCCGAGGCTTTCGGTGAGCAGCCGGATCCTCCGGATGAGCAGCTGCTTGCGGCTGGCGACCGAGCTTCTGACCGAGCCCGAGCCCGCAAGACCCGTCTCGCCGACCTTGAAAATGCCAAGGTTGCAGGAGGTCTGCACGAGCCCCGGAATGTCCATGCTCATCGACTCAATGCCGTTGGGGTAGAGGTTCAGGAAGCAGCAGACCTTCTTGGTGTCCATCAGGCTGAGGGCCTGATCTGCGACCGTGCCGGGGGTAAACGTGACGGTAACGTCGGGGTCTGCGGCTGCGTACTCTGCGCGGAGCGTCGCTTGCAGCTCTTCGCAGATTTCCTGCGCGCGCGAAAGCTTGCCGTCCTCGAGCGCGATGACGGCGCGGGCTGCGTTCGGGATGGCGTTATCTTTAAGGCCGCCCTCGGCCAAAACAATGCGGACCTCGAGCTCGTCGACGAGCGCCTGCAGGACTCTTCCGAGCGTGATCGTTGCGTTTGCGCGGCCCTTGTCGATCTCCGCGCCGGAGTGGCCGCCCTTGAGACCGGAAATTTTAAGTTCGGCGGAATCGAGCGCGCATTCGTTGGCGTGCATCTCAATATGAGCCGCCGCATGTGCGCCGCCCGCGCAGCTGACGGTGAGAATACCCTCTTCCTCGGAGTCGATGTTGAGAAGCCGTTTGCCTTTGAGGATCGACGCGTCGAAGCCGACCGCGCCGTCCATGCCGGTTTCCTCGTCGACGGTAAAGAGGCACTCGAGTCTCGGGTGCGCGAGGTCGTCAGAATCGAGCACGGTCAGGGCCATCGCAACGGCAATGCCGTCGTCTCCTCCAAGCGTCGTGCCCTTGGCGCGGACAAAATCGCCGTCTACCTCGAGCTCCAGACCGTCAGTCAGGAAGTTGATCGTGCTCTCGGGCGTTTTTTCCGCGACCATGTCGAGGTGGCCCTGCACGATGACTGTGGGCGCGGCTTCATAGCCGGGGGTCGCCGGCTTCACGATGACGACGTTGTTAAGAGCGTCCTGATGGACCTCCAGTCCGCGATCATGCGCGAACTTCACACAGTAGTCGCTGATGGCCTTTGTGTTGCCGGAGCCGTGCGGGATGGCGCAGAGATCTTCAAAGAAGGAGAAAACGCGTTTCGGTTCAAGCTGGTCTAATACACGCATGACAATACAATCCTTTCAAATTTATGTGATTGCCGAGAATTATCAAGATTTATGCGATTGTGGGGAACGCCCAAAAAGGTGCGTAGGGGGCGATGCCCACATCGCCCCATTGGGAAGTTACGAATTTGCCGCGTATTTCCGTAAAATCAGTACATTCCGACGGGGCGATGTGGGCATCGACCCCTACGAGTGTTCTGAGAGATTTCAGAAATTTCGTAAACGTGCGGAAATATGGGAGGCGTTAGCCTAATTTCTCAAAGTCTTCCGCGCCGTGCTTGCAGAGCGGGCAGATGAAGTCGGCAGGGAGGTCCTCGCCCTCATAGACATAGCCGCAGATCTTGCAGACCCAGCCCTTCTGCTCGGCGAGGACGGCAGGCTTCGGCTTGACGTTTTCGAAGTAGTAGCTGTAGGTCATGGCGGGGACGCTCGAGAGCTCGCGCGCTTCGGTCACGTCGGCGATGAAGAGCATATGCGTCTCAAACTCGATGCTCTGCACGACCTTGCCGGAGAGGAATGCTTTCGTGCAATACGGGACGTAATATACGCCGTTGATGGCGCGCGGAGTGGTCTTCGCGTCGGCAAATTTGTCGACATCCCGGCCGGACTGGAAGCCGTAGTGCTGGAACATCGCAAAGGGCGCGTCCTGCGAGAGAACGGAGACGTTAAAGACGCCGGTTTTCTTGATCATATCGCAGGTGTAGTTCGCCTTGTTGACCGTGATGCTGATGCGCTTGGGGGTATCGGTCTGCTGCATGACGGTGTTGATGATGCAGCCGTTGTCCTTCTCGCCGTCACGCGCGGTGAGAACGTACAGGCCGTACGAAAGCGAGAACATCGCGTTCTGCTCGACAGGCTTGGCCTCCTCATGGACGGCGGGCGCGGGATGATCCATGCTGTCATAGATTGCCTGCGCCAGGGCGTTCATCGTGTCCATCTGGCTCTCTTTGAAGGAGGACTTGATGGTGAGCGTTTCATCCAGAATCGTGCAGCCTTTGAGCTTCTGGAACTCAGCGCGCATGAGCCCGCCCGCGGTAGGGGCCCACGAACCGTTTTCCACCAGGGCGATGGTCCGGTTCTGGAGGTTGTGGTTCACGATGTCGTGGACCAGATTCTCCATGTTCACGAACATACCCGCGTTATAGGTGGTGGACAGGAAGACGAGGTGGCTTGCCCGGAAGCACTCGGAGACGATGAAGCTCGGGTGCGTCGCGGACACGTCGTACATCTTGACGTCCCGCACGCCGAGATCGGCCAATTTAGATGCCAGAATGTTCGCGGCGTTTTCGGTGTTTCCGTAGACGGAGGCGTAGGCGATGACGACGGCCTGCTCCTCGGGCTTGTAGGTTGCCCAGTGGACGTATTTGTCGATGAACCAGCCAATGTCCTTGCGCCACACGGGGCCATGGAGCGGGCAGATGGTTTCGATTTCAATCGTCGCGGCCTTTTTCAGAAGCGCCTGTACCTGCGTGCCGTATTTGCCGACGATGTTGGTATAGTAGCGTCTTGCGTCGTCGAGCCATTCGGTCTGGAAGTTTACCTCGTCTGCGTACAGGTTGCCGTTCAGCGCGCCGAAGGTGCCGAATGCGTCGGCGGAGTAGAGCGTCTTCGTCGTCACATCGTAGGACACCATCGCCTCCGGCCAGTGCACCATGGGCGCCATGACGAACGCGAACGTGTGCCGGCCGGTACACAGCGTGTCCATCTCGCCAACGATCACGGCGCGGGACTGGATGTCGAACGTGAAGAAGTTTTCGATCATTGCGAGCGTTTTCTTATTGCAGACGATCTTCACATCGGGGTAGCGCAGAACGAGGTCCTGCATCAGCGCGCAGTGGTCGGGCTCCATGTGGTTGACGATCAGATAGTCGAGCGGGCGGCCGGCGAGCACGTGCTCGACGTTTTCAAAGAAAATGCCGCTCACCGAGCTGTCGGCGGTATCCAGCAGCACTGTCTTTTCATCGAGCAGCAGATACGAGTTATAGCTCACGCCGCGCGAGATGGGGTAGACGTTTTCAAATAGAGCCAGCCTCCGGTCGCTCGCGCCGACCCAGTACAGATCATCGGTCATTTTTTTGACGCAGTACATAGAAAATCCTCCTTATAAATAAGCTGCCTCCCGCAGAAGGCCGGTTTCTTCTGCCCTTAGCATACCACAAGGCGCGGAAAAAAGCCAGAACTATTTTAAGAATAATTCTTAAAATCAAAAATTTGTTCTTCTCCCGCGGATTGCATTTTTGTGGGAACTGGGGTATGATACACTTCAGAAGAACCATCAGGAGGGAACTTACTTGAAAAAGGTCTTGAAAATTGCGGCAATCGCGCTGCTGGCGGTGCTGGCCGTCGTGCTTTTGTATGTGGGCTATGTGTTCGGGACGTATTCGCGCATCGAGGACAATCAGGCGCTCAGCGTGACACAGGGAAGCGGCGGCGTGCAGACGGCCGAGGCGGATACAGAATATAAGGTGCTCTGCTGGAACATCGGCTTCGGCGCATATGAAGATGATTTCGGCTTCTTCATGGACGGCGGCGCCGAGTCGCGCGCGTGGTCCAAGGAGCGCCTGATCGCAAACATCGAGGCGATTGGCCGGACGATTGCGGATGAAAACCCGGACATCAGCATCCTGCAGGAGGTCGACTTTGACTCCGACCGGAGCTATCACGTCGACGAGGCCCTGGCGCTTCGCACGTTTGAGGATTTGGATGCGTGGACGGACAGCGTTTTTGCAGTGAACTATCACTCGGCCTACCTCTTTTACCCCATCACGCAGCCGCACGGCGCGTCGAAGTCCGGGCTGCTCACAACGTCAAAGCTTGGCATTCGCAGCGCGGTGCGCCGGAGCTTACCGGTCGAGACGGGCGTGACGAAAATTCTTGATCTGGACCGGTGCTACAGCGTATCGAAAATCCCGGTCGCGAACGGAAAAGAGCTGTGCCTCTATAACCTGCATTTATCCGCCTACACCTCGGACGGAAAAATTGCCGACGAGCAGCTTGAACTGCTGCTTTCCGACATGCAGGCAGAATTCGAAGCCGGAAACTACGTCATTGGCGGCGGAGACTTCAACAAGGACCTGCTTTCCGGCGGCAGCGAGGCCTATTTCGGCGTATCGACGGCGGATTATAATTGGGCGCAGCCCGTGCGCTTTGATCTGATCGACGAAACCGATATCCGCCTCATTGCGCCGGAAGGGAAGGATGCGCCCGTGCCCTCTGTCCGAAACGCCGATGGGGCGTATCACGAGGGGCAGCTTGTTCTGACGGTCGACGGCTTTCTTGTCTCGCCAAATGTCGAGGTGACGGGAAGCGAAGTGCTCGACACGGGCTTTGCGTATTCCGACCATAACCCGGTCGTCATGACGGCAAAGCTTTTGGAGCCATAACAAAATCCCGGCGCAGGATCGGTTTGAACTGCGCCGGGATATCTTATTTTCGTCCGGTCGAGCCGAAGCCGCCGCGGTCCACATCGGAAAGCGTTTCGCACTCCTCAAACTCAATGGGGGGCTGAATCTCGAAGATCCGGAACTGGCAGATGCGGTCTCCCTTTTCGAGCTGCGTGTCGCGCGTGGCGTAGACCGGGAGCTTCCACTCGTCGTTCGTTCCGCAATAGCTGTTGTCGATGATGCCGACGGAGTTTGCCTGAAGCAGGCCCCAACGCTTGAAGGTCGACGATCGGGGCGCGGTTCTGGCCTCGTACCCTTCCGGCAGCTGCATCGAAACGCCGAGCGGCACGAGCGCGAAGTCTCCGGCCTTCAGCGTCATATCCTGCGCGCAGTAAAGGTCGATCCAGTCGCCGATTTTCGTCGCCTGGAGTCTCGGAAGATCATCGGAAAAATAGTGGATTTTGATTTTCGGCATGGTGTTTCTCCTGATATCACTGCGCTTCGTCCCAGAGAATGACCTCTCCGGCCGCGCGCGTTTTTTTCATATCGATGAGCCGCTGGTTGCTCGAGCCCCGGAAGCGGAGACTCAAATTTTTCTGCGCGGCGATGAACGGTCCGTCCACTAGAACGTCGAGCGCCGATAAAAGCTCGTCCGTCACATCTGGCACGATGGGAAGGTTTCCGCCGTAGACATAGCCTGTGAACGCCCAGATGGACTTTTCGGGAAGGCGCTCGCGGATCTTGCGGGACAGAAGCAAAAGCCCTTCCTGATTTCTCGGGTCAAACGGCTCTCCGCCGAGATACGTGATGCCCCGGACATAATCCGGCGCGAGCAGCCGAAGAAGCTTGTCCATGACCTCGTCTGTAAACGGCTCACCGTAATTAAAATCCCAAGCCTCGGCGTTAAAGCAGTCTTTGCAGTGGTGCGTGCAGCCCGAAACGAACAGGCTTACGCGCACACCGGGTCCGTTTGCGATGTCGCAGGACTTGATACTGGCATAATTCATAAAAAACCTCCCGCGCGCACGGCGCAATTGTGGCTTGACTTTTGTCGGGGTTCTGTTAAAATGTCTGCTTTGGAAATACTATCTGCAAGGAGGTGCGGCATGGAAGCGCACGATCAGATTTTGCACGGTTTATTGGACATGGGGCAGATGCTGCTTCTTTGCGGCGCGGAAATTAACCGCGTGGAGGACACCATGACGCGGCTTGGAAGAGCCTATGGCGCGAAGAAGGTCGACATCTTTGCGATCACGTCCGATATTGTACTGACGATCCTGTTTGAAGACGGCGTGGAGCTGACGCAGACGCGCCGCATCCGGAAGTCTTCGTCGTTTGATTTTGTAAAGCTCGAGCAGCTCAACGCACTCAGCAGGAAAATCTGCGCTGAGCCCGTGAGCGCGGCGGAGTTTCGCGCGGAGCTCAAGAAAATCGACCAGGAAAAGCCGAAAGCCGCGACATTGTATCTCGGAAGCGTCGTGACGGCGCTGAGCTTTACGCTCTTTTTTGGAGGCGCCTGGTACGACAGCCTGCTTGCCGCGCTGGTCGGCGCGATGATCTGCTTTTTGCAGCAGCGGGTGCAGCATGTGTTCCGCAACGCGGCGTTCTTTCAGGTGCTGGTGGGCTTCCTCGCCGGGAGCGTGATCTGGGCGCTGGGACGTGTGGCCCCAGTGTTCCACGTCAACGAAATTTCCATCGGCGTGATCATGCTCGTCATTCCGGGCGCCGCGCTGACGAACGCGGTGCGCGATATGCTGGTCGGGCACACGATCTCGGGCCTTCTGCGCATCGTGGAATCTCTGCTGCTGGCCCTGATGCTGGCCATCGGCTTTGGCAGCGCAATTTATCTGTTTGGGGTGTAAGAGATGGCTATGAATTTACTCACGGCGCTGTTTTCCACCGTCGGCTACTGCCTTCTGATGAACGTGCCGCGCAACAAGATCGTTCCGGCCTCTATCAACGGCATGCTCAGCTGGGGACTTTACCTTTTGCTGAAAGATCATATTGAGAGTGTGTTCTATCTGCTCGTCGTGGTGGCAAGCTTTACGGCGGCCTACAGCGAGGTTGCCGCGAAGATCGCAAAAACGCCCGCGACGGTGTTTCTGCTCCCGGGACTCATCCCGCTCATTCCGGGCGGCTTCGTGTATTATGCGATGCTGGGCCTTGTGCAGAACCAGTTTGACACGATGCGGCAGAACGCGCTGCTCGCGGGGCAGTGGGCGGTCGGCATTGCAGCCGGTATCTGCGTCGTGGCGGTTATCCGGCAGATCATCCGCCATCTGACGAACCGCTGAGCGCTTCCTCCACTATACCACACGATGCTCCGCCCGTAAAGAAGCGGCGGCCGCAAATGTCAAGTATTTAATGCGATGAAAGTAGAACTATTTTTATGATACCCTTTTACCTCGGCAAAAAGGCGTTGTCAAGATGCATTTCAGGGGCTATGCAGCGGCGGCGAACGCGGCGCTGAACATCTGCGCGGATGACTGGAAACCGAGGATTTCGCGTGGGTAGTTGTTTATCCAATCTTCCACGCTGGCAACGTCCGCGTCCGCGAATTCCGAGCCGTTGTCAACCGTGATCGACTTGAATACCGTATAGAACGCCGCGCTGTAAATCCGTTCCAGCCGGTCGAGCGCCTGCACGACGGTTTCCATTCTGCCGTCTTTTATGCGTATGATGATCTCGCGGCGCGTCACCCGCTCGGTCAGCACAAGTAAACGTGCCGTTGCCTTTTTCTTTCCTACGACGGTATCCATTTCCCAATGCCACGGTTCTTTGCGTTCGTTGATGATCTCCGGGCGTTCGTCAATCGGCGTTCCCCGGCTTTCCCGCTTCTGACACGGGCGGACTTCCTTGTATTCCTTTTCCGTTCGCCCTTTTTCTGGGAGGTCAGCGTTGGTCAAGTCCAGAAATGCGCCCTCGTCGATGTACTTGTAAAGCGTGGCGCGGCAGAACGTCATACCGAAATGTGCAAATTCTTCCCGATGCAAGAGCGCGCAGACCGCCGCCGGGGAATAATCGTCGTTTATTATTTTATCTTCGATGAACGCGGCAACGGCGTGGAAGACGGCAGTGAAAAGGTGTCCGGATTTATGATGCCGGTGCTGGTGGTCGTGATTGCGATTTACTCGCTGACGCTCAAAACACGGGAGCAGACGGCGTGACGCGTACGTCGTGCATCTCGATTCTTGAGTCCATCGCGGCCAACTGCGTGGAGATTTTCCACACCGACCGCAAAAGACCGTCCTCGTGCTCTGCGTCATTTATCTCGCGGTGAGCGCCGTCATCGCTCTGGGCTACGGCGTGTTCTATTTTGAGCTGCCGCTTCCAAACGGCTCGGTCGGCCAGCTGCTGGACCGCATGGACTACATCAGCAACTCCATCATGATGTTTGTGCTGTTCCTCCAGTCGACGGGCATTTTATCGTAAATAGACGACATAACGGGCGGTGCGCGCTGCATCGTCCGTTTTTCACGCGAAAAACTGGAAATCTGCCTTTTGCGCGGGGGCGTTTCGTGCTATACTGTAGGAAATGCGAAGGGAGGTGGGCCTGTGACGGACGGGGAGAAGCGGTACCAGATTCTGCGCGGCAGGCTCTATGAAAGGCTTCCTGTACTGGCGCTGGCGCTCGGCCTTCTTGACTGGCGCGAGGCAGATAGGACCGGCACGGACGGACGGTTTTTCTATGCGCCGGTATCCTTTTTGGGACAATCCCGCGAGAACCGCGAAACAGCGGAGCGGACGCTTCTTCACAGCGTGCTGCACGCGATGCTGGGGCACATCTGGGAGCGTGGGAACCGGGCGGAGGGAAAATGGAGCCTTGCCTGCGACATGGCGGCGGAGTTCCTTTCCTGCCGGATGCTCGGACTGACGCTGGAGGGCGGTGCGGCGAAGGCGTTCTACGCGCTTGCGCCCGGAACGGCTTTCTCGGCTCCTGCCATCTACGCGCAGTTGAATGATGCATTTCCAGTACCGGAGGCGGAGCTGCAAGCGTTTTTCACGCGTGACTGCCACGACTTGTGGAAAAAGGCGTTTGATCGGGCAAGGCTTCCGGGGGGGAGCGGCGACGGCGCGGGCATGCAGGCGCTCTGGCGCAGGACACGGGACAAACTCGCACCCTATATGAAGGAAGAAAAGCCGAAAATCGGCTCCGGCACGGCAGGCGCGAAGCTCACGCTTCCCGAGAGCCCGGAAAACAACGTCCGCTTCGCAAGCCTCCTGCGCGCGTTTTCCGTCACGCGGGAGAACCGGCACGTAAACGACGCGGACTTTTCCTACGTATGGTACGCCTGCGGCATGCAGCTCTACGACGGCGTGGCGCTCGTGGAACCGTTAGAATACTCCGAAGAGCGGAAACTCCGGGAGCTTGTGATCGTGATCGATACCTCAGCCTCCTGCTCGCGGGGGATGACGAGCTGGTTTTTGCGCGCGGTGCATGATATTCTGCTGCGCGAGCGGCTGTTTTTTGATAGGTTCCGGCTGCATATTCTGCAGTGCGACTGCGAGGTGCAGCAGGACGCGCTGGTGACGAATCTTGACGAGTTTCAGTGGTATATGGACCATCTCGAGCTCTACGGCGGCGGGGGCACGGATTTTCGCCCGGCCTTCCGGCGTATCGACGAGCTTGTCTCGAGCGGCGAGTTTGCAAGGCTCGGGGGCGTTCTCTATTTTACGGATGGCTACGGCGTGTTTCCGGAGACCGCGCCCGATTACCCTGTCGCGTTCGTGATGCTTCAGTACCGGTACGACGATATCAACATTCCGCGCTGGGCAGGGAAGCTCATTTTGGATGCGGAAAAGCCCGGGAGGGACGAAGGATGGATATAAAACAGGCGAAAGACGAAATTCGGCGCGCGGTGCTGGCCTATACCGAGCGGGATGCTTTGGGCGCGCTCCGGATTCCGATGGTGCGGCAGCGGCCGCTTCTTCTCATGGGGCCTCCGGGCGTTGGCAAGACGGCGATTTTTTACCAGCTCGCACAGGAGCTTGGCGTGAATCTTGTCTCCTACACGATGACGCACCACACGCGCCAGAGCGCGCTGGGCCTTCCGGTGCTCCGGGAAAAGACGTTCGGCGGGAAGACGTATACCGCGACCGAGTACACGATGAGCGAGATTTTAGCCAGCGTCTATGAAAGAATTGAAAAAACCGGCGTTCCGACCGGCATTTTATTTCTGGATGAGATCAACTGCGTCTCGGAAACGCTGATGCCCGCGATGCTCCAGCTGCTGCAAAGCAAGCAGTTCGGAACGCATGCGCTTCCCGAGGGCTGGGTCATTGCGGCGGCGGGAAATCCTCCGGCCTACAACGAATCGGCCCGAACATTCGACACCGTCACGATGGACCGTGTGCGCCTTTTGCAGATCGAAGCGGACTTTGCCGTCTGGCGCGATTACGCGCACGAAAGGGGACTTCACCCGGCGGTATTATCGTATTTGGAGCTGAACCCGGAGCACTTTTTTTGTGTGGAGCGGCACGCGCACGGCAGAAGCTTTGTGACCGCGCGCGGCTGGGAAGATTTGTCGCAGCTGCTCACAAGCTACGAGCGCCTGGGCTTCGAGATACAAGACACGCTGTTCGGGGAATTTTTGCAGCACGAGGAGATTGCCGCCGCGTTTTCAAGTTTCTTTCATCTATTTACCGCCTGTCGGGAGCGAATCAACCTTGCGAAAATTCTGTCGGGGCAGGAAACAGCCGCCGCGCCGGAGCTGCGGGAGATGCGCTTTGACGCGCGTCTGGCGGCGACGGAATTTTTGCTGCACGCCGTCTCGCGGGAGCTGGCAGGCTATCGGCGGGAAAAGGCGCTGACGGGCAGCCTTGTGAGCTTTCTGTCCAGTGTGCAATCGGCAAGCGATCCGCTTTCTGCAGCGAAGGAGAATCTTTCCCGGCGGGAAGCTGCGATGGCGCTTCGAAAGGAGCTCGGCGTGCTGGCACCCGAGGAGGAGCTGCGCGAGCGGGAATTTGCGGCAAGGGTGCATGCGCTGCTGGACGGTGCGGAAAATCTCGCGCCGCTGCAAGCTGCGGTGGAAGATGGAACGGCGCAGACGGACGCGGCGGAGCACGCACTGGAGAAGCGAATCCAAAACGCGATGGACTTTGTGCATGCGACGTTTGGCGCGGGACAGGAGCTTCTGATTTTCCTGACGCGGCTCAAAAATCTTCCCGGTGCGGACGCATTCCTGAAGAAAAACGAACGATACCATATGCTCTGCGCGGAAATTCTGCCGGACGAGCTCGAAAAGACCTTATAAAACCAAACGCCCGCGGACGGATCAGCTCCATCCACGGGCGTTTCATCTGCGAAAAGCCTCGCAGAGTTTCGCCCCGCAGGGCGAAATAAAGTGAAAATTCATTTTATCCGGCGGCTTCGCTGACCGGAAAAATACCGCTCGCCTCGCAAGTGTGGAATTTTGCGCCTCCAGCGCAAAATTATGCGCGCAGTCGAGGCGTAATCCCCTCTGTCAAGAAAGCGTCAGCTTTTTTGACAGACCCGAATCGGGAAGCACACTTCCGTAACAAATTCGTCGGGGTTTTTTGTTTCATGGGGGCTCACGTGGTAGATGTCGAACATCGCGCCCGCGTAATCGTAGCCGTTTGCGTCAATCCACGCGCTGACGGCGGCGACCACGTCGTTGATCTGCTCGTAGCCGCCCTTGAAGGTGCAGCCGGCGTAGGTGACGGCGGGAAGTGTTTGGAACTTCACGTGCTCGGTGTCCGGATACGTGCCCTTTACGGACTTGGATGCCATGATCTCGACGTTCGTCTCCTTGAATTCGTTGTCGAGGAATTCGACGGCGCAGCAGCAGGGGTCATCCGGCACGAGCGCCATCGCGGCTGTCTCGCGGCACAGAACGTCCCACACCATGCCCTCGGCCTCGTAGCGGGGAATGGTCATGCGGACGGTTGCGCAGTAGCGTTCGGGAAGGGTTCTGAGGGTGACATTGTAGTTCATAGGTTCGTCCTTTCTAAGTCGTCTCCTTGCCGTCTCAATCAGCCGCAGCCGCTGCGCCGTGTCCTCCGCCAGCGCCGCCAAGGTCTTCTGCTGCGCGGCCAGATGCGCATCGAGCGCCTCTTTGTCGTCGTACAGCGCAAGAAGACTGCTGATCTCCGCCAGCCGGAAGCCCATGTCCTTGAGTGCGGTGATGCGCCCGACAATGGGAAGCTGGTTTTCTGCGTAATAGCGGTAGTCGGTAAACTGGTCGACAAAGACGGGGCGCAGGAGCCCGATCTCGTCGTAATGCCGCAGCATGCGGACGCTGATTCTTGACAGCTTGGAAAAATCTCCGATTTTCAGCAAGGCGGTACCCTCCATGCAAAAGTTCTTGTCTCTTGAGCTCACGCATATTCTAAAGCCTGACATAGTGTCAGTGTCAAGAGGCAATTTTGAATGTTTGAAACGAAAAGCAGCCCCGTCCATCACGCTGTAACGGCGCGGATAGACGAGGCTGTATTCGTTTTTTATGTTCCGTATCTTACAGATGCAAAACGCGGTCGCGGATCTCCTGTGTCCGGCCCTGGTTCCAGTACTGAGTCCCGATGTAGCCGCAGGTGCGTCTGGCGACGTTCATCTTCGACTGGTCGGTGTTTCCGCACTGCGGGCAGGTCCAGACGAGCTTGCCGTCGGGATCCTCCTTGATTTCGATCTCGCCGTCGAAGCCGCAGACCTGGCAGTAGTCCGATTTCGTGTTGAGCTCGGCGTACATGATGTGATCGTAGATGAACTTCATGACCTCCAGCACCGCGTCGAGGTTGTTCTGCATGTTCGGCACCTCGACGTAGCTGATCGCGCCGCCGGGGGAGAGCGCCTGGAACTGCGACTCGAAGGCGAGCTTATCGAAGGCGTTGATATGCTCGGTGACGTGAATGTGGTAGGAGTTCGTGATGTAGTTCTTGTCCGTGATGCCCTCGACGAGGCCGAAGCGCTTTTGCAGGCACTTGGAAAATTTATACGTCGTGGACTCCAGCGGTGTTCCGTAGAGCGAGAAGTCGATGTCGGTCGCTTCCTTCCAGCGCTTGCACGCGTCGTTCATGTGCTGCATGATTTCGAGCGCAAACGGCGTGGCCGCCGGGTCAGTGTGGGACTTTCCAGTCATATATTTGACGCACTCATAAAGTCCCGCGTAGCCGAGGGAAATCGTCGAGTAGCCACCATACAGGAGCTTGTCGATCGGCTCGCCCTTTTTGAGCCGCGCGAGCGCGCCATACTGCCAGAGGATCGGCGCGGCGTCCGAGAGCGTGCCCTTGAGGCGGTTGTGGCGGCACATGAGGGCCTTGTAGCAGAGCTCGAGCCGTTCGTCGAAAATCTTCCAGAACTTATCAAGCGCGCCGCCGGACGAGAGTGCCACATCCACGAGGTTGATGGTCACCACGCCCTGATTGAACCGGCCGTAATACTTGGGCTTGTTCGCATCGTAGTTTCCGGCGTTTGCTACGTTGTTCCAGCCGTTGCCGGAGCGGTCTGGCGTGAGGAAGCTGCGGCAGCCCATGCACGTGTACACGTCGCCATGGCCCGGCGTTTCGCCCTTGGAGAGCTTGAGCTCCTTCATTTTTTTCTCGGAAATGTAGTCCGGCACCATGCGCTTTGCTGTGCAGCGGGCGGCAAGCTTTGTGAGGTACCAGAACTTCGAGCCCTCGGTGATATTATTTTCCTCGAGCACGTAAATAAGCTTCGGGAACGCGGGGGTGATCCACACGCCCTTTTCGTTCTTCACACCCTCAATGCGCTGGTTGAGCGTTTCTTCGATGATGATGGCAAGGTCCTTCTGCTCCTGCTCGCTTCTAGCCTCGCCGAGGTACATGAAGACCGTGATGAATGGCGCCTGCCCGTTTGTCGTCATAAGCGTCACGACCTGATACTGGATGGTCTGCACGCCGCGGCGGATCTCATCGCGCAGCCGCTTTTCAACGACCTTGGAGATGGCTTCATCAGAGGCCTCGGTGCCGAAATCCTTGAGCTCCTCTAAAACCTGCTTGCGGATCTTCTGCCGCGACACGTCGACAAACGGTGCCAGATGCGTAAGGGAAATGGACTGGCCGCCATACTGATTGGAGGCGATCTGGGCGATGATCTGCGTTGCGATATTGCAGGCAGTCGAGAAGCTGTGCGGCTTTTCGATGAGCGTGCCGGAGATGACCGTGCCGTTCTGGAGCATGTCTTCCAGATTCACAAGGTCGCAGTTGTGCATGTGCTGGGCAAAATAGTCCGCGTCGTGGAAATGGATGATACCGGCCTCGTGCGCCTCGACGATCTCCTGCGGCAGCAGCATCCGGCGCGTGAGGTCTTTGGATACCTCGCCCGCCATATAGTCGCGCTGGACGGCGTTGACAGTGGGGTTCTTGTTGGCGTTTTCCTGCTTGACCTCTTCGTTGTTGGATTCAATCAGGGTCAAAATCTTGTCGTCCGTCGTGTTCGACTTGCGCACCAGCGTGCGCGTGTAGCGGTAGGTGATGTAGTTTTTTGCGACCTCGTAGGCCCCGTGCGCCATGATCTGGTGCTCGACGAGGTCCTGGATCTCCTCGACACTGAGCGCTCGGTTCATCGACTGACAGCTGAGCTCCACGCTCTCGGCGATGCGGCGGATCTGCATCGGGGTCAGGCGGTCGGCCTCTTCCACGACGTTATTGGCTCTTGTGACGGCGGAGATGATCTTCATGATATCGAAGACGGCCTCCGAGCCGTTGCGCTTGATAATTTTCATATGCTCCCTCTTTCCAAGTCCGTTATGACAGACGCGGAGCAGGAAGACGCGAAGCTCTGCATCGCTTCCTGCACACGCGAACACAATATCTTGTGGTTGCTTCCGCAAGGTGAAACAAAATGTGCCACCGGCGGAAGCGCCATAGACAATATACTAGATTGCACATGCCTTGTCAAGAGCAAAAACTGGTTTTGAGACAAAATCTTGTGTTCAAAAAACGAAATGCTGCCGTGGAACACAATATCTAGTGTTCCACGGCAGCAGCAAGCAGGTGCAAAGAGCCGTTCCACGCTACCACTTGTTTTCCACTTTCTCCGCAAATCCGAAGAAATCGCGCACCGAAAGCACACTTCCATCGTCCAAAACGGCTGTTCCGGAGAACTTTCCGAAGACCTGGTGCTGGTCGGATTTTAAAAGCCTCAGGTCTGTGCAGGCCGCGCGGTCGAGGACCGGCTGAAACTGCATCTCGAACCTGCCGTCGGAGCTTGTAAAGCGCCACGGGGCGAGAAAATCCTCACGTCCAGCCTTGATGGGTATCTCAAAATTGATATGCTCCAGCTTGTGAAGCGTTCCATTATAGAACAGCGCGTTCTCCGTCGCAGCGGAGGTATCGCCGAAGCCATAGCCGAGGTTCCAGCCGAACGGCACGCCGTCCAGTTCCCCCGACGCGCTCGACCAGTACCACGTGTTGTGGTAGGTCCACACGCCGCGGCCCCAATCCAGGACGGCAAAGAATCGGTCGGGGGTCAGCTCAAATTTCTCTCCGCCAAGCTCGATCCAGCCGGAAGCGCGCAGGCAGTTGATCTTCTGGTTGTAGTAAAAATGGCCAGGCTTGTCGAAGGGCGTGGCAATGACGATGCTCTCAACCGGCTCGTCCGACAGCGTGATGATGCCCTCGATCGCGTCTTTTCCGCGGAAGTTGTCCATATGAAATGACAGCTGGCGCGCGCCGTCCTCGTGATAAAAGGCCAGGGCGTAGCCGGATGCGGCGATCTCGCTCGCGCCGAGGCAGGAACTCTCGGGAAGATGTGTCTTTCCCATCGGAAACAGCCGCATGGGGCTTTTCGTGATCTCCCAGCGTTCGTCGAAGTTCAGAAACGAAATAGAGTCTAACCCCATATAGCCGTTGTCCGCAATCGTAAGCGCGAGCCCGATGTGCCCGTCTGTGATGCAGTAATAGTCCCATTCCTTGATGCGCGTTTTCGGCGCGCGGATCTGGGAGCGGCAGTAGACCGGGAGCAGGGAGCGCGCCCAGCCGGGCTCTGTCAGATTGCCGCTCGCGTCCAGCAGCGGCGCGGCCTTCGTGATTTCATGCTGCGTCATGGGGAATCCTCCTTGTATTATAAAGTAGTAGTTTATAGCCCATCTTCAAAGGCTTGTGCTACACTGTAAGGGATGCTGTGGATTGGTTACTTCCTCCTACCGCAAGACGGTTCGTAAAAGGCTCCAACCACAGCCCTTTACAGTATTGTTAATCAGTTAGATACCGCCAGA
>ERZ832522.1022-NODE-1022-length-39385-cov-7.603992_pt1 | contig 39385 bp, 33 predicted proteins | sample MGYA00519951_ERZ832522 | MGnify/ENA primary metagenome ERZ832522 (study PRJEB31850, sample SAMEA3708728) | human gut metagenome | biome: human gut; feature: human-associated habitat; material: faeces | place: China | collected 2014 ... | reverse complement strand
GTTTTCACACTTTCCTAAATGCTCTCAAACGATAAAGTGTTTCGCTCGTTGCGACGAGCGACCAAAGACGCTGTCTTTGGAATCTGCCACCTTTTAAAAAAGGTGGATGAAAACTTTTATATTCGCTCTCAAGCCACCTGTCCTTGCGCCGTAGGCAAACAGCGTGCAGGCTCAGCCTGCTTTTGAAAAAGGTGGGCGAAAACTTCTGTTTTTGTTTTATGTTAGTTTTGCTAAAAACTAAACGTTTTTCGCACTGAGCGCACGTTTGCCGATATCACGGCGGCTGAAGCAATCCTCAAAGGAAATTGCATCCACATTCTCATATGCCTCGTCGAGTGCAGACTGAAGGCTGTCTGCTCTTGCAGTAACACCCAATACGCGTCCGCCGTTATTGTAGTAAACGCCGTCGCTGAGCTTGGTACCGGAATGATAGATGCTCACGCCATCTCTCTGACCCTGTGCATTCAGTCCACTGATTGGCAGACCTTTGCGGTAGGATTTTGGATAACCGCCGCTTGCAATGATGACGCAGGCAGCTTTCTCATCCGAGAAATGAACCATATCTTCGGTCAGTGTTCCGTTATATACTGCTTCCATGATTTCAACCAGATCGCTGTCCAACAATTCCAAAACAACCTGAGTTTCCGGATCGCCAAAGCGGCTGTTGTATTCAATGACATATGGACCCTTTGGTGTCAGCATCAGACCAAAGTACAGACAACCTTTAAATGGTCTGCCCAGTTTCTGCATTGCTGCAACAGTTGGTTTGAAGATCTTGTCCATACATTCCTGTGCAACTTCTTTGGTATAGAATGGGTTTGGTGCAACTGTACCCATACCGCCGGTGTTAAGACCCTTATCCCCGTCCAGAGCGCGTTTGTGGTCCATCGAAGAAACCATCGGAACAACGGTTTTGCCATCCACAAATGCCAGAACAGAAACTTCCGGTCCGGTCAGGAATTCTTCCACAACAACATGGTTGCCGCTGGTACCGAATACCTTTTCTTCCATGATCTCGTGCAGACCTTCTTTTGCTTCCTCATGGTTTGCAGCGATAATAACGCCCTTGCCCAGTGCCAGACCGTCTGCTTTGATAACTACCGGGTACTCATTCTTCTCCTCGATATAGGAAAGTGCCTTTGCCGGGTCATCAAATACTTCATAAGAAGCGGTTGGGATATTAAATTCCTTCATCAGGTTTTTGGAGAAAACCTTGCTTGCCTCGATCTGTGCAGCATCTTTGGTTGGACCGAAGGTCATAATACCTTCTTTGTTGAGTGCATCGACCATACCTGCTGCAAGCGGATCATCCGGTGCAACAACAACCAGATCAATCGCATTTTCTTTGGAGAAGTTTACAACTCCCTCAATGTCCATCGCTTTGATGTCCACACACTGTGCATCAGCGCTGATACCGCCGTTACCTGGACAGCAATAGATTTTTTCTGCTTTTGGGCTTTGTTTTAATTTGCGGATAATTGCGTGTTCTCTGCCGCCGGAGCCTACTACCAGAATTTTCATAGCAATCTTCCTTCCCTGTCAGATAGTTTCAAAAGAGGGGAAGGAACGCTTCCTTCCCCCTTGATTGGTTTCGATTAATGATGGAACAGACGGATGCCGGTGAATGCCAGAACCATGTTGTATTTATCGCAGGTTTCGATAACGTTGTCGTCACGGATCGATCCGCCTGGTTCTGCAATGTACTGTACACCGGTGCGGTGTGCTCTTTCGATATTGTCGCCGAATGGGAAGAACGCATCCGAACCCAGAGAAACACCGGTCAGAGTATCCAGCCATGCACGTTTTTCTTCTCTGGTCAGAGGTTCCGGTTTTTCGGTGAAGAAGTTTTCCCAGATACCATCAGCCAGAACGTCCATATAATCATCAGAGATATAAACGTCGATGGTGTTGTCGCGGTCAGCTCTGCGGATATCTTTCTTGAATGGCAGGTTCATTACCTTTTCATGCTGACGCAGGTACCAGATATCAGCCTTGTTGCCAGCCAGTCTGGTGCAGTGGATTCTGGACTGCTGACCAGCACCGATACCGATTGCCTGACCGTCCTTAACGTAGCATACCGAGTTGGACTGGGTATATTTGAGAGCAATCAGGGAAATGAGCAGGTCGATCTTTGCGTTTTCTGGCAGTTCTTTGTTCTGGGAAACGATATTGTTGAACAGCTCTTTGTCGATCTTCAGGTTGTTTCTTCCCTGTTCAAAGGTAACACCGAATACATCTTTGTGTTCGATTTCCTGCGGAACATAGGAAGGGTCGATCTCGATTACATTGTAGCTGCCTTTGCGTTTCTCCTTGAGGATTGCCAGAGCTTCTTCGGTATAACCCGGAGCGATAACGCCGTCGGAAACTTCACGTTTGATGATTCTTGCAGTGCATTCATCACAAACATCGGACAGTGCGATAAAGTCACCATAGGAGGACATTCTGTCTGCGCCTCTTGCTCTTGCATAAGCGCTTGCAATTGGAGAAAGCTCACCCAGATCGTCTACAAAGTAGATTTTCTTCATGGTGTCGTCAAGCGGCAGACCAACTGCTGCGCCTGCTGGGGAAACGTGTTTGAAGGAAGCTGCTGCCGGAAGTCCGGTTGCTTCTTTGAGTTCTTTTACCAGCTGCCAGCTGTTGAATGCGTCCAGAAAGTTAATATAGCCTGGTTTACCGTTGAGAACCTTGATTGGAAGTTCGCTTCCATCTTTCATAAAGATTCTGGACGGTTTCTGATTTGGGTTACATCCATATTTTAAAGCCAGTTCGTTTGCCATAAAAAATCCATCCTTTCCTTAAAACAAGTTCTGTTTTCCGATCGACTATTTGTTCTTGTTGATGATTCTGGTTTCGATTTCGCCGCTCTCAACATCAATAAAGCGGGTGAAAAGGGAAACCTTGTTATCTGCATTGAGGTTCTCCCAGATTTCATTGGTGAAAGCATCGATATCACCGGAAATTACAACTGGAGTTGGCTCTCCTTCGTAGGATGGGATCGGGCTGCCATCACATTTGTATGTATGGATAAAGTGACCTTCTCCTGCTTTTGGATCGGTGTATTCAAAGAAGTATCTGCGTGTGCTGGAAGAATCATTGTTGTTGCTCTTGAGAATCGAGAGTTTGTAATCAAAGCCTTCTACCAGGCCGGAGATACGAGGAGTAAAGTTTGGTGCATCCGGTTCAAAAGTTCTGGTGCGCAGTGCTTCTTCAAAAGATTTGCCCTCTTTGAGGAAATCATAGATGGTATCAGTCTGGTCACCGTTTGTTACAACAGTCTGTTTGCCGAGAACTCTGACTGGAGCATAAATGATGAGGGATGGGTCTTCCAGTTTTGCAGGATCAAATGCCTCAGTACGGATACCGCCTTCCTGTTCTACAAAAACACGGTTGCGGCTATTTTCACTTCTGCCCATGATGAAATAAGCGATAACTGCTTTTTTGCCATCCTCGCTTCTGCCCAGAACGATTCCTCTGCCAGGATAGGTGTTGCCGCGCAGTTCTTCTGCCAGATTTACGTATTTCATAAGAGATTCCTCCACCCAAAATTGTTTATTTGTTGTCTTTTTCCTTCTGAATTTCTTCACAGAGCATTGCAGTCGCTTTTGGTAAAAGCTCCCACTCTGCCTGCTCCATAACCCTTCTCTGCAAGGTTTCCGGTGTATCGTCCGGTTCGATGTAAACTGCTTTTTGCAGAATGATGCTACCGCCATCGGTCACTTCATTGACAAAATGTACCGTTGCACCAGTTACCTTGACGCCATACTCCAGCGCAGCTTCATGTACCTTGAGTCCATAAAAACCGTTGCCGCAGAAGGACGGGATCAGGGACGGATGAATGTTGATGATGCGGTTTGGATAAGCATCGATCACCTCTTTGCCGAGGATGCTCAAAAATCCTGCCAGCACCACCAGCTCGATTCCATGGTTCTTTAATTCAGAAACCAGTTTTTTATCAAAGTTTTCCGCACTGCCGCACTCTTTCCGGCTGATAACCATCGATTCAATGCCGGCTTTCTCTGCTCTTTCCAGAGCATATACGCCTGCCCGGGAGCTGATGACCAGGCTGATCTGTCCGCATCCGAGCTCACCTGCCCGCTGACGGTCAATCAGTGCCTGAAGGTTTGTTCCGCCGCCGGAAACCAACACTGCTATTTTAACCATAAAAGCTGCCCCTTTTTATCTTTAAAATGAAAAGCAGACGCAGCACATAATTTATGACGCGTCTGCTTTTTGATCCAATCAAGTCAGATTAAAGGATTTCGATGTTTTTCTCTCCTGCCTGAACTTCGCCGATGATGTAAGCATCTTCTCCTGCTGCCTTGAGAACTTCCAGTGCTTTGTCAGCTTCTTCTTTGGAAACGATTGCGATCATGCCGACACCCATATTGAAGGTGTTGAACATATCACGTTCCGGAATTTCGCCGACTCTCTGGATTTCCTCAAAGATTGGCAGTACACGAACTTTGCTGCGGTCGATCACTGCTTTTGTTCTGCTGTTGAGTGCTCGCGGAATGTTTTCATAGAATCCGCCGCCGGTTACATGGACGATGGATTTTACCTTAACTTCATCGATGAGCTTGAGCATTGGTTTTACATACAGCTTGGTTGGGGTAAGCAGGGTTTCGCCCAGAGTGGAACCATTAAACTCTTTAAAGATGTTTCTTGGTGTGTTCTCCAGATCAAATACCTTTCTTACCAGAGAGAAACCGTTGGAATGTACACCGGAGGATGGAAGCGCGATCAGAACATCGCCAACCTCAACATTTTCCGGATCAATCATCTTGTCCTTATCCACTACACCAACGCTGAATCCAGCAACGTCATATTCGTCAACTGGGTAAAAACCTGGCATTTCTGCGGTTTCGCCTCCAACCAGAGCACATCCGGTTTCAACACAGCCGTCTGCAACACCTTTTACGATGTCTGCAACCTTTTCCGGGATGTTTTTGCCCAGTGCGATATAATCAAGGAAGATAAGTGGTTTTGCTCCGCAGCAGATGATGTCGTTTACACACATTGCTACACAGTCGATACCAACGGTATCATGCTTGTCGAGCATAAATGCCAGCTTCAGTTTTGTGCCAACACCGTCTGTACCGGAAACCAGAACCGGTTTGGTGATACCGGTCAGATCCAGCTCAAAGGCGCCGCCGAATCCACCGATTCCGGTCATCATGCCTGCTGTCATCGTTCTGGCAACGTGTGCCTTCATCAATTCAACTGCTTTGTATCCGGCTGTTACGTCTACGCCGGCTGCCTTATAGCTTTCGCTGAAACTCTCGCTCATATCGTCTAAATCCTTTCCTGTTAATCCACTCTGCTTTTATTTGTTGCAGAGCTTCTGAGAAAATTTGTCACATGGTTTTTCTTCCGGAACATCAATTGGATATTTTCCGGTGAAGCAGCCCATACAGAACTCACATCCTGTTGTGGTGCGTGCAATCTGTGCGCAGTGTTCAATGCTCAGGTAACCCAGAGTATCTACATCGAGTGTGCGACGGATTTCTTCCATAGACATACGGCAGGCAATCAGTTTATCTTTGCTGTCGATGTCAGTACCGAAGTAGCATGGGTTGATGAACGGAGGGGAAGAAATACGAAGATGTACTTCTGTTGCTCCGGCATCGCGCAGCATCTTGGTAATCTGGATGCTGGTGGTACCTCTTACGATAGAGTCATCGACCAGAACAACACGTTTGCCTTTTACTGCTGCTTCGAGAACATTAAGTTTGATGTGAACTGCACGTTCTCTTTCCTTCTGAGTCGGCAGGATGAAGGTACGGCCAATATAACGGTTCTTGATAAAGCCGATTCCGTATGGAATACCGGACTCTTCCGCATAGCCGAGCGCTGCATCCAGACCGGAGTCCGGAGAACCGATAACGATATCTGCCTCTACCGGATGTTCCTGTGCAAGGAATGCACCTGCACGTTTTCTTGCCATATGAACGCTTTCGCCTTCGATCACCGAATCCGGACGAGCAGTGTATACATATTCAAATACACACAGGCCGCTCTTCTGTCCACAGTGGCTTTCGAGGCTACGAACACCGCTTCTGTCAACAACAATGATTTCGCCCGGACGAATATCTCGTACAAACTTTGCACCGATGCTGTCGAATGCACAGCTTTCCGAAGCAAAAACAATCTCGCCGCCCATTTTACCCATTGCAAGCGGTCTGATACCCTGTGGATCTCTGACTGCCATCAGTTTTTGTGGGGACATAACAACCATCGAATAAGCTCCTTTGAGCTTGTCCATTGCTTTTTCGATTGCTTCCTCAATGGAATTTGTGTGCAGACGCTCATTGATGATAACATGGGAAATAATCTCTGCATCCGAATTGGAATGGAAGATTGCGCCTTTGAGCTCCAGCTCTTCTTTCAGTTCCAGCGCATTTACCAGAGCACCATTAAAAGCCAGTGCCATGCTTCCTTTGATATGGCGAACAACCAGTGGCTGTGCATCTGCACGCTCCGGATTGCTTGCGCCGTACAGAACATGACCTACTGCCATTCTGCCGCTGCCCAGATCGCTCAGCACACGCTGATTAAAGGTATCCGGTACAAGACCCAGATCACGGTAAGATCTGATGATACCATCATCGTTGACAGCAATACCACAGCTCTGCTGACCTCTGTGCTGAAGAGCATAAAGTGCCATATAGGTGTCTCCGACAACACTGGTTGTGCTTTCCGGAGAGTATACACCAAAAACGCCACACTCTTCATGAATCTGATCAAACATCAAAAAGTCCCCTTTCCAATTCATACAAATCAATTCTGTTTTTCTAAGTTAAAAACAGTTTTGACCTCTCTGTTTTTATTACACATCCGGCTTCAAACTTTTTTGAAGCCGGTTTAAAACAAACTCTGTTAACCTTAATTATTCGCCAAGAAGTCTCTTGAGAATTTCATGGTATCCAGCATCAACGTTGTCCATGTCTCTTCTGAAACGGTCTTTGTCCAGTTTTTCATGGGTGGTTGCATCCCAGAAGCGGCAGGTATCTGGAGAGATTTCGTCAGCCAGAACGATGGTGCCGTCAGACAGTTTACCAAACTCAAGTTTGAAGTCTACCAGATCAACGTTAACTTCTTTGAAGTACTCTTTGAGGATCTCGTTGATCTTGAGTGCATAATTTGCGATCTGATCCAGTTCTTCTCTGGTGCACAGTTCCATTGCCAGTGCATGGTAATCGTTGATCAGTGGGTCGCCCAGATCATCGTTTTTGTAGCTGTATTCCAGAACGGTTACAGGCAGTACTTTTCCTTCTTCGATGCCCAGACGTTTGGACATGGAGCCTGCTGCGATGTTACGGATGATAACTTCCAGTGGAACAATTTTTACTTTTTTAACAACAGTTTCACGGTCGGACAGCTGTTCTACAAAGTGAGTTGGGATGCCTTTGCTTTCCAGCATTTTCATCAGATGGTTGGTAACGCGGTTGTTGATTGCGCCCTTACCAAGGATGGTACCTTTTTTCAGTCCGTTAAAAGCAGTTGCATCATCTTTGTAATCAACGATGTACAGCTCTGGATCTTCTGTGGTATAAACTTTCTTTGCTTTTCCTTCGTAGAGCATTTCACACTTTTTCATTGTAATTACCTCCATAGCTTCTCTTGCCGTTGTGTTGTTTGTCCGGCTTCTCTATTAAAATTAATTTGAGACTTGGTTAGCAGCCCAGTTCTTCCTGCAGTTTCTTATCTTTTTCCATAACAGATTTTTCCATTTTTTCTTTCATGGAAACCAGTTCCTGTGCCAGACGCTCATCGCTCAGTGCCAGCATCTGAACTGCCAGAATCGCTGCATTTTCTGCACCGTTGATTGCAACGGTAGCAACCGGGATACCGGATGGCATCTGTACTGTTGCAAGCAGAGCATCCAGTCCATCCAGAGTGGAGGACTTAATCGGAATACCGATTACTGGCAGAGTGGTGTGTGCTGCAAGCACGCCTCCCAGATGAGCTGCCTTTCCTGCTGCTGCAATAATAACACCAAAGCCATTTGCCTTTGCATTTGCTGCAAATTCACTTGCCTGTGCAGGGGTGCGGTGTGCGCTCATAACATGAGCTTCTACCTCTACACCAAAAGATTTGAGCTTATCGATTGCTGGTTTTACGGTTGGAAGGTCGCTGTCGCTTCCCATGATAACCGCAACTTTTTTTGCAGTATCGTTTGCCATTTTCTTTTCCTCCTGTTCCAATTGGAGAATTTTGTACACAAAACAGCTCCAATTAAAAAATGCTGCGACAATTCCTGCCACAGCATACACTTTACCTGTATTTTAGTCTTGTTGTCTGTAAAAATCCTGCACCTGTTGTGCAAAAAGCGCACACGATCCCCTGTCGCAGCTCAGAAGTGCACTGCTGGCTACACTTATTCCAGTTGCAATGCTGCCAACGAAAAATAGTGTCGTTTTTCACAGTTCCTTCCTCCATTCTGTCCTTACATGGGTGTTGGATTTTACATCAATTTGATATTCTTATTTTATCTGAATCCCGTCTAAAATGCAAGTGTCCTGCAACAGCACTTGTAAAAATCGTACAGGTATTTTAATTTTTCATTTGTTTTCCGTGGATATTTGTTCATATTATCCATGTTCTGACAAAACATTTTTCTCTTCTGCTGTGTTTGCTGCCTTTCCTTTTCTTCGTACAAAAAACTCTCTGCAATTTTCTTTTGTTTTTCTTTCGTTTTGTTAAAAAAATAAGTGCCTGAGAACAGGCACTTATTTTTAAGATAAGAACTATTTGGTTTCTTCTGTCTTTTTGTCTGTAACAATCTCTTTTACCGATGCTGCAAGACCAGCGAGAGACTGCATGTCGCTTGGAATAATCAGTTTGGTGGACTGACCATCTGCAACTTTTGCAAGGGCTTCGAAGCTCTTGAGGGTGAGCACCTTTTCGGTCGGTGCTGCTTCGTTTAACATCTTCAAGCTGTCTGCATAAGCCTGCTGAACTTTGAGGATAGCGGTAGCTTCACCGTCTGCTTCACGGATTTTTGCTTCACGCACTGCGTCTGCTTTGAGGATTGCAGATTGTTTTTCTGCCTCGGCTTTCAGGATTGCTGCTTCTTTTTCACCTTCTGCAATCAGAACCTGGCTGCGTTTCTGACCTTCTGCACGAAGGATAGATTCACGGCGCTGACGTTCTGCCTTCATCTGTTTTTCCATTGCGTCCTGAATTTCTGCAGGAGGCAGGATGTTTTTCAGCTCAACACGGTTTACCTTGATGCCCCATTTATCGGTAGCCGTATCCAGTGTTGTGGTAATCTTGGTGTTGATCACATCACGGGAGGTCAAGGTGTGGTCCAGTTCCAGTTCACCGATGATGTTACGCAGAGTGGTTGCGGTCAGATTCTCGATTGCAGAAATCGGACGTTCTACACCATAGGTGAACAGTTTTGCGTCGGTAATCTGATAGAATACAACGCTGTCGATCTGCATGGTTACGTTATCTCTAGTAATAACTGGCTGTGGTTTAAAATCAACAACCTGCTCTTTTAAGGAAACCTTTTTTGCGATATGGTCTAAAAACGGAACCTTGAAATGCAGACCGTTTTCCCATGTCTGATAATAGGAACCCAGACGTTCTACAACGAATACCATCGACTGAGGAACAATTTTGATACAGGAAACAAGCAAAACTAAGATAGCGATGATCAAAATAGCGATAATAATGATTGCTGTCATAAAATTTCCACCTTTCAAAATATCATTTTATAATTTTGTTTTTGTTACAGCTTTTGAACATAAACAGTAACGCCTTCGATGCGGACAATGGAGACCTCTTCTCCAACTTCAAAACTCTCTCCCCTGTTTTGTGCTGCAGCAGCCCAGTCAAGATTATCCACCATTACTCTGCCCTTCTGATCAGGTGTAATTGGATGGATCACCTTAGCGGTCTGACCCACAATACGGTCTGCATTTGTCTTCTGTTTCGGCGCAGACTGCAATTTTTTTACAAGAGGACGGCTTGCCATAAGACTGAGAGCTGAAACTGCAATAAACACCACAATCTGTACAGTGCCCGAAAGTTCAAACAGAGAAACAATCAGTGCTGCGGCAGCTCCTAATGCAAACCATATCGCCACCAGCTGATAGGTGGCAACTTCCAGCACAATCAGCAAAATCACGAGGATTAGCCATAGAATCGGTGCAGCAGATAGCATAAAACTACTCATTCTTTTCAACTCCTTTTCTGATAGGAACAACAAATTTTGAAAGCTTCCAGTAATAAATTTTGTGTCGTTCTCTATGGATTTATCATATCACAAACTGCTTTGCGAAACAATATCCGCCCTTTGTCAAAAAAGTCTTTTTTTGACAAAGGCGTTCGATTTTCTATCTATAGTCTATTCCGCTCGCTCCCGATTTCTTCCGATTGCTCGTTTTCTCTTCCTTTTACTCTTACTTCACAAAAAAAGAGCAGGTATTCTTCCTGCTCTTTTTTCTATCGTTTTGTCTGATATTGATCCTGCGCAATGTGGTAAACAATTTCTGTGCGTTCATCATGGCAGACAAACAGCACCTTCTCGATGGTATCGTTCTTCTTTAAAAACTCCATGATCTCCGACACTGCAATTTCGGCCGCTCTATTGACTGGAAAATGATAAGCGCCCGTGCTGATAGACGGAAATGCTATTGTTTTTATGTTATGTTCTGCCGCAAGATTTAAACAGTTGCGGTAACAGCTGCGCAGCAGCTCTTCCTCGTTTGCCTGGCCGCCCTGCCAAATTGGACCGACCGTATGAATCACATATTTTGCCGGCAGCTGATATCCACCGGTTATCTTTGCTTCTCCGGTCGGGCAGCCATTCAGCTTGCGGCACTCCTCCAAAAGCTGTGGACCTGCTGCACGATGAATAGCACCATCAACACCCCCGCCTCCCAGCAGAGTATTGTTTGCCGCATTGACGATTGCTTCAGTAGCAACAGTCGTAATATCTCCTGTCACAATTTCAAATCGACTCATCTTTCAATCCCCTTTGGAATGAACTCTATCTGTTTCCTGTACTATTATAAACGTTCTTCTTTCGTTTTGCAACCGTTGCTTAGGAAAAACCACAAGAAATTGTGTCTTATCCTGTCTTATGCACAAGATTTTGTTATTCTACATTTCGACATCATCTGACAGAAAACCCGGATATTCCATCCGATCCAATCTTTTTAGAAGCACAAAAAAAGATGGCCGGACAATCCAGCCATCTTTTTTATTTTTATAAAGATTATTAGCAGGTAGCTCCGCCGACCAGATGGAGTTTTGCTCCGATAATCTGATCTTTTCTTTCCAGCAGTTCGTTGCCCAGAAGCTGTGTCTGAACATTTTCAAAGCCCAGACGCTCGATGGTATCAGAGAAACGTTCTCCGGTTTCACCCTGTTCTCTGAACAGCAGGATTGCTTTTTCGATGATCTGCATTACTTCTTCTTCCGAAGTGAATACAGGGTCCAGCGGTCTGCCGTGTGCATATTTCTTGCCCCAACGTCCGCCGATATATACGCGGTAGCCATACTGTCCATCCGGCATTGCCTTGAATGGGCAGGTATTGATGCAGCGACCGCAGTTGTTGCAGACATCCTTATTGATGGTCAGAACACCATCCACTACTTTTGCAGCTTTTACAGGACATGCGTTTTCAACCTGGCAAACTTTGCATCCACGGCACAGATCTGCTTTAAAGCCTGGGATTCTCTGTCCAACGATACCCAGGTCGTTGAGGTTTGGTTTTACGCAGTTGTTTGGACAGCCGCCAACTGCGATCTTGAATTTATGAGGCAGTTTGACATCTGCATAGCCTTTGAAGAATCTGTCGTGAATCTTGTTGGACAGATCAAAGGTGTCTGCCAGACCATACTGACAGGTAGTACCTTTACAGGAAACGACCGGACGAACTTTGGAGCCGGTACCGCCGGTCTCCAGACCGTACTCTTCTACAAACGCACGCAGATCGTCGATCTTGTCGTAAGGTACACCCTGAATTTCGATGGTCAGACGGGAGGTCATTGCAATTTCGCCATTACCAAAGCGCTGTGCAGCTTCGGTGATGCACTGGCTTTCTTCTGCAGTGATCTTACCGTTGCGGGTGATGATACGAGCATTGAAGTTATCAGTTCCCTTATTGTGCAGGAAGCCCCATGCTTTTACTCTCTTGATGTCCTCTGCACTTACGGTAACCTGTCCGCTCTGTTTTGGCATAACATTGACTGCCAGGCCGCCTTCGAGAACCTTTGTATTGGTATAGCCAAAGAAGCGCAGACGGTTCTGCAGGAGGTATGCACGTTTACCCTTGTTGCAGATCAGCAGCAGTTTTTCCTCTTTGCCCAGTCCTTTTACTTCGCCGGTAACGGTGTTGAGGTCAACATATGGTGCACCGGAAATGCTTGGCATCAGAGCAGCGTCTACAATACGGTAGCCCTCTGCCTTGCCCTGCATGAATTCTGCCGGTGTCATGCTGTCCATCTTGCCTTCCAGTTTATTCTTCAGCACGTTGATTGCAGTTACAAATGGATGGATTGCAGTAGAGAATGGAGGTGCATAAGCCATATCCATGTTCTGCAGCTGGTCGATGGTTGCACCCATAGTCAGAGCAACAACACCAACATCGGTAACCTTGTCCACAGCACCGGAGCCCAGTACCTGAACACCCAGCAGTTTGCGGCTGCTCTTATCTGCAATCAGCTTGATAATAAACATACCTGCACCTGGGTAATAGTGTGCTTTGTCATCTGTTGCGATCACAACCGAGATCACATCGAAGCCTGCCTGTTTTGCAGCTTCTTCGCTCAGACCGGTGCGGCCGCCGTTAAGTTCTGGCAGTTTTACAACTGCTGTACCCAGAACGCCCGGATAGCTGCTGTCTTCTCCACACATTGCCTCTGCCAGAGTTCTGCCTTCCATATTTGCGGAGGAACCCATTGGAGACCATGCACGCTCGCCGGTCAGACGGTTGGTTACGCAGACACAGTCACCTGCTGCATATACGTTTGGCAGATTGGTTTTCATCTGGCTGTCTACCAGAATGGTTCCGTTTGGCATCATTTCCAGACCAGTATCTTTTAAGAATGCAGTGTTTGGACGAATGCCCAGAGACATAACAACAACGTCAGCTTTGAGTTCTCCATCCGGAATTTTTACGCCTGCTGCTTTGGAATCGCCGAGAACAGCTTCCAGACGGGTGTTAAGCAGAACTTTGATGCCTTTTTTCTCCAGATGACGTTTTGCGTAGTCTGCCATCTCTTTATCAAATCCAGGCATAATCTGGTCTGCCATATCAATTACGGTAACGCTCAAACCTTTTGCAGCCAGGTTTTCTGCTGCTTCCAGACCGATAAAGCCGCCGCCTGCGACTACTGCACGTTTTGCTCCGGTACGCTCAACATAGTCTCTGAGCTCGATTGCGTCATCCGGGGTACGCATGGTGAATACGCCCGGCAGAGATACGCCCTGAAGCGGAGGAACGATCGAAGAAGCACCGCATGCGATGACACATTCATCATAAGAATAGGTTTCTTCCATGCCGGTACGCAGATTTTTTGCAGCCAGCTGTTTTGCGGATGCATCCAGAGAGGTAACTTCTCTTTCTACCAGAACCTTTGCACCGGTCAGCTCGGTAAATTTAGCCGGTGTATTGACAATCAGCTGTTCTTTTTCTGGAATCAGTCCACCAACATAATATGGCAGACCACAGCCAGCATAGGAAATGTCTTTTCCCTTGGTGAGGATGGTAACATCCGTTGCCGGATTCATGCGTTTTAATTTGGCTGCTGCTTTGGTTCCAGCAGCAACGCCCCCGATAATCAGTACTTTCATGGGATGCCTCTCTTTCTTTTCTGTTCAAGTTTTGATTCCCCGGATCTGTTTTCTGTGATCCCCTTTACACATACAACTTTATTATACTCCGTTTTTAATCATAAAGATAGTATTTGTATCCTGATTTATCCATAATAATTTATTATACCACTCTATGTAAATCCTTATGATAAAAACAGCCCAATCCCGCAGGATCAGGCTGTAAAAAGAACTCCTATTGCAAATGATTTTATGACAAGACTACTATTTAATATCTTGATGTTGTAACCAGTAGATTCCGAGCAAAACTGAAAAGACAAAATATCCTGCCAGAACAGCAATACAGGGGAAGAAAGGAGACAAATCATTGGATGCCTCATAAACAGACGGCATATTGCTGGAAATATTCATAAAGTCAAAGCTAAGACGGATTCTCAAAAATCCAAAAAGTGACTCCAATACCTTCGGAACATAAGGAAGGAGCAGACTCGTGATGAATCCTGAAATAGCATTCATTGTAAGAATTGTCATTGTTGCCGCAAAACTGATATACGTCAGTGTAAAGAAGGCGCGCACAACAACGGAGAAAGCATAGTATCCCGGGTAGGAAAGGCTTCCCATGCCAGATTTCACAAAAGCAATGCTGCCCATAATGATGCCGCAAGCAAGCATTACCAGCAAATATACCACAGATGTGGTAACAATGATAGAAAAATAATAATTCTTTTTATTGATTCCTCTGCCCACGATATTTTTTATCGTTCCGGAGCGGTAAGATTCTGCAATCATATTTGCAGTCAACAGCATGAACGCATAAAGAACCACATTCCCGTTCAAAAAGGTATGGAACATGTTTTCAAGTCCTGTTCCGCTTACAAATCCTGTTCCAAAGGATGAAACTCGGATGGATATTCCCAAAAACACCATCGCAAAGGCAAGGCATCCTAAGAAAAAGCGATCTTTTTTCAGCTGGTAGATATGTCCATAAATCAGATTTTTCATACTGTTTGCCCTCCCGAAAGTTTTTCTACAAAGAATTTTTCGATATTTTCATCGTTTGCACCCAAACCGCACACACGAACTCCATTTTCCACCAGAAACTGATTGAGATCTGCAAGGTCAATCTTTTCGTGCAGACGCAGGCTATGACTTCCAAATACTTCACAGCGGACATCTGGATAGCGGGACGCAATCAAATCTTTGGCTTTTTGCATCCATTTTTCCTCAACCGAAACCTGAACACTGCTGCTGCACGCATTTTCCAGCGTTTCCTTGCTGAATTCATCAATCAGGCAACCACCATCAATGATAGCGTAATCTGTTGCCAGTTTATACAGTTCGCTCAGAATATGACTGGCAATCATAATTGTTGTGCCATATTGTTGGTTTAAGCTCTCTAGCATTTTTCGCATTTCGTATACACCTTCCGGATCAAGACCATTGATTGGCTCGTCCAGAATCAAAAAGTCCGGATTGCCCAACAAAGAAATTGCAATCCCCAGTCTTTGCTTCATTCCAAGCGAAAACTGGCGTGCCTTCTTTTTTCCGGCATTCTGCAACCCGACCATCTTTAATATTTTCTGATGATTGTGAAATGGTATTCCAAACAGAAGTGAAAAATAGCGGAGATTTTCCATCGCTGTCATGTGTTCATAGATCCCCGGTTTTTCAATAAGCATCCCCATATTATTGCGCACTGTGATGTCATTTGACTTTCCTAACAATGTGTAGTTTCCCGAGCTTTGCTACGTCAAGCCGCAAATGATACGCATCAACGTGGTTTTTCCGGCTCCGTTTTTTCCCACCAATCCATAGATAGAACCTTTCGGCACATGGATGCTTACATTGTTTAAAACCGTCTTTGTCCCGTACACCTTTGATAGATTGTCAGTTTGCAGAATATACTCCATATTGCTCCTACCTTTATACTGTATCTTGTTTTTTTACTTATGTATAACTTATAAATTTTTCATGAAAGAAAACCAAATTTATACTGCTGACAGCTTCAAGACAAAGATTTGTGATCCATTATCAGGAAAGCTCTGGATTGTGATGTTCTCCAAATTGTTCTACACCGTGAGATAACGCTTTGCAAGAATACTCTCATGACAAGGCTGCTATTCTGTAACATACTTTTGATACAGTTCCTCAAAGCGCTCATCTTCCCACAAAAAGCGCCCTTCTTCTCTGGAATCCCTGATCTCCTGAAGAATGGATTTTGCAAGCATATTCCCTAAACTGGAATCCTGTTCTTTTTGCGGAAGATCCTGATAGAGCGTTGTTTTTTTCGGTTCCCACTTTTCCTGTAAAGCAGACAGCATTTGGGTGAGCAGCGCAAATGCCCGCTCTTTGTCCTTTTTTGCCATGACAATCTGAAAGTAGGTGCTGTATTTTCCATAATGCGTCAGCTCAAAAACGTCTGCACCGGCTGATGCAATGTCTGCCAACCGCTCTGCTTGCTGGATGTTTTCTTCCTTTAATGCAATATCAATCAAAGACAGCAGGATAGACTGCACTTGGGTAATCTCGGAAAAGAGCTTTCGTTCCAGTGCTTCCTTTGCTTTGGGGTAATTTTTCTGAGCGATATCCAGCTGCGCCTGGAGATAAATTTTGTCCAGAGGACGCTCGTTTTCTATCTCATCAAGAAGCTGTTGTGCCTGCTGATAATTCTGCTGTGTGATATAGCGGGAAACTAACATCCTTCTGGTTGTATTGTGAACCGCTGTGTCCTCACTGTCTAACAAACGATGATACAGTGCATCAATCTGCTGCTGATAGTTTTCCTTTTCCTCCACCCGGAAGAAGATCAGTCCGCCTTCCAGCACACTTGCTATCATGCAGATCAGTTTGTCACAGTTTGGATACTCCTGTATTTTCTCCATTGCCTGTGCAAACCCACATGCAAATCCCTGCTGGTGCATCGTTTCATAAACCTGATTGGCAAAGGCAGCAATCTCTTGCTCACTTAAGTTTTCCTAAAAGCACATCAGGGTGTTTAAATCTACCCTCAGCAGCCTTGCCAACGCTGGAATCAATGTAATGTCGGGATAACTACTTCCGCTCTCCCACTTGTTGACCGCCGGTGTAGATACCCCCAGATATCCCGCTACCTGCTCCTGTGTCAATCCCCGTTCCTTTCGGTATTTGCGGATCACTTCGTTCATCTTCATGTTAATCCCTCCTGTTTATATTTTCTGCTTTCAGTATAACAGGAGGACTGTTCCCGCACAATCGAGCCGTTGTTAAGAAAATCTACAGAAAATTAACCAGCAGTTAAGCCTTTTATCAAAGTTTTCTTTCCAGTACGGGAGCAGAAAGTTTCTCTCGAATCACTTTGATATCTTCGCTGTCCGGTTCCCAATCCAGCGAGATTCTGACAAGGAATCGATCCCAGCAAATAAGGTATTCATTGAGCGGTGTTTTTTCCGCTCCACCAACCACATATTTCCGATAGACTCGGTCTGCCTGCCATCGTTCATCCTCAATTGGGAAAAATTCCTCATCATCAACCCACCAATCATCCTGTTGCAAACCGTTCAGGCAAAGATCATACAGAACCGTCAGCCTTACCTCCACAATCTGATAATAAAGTTCCGGAGCATTGGTTTCTCCCCGTTCTCTCTGCGCCGCTGCATAACACTTTGCAAGGATACTCTCATCCTTTCTGGTCCACTTATAGCTGTAAACGGTCTCTTCAGTTTCTTTCATATCTTCTACCCGCAGCGGGATTGGATCATCATACACATCCCATTCGATTCCATCTTTGGAAAGGTAAGTATCAACCGGCTGAGGGTCCAATTTTTCTTTCCAAACACTTTTCTCCCAGCCCAATTTCCAAGAAAGAATTCCTGCTGCACAAACCACACCAACTGCGACAATGACAAGTGTGGAAAGCGACTGATTTACTTTTCTCTTTTTCATCCAGACTCTCAGCCAGCTGCATATAGCAACCATGAAAAGAAACAGGCCTATACGAACCATAACATAGACGCGATCTGATAAAGGATAAATCGTTACAAACGCAAGCACTACTGCGAAAAAAGAGAGCAGAATCAATCCTTTTGTCACCCAATGATTCCATCGAGTAAGTGTCACACACCTGCCGCCTGACTGGACAGATGCTTTGCTTGCACGATACCAGTTCCAATACCCCAAGATGGTCCACAGCAAATATACCAGAAAAGCCACCGTGAAGACGGTTCCCCAAAGAATTGAGGAAATCGTCAATGCGGACAGTGGGGTTTTGATTAGGTTTACCCCAGAAGAAAAGGATAGTACACTTATAATCAAAAGCAGGAACAGATTTGTTTTCAAATATTGCTGGCTCATGCAGAGATGGATGTTATCGAGTTTTGCCGCTTCATCCGTTTCGATTGGAATGGGATTTTCCTGCTCGCTGTAGAAAATCTGCATCTGCATCCACTCAGCGCACAACCTCCAGCCTGCCTGCTCGCAGGATTCCAGAAAGATCTCCTGATTTTCGGTGTGTTCCATATTTTCGTCCGAAGCTTCCCAGAAATAAGTCACCGCAAATTTGAGCTTCTGCGGCCGGATTTTGCGATATTTCCAGAATCCATTCCAAATTTTCTCCAGCATCCAGCCTTTCTGCGCCATCTTCTCCAGATGAATCGCAATGTTGTCATAATCGTAAAAGCTGAATCCTTTCATCTGGTATCTTACCTTCATACTCCTTCCTCCTCCCGCATGAATTGCTCATAATCCTGCATCTGCTTTTGCAGCCGCTGATATTCTTCTTTGAGCATCGCCTTACCCTCGTAGGTAATGATATAATTCCGCTTCCTGCCCTCTGCCCGGGTTTGCCGGATTGCTCCCACTTCCTCAAAGCTTTCCAACAGGTTATACAGCGTACCTGGCCCGATCATCACTCTACCCTTGGTCATCTCCCGTACTTTTTCCATGATATCGGTTCCACAACACTCTTCCCGCAGGCAGAGCAGAATATAAAACATCTGTTCGGTCAGTATCTGAAATTTTTCTCTCGGCATCCAGGTCACCTCTTTTCTATTAATCTCAAATTATATCGAATATCGATATTTCTACTTTGATTATAATATCGATATTCGATATTGTCAATGTAAAGAAATGCACACCTAGTAAAGGTGTGCATTTTTCTAATATCTGTTGTAGGCTGTCGTTTCGTTAAAATAATCTTTCAGCTTTTCCAATGCTTTTTTCTCGATGCGGGACACATAGGAACGGGAAATGTCCAGCTTTTTCGCCACCTCACGCTGCGGCAGAGGACGGACATTGTACAATCCATACCGATAGGTCAAAATCTTCTGCTCCCTCGGTTCCAGATTCTGCTCGATAAAGTGATAGAGCTTCTGCGACTGGATACTCAGGTCAATGCTGTCCAGGATGTTTTCATCGTCCTGCACAATATCCATCAGAGTGATGGAATTTCCATCCTTATCAATATCAATCGGGTCGCTGATGGAGATGTCCTGCATACTCTTTCTCTTCTGCCGAAAGTGCATGAGTATCTCATTTGCTATCCGCACTTAATGGAACTTCATTCTCCTCGGAAGGTTTAACCTCCGGCAAAACAGCTTCTCCATCATGGGCAAAAAGGTAAACGGTGACATTTTCCCCGTCCCATACGATCTTTCTAATAATGCTCTTGAGGAAGCGCCGTTTTTCCTCCACCGTACATTGATCGATGCTCGCAGCGAAGGATTCGATCATCTGCTGATAAAAAGCAAACTCCTGATTAGCAAAGCGATGCTGGGTAGTGAGCTTTTCCAATTCGGCATAACGTTCCTTCATTGCATTGACCGAGCTGTGCAGCGTTTCAATCTGTTCCATGATGTATTGTTCTGCCGCTCCTCCAGTGCTTTTGGCTATCGTATTGACCAATGCTTTAATGCTGTTCTCATTTTCATTAATCTTCTGTTTTAAGGAAGTCATCTCTGCATCGTAGCCATCCCGATTCCCACTGATCGATTTCCTGGTCTGAGAAAGGAACTGTGCAAACAACGCTTTGTCATCCGCAAGCTTTTTGATCTCCTCAATCAACTTGGTATCCAGCATATTGCCGTTGGCATTCTTGATATCACAGCATTTGCGCCTGCTGCGTTCCTTGGTCGTACACATATAGCTGTAAACCGGTTCCCCATCTGCTGTCACGCGGCTGGTCATCTTAGGACGCATATAGTCGCCGCACTTGCCACATACCAGCAAACCGGACAGCAATGCAACGTTACTGCGGGGATGACGATAATTCTTGGAACGGTTTCCCTCCAGCATCAGCTGAACCTGCACCCACTGACTGCCGGGAATCACACCGGGATGCTTGCCGACCGAAACAATCCACTCTTCCATCGGGCGGGTCTGATTTGCCTTTCCCGCGCGCTGTAAAGTACGATTATATGCCATGATACCGCATTTTCCATCAAAATCACTTCGGTCTGCGAAAAAATCCACGTGATTTTCCGTCAGGTAGTTGTATGCTTCTTCATCGGCAATCATATACACCGGATTTGAGAGAATCGCCTTGATTGCAAAGCGTGTGAACTGTTTTCCCCGCTTGGTGGTGTACTGATGTTCCAGCAAGAACTGATCCACCTTGGTCAAAGAGCCGGTTTCCAGAAATTTATCATAAATCAGCTGCACCAAACTGATTTCTTCCTGGATAGGTTCCAGCTGAAAGGCCTTCCTTGATTTACCATCCACCGTTACCTTTGAAACTCCCACAGACTGATATCCGGTAGGTGTTGTACCTCCCAGCCAGCGTCCTGTTTTTGCCAGTTCGTGCATGTTATCGCGGATACGCTCCGCAATCGTTTCCCTTTCGAGCTGAGAAAACACGGAAGCAATGTACATCATAGCCCGTCCCATCGGAGATGAGGTATCAAACTGTTCACGAATCGAGATAAAATCAATCTGACGCTCCCCCAGATCCTCAATCAGCTTTGCGAAATCACCGATATTACGGCTGATTCGGTCCAGACGATACACCACGATTGCAGCAAACTGCATCTCGTGGGAATCCCTCATCATCTTTTTAAATTCAGGACGCTCCAGATTGCCGCCGGAAAATCCTTCATCTTCATAAACAAGGGCATTCTCTGCCTGCTCAGCGCCATAGTGGGATGCGATATACTGGCGGCACAGTTCGATCTGATTTTCGATACTTTCACCTTTACCGGTAAATTTGGACTTACGGGAATAGATAACATATTGCTTTGCTGGTTGTTTTTTCATAGCGGCACCTCAATGTTATGTTATTGACTAAATTGTACCACATTGGAATGGAGATGTACAGGTTCTATCTATTACTTCTATCAGTTCTAATCATTATTCAAAATAAATGAAGCCAGAAAAATCTTGCTCTATAAAAGATCTCCTAGTTTCATTCATAATCAAGATAACACCATAGTTATTGTAAACGGTAAGAAATTTAAAAAGATTAGATACCATTTTGAATATGTTCAGCTGTGTTAGAATCAAGGTAATCATATCATAAAAAAACGCAATCTCCTGAATCTTACAGAAGATTGCGTTTGTATATTAATGGGAGGGACGTCTTTTGTTCGGTCTTCCACCATGTCCGCTTTGTGCATTGGTTGTATTGGGATTTTCGAATTCTAAATTAAGTGCATTGGATACGGCCTCAATAATTCCGTTTGAGCTAAATGTAGCACCACTGACCGGAGTTACATCTATAGACTGCGAAGAAAGAATTTCTTGAATTACTGTGGATTCTGCTCTGTTAAAAAACTGTGCATCTTCCTGTTGAGAAGTCACGGTAATATCCTGAATGGCTCCTCCAACCACTGTAACTTCCACTGTAATATCTCCACGAAAACCCTGTCCTGTACCAGTATAGGTTCCGTCAATATATGCTCCAGATTGTGTGTTGCTTTGCATTTCTACTGCAGAATTGATCGATGCCATTTGTGGAGGGAGAATTGTTCCTGCATAATATAATCCGCTAATTCCAACGGTAGCTATTGTACCTGCTACTACAGGTTGAGCATTTGATGAAATAGCACGAGTAGGACAGACATCGACACATTTCATACAGTTAATACATTCACCGGACTTTACCATCTCATAAGCTGAAACATGGATGCTCATAGAGCATTTTTTATCACACAGATTACATCCTACACATCGTTCAGCACTCTTATAGATCCGAAACAATCGAACCTTTGACAAAATAGAGAGGAGGGCACCTAAAGGGCATAGATATCGGCAGAAAAAACGTTCAAAGAAGAACGATACTACTATGATAATCAAAAGCAATACACCGCCTACGCTTATCCACGCATCCATAGACGTCCATGCAGATAGATTGGAATAAATACCAAAAATGTACCAAGGGTTATAGCTCTCATTCAGGGATACACCCAAAATCCATACAAAGGCCACAAGTGCAAACAGTATCACATATTTTACATACTTGAGTGCTGCATCAACCTTTTGATTGATATTAGGATGTTTTTTCAGGACAAATCCGGAGAGATAATACAGAAGATCTCCCATAGCACCAAATGTGCATATAAACCCGCAAAAAAACCTTCCAAATAGAATTGTAATTGAGAGCACAGCAACCATAATGGCTATATCACTGGATAAAACATCAATAGAAAATGTTCCGTTCACAATTGCCATGACAAGAGATTTAATAGACGAATACGCCATGATAAAAAGTCCGGGAAATAATATAAATGAAATGAATTGTACAATATGGCGAAATAGTTGTACGGTTGATATTTTACGCTTCATAAGTTGCCTCCTTAAATGAAAAACTCTCCTTAATACCTTCGGTTAGAAGTACACTTCTATCCTTTTTAATGAAAATAGCATCGATCTGTCTCTTTTTTAGCAGATCATATCCCTTTTGTATACCCATCACACAAACTCCGGTTGCAAGGGCATCCAATTCCTCTGCTTTTGCTCCAATCAGTGTAACAGCCAGCAATTCATTATTCACCGGATAGCCCGTATGGGGATCGAGAATATGTTGATACGCTGTTCCATTGATCACTCGATAATTTTCATAGGCTCCGGATGTTACAACCGCCTTGTTTTTAACACGGATTGTACCCATGTATGTTCCTTTCTTCCCAAAGGGAGTTTGTATACCGACAGAACACTCCTCTCCCAACACAAACACGCTGCCTCCAAAGTTAATCACTCCGGATGCAATCCCACGGATTTTGAGTAACTCAACAACTTTATCTACTGCGAACCCTTTTGCAATGCCACCCAAATCCACACCCATACCACTGTATTTGAGCATAATTTTATTATCACTAAAAACTATATTCCTATAGTTTACCAGTTTTTTGGCATGATAAATCTGTGCTTCTGTAGGAATTTGCTCAGCAGTTTGCCATATCTTTTTTAACGGAAGTGCTGTAATGTCGAAGGCACCATTGGTTAATTTGGAATACGCAATAGAACGCCTAATTAAGTCATAAATCTCAGGACTTATGGACAAAGAACTGCTTCCTGCCATATGATTCAGTGATGAAATTTCGCTGGTACTTTCATATATGCTCATACACTTATGGAATGACAAGAGTATATCTTTGACCTCCTCCATTACCTTACGATGTTCTATCCCCACCGTTACAGTATTTGCTGTGCCGAACACAAAAACTGTCTTTGAAACAAACGGATTTAATTGCAACTTTCTCATACCTCCTTAAACTTTGTTTTCGAATATACTATAAGCTTTGATCTTTAATTGAACTTAAAATAAGAATAGAAATCAAAAAAAGACCGCATTCTCCTGCATTATGCAGAAAAATGTGGTCTTTGCTCAACAAACAGAAATTTATAAGGAAGACATGGACAACATTGATTTCGCTTTAAAGTCTACGCATCACTAGACTGATTACATCTCCAATCATACCATTGAATATACTTGGTGGAAATGCTGTCGTGGTGATCTCCTTTGCTCTTCTCTTTCCTTTACAGAGAAATCTCTTTGCCTAACGATTTTTTCTTTGCACATTCCATAATTTTCTTAGCTGCCATTGCATCAAAAATTCCCATACCAACCGATTTATAGAATCTGGTCTTGCCAAGTGCAATTTCTTCTCCAGCGTATTTTCTGGTCAGGTAATTGCCCATATATCTGACCCTATCCATCGTCAATGCACCGGAATCCAGCGGCTGGCTCAAATCACCACTTTCTTCACAGGCAAACGGAAGCTCTGTATATACACAGCCCACCACGTCCCAAATTGCTTCCGGATATTCTCTCATTACAGGCTGCCAGGAACCGATTCCGATAAAACATTTTCCCTCCAGCAGAGCAGGATCATTCGGGAAAAGTGGTTCTCTTGCCTGTGTTGCTGTAATCACTGCCTGACTGTTTTTTAACAGTTCGGTGGTATTTTCGCAGATGACGATTTCAGGAGTCTTCGGTGCGATCATCTCTTTCAGTTTGGAAATAAACGGCTTCAGGTCCTTTTCCGGAACATCGTACAGATAGATATGGGTGATGTCCCTGACACTGCATGCATACATCAGCTGGTGGACACCCTGAACACCACAGCCTACCAATCCGACCGAATGGGTATCCGGGTCAGAAAAATGTTTCATTGCCACGCCTCCAACTGCTCCGGTACGCAGTGCCGTAATGACACTTCCGTTCATAATTGCTTCCGGCTGCCCGTTCTCGGCATTGTTGAGCACCATTAAGCCAGAAAGATAGGGATAGCCTTTTGCCGGATTTCCTGGAAATTCCGCAAGCATTTTGGTTCCGATCACGCCGTCTACAAAGCAAGGCATATACAGCATGGTGTTTCCCTTATCCGAAGCTGTATAGCGGTCTGCCATTTTGCAGTCCCCTTTTTCAAAAAGCAGAAATGCCTTTTCAACCGCCTCCATAATATCTTCGCAGGTGACAGCTGCACGCATTTCCTGTTCATTTAACAATAACATTGTAATACCCCTCTCGTTTTATATTGTAAAAATCATCTGTCCTGAGGCCAGTAATTTTGAATATCGTTGATTACCTGATCGATATGCTGCTCCATTACAAGCCTTGCTACTCTCGGGTTCCGCTATTTAATGGCGCTGAGAATATTTTCATGACGTTCCAACTGTTCATGTTTTCTATCCAACATGGAAGCCGAAGAGAACTTCATATAAGCATTTTCGTTTGTCAAGAGCAGGTTTAAGATTTGATAGATTGTCTGATTGTTGGATATCTTTGCAATCATAAGGTGAAGCTGTAAGTTTTGCTCTTTACCCAGACCATCACGACGCATCTCAACCAGATATTCCAACATAATCTGATCTAATTCTTTCAGCTGTTCCTTCGTTACATTTTGTGCTGCAAATTCTGCTGCACGTTCCTCCAGAAATCTTCTGACTTCCAGTATTTCCAGAAGCTGCCCCTTCGAACCTTCTGTTGCCATCTGAATCAGGTTATTTGCCGAATTGAGCTTTTCTTCCCGTTCCCCATGCGCCGCAAGATAGGCTTCTCCCTGTTCGGTCAGGCATCGTCCCTTGTTGCTCACCTTGATGAGCATACCGTCCTGTTCCAGCTTTTGCAGGATACGTCCAATGGTAGTCAGAGGTATTGGCAGAACTTTTGCCGGATAGGTAGGCCTCCTTAATAGCAGATAACATCTTTATGATTTCGTGATTGTATTTCATAATCTTCTCACTTCCTTGCTAATTAAACATACAACAGACAAAAATTGCCGTAAAACATTTTATGGTCATACTAAGATTAAACATCAAATAAAAATCCCTATATTTTTCTATAACAATAAATTTATAATAATTTTTATTTATAAAATAACAAAAACCACCCTTTCCTGCTGAAAGCCAAAAGGAATGCTTTTGTTTAAATTAGTATAGATTTTTCTCTAATGGAATTAAGTTATAATATATCGTTATATCGTTCTAAAATAGGATAAAAACATATTTTAAAAATTGTAACATTAGATAAAAATTATCAAGAATACAAAAAAGGAAGCTCTAAAAAGAGCCTCCTTTTTTATCGGAAATTACTGGTGTTTTGCCTTTGTGTTAGAACAAATCTCTGCTTCTTTCCTAAGAAAATCGCTTTTAAACTACTTTCTCTTGCGACTCAGTACAATTACACCACCAAGGGACAAAGCTACTGCTGCCATCGCTGCAACAGGAATCATATCACCAGTATTCGGAACTGGTTTCAGAGGTACTTCTCCATCATCAATGGTCGTATCGTCCTCTGGAAGGTTATTCTCTAGAAGATCTTCCAATGGCACATCTTTATCTTTGATATTTTCAAGATTAATGTGCGGGACTCTACTATCTTCATCACTGGTGTTGGTGTTATTGGTATTATTGGTGTCATTATTTTCTCCGTCTCCTGGATGATCAGGATCTTCCGGTTCTGGGGTAGTGCCGGCAAGTCGGAAGGTAGCTTCAATAATATGATTATCCTGAACTTCTGTAAAGGTATAGGTCGGTACAGCTCCTTTACTGATACCATCTACTTTTACATCGTCAATTACATAACCAGAATTTGGGGTGATAGTAAAGGTCTGATCCTTACCCTGCATTACCGTAACATCTCCACTTGGGCTGATGCTTCCACCTGTTCCTGCTGTAGCTTTAATAATAAACTGATCTGCATACAGAAGTTTGGTAGTTACTAAGTTGGAAGGAACAGATATATTGGTCGCCTCACGAGTAGCAAGCTGCGCGGTGAGTTCACCTTTTGCTTCCAATACTTTATCACCATTTCCGAATAAATCATTAGGCAGTACGCCGGTCCACTTGATTTCAGTAATAGCTGCACTATTTGCTGCTGCAGAATCTACTGTACACTCAATGGTCAGTTTGCCATTCTCATATCTCGCACCGGTTTTGTTGAAACCATTGCCGCTTACGCTTACTGTTTCAGAATCTATCTTCAGTCCAGAGTCCACATCAAAGACAAACTTTACATTGCTCAACTGATCGATCTGATTTTTCAAGTTTTCACTCAACTGATAGGTAGCAGTATACGGGATATTGCAGTCTTCTTTGCTTTCAGAAGCTCTGTAAAACTCTTCTGGAGCAGTCAATGTCAAACTTCCGTAGTTGCTTGTAGGCTGTACCAAGGCAATTGCAGAACCATTAGTCGCACTGGCCGGCAGGTTTACTTTCCAGTTGCCATTCTCCTCGATGACACTGTAGAACGTTACCTTTCCTTCTGGTGGAAGTTTACCATCAACTCCTGTCTCTGTTACTGCCACATAGACAGGAAGATTAGACTCTAGACCAGCTGGTTTACTCAAAATAAAGGTGGTTGGTTTACTGCTATAATACCACAGAGAAGCCAGTTCATCTTCACTCCAACCTTTATGTGTTGACGCTTGAGTCAATGCCCCAACTACATCTGGCGAAGCATTTCCGAACTTCACACCTTCTGCTGGGCGGTCTAGGGTGATACCATACTTATCCAAATAAATCATGTTATTGTCACAATTTACTGCATTAGCAATAGTGATATAGTGATTAAGATTACCTATTCCACCTTTAGAAATCACAATATCATATTTTCCTCCGGTTAGTGATCCCCCCTGTAAATCAATCGTAGATACATCTCCATTTCCATTATAAACTATAGCTCCGTTGGCAGAAGTTCCTCCTGTTATCGTACCACTCTCTACAACAAACTTACCACGATTTACTGTTATTGCTTCTTTATTTTCTGGCGCAAGAATTTTTGCATGACCAGATATTTTAACTTGTTTAACATCAAAATTAGCGCCTATCCATAGTGGTCCTGAATTACCTAACTGATTATCGACCTTACCATTTATATCTACAGTTATATTAGGACCTTGGATATAGAAAATACTGTTACCACTGTTTTTTCCAGCAATAATCTCTGCATTTTCTCCTATATTCCAATTCCAAGCACTTGTGTCTGAATTACAATGAATAACACAGAATCCATCATGAACATTACTAATCTTTCCGTTAATGGAAAGCGTTCTTATACCTGATTCAGCATCACCAGTTCCTGATACGGCCACTCCAGCAATATCTTCTATCAAAGAGCCTTGCTCCATAACAAACTGATTATTACCATTTGGGGTTACTAATACTGTTTTAGCCAGCCATCCTCCTTTGATTGTTTGGATTTTGCCTGTTCCGGTTAGTGTAGCAGATGCACCTCCACGCAGATGGATTGCTATTCCTTCTTCCCCTTGCCACATCTTAGTATTGCCTGTAAGACCGTGAATTGTTCCGCTGATAGTAACGCTTCCGCCATCCATATAGAAGGCACGACCAACCATGTTGCTAATCTCCGAACCAGCATTCATGGTCACAATACCTGTCTGTGACCAAACAGCTCCAGCAGGACCAACGCCTCCTTCGCCTTTACTACCGCCAGCAGGGTGATCCGTTCCCTCATTATCATAAATTTTAGAGCCACTTTCCATGATCAATTTGGCTCCATCAGTCACACGGACAGCAGACATACCACCATAATTTTTCAGTTCTGTTCCACTGCCTAACGTGATTGTCGACCGATTGCTGTAGGAAGCAATAATAGCATCTTGAACACATTCCAGATTTTTTTCTGTGTTTCCTCCGCTGATTGCCTGAGCAAAAACAGTTCCTTCATATTTTCCTGCATCATCCAGAATGATATTTTCCAGCCGCAAGGAACCTCCATCCGCTACCTCAATCATAGCCGGATTGTACCAGCTACGCCTATCACTATTAGGAGAAAATTCCTCTGCACGAGTGATAGTATGTTTTCCACCGTCACTGGTAATAGTAATATTTTTATTATTAATATATGCTATCTCGCCAGAAGTGATATCTGTCATTATATGGATAATCGCTGTTTGTGCCGCCGAATCTACTGCTTTAGCCAAAGATGCGAACGGATTCTCAGAGGTACCATCGCCTGTTTCATTACTACCAGTTTCACCGCTTACATAAACCTCAGTAAGGGTTCCTGTTAGTGGAACTGCCTGTGTCAGCAATGCAATGAGGGCATCCATTTTTGCCACCAGAGCTGGGTCTAGGACAGCCTGTTGGTCCAGAGTCAAAATATCATATGCCTCACGAACAGCATTCACCTGTTCTTCTACTTCTTTACGGTGAGCTGCAACCGCTACATCATATGCTGTCTGATAATCAGGAGCGTTTTCTGGGATATCCAAAACTGGCTTCCAGTTCTGGAACTCCTCTACACTTGGCAGTGCAGACAGACGGGATTCCATATCGATAACCGGCTGACTCAGTTTTGTCTCCAGAGAAGTCAGCTTGCCAATCAATCCCTGATCAAAAGCTTTTTTCTGCTCTTCATCCAATGCATCATAAGCTGCACGAGCTTCCTGAATCTGTTTTCTCAGTTCTTCACGATGGGCAGAAATAGCTGCATCATAAGCTTCCTGATAACCTTCATCCTCTTCTGTTAATTCCAAAGTTGGCTTCCACTGGTTAATCTCTTCCAGACTTGGCAGTTTTTCAATGAGAGCTTTTGCTTCTTCGATTTCAGTTGGGACTTCCTCCTTATAGAATGGGCAATCCTTATTTATATGTCCGGTCTCTCCTTCTACCTTCGGATCACAAATGCAGACTTTTTCATCTGTATTTTCCTCCTGATAGAATGGGCAATCCTTGTTTGTATGTCCACTCTCACCCTCTACCTTCGGATCACAGATACAGACTTTTTCTTCTGTATTTTCCTCCTGATAGAATGGACAGTCCTTGTTTGTATGTCCACTCTCACCCTCTACCTTCGGATCACAGATACAATCCTCCTTTACCGGATTCTGAAGTGGATTGGTATCCTGTACTGTCACACTTTCTTTCGGTAAATTGGATGCCGGTGTGTTCAGTTCCTCAGCAAAAACTGATACACCACTCATGCTCCAAACCATTGCCGCTGACAAAACTAATGAGAGCGTGCGTTTCCATCTTTGCTTTGCCATACTTCCTCCTCCCAAGTGGATAAAAGTAAGATTTTTACCACTTGTATTTAGATAAATTCTTGAAATAAGCAAATCATGATTTCCTTTTTTCTCTAAAGCTCATCATTTGTTTTTGGGTGACTCTTTTTTTAGGAGTTCTCCAGAAAACTTTGCTTATTTCTGGGGGCATGAATCTGTCCTTAAAATATATTTTAACATATTTTGTTCTTAATTTCCAGTAAACAAGCGAATAACAGCATAATTTTTGTACAAAAAGCGAATTGTATCATTTCTACAAATTATCTTGATATCTCTTGTACAAACATATACTTTATTTTGCTTCTATCTTTTAAGCAAAATAAATCACTGTCTCAAATAAAAATACCAACAATAGCCTATCCAATGTGAAAATCTTTTATTTATTAAAAATCATCACTAATACTATTAAATTACTTCTCTACTCTGTATAATCCAATGATCAGGAGATTTCATACAGAACACTTCTCTTTTCTATATTGAATTTTCTTCTATAGGTTATTATATCTATCCGTATCAGATAAATTTCCAACTATATATTCTTTTTCTGAAAGAAACTTGTATCCCATCGATGATACTAAGATTTTTTATCTTTTCATTTGGAGGATTTAACCATGAAAGCAAAACACGTACAACTAAAAATCAGTCCACAGGAACACGTTACAGTCCAACTAGAAGAACCCATGCTATTTGACAAGCTACACACACTCTCTGCAGAGTATTCCGTATCCATGGATCTGCTGGTCAATCTGGCTATAAAACGATTGATTGACGATATTGATTTGATCCGAAACCTTCGCTGTGGAAAAATAAAATCTAATTATAAATAATTTATCTAAACTGATTCACAAGATTTTTACTATTGTTCGTTACAACACTAGATAACAAACACTCTAGTTGCAACCGCATCTCCCTTCATTTCAACCATATATTCTGAATGTGGAAATAAATAAGAAATGAGGTGGTTTCTTGTCTAAAAAGAACGCAATCAAAATTATTCTGGCGGTACTTTCTGCACTGATTGCCGCTGCACAGACGATTGAAGAAAAGGAGGATACAACCGAGTATAACAAGTACAGTCCCTACGAAGATGATATTGATTCCTAAACAGAGGGCTTCCCAGACGGGAGGTCCTCTGTTTTGCTTTCTCTCACAAACTTTATTTCGATACAAAAAGGAGTTGTTATGATGTCTGCTAATGTAGAATCCATGTTTTATGTAAGAGAAACCCCATGGCACGGTCTGGGAACCAAAGTAAACGAAGCTCCCACCTCTAAAGATGCTCTGATCTATGCCGGCCTTGACTGGAAGGTACTTCAAAACGATGTCTATACACAGGACGGCTCTCTCATCTCAGGTTATAAAGCAAATATTCGCAGTACCGACAGATCTGTATTGGGCATCGTATCAGACCGATACAAGATCGTTCAGAATCAGGATGCCTTCCAGTTTACCGATGATCTGCTGGGTGAAGGAGTGACCTACGAAACTGCCGGTTCTCTGCAAGGCGGACGAAAGGTCTGGATGCTTGCCAAGATACCTCATCGTTACATTATCTCGGGAGATGAGATCGAACCCTATCTGGTCGTGATGAATTCTCACGATGGCAGTTCCGGTATTAAGGTAGCCATGACCCCGATCCGTGTCATCTGCCAAAACACCCTGAATCTTGCTCTGGGTAGTGCAAAGCGTATCTGGACGACCAAACATACTGAGAATGTCATGAGCCGTGTGTACGAAGCAAGGGAAACGCTGATGCTTGCAGAAACCTATATGAGCGAGCTTGGAAAAGGAATCGATACTCTGTCCAGAATCAAGCTCAGTGACAAAAAAGTTATTGATTTCATGCAGGAGTTCTTCCCTGTTGATACAGACTTGCCGGATGCACAGCGGAAAAACAACTTCCGAATGCTTCAGGACATGAAGGCAAGATACTTTGATGCACCGGATCTCTCTCATGTTGGAAAGAATGGATACCGCTTTATCAATGCCATCAGTGACTTTGCCACTCACGCTGATCCTATCCGCAGAACAAAGAATTACAATGAGAACCTTTTCCTGAAAACAGTGGAAGGAAATCCCATGATTGACAAAGCCTACAAAATGATTTTGTCAGCAGCATAAGAGAAAAAATATGGGCAGGGTGTCTTCCCTGCCCTTTTGTTATGGAAAGTGAGGTTTTTCTATGTCAGTAAAGATCCTGATATCTACCGAGAATATGCCCTATGAGGACTGGCTTCATTATCGCAAACTGGGGATCGGCGGCTCGGATGCTTCGGTTGTCTGCGGCATCAACCGATACAAATCTCCTGTGGAGCTGTGGATGGAAAAAACAGATCAGCTGCCTTATCAGGAAGCCGGAGAAGCTGCCTACTGGGGCACACAGCTGGAATCTCTGGTCAGAAGTGAATTTACCAAACGTACTGGTATTGAAGTAAAACGTGTCCATCAGCTGCTGCAAAGTGAGAAGCATCCCTTTATGCTGGCAAATCTTGACGGTATCTGTGAACACCCGGACTATGGAACTGTCATCTTTGAAGCAAAAACTGCTTCTGCCTACAAAGCCAGTGAATGGGAGGATTCCATTCCAGACGAATATATGCTGCAAATTCAGCACTATATGTCCGTTACCGGCTATCAGGGAGCCTACATCGCTGTGCTGATCGGTGGCAATACCTTTCGCTGGAAGTTTATCAAGCGGGATGAGGAACTGATCGCAGCACTGATCGAGCTGGAAACTGCTTTCTGGAATCATGTACAGGATAACACTCCCCCACCATTGGATGGTTCGGGAGCTTCGGCAAGATTTCTGTCAGAACGATTTCCAAACAGTGTTCCTAAGTCCCAGATCGTTCTGCCGGATACTGCTCAAAAACTCTTGGAAGAATACACCTTAGCCTGCGAACAGCTGGAAAGCATCACGGAACAAAAGCAGAAAGCTGAAAACCTGTTAAAGCAGATGATGGGAGAAAATGAGACCGCCACCAGCGGAGATCGTATCATCACCTGGAAGAGCATATCACAGGAACGTCTGGACAGCAAAACATTAAAAGCAGAGCATCCTGCACTCTATCAGAAATACGCAAACAAAACATCATATCGCCGATTCTCTGTCAGGACGGCTGTATAAGGAGGAACCATGATGGAACATACCACACTCAAAACCCGTTTGGAAAACAAGATACAGGACTTACAGAACACACAGCAGGAGATCATTCAGACAAGCCTTTCTCACGCACACTCTGACTATCTTGCATTTGCCGACAATACACTGGACGTAATTCGGGGGAATCTCAAAAGCCAGCCTCTGTCCCTTGATCTGTTTGATGTTGTAAAATCCCCTTCTGGTGGCTCTACCGTATTCTCTGTCCCTGGGCTTTCCGGGGATGAACCACAAAAGGAACTGACCGGAATCATACTGGACTATACTACCCCGAGGGCCTACTGGGATACCCCTGATCCGGTGGAAGGAACCCCTCCATCTTGCATGAGCACCAACAGCATTATCTCTCAGGATGGAAAAGCATGCGCACATTGTCCATACAATGATTTTGGCAGCAAGGATGGAGAAACCAATGCCAAGGCATGCAAGGAATCGGTACTTCTCTTCCTGCTGCGGCCAGATAACATTATCCCACTGCTGGTAAGAGTGCCTGTCACCAGCAAATCCAGATTCTTAAAATATTCTACCCGCTTACTGAGCACCCTGACTCCCATCAGCAGTGTTGTCACCAGAATCACATTGGAGAAAGCCACAAGCAAATCAGGAAAGCCATATGCACTGTTTCACTTTGAAGCTATCAGTACACTCAGTGCAGAAGATGCTTCCCATGCAAAAGAATTTGGCAGTCGATTCATGGAGATCGTCAATGCTTCTGATATCGAACCTGCTTTATCGGAAGCAAGTTAATGAGACACAAAAACTATGGAGGTAATTGATCATGCTCGTTTTAGTTGTAGAACCGGGGAAAACGCCTGTTGTAAAGGATATCTCCGGTAATTTAAAGCAGATGCAGAAGATGGTAGATGGGTACATCGAAGCTATCTATCCATTTGAGGATCAGGTGGCTTTAATATGTAATGAAGAAGGAAAACTGATGAGTCTGCCTCCCAATCGCGGACTCTGGGATGATAACGGGAATTTATGTGAAATTATCTGCGGAACCTTCTTTCTATGCGGCGCACCTTCCGACAGTGATACCTTTAGCAGTCTTACAGCGGAACAAATCGAGAAGTACAAACAGAGATTTGCTTCTCCGGAAGTTTTCATTGGCATGGATGGACGCATCGTCTGCTTTGCGGCGGAATAATCTGTTTCAATAGGTTATACTTAATTAATATATCTTGGAAGAGGATAGATAACCTATCCTCTTCTTTTTTTCTTATTGCAGACAAGTCCTAATCAATATATTTCCACAATAAGTAACACTGAGTTATTTATCATATATTTTACTCTTCAAAATAGCTGTATAGATTTTCAAGGAAGTCTATCTCCTCCCGTACACTGATTGTAATAGGAGAGACATTTATTTTTGCAAACCATAATAAGATTTCCTCAGATTTTCTGACATTCACTTCTTTTAGTGCCTGATAAAGTGATTTTCTCTTCGCGATCAGCCTGATTAAACAAAGCATTTTTTCTTTCTTCTTTTGCTTTAAGTCTGAATCCAGGATTCTTTGCTCTGCTTCTTTTAACCGATAAAAATCTCCAAAGGGTACAATTTGTGCCATCCTGCTCCAAAAGATTTCTGTACTATGCTCTGCAAGAAGTTGAAACTCTTCTTTTGTCCAAAGGCTCTGATCTGCTGTGAATGTTTCTAAAACCTTTTTCACGGACTTCCTTGTCGTTAACCTCACCTCAATTCGCAGAATTCCTTTTGCTTTCTCTGCTTTATTTCGTTTCCCAGCTTTTTTAAAATCAGCTTCCTTATCATAAGCTGTAAATTCAATGCCATTCGTTTTACCCTTTAAATCAAAACTGTGTTTTTTATTGATGTGCTTCGTTTCAAAATCTGATTTCGTATACTTAGGAACAAAATTTTTTACTTTTCCAATCTTGTACATTAGACGTATGTAACTTGAAACATTCTTTTCTCCAACATCAAGGTTTGCAGTAAAATCAATGCGGCTTAGCTCGAAGGAATTCATGTCGTACTCTGAATCGAAGTAATCATCAATATATTGATTTAGTAAAGCCATCAACTCCTCAATATTACCTCTATTCGGTTTCCAGAGTTTCAAGTCACTTCCACCAAGTACTTTACTCGGATTGATACACAACTTGATCATCTTTCTAAATTCGTAATTATGATATTGCACTGTAATTCCTTTGCTTGCCAGTGCGTCATCTATGCGAACATCACCAGTTGTATACTTGGTTGAATAACCTAAACGATTTTTATTCTCCTTTGCCATTTTATAGGCACTAGACAGCAGACTGTTGTATTCTTTCGTATTTATGTTTAATGTAAGTTCAAATGTGTGAATAGATATCATAGCAATTCCTCCAATATTAGTTGTTGATTTATATTAGAGTTATTTCTTGCAATATTTTTATTATCCCGCATCCCTTTGCCGTGATTTTCACGTTCATTAGAACCGTTTGATCTTTACAGTAACTTTTGCTGTTTATCTATTGTATCCACGCATCTAATTGATATATAATAATCTTATAGAACACGATCATTACATGAGACACACGCAGCTGTATATGGAGGGTATACCAATGATGTACGATGCATGAGGTGCCAGACGTATGGATCGGTGATGTAATTGATGGACAGGCAGCTGTACTTGTATTGTACTGTAGGCAGCTTGCATACCCGAGACACTATAGGTAGATAAGCTCCTTATAGACACTAGACACTAACCTGATACAGACACTAGATTCATACTTTAAAGACACTAGAAATCCTTTATTTATAAGCTTTTTTAAGCAAGTGTCTCTGGTGTCTTGTGTCTATATAAAATTATATATTGCCTGATAAGAAAGGAGTTATACTATGACTAATAGTGCTTCTAATTTTATCCCCATCCTCGGTCAGAATGGCAATTTTTTTGATATGGTTGATAAAAGCGGAGTCTGCCTTATTACTGATTATTCTTCGTTATATAAAAATATCATTGTTTCAGAAGAGAATATGGTAACACTCGGCAAAGACAAAGAAAAAACCAAAATACCATCTATTGGATCTATAAAAGAAATACTTCGAGCGTTAATACAACATAATATAAAAATATTCCATGAATTTTGTCCAGTTAACTATCTGTACCACGACGTTGGTACAATACGACTCAGTTCGCATCATCCCAGGTTTTCTCCAAAGTTAAAATACTATTCTAATTTTATGGAAATAAATATGGATTTACTCGTTGATCAACTTATTATGGATATATTGTATGAAAAATATATGAATAATTCGCCCTCTATGACTCGTTGGAAATATGCGCGTCATATTAGCAATAAGCTCTATCATGGTAGTGCTGATAAAATGATACAACCAATCAGGTGTGCCAAGAATATTAATAAAGCTTTAGAGAGCGTTATGGAAAATCATACGGATAGGATACCAAATCAAATACTCGACCCACAATTGAAAGCATTAGGTATAAATCCAGAAAACTATCATTTATTTTATATTGAAAAAATGCGTCAAAACTCTGTTCCCAAAAAGGCTAAGGTAATATGGGATTATTTATACTACAATTCACACACATATCCAGAGGATTTAGTTACTGATGAAAATTATGAAGAATCCAAAAAGCAGCGCATTTCTATCACGACAAAGCAATATAGACGACGACTCACACGAAAGGGTAACAATTATCCATACAAACAAATCATTGAGGACTTACAAAAAGAAAATGATTTCATCAATAAAATGTTTTTTTCCCATTGTTCATCTGATCAAGACTATTTTATCAACATCATAAATTACTATCGTTTTGAACTTTATAAAAGGATAGACTTCATGCTTAAATTTATAGATAAAATGCCAGCAATGGGAATAACACCTGAAGAAATTGATAAAGATCATTTCTTATTAAAACGTTTTGTTCCAAATGTATTAAAACTATATGAAACAGATGATGGCTTAGCTTATACGATAAAAAGATCATACTATACTCCTCTTCTGATGATAGAAGAAAATATCCATGGAGATATTATAGAAAACCCAATGGATGAGGTTGATGATTATATGGATCTCCTTACTAAATACCAGTATCTTCGAGCGCGAACACTCGAATTATTCCGATATCATTTCACGTTTGATTCCTCAGATTATTCTGAGTTTAAGGATTTTCTGAATCAAAGTTACAATTTATTTGAATACCATAATTCTAATAAAATATGGCAAAACATTAATGGTAGAGACTTTGATACATTTGATACAGATGAGAAGAAAATGATTAAAAATAAAATCAATCTTTTTTTCTCACTGAATGATATTTTCTTTTCGTCCCCCAATAATCAGGCAACAGACTCAGCATCAGTAGATATTACTATTATTTAAAAATGTAAAAAAGTTTCAGTAAAAATAGCTCCTGAACAAAGCATCTATACTATTCTCTCATTCATTAAAATTTTTATTAACCCCCAGTTCAACTGGGGGTTTTATTTGTTACAAAAATAATGCAAAATATGCACATTTAAGGATTTTTGTATAAATACTATAAAAATATCAATTTAAGTTTTTAATTTTTTTGAGCGCACTCAAATTTTACGTATTTTACTATATTTTTGAGGTCCTTCTTCCTGCTATGATATAGGCAATCCAAAACACGTGTGATGGAGGTTCAACCTGACTGTTTATAGTCTCTGCATGGCCATGCAAATATAAACACCCTGTAATGTTTCTAACACATAAAGTTCCAAATTTAAGGAGGAATCATAATGTCAAAAAAATTGAAAAATAATTTTTGGAAAGAGCAGGAAAGAGAATACGAAGCTGTAAAAAGTAAAGTTTCTGAATTCTATGATGCTTATGATGTCGGAGAGCTTACTTTTTCATCCTCTGCATCTTTGTTTGCTGATCTGCTGAAACTGGAAGAATCCACTCTGGACCAGGAATTCTTCACTGAAGAAGAGATAGAAAAAAGGGAACAGCAAAAACAGGAGATGGAAGATGCCTGCTTAGAGATCCTTAATAATGTAAATCTGGCAAAACCGGAAAACCTTATCATTTTACTTGATAAGAGGGTGCAGACTGCTTGCAATCAACCTCTGGATCTGGGAGATGTTGTTTTAAAGATCGTGCCATTATCCGCTCACAAACCGATATATATTTACAGTCCTGCCGAGGACAGAATGTTGGCCAGAGTATATATTGGTGGAAGGGATGTATCCGCCTTTTTCATTGTCAAAGACCTTCATGGAGAGGAGCACATCATTCCCCTGTCAGAATTCCACATGCTTTCTTTGCAGAAAAATCCGCAACGCAAAAAAGGAAGTTGCCTTAATGACCAGCTTTTTATGGATGCGTGCCAGGGTCTATACGAGCACCATCCTGTCATACAATCTGGATCCTGTAAAGAATCTTCTGATGGCAGACTTCCTCAGGGAAGAATGGGAGAAGCAAAAGGATGCCAGGGATAACAATGTTACAGCTGAATTAGGAGATGAGCTGGATGAAAAAGAATAAAAACAAAAAGAAAAAGTCTCCTTTCATCTTATCTGATCAAAACAATCACTCAAAGCTTTTTGCTGATATCAATTTAGATGATTTCAAAGATCGAAGAAAAAATCTGGGTGAATTGGAAAAATTCTATATGAATTTAGAGTCTAAATATGATGATATTGATCCAGATGAAGAGTATCGCAAAATTTCTAAAGCCAACAAGAAGAAGCATCATAAAAAACGTCGAAAACATGTATTTGATGATATTATCGAATTAAATGATTGGGATGATATCGACGAAAAAACAGATGATTTCAACGATGAGATCCCCGTAGTGCCAAATCAAAGCATCCGCCTCGATTCTGCCTCTTCCGGCTCACTGCCTACACCGGTATCCTTCGCGATGAGTGACCCTGACATCAATGCAAATCCAATCAAAGACCGCGCCCTTCAAATCGCCGAAGATTTTGCAGATCGAACCAATATCATTCTTGTGGATGGGGTTTTGTACAGGTACAACGGTGTGTTCTATTCCTTGTTTCCGGACAATGATATCCAGAAAATGCTTCTGGAAAAATACAGAACGGAAATGGGGAAATCCAACACTACCTCCATGCTGCGGAACACAACCAGCCTGCTCCGGTTCTGTGTGAAACGAGAATGTTCTGAATTTCCAGAAAATCAGCACATCATTGTTTTTGAAAATGGAACCCTTGAAGTAAAGTCCGGATTTTTCCGTCAAAACTCACCAGCTGATCTGGTTAATTCTGCATTGGGCATCTCTTATGATCCTGATTGTAAAAAAATGCCTTATACAAAACGGTTCCTGAAGACCATTGCCGATGGTGACGATGATCTATATGAACGGTTGCTGCAGGTCATCGGCTATATTTTGAGCAATGACATCCGAGCCAAATCCTTTTTTTATCTGGAAGGTGTTGGGGATGCAGGCAAAAGCAGGTTCTGCGATTTGATCGCTTCCTTCTTCCCTGTCAGCGGCTCTAATAAGGTTGCAAGGATCGCACTTCAGGATCTGGGCGGCA
>ERZ832522.1018-NODE-1018-length-39504-cov-8.976653_pt1 | contig 39504 bp, 35 predicted proteins | sample MGYA00519951_ERZ832522 | MGnify/ENA primary metagenome ERZ832522 (study PRJEB31850, sample SAMEA3708728) | human gut metagenome | biome: human gut; feature: human-associated habitat; material: faeces | place: China | collected 2014 ... | reverse complement strand
AAATTTTTCTAATTCTTCCTTTGCCAGGTCGTGTTAACGTGAGATGCAGGGTTTTATGGCGGAAGACCATTGGAGCAGGAACGAGTGTCCGGTTAGGGTTTCCGAACGCCCGACCGGTGGTGTTTGATGGAAACGTAACGTAAAGTTTTTTGTGTAGTGAGGAGTTCCGCCGGTCAGTGAAGGAAAGCCTTACCGGACCGGTCCGGGCGACCGGGTCTGACGACACAGAACCCGAAATCGGAATAGAAAGAAAAAATTAATTCTACCATAAATTTGGAGTGACGGAGAATTAGAGTTTACTTTACTTTTCTCCATTGTTTGGCAAACTTTTATTTCCCTGTAACTAAAAACGGTGCAATGTTTTAAAACTAAACATTACACCGTTTTAACTATTTTCACCATTTTAAGAAATTATGTTTTATAAAACTATTTCTTTTGGTGTTGTCAAGGAATTATTTTCCGAGCATTTCGCAAATTTCGTTGTATACAAACTCTCCGGTAAAGCCGAACTTTTCGTCCAGTACTTTGGCCGGGGCAGAATATCCGAAGTGATTTACGCCGTGGATTTTGCCGTTACATCCGACCAATCCTTCCAGAGTTACCGATAAACCGGCGGTCAGGCCGAAATGAGGCGTAGAGGCCGGAATGACTTCTTCCTGGTAAGCGGTCGGCTGCTGACGGAATAAACCTTCCGAAATAGCCGATACAACCTGTGAAGCGATACCTTTTCTTTCGAGTAACAACTTGGCGGCATCGATCAGGGTGGCCACTTCCGATCCGGATGCGATTAGGATCACTTTGGGATTTTCACCGTTTTTCTGTACGATGTAAGCTCCTTTTTCTGCTTTTAAAGCTTCGGTATAACGGTCGGTTACGGCCGGCAGATCGTTGATATTCTGACGGGACAATACGAGAGCCGTCGGAGTTTCGGTATTTTCCATCGCCATTTTCCAGGCCACCGAAGTTTCGGCTGCATCGGCCGGACGTAAAGCCAGCATGCTCATTTTTCCGGCGTGGTTCTGCATTTTTTCCAGCAGACGCAACTGGGCTTCGTGCTCGATCGGCTGGTGGGTAGGACCGTCTTCACCGACCCGGAAGGCATCGTGGGTCCAGATGTATTTAACCGGCATCTGCATCAGAGCCGATAAACGGAAAGCCGGCTTCATATAATCGGAGAATACAAAGAAGGTTGCGCAGGCAACATGAATACCGCCATGAAGGGCGATACCGTTACAGATTGCAGCCATAGTCAACTCGGCAACTCCGGCTTGCAGGAATTTACCGCTGAAATCTCCTTTCACTAGGTTGCGGGCTCCTCCTTTGATAAAACCGTCTGTCTTATCTGAATTGGAAAGGTCGGCAGAGCTGACGATCATATTTTCAACTTCCTGTGCCAGTGTAACCAATACATCGGCTGAAGCCTGACGGGTTGCTATATTGGCTTTGTGTGCAATAGCTTTATAATCGATAGCAGGCGCTTCTCCCGACATAAACCGATGGAATTTGGCTGCTAATTCCGGGTTGGCTTTTTCCCAGGCAGCTTGTTCGGCTTTTTTCTGTTTGGCCTGAGCCCGTTTCTCTTCCAGTACCTGCGCATAATATTCCTGTACATCCGGGAAGATAACGAATGGATTCTGAGGATCTCCGCCCAGGTTAGCCACCGTATTTTCAAAAGAAGCTCCGGCAGCGCTCAGCGGTTGTCCGTGAGTTGATACTTTGTTGGAGAAATCTTCTTCGTTGGCACCGACAGCTCCTTTCCCCATCAGGGTGTGTCCGATGATGAGTGTAGGACGTTCTTTTTCTTCCTGTGCCACTTTCAGGGCCTGACGGATTTCTGCTGCATCGTTGCCGTCGATGGTGATGACCTGCCATCCCCAGGCTTCATATTTTTTGGCTGTATCTTCGTGGGTTACTTCATCCACTTTGGTAGAAAGCTGGATATTATTCGAGTCATAGAACATGATCAGGTTAGCGAGTCCGAGTGTACCGGCAATACGTCCTGCACCTTGGGAGATCTCTTCCTGAATGCCACCGTCCGAGATGAAAGCATAGGTCTTGTGGGCCATCCATTCACCGAAACGGGCTACCAGAAAACGTTCGGCGATAGCTGCTCCGACGGCCATGGCATGTCCCTGACCCAGAGGACCTGAAGTATTCTCTACACCCCGTTTTACGTCTACTTCGGGATGACCGGGAGTGATGCTGCCCCATTGACGGAAGTTTTTCAGATCTTCCATGCTATATTTACCAATCAGGCTCAACGTTGCATAAAGCATCGGTGACATATGACCCGGGTCCAGGAAAAACCGATCCCGGTTTACCCACTCGCCATCGTCCGGATCGAAATTCAGAAATTCAGAATATAGCACGTTGATGTAATCGGCACCACCCATCGCTCCTCCGGGGTGACCTGATTTTGCTTTTTCAACCATTGAGGCTGCCAGAATTCGGATGTTGTCCGCCGCTCTGTTGGTAGTTGTATTCATGATATAAATTTAAAATAGATTTTTGGTTTTTTGCAAATTTATAAATAATCTTTTGAAAAATAAAAGTAAAAATTACACTTAATTTTACTTTTCTTCTTCCGTTTAGAGATTCAGCTCTTTAAACTGGTGTTCCCACCAAGCCGGTTGATCTTTCAGATATTTGGCGAAGTAGGAGAGAATCGTATTGTTCCACAGGATACGCTGATTGTAATCGACCACGGCATGATCGGCATCTTTAACCAATACTAATTCGACATCTTTACCCAATAATTTCAGAGCAGTATAAAATTGTATACTTTCGTTTGTCGGTACATTGACATCTTTTGTACCGTGGATTAACAGGATAGGCACTTTCACCTGATCGGCATTGAAAAGGGGACTTTGGTCGACATAGATATCCTTACGGTTCCAGGGGAAAGCGTGTGCCGAAGCGTTGGTACTGTAGCCGTAACCCCAATATCCGCCTCCCCAATAGCTAGAGATAGAGGAAATGCCGGCATGTGAGATAGCACAGGCGAAAATATCGGTTCGGGTAGTAAGGTATTCGGTGGTAAAACCTCCGTAAGAAGCTCCCATACAACCAATCTTAGAAGCATCGATAAACGGATGGGCTTTGGCAAATGCTTTGGTCGAGGCGATAATTTCGTCGGCTGTGATTTTACCCCAATTGTTTTGGTGGCGGGCAGAAAATTCCTGTCCGTATCCGATGGTTCCGGAAGGTTGAAGCACATATACGACATAACCGTTGGCCGTATAGAGGTTGAAAGGCCAGCGTCCGCCGAAACTACGGGAGACGGGGGTCGTTCCGCCGTAGTAATAAACGATCAGCGGATATTTTTTGGCCGGATCGAAATCGGCAGGCAGATAATAACGTCCGTCGATCACCGTACCTTTCTTATACTTATAGTCCCAGTCTTTCATCTCTCCGAAAACAATATTCCGGTATTGCTCTTCGTTGGGATCCGCCCAGAGAGCCGCTTGATTATCGGTTAGGTTCAAGGTATAGATCCGGGGAGGATAATCGGTGTTCGAAGCGGTATACATCATTCGGTCGGCATGGCTGGCAAAACTGGTCCGGAGAATCATGTCTCCCGGGCATTCGATCCGGGTGAATTTACCGTCGGCATAGCAATACAGATGTACGAAATCGGCATCGGTCGTTTTTATATAGATATTACCGTTTTTATGCCAGGTCATTTCTTCCACCGAAGGATTGAAATCGCGGGTGATCGCGTCCACTTTTTTAGTGGCCAGGTCATAAATATACAATTGGGTATCGTATTGGTTGGCAATCTGATTTTTCCCGATGTTTTCTCCCAGTTTACCGAAGGCCGAAGGGCCGCCGCTGATCAGCAGTTTTTTGCCATCGGGAGAGAAAGTACAGGATATGGAATAAAGCCGGTCCTTCCAAAGGGTATCCAGTTGTTGGGTGGTGATATCCATCAGATAAATATCTTGTTTGTTATAGGGATATTCCGTATAAGCCGGGCGTGAAGTGGAGATCAGTAATTTTTTACCGTCTGCACTGATATCCATAAGCGAAGTGCTCAGATTTCCCCAGGTGAGCCGGGAATGGAGGCCGGTAGCGAAATCGTACTTACACAGATAACTCCGGTTACGGAAATAGTCCTGCCGATCTTGTATGCCGTCCAGTTTACGCAATTCCCATTTGGGATCGCTGTAGTTTTCATTGGCATAATAGATCAGATAAGAACGATCGGGTGACCAGATGCAGCTCTGAATTTGCCGGTCTTCTTTGATCAGACGGGTTTGTAGTTGTTTTTCCAGGTCGTAACTATATAAAGATTGTCCGTTGCCTTCTGCTTGCAGGAAAGAAAGTTTGTCCTGATCGGGAATCCATTGCAGATTACGTACGTTATTGCCATAAAAGGTATAGACGATTTCTTTGTCGGCGATCCGGTATACGTAGGTATTGTTACTGCTTCGGCCATCTACGGTATTGGTGATCCCGACAAGGGCATATTTTCCGGTGGGGGAGACAGACAGATGGGATACTTGTTTACCGTTGAGCACATCGTAAATATTCTTGCCTCGTTGCGGGGACAGAGAGAAACCGAAAGGGAGCTGTTCGTAGGCTTTGTCGGCTTTAAAATTAGCATACAATACATTGCCTCCCTGAGTGGCCGTTTTTACGATAATCGTGTGTTTTCCTGGAATCCAATCGCCGTGAACGATTTTTTCTACGGGTTTATTATCCGCAGAACCGGCTTTTTTTACTCCATCGATATAGACTTCGGCCTGACCGAATAGCCGGAAATGAAAACTTCCGCTCATCCATTCGGAATTGCTGAAATAGACCGCGTAATAATTTAGCGTCGGTTGATCTGTTTTTTCACCGGCTGTTACGGTATCCCGGTTCATCGGGGCCACCGTCCACCGGAGCCGGTGAAAATGATTCTCCTTTGAATCGGCATCGGGAACCAGGCTGCCGATATTTACTCCGGAGTAATCGGTGAGCATGGCATCTGTAAATACCTGGTCTTTGACATTTTTTACATGGCTCAAGGCCGGCTTCTCCATTTTTATAGGTGTCAGGCTCAGCCACTCCTTGATATCCTGTGCGTTGGCAGTCAAGGACCCTGCAATGAATAATGAGAGTAAAAATCCTTTGTTTTTCATCGATGATAAGGTTTATCAGGTTTTAGCTTTTTAACATTTTTTCTTTCTGCGAAGGTATCGCTTTTTGATTGAAAAGAAAGTTAATGTCTAGTTAAACCCGGAGTAACTTAATCGTTCTTTTACCGTACAAGTCAGAAAACTTTAAGTTATGCGAATATTGATTTGTCTGTTAGCCTTAGCGGTGACCCTGACCTGTTGTAAGTCGAATAAAAGAATGATACGATCGGAGGTAGGGTATGTATCTACCCAACCGGTAGAAGTTGCTGTACAGGAGAAAGTACAGGATACCTTGATCGTGGAAGAAGAACCGGTGACGGTGAAAAAGGAGAAAGTCGGTTTGACGGACGGTGCCGATTTGATGCGGTATTGTATTATTGTCGGGAGTTTTATTTACCGGCAGAATGCGATCAACTTGCGGTCGGACCTGATGCGCCGCGGATTTTTGGGTTGTTCGATTATGCAGAATAGTGAAGGGATGTACCGCGTTAGTGCGGTTTGTGACGATACTCACGCCGATGCTGCCCGGGAGCTTATCCGTATCCGTAGACAATATCCGCAGTTTCGGGATGCATGGCTCCTGGAGGTCAAAGAGGACTAGTCTTCGAGCATCGAATCGTGGCGGTTGACTCTCACCACTCCTTCCAGATGTTTTAGTCTGGAAATCAATTGGGACAGGTGTTCGGTATTATCGATCAGGACAGTGATATTACCATCGAATACCCCCTCGGCGGCATTGATCGAAATGGCCCGCAAGGTAGCATGCGGATCTTTGGCGATCAATTCGGTAATTTTGTTGATGATATTACCGTCCTCTTTGCCTGTCAGATTCAGGACGGTTTGATAAGAAGTGGCTCCATCGTTGGTCCAGCGGGTCTTGACGATCCGGTAAGGATAACGGCGAACCAGCTCCAGGGCATTTTTACACTGGCGGCGGTGTACTTTAATCCCTTCGCCGATGGATACGAAACCGATGATATCGTCTCCGTATACCGGATTACAGCAACGGGCGAACTTATACTCTACATTATCCACATTTTTATCGATCAGCAGTACATCTTCATCGATTTTTTTTGGACGTACCACTTTGATATCTTTAGGCGGAACGACAGGGGCCGGCTTTTCTTCCACCTGCGTCAATATCTCTTTGATTTCGGAAGGATCGTGCTTGCCGATAGCGATGCCGTGGTAAAGGTCGAGAGCGAACTTGTATTTGTAGTGCTGCATCAGTTTGCGGATCACTTCGTCGTTGAATTCGATTTTCCAGTTTTTCAGACGGCGCATCAGTGTTTCCTTGCCGATATCGGCCTGGTGGTTGATTTCTTCATTCAGGTATTGACGGATTTTATTCCGGGCTTTCGAAGTGACTGTAAAACTCAGCCAGTCGGCTTTCGGTTGCTGGTTGGCGGCAGTGATAATAGAAACCTGATCTCCGTTTTTCAAAACATATTTCAGGGTTTCATTCCGGTGATTGACAATACCTCCAACACACTTGCTCCCGATATTGGTGTGAATAGCGTACGCAAAATCCAATAAGGTGGCTCCTGCCTGTAACGTTATTAAATCTCCTTTGGGAGTAAATACATGTACCTCTTTATCCTGGAGGTTGATTTTCATATCATCCAGTAATTCCAGCGCATTCTCATTATTGCTTTCCAGGATTTCGCGCAATTCGTTCAGCCAGTTTTCGATAATCGAATCCGAAGATCCCCCTTTGTATTTCCAGTGGGCAGCGAATCCTTTCTCGGCAATCTCATCCATACGTTCCGTCCGGATCTGTACTTCTACCCAGCGTTTGCCAGGCCCCAGCACGGTGGTCTGCAACGATTCGTATCCGTTGGATTTGGGTACAGAAATCCAGTCCCGGAGACGCTGGGGATTAGGCGTATACTTATCGGTTACGATAGAATATACCCGCCAACAGTCGGGCTTCTCATTTTCGCCGACACTGTCGATAATGAAACGTACAGCAAAAATGTCGAAAATTTCTTCAAATTCAACCTGGCTTTTCCGCATCTTATTTAAGATCGAGGCAATCGTCTTCGTGCGGTATTTCATTTTAAATTTGATACCTCTCCGGTTCATTTCTTCGGCAATCGGAGCGATAAATTCGGCAATGTAAGCCTCCCGGGCGGTTTTCGATTCCTTCAATTTTTGTTCGATCTCCCGGTAGATTTGGGGATTGGCATAGCGGAGAGCTGTGTCTTCCATCTCCGATTTGATATTGTACAATCCCAATCGATGGGCAAAAGGGATGTAAATATAGCTGGTTTCCATGGCCAGCTGTTTTTGTCCGGCCTCCGAAAGCTGCGCAGCCTGCCGTAAAGCATAGAGTTTTTCGGCCAGGAAGATCAGCTGTACGCGGATATCTTCGGCAAAACTGAGCAATAATTTTCTGAAATTCTCCGAGTTTACAATCCGCTGGGTGGCATAAATGTGGCTGATATCCTTCAGTCCTTTGATGATTTGCTCTACTTTTTCCCCGAACATCTCCCGGATTTGCTCCAGGGTGATCATTTCTTTTTCCACTGTTTTGTGGAGCATGGCACAAATGATAGAAGTCCGGCCTAAGCCGATTTCCTGGGTAATGATCAGCGTAATATCCAAAATACGGACGATCTCCTGATAGTTTAATTCCGAAGCTTCGGTTTCGTTTTGGATGGCTATCTTAAAGGCTTTACGGATCAACCGGATGTCTTCGCTCGAAATCAGGTTCCGGCAGGATTTTAACACAGCCGTATATTTACTCAATATGATCGGACGATAGGTTTGTTCTGTCATTGCGTTCATAAGTGAATCTTGTTAGAAGGTGTCGCTTTTTTCTGTTTGTAAAAATAGCGATTCTTTTGAAGATTATCGATCCGGCAATTCTATTTTTGTGTAAAAGTTTGTTGAAAAGTGTGTGTAAAGAATAAGTGTACAGAAATATGAAATCAGAAATGAACTGCTGTAATCTGCTACCATGCTGTTATCCCGGAAAATCCGGAAAATCTTTATCGGGCCGCTTGGAAAATAATACGTTGAAGTATAAACAGGAAAGGCCGGTTTAAAATTACGAGGATATGCTTGAAATCAATTTTTTATGTATATTTACGACGATCAAACGTGGGATTATTTTGAACCGTATACAACTTTTTGGAAAGGATAAAAATATAAAATATGACAACAAAAGAGAGATATGAAGGCGTATTGGGGTGGTTTGCCGGGAAAATGCCGGTAGCCGAGAGTGAATTGAAGTATAACGACCCTTTCGAATTGATCGTAGCGGTGATTCTGTCCGCCCAGTGTACCGACAAACGGGTGAACATGACGACTCCGGCTTTATTCGAACGCTTTCCCGATGCAAAGGCCATGGCTGCCGGGACAGTGGAGGATATCTATCATTTGATCAAATCAATTTCCTATCCGAATAACAAAGCTAAGCATCTGCATGAAATGGCCCAAAAACTGGAAAGGGATTTTCAGGGAAAAGTGCCTGAGGATATGGAGTTATTACAAACGCTTCCCGGTGTGGGGCGTAAGACGGCCAATGTTGTGATGGCAGTGGCATTCCACAAACCGGCCATGCCTGTGGATACGCATGTTTTCCGGGTATCTAACCGGATCGGGTTGGTGAATAACACAAAAACGCCTTTGGAAACTGAGAAACAGTTGGTAAAAAATATTCCGGCGGAGATCTTGTCGACGGCTCATCATTGGCTGATTTTGCACGGACGTTATGTTTGTCTGGCCCGGAAACCGAAGTGTGAGGAATGTGGAATCCGGCAATGGTGCCGTTTTTTTCAGAGTAGACGGTGAAGGGGGAACGGGGAATGGAGAAAGGAAACCTCCCTTCTCCTTTTTCCTTTCTCCTACATTTACTTGTAATATATAGCTGCCCAGGCTCCGGATTTCACTTTGCCGACACCCGATGGCGGACAGGTATCGCTGTACAGTGTAAAAGGAAAATTGAAAATCATCGATTTCTGGGCTTCGTGGTGCGGACCTTGCCGGATGGAGAATCCCAATATGGTGAAACTATACGATGATTTTAAAGACAAGGGCCTTGCTGTGATTAGTGTATCGCTTGACGAACGTAAAGCCGCCTGGACGCAAGCGATCCAAAAGGACGGTATGCCGTGGGTACACGTGTCCGACTTAAAAGGCTGGAAAAGCGAAGTGGTGAAGTTGTACAATGTAGATTCCGTACCGTGTATTCTGGTACTTGATGAGAATAACCGGATTCTGGCCAAGAACATCCGGGCGGAAAAATTGCGGGCCTTTGTGGAAGAGCGGCTGGGAAAATAGGTTTGGGTCGTTATATATTACGATGGAGTTCATACCTGTTTTTTATTATAAGCCGGTTTCGATAGGAAAATCTGTAGGAATTATTTTTCTTACAGATTTTCTATATATGTTTATCCTAAAAATGTAGAATTATTCCGATCCTTGTTCGTCTTCGGTATTCGTGTTCGGGGACCATTGGAGCTCTGTCGAGTGTTGTCTTGCTTTTTCTGAACGTCCGACCGGTGGTGTCTGACGAGCTTGCGAGGAGTTCCGCCGGTCAGTGAAAGAAAAAGCCAGATGACCGACAGAAGCGACCGGGTCTCCGAACACGAACACCTCCGACGAATAAGTAACGAACCTACATTATCTCAGGCCTTCAAGTCGTCAGTACTCCAGCCTCCGGATCACTTCCTCCACCTTCTCGCTACTACTTACCTCACGTCCGTACTCATCCACTTGCACCGTACCTCCCATTGAAACAGCCGGATTGCGATAAACCATATCGCTCCCGAGGCGGATACGGGCAGAAAGATGGAATTCGAAGGCACCGGTGCTTTCGGCAATCTTCCGCACATTAGCCGCATTGACCCCGCACCCGGGCATAATAATTACGTTCCGGGCCCGGGCCACCAATTCTTTCAGCAAAGGCAGGCCGGTTTCAGCAGAATTACTTTGTCCGGAAGTCAGAATTCGTGCACACCCGAGCTTTTCGATCGTCTGCAAAGCCTGAAAAGGATCACGGCACATATCGAAAGCCCGGTGAAACGTCACCGACATTTCTCCGCAAGCAGCCATTAATTTTCTCATAACGCCTTCGTCCACTTCTCCTTCACGGGTCAGACAACCCAAAACGACTCCATCGACACCCAGTTTTCGTGCCATTTCTATATCCCTGTACATCACTTCAAGTTCATCCTCCCGGTATAGGAAATCGCCCCCTCGTGGACGCACGATCACATGCATCCCTGCAGGCATCAACTCTCTTACTAAACAAATCTCACCATACGAAGGAGTCGTTCCTCCCTCCGGCATTCCGGCACAAAGCTCTATCCGATCCGCCCCACCTGCAAGAGCAGCTCTCACACTCTCCACAGAATTAGTACAAACCTCTATTTTAAAATCCTGACGTCGCATACAACTATCTGTCTATTATTTTATGGTCAATTCGATCACGTAATCCAGCTCGGCAGGCACTTCAGCCAACTCCAAAACTACCCCATTCTTATCTTGTGAGAACTTCACCGGTTTCCGGTCTTTAAATACGACAGCACTTTTCACTTTCCCTGTCGTCAAAGGCAAAAACAATCCTTTATCAGGCAAATTCAGAATATGTACATACAGCTTATCTCCTTTGCGGGTTGTTACCCCCCAATCTCTGGGACTGATATCTCCCCCCCGTGTTCCATAAATCGTCTCTCCATATTGCTTCGTCCACTCTCCGATTGCTTTCAGTCTTTCGAGTGCAGCAGCAGGCAATTCCCCGTTAGGCTGCGGTCCGATATTCATCAGGAGGTTTGCATTTCTACCGGCAGCTTTCACCAGATAATGGATCAAGGTTTTCACCGATTTATAATTCTGGTCTACAATTTTATACCCCCACATGCCATTCATCGTCTCGCAAGTCTCTAACGGCAAACGGCTGATGTCCTGTCCGGACAATCCGGCATTATTCTCTCCGGGCAAATCCCGTTCAAAAATCTGAATATCTTCACCGGCAAAAGGTACCTGGTGATGGTTATTACCGATCAGACAAGCCGGTTGTAACCGATGGATCATGGCATATTGCTCAGGCAACTGCCAATCGAATCCGGGATCCTGATCATGGTCCCACCAACCGTCGAACCATATGGCACCGATCGGTCCGTAATTGGTCAGTAACTCAGTAATCTGATCGTTCATAAACTGATAATACGTTTTCCATTCTCCATGGGTCGTACGTCCCGTACCACGTCCGGTCCGCCCCAACGGATAATAATCGTCCCGGTCCCAATCCAGATGAGAATAATAGAGATGTAATTTTATCCCTTGTTTATGACATTCTTCTGCCAATTCCTTCAAAACATCCCTGCCGAAAGGTGTCGCCTTGACGATGTTGTAATCCGTAAACCGGGAATCGAACATAGAAAACCCCTCATGATGCCGGGTAGTAAAACAAATATATTTCGCTCCGGCCGCTTTTATTGCAGCCACCCATTCAGCCGCATCGAAACGGGAAGGATAAAAAGCAGAAGCCAACTTGCGGTATTCCATGTGGTCCAGGTTCTGGTTCGTCATCACCCATTCCCCCTGAGCCAACATACTATACAACCCCCAATGTAAAAAAATACCGAATTTACTATCCTGAAATTCTTTCCGGGCTTCCAGATTTTCAGGAGACGGTACATAAGCATCCTGAGCCTTTCCACCCAAACAGAGCAGAAGTAACCCTAATACAACAAATCTTTTTTTCATAATTATGGTTATTTACTTAATTCTAAAATCCAGCATCGTCTTTCCATCCAATGTCATTTGCACTTTATCGCCCGGTCTGAGTCCCCGGAAACGGAAGGGGTGTCCGCAAAACAGATAATCACCGATTTTCAACGTATGAAACTCAGACGCAAAAGCAACCAATTTTTCAATGCCCACCGGTAAATGCTGTTTATTCCCGGAAGTAACGACTTCACCGTTCACCTTCATTTCATAGTTTGCCTCTCTGGTTTCCTCTATACCCATCAAAGCACTGATAGCACAAGAGCTGTCAAAAGAGGCTGCCATGATCCCGGGTAATTTTTTTGCAATCAGCTGTTCCTCCAGCGAATCGGCATAAAACCGGACTCCGACTCCGATCTCTTCAAAATAACGGCCGGCAAACCGTTCTCCCACACTTTTTCCCAACTTACAAATTCTGACAACCAACTGAGGCACACCGCTCACCTGTTGTGTATAATCCGGTATATAAAAATCCCCGTTATTCCTTAACAGCACATCATCCCCCACCGGTACGACAGCCACCTCTCCGGCGTCGTTATATTCTGCACACAGTATTTTCATACTTCAATCTTATAAATCAAACTACCGGCTTCCCGTTTAGGTACATGATGGACACCATCAGCATCCCTCCAATACCGATAATCCTCCCCTTTCATTTGTTCCAGCACCACCTTTTCTTTCGGTTTTCCCAAAGCAATCACGTAGTTGATTTTCAGCTCTTCGGGTAAGTGAAACAGACGACGTAAATCTTCATTCCGGAAAGCCTTGATTATACATCCTCCCCACCCCTTTTCTACCGCTCCCAATAAAATCGTCTGGGCCTGAATACCGTCATCACACAAACAATTTTCAACAATCCGGGTATCTAACAACTGGATCAGGTAAGCAGCCGGACGTTCTCCTTCTTCAGGTCCGTCCCAATCTTTCAGATATCCCGCCCAAGCCAGCTGTGGAAAAACCTCCGCACACTTTTCCTCCTCATGAACAATTACATATTTCAAGGCTTGTGCATTCCGGGCGGAAGCACACAAACAAGTCAAACCGACCAATTCTGTCAATTCTTCCTCTGAAATCCGTACCTCTTGCTCAAACCGCCGATAGCTACGATTTCTCAATAATAAATCTTTCAACATATCTGTTTACTTTCAGGTTTATCCTATTTTCGCTGTTTTAATCATTATAAATTGTAAATTTGCCGATACCAGTAGTCCCTACCGACTATTCAACAAAAATAACAACAAAATACAATAAGCCCAAATAACTCTTTAACTTTTAATTCGATATATGGCTTCTTTTCTTCAGTTACTGGCAAAGGATATTATCCGGAAATACGGTACGGATTTCGCCGATCTGACTATTATTTTTCCTAATAAAAGAGCCGGTCTCTTTTTGGCCGAAGAACTCTCCCGCCAAATCGACCGTCCGGTGTGGATGCCGGAGATCCTGACCTTGACAGAATACATCGAAAAGCATTCGGGACTGAAAAAAGCCGAAACACTTTCTTTAATTATCAAACTCTACAAATCTTATACGGCCGTATCAGGCTCTTCCGAGAAATTCGAAGATTTCTATTTTTGGGGAAATATGCTACTGGCTGATTTCGACGATATCGACAAATACCTGGTAGATGCCAAAGATCTTTTTTCTAATCTGATAGCACTCAAAAAATTGGATTTGAACTTTCCGTATCTGACCGAAGAACAAATCAAGGCCATACACCGATTCTGGAAGAGCTTCAATCCGGAAAAATTCAGCCGGGAACAACAAGAATTCCTAAAAGTGTGGGATAAATTATATGCCACCTATACTCATTTCAAAACTCACCTGGCTGAAACCGGAATCTGCTATGAAGGAATGAACGAACGGTATTTTTGCGAACATATAGAAACCTATGCCCATCCTGCACATATATTAATCGCGGGTTTCAACGCTTTGAACTTATGCGAAAAAAAGATCTTTTCGTTTTGGCAAGATTTGGGAATAGCCCGCTTCTACTGGGATTACGATATTTATTATACTGCTGATGAACATCAGGAAGCAGGCCATTATATCCGGGAGAATCTAAAGCTGTTTCCGAACGAATTGGATATCGAACATTTCAATAACTTCAGATACAACGGCAAAACCATCGAATACCTGGCTGTCCCCTCGACGATCGGTCAGGCCAAGCTTCTTCCTGCCCTGACCGAAAGTCTCCGGGAAGAGAATCCGCGACAGACAGCCATCGTGTTATGTGAAGAACAGATGCTGATTCCCGTGATGCATTCGATTCCGGAGTATTTCTCAAAAATCAATGTTACGATGGGTTATCCGGCACGCAACACTTCGGTGGCGGCCCTCATTTCTATGTTATGCGATTTAAAAAATTATGCCAGGCAGGAAGGCGACACCACCTACTACTATTACAAACCGGTCATCGCTCTGCTGAATCATAAATTAATCAAAGACCTATGTCCTGAAGAGATTCAGCAAATCACCAACTATATCAATCAAAAGAACATCGTCTATGTTATAGAAAAAAGTTTACACTTTCATGAGCTCACCCGGGCTATTTTTTCCTCCGATCAGCACGAAAAGATACCTGTATATCTACTGAAAATCCTGAATTTGCTGACCCGGTCGGTATTGAAAGAAGAAGCCGATCCTATCGAAAAAGAATTTGTCTTTACGGTATATACCCAAATCCAAAACCTGCAAAATACATTCGAAGAAGAAGGCATCGAGCCGGAGAACAAACTTTATATGCAAATCATCAATAAAGTGATCGGTAATCTCAGTATTCCTTTTTCGGGAGAACCTCTGGAAGGCTTACAACTGATGGGATTAATGGAAACCCGTATGCTGGATTTCAATCATCTGATCATCCTTTCGGCCAACGAAGGTATTTTACCCAAAACCACACTTCCCGCTTCGTTTATTCCTTATAACCTCCGATTCGGTTTCCGTTTGCCCACCCCCGAACACCAGGACGCTGTTTTCGCCTATTACTTTTACCGGCTTTTACAACGTTCCAGAGACATTCATATTTTATATACTTCAGGCGTAAAAGGGATGAACGGAGGGGAAATGAGTCGTTTTCTCTATCAAATCAAATATGAATCGGGACTTACCGTAGCGGAAAGGAATTTCCAAAACCCGATTTCTACCCAAAATCCCAAAGAAATCAGAATCGGTAAAACCCCGCCGATACTCCATATTCTGGAGCGGTATACCCGATCGGAGGATCAGACGATCTCTCCTTCGGCCCTAAACACTTATATGGAATGTTCCCTGAAATTTTATTTCAAATACATAGCACAAATAAAAGAGAAAGAAGAACTGGCCGAAGAACTGGACCACCGTCTTTTGGGAAATATCTTTCACGAATGCTCCGAATCACTGTATGCCACGATACCTGGAGGCGAAATCACGAAAGCGGCCATCGATACCATTCTGGCTAACGGATCTCTGATCGAAGCACACATCCGCCGTTCTTATCTAAAAGTATACGACCCGAAAATTTCCAGGCTGATCGATAGCGGCAGCAACGAACTGATCCTGGGAGTAATCAAAAAATACCTCCGGGAGATGTTTTCTTACGATAAAAAGATATGTCCTTTCCGGTTGCTGGCTATGGAGAACCGTTTTCACGTGCCTGTAAAAATCGGTATCGAAGGCCAGGAAAAGACAGTTTTCGTCGGAGGTTTCATCGATCGCATAGACCGTACCGATCAAGGCATCCGGGTAATAGACTACAAAACAGGAGCCGATACGACGGCTTTCAAAACTATCGCTTCGGTTTTCGATCCGGCAAATCCTACCCGGAATAAAGCAGCTTTTCAGACCATGGTGTATTGCCTGATGTACGATCATGTGCATCCCAGCGAACAGCCTCTGATCCCTGGAATTTACAGTACCAAACTGTTGTTCGGAAAAGATTATGATTTCCGGTTAAAATGTGATAAAGAGCTGATACAAAATTTCCGGTATTATCAGCAGGAATTTTCGGATCATCTCCGGCAGTTACTGGAAGAATTATTCTCCCCGGAACATCCTTTTTGCCAAACCGATAACGAAAAGAAATGCCGGACCTGCAGTTATGCCGGAATATGCCGCAGGTAAAAACGAGAAAGGCCACCGTTTAGCAGTGGTCTTTCATTTCGTAATTCATTGTTTCAGCTCATTCCAGCGTCTTTTGTATCAATACTCGTCCTCGTTAAAGAAATTTATCTATATTGATTATCAATATATTATGCAGCAATCAATGAAAATTGCGCAAACAAACCGCACCGTCTGAGACGGTCTGAGGCGGTGGGAGGAAAGACGAGACAAACTTATTATCAAAGAGCACATAATAATATCTTGTTTATATCTCAGTAAAACATTGATACAAATTATTGAAATCTCTAATTTCAATAACTTCAAAACCTAATTGTTCAAGGAAAAACTTCTTACCCGGAGATATATTATTGTCAATATACCATCCTTTTAATCTTTTATCATACATCTGACTATACTTAGCACGTTGGATAAGCAACCATCTTAAAAAGACCTCATTTTCTTCAAGAGCAAGTCCAAAAATGAATAAATCCTTATTAAATATCACATGCAGCCAAGTATTGCACCCAATCCAATTATTCCGGTTCTTTCCATCGAACAATTCATTGAATCCATCACTTTGTATCATTTTACGAGCTCGTTCTACACATCCCATATAGTCGCTTAATCCTAATCTTATACTTCTTGGATAGTCTGTCAACCCATTAATATGCCATACGCCGAACCCATCTAAAGGATTTTCTATCTCATCTGTACCGTAATATACATTCCATGGATAAAAATCAGTGAACTTATATTGATCCTCGTTTGGAGACAGTATGCGGCGTTTAGCCCTTATAGATTTTCCAATATAAACATCAAAATTTGTTGTGAGAATAGGTGACTCAAATTCCTTAATCTTTGTAATCAAGTCACTCACATTATATTCTTGCTTATCAGGAAATTTACTGGCAACATTCTTTTTTATTGAATTTTTCAAGATCTGCTGTTTGGCACTATTAGTAAATAGTCCCATTACAATCTGCACGCAGTCTTGATCCGACAAAGAATCTGTATTTTCATAATTCTGCATACAAATGTTTCTACTGGTAACTACAAATTCTCTATAGACATTATTAAGTTGATTAATTTTTTCTTTATCTATATTATTAATATCAAATTTTGCGGGAGGTAATTTAAGGGCAAAATCAAGCATTTTTTTATGTGCAGATACATCTATCTTTTTATCTTTTATCTCATTTGCAATTCTTTTTAGCCGATCTTCATATGATATATTCGGCCTGAGTGTAATCAACTCTATTATATCATAAAACTCTGTGAACGATATCCCAGTTGGAATATCTTCTTGTTTTCCTGTATACTCTGACCACAAATCTTTCAGCAATTTTTTCCAAGGTATATTGCAATCTTTATATTGATAATGAATACCATTTCCAATTAAAAATGCTGTTGTTGCTTTATGATTATTAAGTATAGTTCTAATTCTAGAAATGTTATTCTCATCATTATTTATGGCACTCATATGTTTTTAGCATTATGGATATTAGCAAAAGTAGTATATATTAATCACAATTGATTTTTAATCTTCTTGTTTTTAACAAATATCAATCATAACTGACATTCTAATCACATTTTTGTCGATTATAGCCACACAATATACAAATAATCACTATACTTTGTAATATGAAAAATTGCAACGATATGTAGCGTAAAATGCTAAACCGAATAAAGATTGTTCTCGCCGAGAAAGATAAAACGGCTCGGACTATTATAAAGTATATCTCCGGAACGGGACAGACATAGAGTGCCTCAGTGATGAAGTCTGCTTCGATGAACTGGGAGAACTGATAGACCGCCATATTGAAAGCGGAACTGACAAAGAGGAATATGCACGCTTCTGTGAACAGGCAGCCATGTCGCTCTAATATGAAAACAAGAAGTCCTTCAATTATGTTGGAGGGCTTCTTGTTTAATTTCCAATATTACCTCTACCGTTTGCCGTTTTGAACGGTTTTCATTAACGCATCACAAATCAGAGCATTACCTGATATACAGGATATCTCTTTCAATGCGGTTTCAGCTTCCGCACCGTCTTCAGTCCCATGATGGGATACGAGCCATTCCTTGATTTCAGGAAATACACTGCCTTCAGACAGTTCCCATTCAGGAACAATGCACCGTACCAGTGAATCATATACATAATCACGGACACCGTTCCCGACCAGTTTCTCACAGAACCGTTTCATGTTCACCTTTTCATAACCGAGGCACACGCATCCCGAGTACACGGAAAGCATGTCTGATGGCTTGACCGGACCATGTTCGCTGCATTTCAGGGCAGCCTCCATCAATGGCAGCATCAGGCTGTTTTTCAGATAACGTACACTTCTGCCCATAGAATAACCCGCTTCAAGGGCCTGAACCATGTGTTCAATGAAAGATCTGCAGACATCTGCCAACCGGACAGCTACATCCTGCCGGTCACCCTGTAGTCCGGCAGCAGGACGGACTTTTTCAAGCTGCCTTATCCGGTCCCTGTCCATAAGTGCTGCCTGCAAGTGTTCAACCATGGCATTACGGTAATGCTGCCATGTATCTTTCCTGTCACGGCTGTCCGCAAAAGTGATTTCCATATAGCCTCCGGATACCGGTGCCGCTATCTCCAGCTTGCCGCTGCTGACTGCCATATCCGATTTCCTGTCCCATCTGACACCATCCACAAGGACATCACCGCTGAAAACGCTTGCCGGTACAGGAATGGACTCGGCCGGGGTCTTGCTTCCCGTCATCCATAGATATATGGCAGAGATGTTGTAGGCGTTCTCCTCGTTCCTTACTGCAGTTACTCCGGCATTGTCCCAGACAAGAAAACTGCGTCTGTCATACTGTACGGTCCGTCCGTTGTCATCCTGCATAGTACGGTGTGTGAACACTATCCGTTCCTTACCGAAAATGCGGACCATCGCTGTGTAGGACAGAGGCATATCCATCGGTTCCCCTTTGATTTTCAGTATCCCGTCAGAAATCTCGATGTCGTCAGCAGAAGATTTTTCCGGTTTATCGTTCTTTTCGGCATTACCGTACTCCGATGGATTTTTCCTTGCTATGCTATGGCTGGAAGCGTTAGTGTTCAGAGATTTGTCGGACAATAAACTGGAAATCAGAGATTCCTTAAAAGGTGGTGCGAGCATCAGGGTGGCGTCCTCCGACAAGGGAGGCAGCTCGTATTCTCTGGCCGGATAAGGATTCGGATAGTTGAGCCAGTATCCCAGTTCCTTCGGTCGGCTTGACGTGCGCAGGAAATCCCAGAAATCTTCCGCCCGGCACAATACATCTCCATTATTGTCAAGGGTATTCACGATTATGGTTCCGTCCGGCATGGCATGAATTGCTCTGAAGGATTCGTTTCCTAATACGCCGGGACGGAGGCGCAGCACTTCGTTAGTCTTCCGGTTCCAGAGACGGGCATAGTCGGTGCGGTTGCCGTTCGAGCGGCTCTCCACCAGCACCCACTCCTTGTAAAACTCACGCAGACGGAAAGAGCCGTCTCCTATGCGGAGAGGGGCGATACGACATTCCTGTGTCGCCATGTTCAGATCAAGCAGACCGGGTTCCGTCCATATCCTGCTGCTGCTCCTTGCCATGTAGTCTCCCAACAGAAGAAGACGGGTGGTTTCTGGCACAGGAATGCAGCCGCTGCTGAACCTGTCATATCCGGACATGAGGAACGGCATCCTGTAATATTTCCCGTTGCCTTCATAACGGAAAATATGAGAAGTGCTAAACTCTCCCGGAAGGATATACAATGTTCTTTTGCCGTCTATGCCAAAACTGGGAGCATAGTTCATGCCTTTAGGCAAGATTAGACGACTGACATGTTCCACACCACGGGGTGTCATGGTGTGTACGATGGCACTCTGGACATCGCCCAAACACAGATAACGCCCACACCACTGGAATTCATACTTTCCTTCAACGGACAAACCGCTCATGCGCGGCCATTTTTCCGCCTCAAGCGGATTCTTACCCCCTATGACTATTTCTCCAAAAGACACGGGGTACAATGCCGCATAGAAATCCAGTTCCTTCGAGTATATGAAACTGTGGATTTTTCTCGACTTCATCATCACCGGCCGGAGCGGTGTAACCCTCAGATCTGCGACGAATGAACCTTGCCATTCCTCCGCATCCTCAGGTCTCCATTCACCGTAAACGAAATAACCCGCAAAACCTCTTGTAATATATCTGTTCCCGTCATCAGGCCATGCCATCCTTTCACGGGGCATCTGCTTGCGCAGCTTTATGGTTCTTGCCCTCATGCCGAACTCATAACGGGATTGTTTCAGCAGTTTGCAATACTGTCCGTACTTGCGGCATTTGTCTTCAAAAGCCTGCATTTCCGCCTGCGGAACCAATGCCAGCAGGTAAATGTCATCCCCGTTCAGGTCATACAGTGCGTACCCGCAGGTGGTAAGTTCCTGTCCCAAGGCGGCAAGCCCCGTCTCGTGCGAGAAGCAGGAATACTGCATCTCGATTTCATCGAAACGGCTATCTTTCAGCACGGGGACCTCTTCTCCCCATTTTTCCCTTATCTCGTTGAGCGTATCGCCCACATCACCTTCATCCCGATACAAGTCGAGAGCCTGATCCCGCACTTCCTCCATGCAGTCGTGCTCGTATGCCTCCATTTCTTCCTGAATCCATTTCTTTACGGCTTTGCCGGATATTCCTCTGGAAGCGGAAACACCAGCCGGAACCTTTGAAAAACGGATACCGAAACCCGACAGTCTGTGCATCAGGATGACAAGCTGTTCCGGTGTATAGCGTTCATCTTTTATCAGATATTCATCATCACGCAATAGATAGCCGTCCTTTTCATTCCAATGCCCGTGAATGGAGTTGTCTCCGTTGCGTACATGGATACGATAGCTCGTGAACCTCGTGCAGTCGCCGTAAAGTGCCTCTGGACCGAACAATTCGATACTCAGCGTGAACCACGCTTTTCTTTCCGCTTCGTTCCCGGACAGGAGGACCGTTTCCCCATTGGATGTGAACCGGAACGATACGGACCACTCGAAAGAGTCGGGATACGGGATGCCCGCCTTTGCCAGCCATTTCGCCGCTTCAAGATCCGGGATGATTTTCCGGTAATAGCCGGCAAGTTCCTCGGTCAGCCCGTGCAGGTATTCCCGCTCCGGCAGCATAAGCAGGATGCGGTACAGTATGCCGAGCTCTCCCGGTCCCTGCTCCATGAGGGTACGGGCAAGTTCCGACAGGCAATCCCTCGCATATCCTTCAGGAGATTGGGCAAGCAGAGCCACACAATACCAGAACCGGATGACATCATAGCTGTAGATTCCGGTTATACGGTAATCTTCCTTTTCCTGGGGTGTGGAGGGGATGCAGGAATATCCCCGTATGACATCGGCCACGATACGGACAAGGGCAATGTTCTCCGTATAGGATTTCATCCGTTCCACCTCTTTCCTGTTCGTGGGAGCATGGATATAGGAACCGAGATCTGAATTCAGCCGGCCTATCATGTCGGACAATGCCTGGCCGCACTCTGGCGGCACTGGTATATGAATTTCACCATGATTATTGTCCATACGGAAAGGAATGACTTCCTGCTGCGGGTTTTCATATACGGCAAGAACCATGTCCAGATACCAGTTCCAGTACTCCCTGCGTTTTTTCACGTCACCTTTCCACTCATCGGAAAAGGGACTTCCGCCGGAGCAGACCAGCGACACTATGAAATCGATGTCCATGCTCTCAGGGTCATAACTATCATCATCCTCTCCCTCGTAATCTTCCGGGTCCAGCATGGAGGCCGCATCACCATAGACAAAATACCCGAGGCTGGCGATGGCCCAGCTCACGGTCGTGGTAGTCTCGTCAGGATTATTCTGCACGTGAAACCACAGTTCGCCCGATTCCTTCTCGATGTCTTCCACCGAGTCCGGCTTTCTGTAGAGATGCCTGTTTATGCGGGAAAGCAGATGCACGTTCTCCTTGATCTGCCGTCCCGTGACGGAGCAGGCTTTCTTGCAGCATTCGCACATAATTTTCTGCACGGTGAGTATATCACCGATCTGTTTCATCAGTTCAATACGGCAGGACAAAGGCAAATGTCCTTCCGTGTTTTCTGCAACTGTCTTTCTCAGTTTATCAATCAGTTCTTTTATCATACTATTATGTATCAGTCAACATACTATAAAATCAGTCGTTAGGCACGATATCCTTGGAAACAAGAGGCGCCTTTATAATCTGATTCTTACAATCAAACGGAACATAAACGGCATTCTTACCGATATGCAGTGTATCGATTGGTTGCCTCAGACAGAAGTTTTCATTCCGAAGCAGGACTTCCGCCTTCACAAAGTCCACAGAACTGCATATCGGATAGAAACCGGAAAAGCAAGCCGGTGTCAGATAAGTAGTCTGACTTGCATAGTCAAAGAACAGGAAACGATTACCATCCGCCACATTATCATAAACAGCAAAACAATCAAACTTCCTTACTCCTCGGTATATGTAGCTTTGTACGAAGTCAATACTGCTATCATCCACGGTTTTCAATTCAAATACCACATTCTTTTTGTTATGTTGGTTAAGGCATAACCTGTATATCATGCAAGACTCCGTTTTTTCTGTTTCAATACATAATGTATCCTGTACCTCTGCAGCATTTGTAGTCTGATCGTACTCAATAGACAGGAGTTGTCTTTCGATTTCCTTTGAACCTGTTTTCCTTGCCAGATCAAGAGGAGTATTGCCGTCATTATCCTTTATATGAACGTCAGCATGGTATTTCAGAAGCAGCTGAACCAGTTCTACATTGTTATTGGCAATGGCTTCCATAATCGGATATACTTTATAGGTATCGTATGGACTTTGGTAACCGTTTACATCAATGCCATGCTCCAGCAATATGCGGGCTAACTTCACATTGGACAATTTGCAGGCGTATGTCAGGAGAGTCAGCCCGTATTCGTCACTATATAATCTGTTATTAATGTCCTTATACCTGGTAAGGGCATATTTCAGTACATCCTCTTTATCAAAGTAAATCGCCGTATAGAATATGTCAAACTCATAAAAATCGTTACCCATTGCCATAGGTTCATCTTTTCCTGCCAGCAACCGTTTTATGGTTGCCATGTCATTGTCACGACAGGCAACCCCCAAAGGATAAAGTTGATAGCTTACATCCCTTATGGTATCTTGCTGCAATGGATTTGCTTTTACGCTACCCAAACAACATAAAAACATCATAAGAAGAAATAATGTCCGACTTGTCAGCTTCATATTTACCTTTTTTAAGTTACAACGGAGTGTCAAACTTGATGGATCCAATTATATCACGGGCTTCGGATTCATGAATATCATTCGCGGTCATTGTAACGATAATGAAGCCATCCAGTGTATTTTTATTCATATAAAAGAATATACTCTGATTGAAGTTCATAGTGCCACCTCTTTCCAATTGATATTCCATACTGCCCGAAATTCTTTCAAACGGGATTCCGTCTATATTTACTTTTTCGGGGGCTGCTCCGTTGAATGACTTCAACAACAAATTGCGCGTATTATCAATTTCCTCAGTTGAAGTGAACTTTTTGTAATTGAAAACAAAGCAGTTGCCGGCAGTACCCATAAGCTGTAAAATACAGTTGTCATCCGATTTCACCACAGCTTTCCATCCTGGCGGATATATGCATCTTAGTCCGCGTACCTTATTCACATACTCTCTTTTACCATTTCCGATGCTTTCATCACTACCGGTAAAAGTTACAGAATTATCCTTTTGATCAAGGATATAGTTGGAATTGGCTGTTTCACTCTCCTGAATATTGTCTTCAGCCCCTAATGTCTGTGCATATTCCTCCAATATCCCGTCATCCCATAGGGTCCTTATTTCCTTAAAATCCGAAGGAACGGCTTGTGTTTGTCCCATAAAAAGGGCGGAAAACACTATCAGAAATATTATTTCAGCAACATACGTGATATACCGGGATACTCGTTTAGATTCATTCTTATCGGCAAAAAAATACATTATGCCAAGAACAATTCCTGAAACAAGGCCTCCTATATGTGCCGCATTATCTATTCCTTCTTCCTTAGCTCCAAGCAGAAGATTATAAACAACAAAGATGCCTATACTGTATAAAAGCGATTTCCTCTGATTCCGTTCCATTTTATGATTGAAAATCAAGTTGGAAAGGAATATTCCATAAAGTCCGAAAATGGAACCGGAAGCTCCTGCGCTTATTGTTTCGGGATGAACCGTTAGACTTAGCAGTGCAGAGAACAATCCGGTCAGGAAATATGCGGTTATAAGCCTTCTGCTTCCGATAATTTTTTCCAGAAACAATCCGATATACAGCAGGGCATACATATTCATCAACAAATGCATTATCCCTATATGGATAAAATTACAGGTTATAGTCCTCCACCAGTCTCCGGTAAGCGTGAGTGGGCCATAATCCGCACCCCACTTTATCAGAGAAATGCCGGTTGGCTCTATAAGACTTACCCCATTTATAGACATTACTATAAATAATGCCACGTTTATATAGACAAGTAAAGGGGTAGCGATATTCCCTTTTCTTGGAGTTATTAGTGACCAGAATGATAAATCATTGTCACCATTGCCTTTTATCTCCTTATCATCAGAAGAGTTTTGTTCCGCAAAGTCTGCCGGGGTATCCGTACTCTCTGTATCAACGGTATGTGCGGTTGATATAATTCTTTCTTGATTATCATTGCTTTTACTACAATCAGCAGATTGCTCGGACGCGCATTCTTTTTTTGCAAAAGAATACACTTCCTGCACGTCACTGTCCAGTGCTTCCTTTATTCTCCGGATGTTACGTTTGTTATACCCGAACGAGCAGATTGAAGTGCGTTTGTTCAGGTCATTCACACTGTTGACCCATATTTGTCCTTTGTCGAACACGATGAATATCTGTTCTCCCCATGATAACCTCAAAAAAGAAGGGTTTGTATGTGCCACAATGCAGTCTTCTCCGTAATGGTCCACATCCCAGTCGTATTTTACCGACAGGTAATATATCCTGTCATAAATGCCCTGTTTGTCCAATGAAGTTGGTAAACTCTGGAAATCCAGTTTGCGACGTTGTCTCCGGTAAAGTATATAGGCAAATGGGATCGGCACAAAACCGAGCCATAAAATACCCTCGACATCAATATTGCTCGAGTAATACATTACTCCGCCCATGGAAACAAACATTGTGGCAAAAAACATCAGCATGTGCGATGCGCCGTAGTGGGTGTACGCCCAGCTGATAATCAGGGGCAGTGTCTTCTTTTCCAGTACAAACTCGGCAAGAGCGGCATCCTTCTCCTCCCGGTAGCGGATGCGGTAGGCAAGCCACCATATCAGTTCGAACAATGCAACAATAATCAGGAGCGCAATAATGTAATCCTCGTCGTCCAACTTGCTCTTTCGGGGCTTGATGGTATAGGGTTTCCCGCCAAAGGTCAGTTCCTCGCAGGACACGTCATAGCCATCGCTCGTGAAGTAATAATCGTAGGTGTATTCCTGCTTGCCCTCGGAGCTTGAATAGCCGTTGCTGTTCGGCCGTGCCTTTGTCCCGTTGATGGTCAGCATGGGAGGGTTCTGGTCGGGACAGGCGTTGCAGGTCAGGACCGCACGGTATTTGATTTTGTCGCTTTTCAGTTGTTCCACCGTCAGGCGGCACTCCACCTTGCTCATGTCCACTTCGGCGGGATGCACGTCCACACGGCATTCCGGTGTGGTGTATGTCTTGCCCCCGGCGGTTACGGATGCGCCAGGAATCCTTGTCTCACCAATCTCCCGGAACCGGACAAGATAAGCAAAGCCTGTTTCAGAGTTACTGTGTTCCTCACCGTTAATAATAGCATAAGTGCTGCCTTTATGAGGCTCCGGTCCGCTTACCACTTCTATACTGTCATTGAATTCGGGATAAGAAACCGAGTCTATCTCGGAGTTGGCCAACACATAAGTCAGCCGTTGCACCTGTCCGGCACGTAGGCTGCCCAAAGTGTCGAGAGTCACGTGGAAATACACGGAATCTGCCGTCTCCGATGCATTGGCTCGGACTACAGGGAAAAATGCAAGAAACAATAATATGCAGAGGAGCTGTTTGATCCTGATGACTCTATTTTCTATGTTATATATCTTTTGGGTCATATGTCATTTCAAATATCATATTTCACAGTTCATTTTATAAAATTAGAGTAAATAAAGACGATAGATAGGTCAGGACACAGGGACGGCAAGCCGTTTTGAGTGTCCCAACCTTGACGGTTACTGTACCGGTTGTCAATCGGCATCATTATCGCACATGTGCCGTATAAACGACTCGTTTCTCTCATACTCTTCACCCGTGAGAATTACCGGATCTGCAAGACCGACAATCTTGTACCCTTTGGTGTAGGTAACCAGTATGCAATAGAGTTCATGTCCTTTTTCATCCTTCTCCACCTGCAACTGCACCGGCTGGTCGTTGCCGCTCGGCAGGCTGCACAGGTACTCGAAATCATGGCGGTTGAAAGCCGCTACAATATCATCCCTGTCCGTCATGCTACTGATGAACTTCTTTGTCTTGTAATGCTTCACTTCTCCACCACTTGTCCTATTACAGATACACAGGTCGGCGGCGTATGCGGTAAGGCCGCAGATAATAGCCCCGATAATACCTGCTACCCGTATTATCCACGGGTTGATGAACGGCAACCATCCGGGGAAAATGACAAGCAGTACGCATACGGCTGTCAGTCCCCAGTAGATTATCGGTTTGACCAGATTTTTACGCTTTTCAAACTTCTCCGGCATGGCATCATAGACTTCTCCGAAATGACTGGGATAATGTATTTCCCCTTCTATTATTTTCCCATTTTCTTGTTCCATATCTACTTCAATTTAAGTTCGTTTTTACTTTTTATAGAAATTACTCAGTTTCCATGGCGATTCCTCGTCTTCCAGCAGCAGGCTGACAATCTCGAATGCCGTTTCACTGTCATCCGGATCACCATGCCATACACCTCTACCCATGATGAAACTTCGCCCGTATTCCTCCCATGAAGAGAAATGATGCAAAGCGGTATCAGCTGCCGTCTGCATGATCTGCCACATTTCATCATCATTCAGGTATCCGCACAGACGGGCCCACCGGGCAAGATTTACCACACGTACCAGATCCCAGGCAATGACGCTCTCCGGCATCCTGTTTTCCGGGCACCAGCCGTTTTCAGTCATGCTCTCCATTATCAGGCAGACATCTCCCATCTTGTTTTCCTCGTCATCACGTTCTTCCTGAGAGATATTCTCAAGTCCACGTTTCCGGAGTTCTTCCAGCGCTTCATCAGCTTCCGCATGGTGTCCCTCTTCAAGCAGCCATCTTACAATATCAAGCGTACTTTCTTTGTCAGTAACATTCCACCAGTTCTCGATTGTGTTCCTGATGGTCTCCACATCTTCTTCCGCACACGCTATCGAGTCCACATTCTCATCATTGTACACAAGCATCGGGGCCCCGAATGCAAGCAGACGAAGCTGGGATTCGTCAAGTCCGCCGTCATTGCATCTGTTGATGCTCCATCCCTCGTCTCCGAAAGCTTCCATCATTTGAGCCATAGCGTCAGACGAAGACAACCGTTCATCAAATGTGCCGTCCATCATCTCCTGCATCATCTGATTGGCGTAAGCCATATTCTGACGGCCAGCCTGAGCGACTGTTTCAGGGTCTATGCCGGCAGCCCTCAGCATGGCTTCATGTTGCGCCTGTGCAGCAGCCATATCAGGCATCTGGAATCCGGGAATATTTCCGAACATGGAACGAGCCTGTTCCATAGCTGCCTTTATTGCGGCTTCCTGGGCCGCTATTGCCATTTCCTCAGGACTTTGAGGATTCGTTTTGTCTTTTTTCATATTATTCTATTCTATTATTGATTATGTGATCTTTTATCCTTCAGCGCCTGCCGTAAGAAGTATTTCCGTTATTTCATTGTAACCGCGTTCACCGGCATAGAACAGAGCCGTGTGCTGAAGATTGTCTGCAATATTCACATCAGCTCCATTCTCCACGAGAAGTGAGACGAACTCGTTGTTGCCTTCCCTTGCAGCTATGATGAGAGGTGTTTCACCGTCAGCATTCTGTACGTCAATCTTTGCCTTTGCCGCTATCAGGTTGTTTGCGATGAATCTGTTCCCTGACCATGCGGCAAAATGCAATGGCGTGTTTCCGTCAAGCAGTGTCCTGTTCACATCCGCTCCGGCTTCTATCAGAAGACCGGCAACGGCAAGGTTGCCTTTCATGCAGGCTATTGCAAGGGCTGTTTCCCCTTCATCATTCACCGCATCGATCATGGCGGGGAATGAAGACAGCAGCGAACGGACGATTTCTGTATGTCCGTTGAAAGCTGCCTGATGCAGTGGAGTATTGCCTTGTGCATCACTTGAAGTATCTGCCGACAGGCACTCAAGCACTTCGCGCAATCCGTGCGCCGTAGCGTAGTCTATCGCCTTATGGCCGGTATTGTCCGCTATTTCCGTGTCCGCTCCCTGTTTTATCAGAAACAGGGCGGCATCGGTACGCCTGTTGTCAAGAAGACGGATCAGCGGAGTCCGTCCCTCGTTGTCCGTAACGTCCAGATCAGCTCCATACTGGACAAGTTTACCGATTATCTCCTTGTTTCCGCTCCGGGAAGCGGCATGAAGGGGCGTTTCTGACATATTGTTTGCCAGGGAAACATCAGCCTCGCTGTCAAGAAGGAGACTGACAATATCCCGGTAACCTTTCAGGCAGGCATAATACAGAGGGGTATTGCCTTCGGCATCCCTCTTGTTCACGTCAATGCCGCCTTTTTTCAGGAATATCTGTACAATGCCTTTCTGGCCGTTTCGGCAGGCATTCAGGAAAGTCATGTTGTTGTCCATAAGATTCTCAGCAATATTTCAACAAAAATTTCACAAGGGTCTCATTGTTCTTTTCAGTTGCGATGTCCAGGGCAGTCTTGCCTTCATTGTTGACGGCGTTCACATCCGGAGAACCGAAGTCCATCACAAGAGCAGCGGCTTCTTTCAGCCCCCTTGTCGAACCGGCTGCAATATAATGCAGCAGAGTGTTTCCCCACTTGTCTTTGGCGTTTATATCAGCTCCGGCTTCAAGAAGAAGTTCAAGTATGTCAGCATCTTCTTCCTTGCATTCGCGACCTCCATAGGGATATGATCTCGGAAGACCGGCGAAACGGGGAATGTTCCCGTCCCAGTAACGACCTCCGTAAAGATTCATCGCAGGTGTCTGTCCCTGAGCGTTGGCTGCATTGACATCCGCACCGTTATCTACAAGAAATCTTACAGCCCAGATTCCGGTGTCATATCCGACATTACGGCATGCTACGGACAGGGCTGTGTTTCCTTCCCCATCGGCAGGACTCTCTGGATTCCATCCGCATTCCGCCAGGCATTGGAGAATATGAAGGCATTGTTCCTTGTCTTCATTCTTGTATCCCCTCTTGTTCATCCAAACAGCGAAAGCTGTCTGTTCTTTCGAGTCTCTGAAATCGGGATCGGCACCGCCTCTGAGCAGCATCTCGGCAGCTGAAAGATTATCCCATGTCAGGGCACAGCCCAAAGGTGACTTGCCACGGAAATCATACATTTTTTCGTCCTCACATATTGTCTGTGTATCCGCACCGGAACGCAGGAGAGCATCCAAAGAAACTTCATCCCCGTACCACAGTGCCTGAAAGACATCCAGACCTCCGGCAAGAGCGGCAAGTTCATCCGTTTCCGGATCCTGCCCCGACAGCAACGCTCCGATACGTCGGGCGCCACCTTCAGCTGCTATGTTAAAAGGAGTCTTTCCGCTGTTGTTCTTTTCTTCCGGATCCGGTTCTCCGTTTTCCAGAACCAGTTTCGCCGTGTGGCAGCATTGTATCTCCAAGGACTTGAGGTTTTCCAGTTCGTCATATGTCTCCTGCTTGGACTGTTCGGAATACCAACGTTCTGAAAAATCAGCTATCCTTCTTTGTCTGCTTTTTATATCGGATGCTATGGATGCTGCAGACCGGGAGAGCAGGTGCAGCACATTGTCTCCATTGCTGTCAGTGGAATCTGTCCTGGCTCCCGACTTCAGAAGGATGTCAGCCATCAGAAAATGACGGTTGCGCACCGCTTCGAGCAAGGCGGTTGTGTCCTTGCCGGATCTCGGCACCCTGGCACCTTTGGCCAGAAGCATTTCAGTCATTTCGGCAAATACCGAATCGTCGGGACAAGGTTTATACTTGGCCAGAAGGCACAGCGGCGTATAGCCTTTGTCATTTTTCTGGTTGACATCCGCACCTCTTTCCAGAAGGATGGTTACGGCTATCTTGTCCGCAAAGCAACACGCTGTATGAAGAGGCGTATTGTTGTCGTGATTTTCATCCAGACTGTCAAGCGGGACATTCTGGTAAGCTTCGTACAGTTCATACGGATCTGTATTGTAATAAGTGTGCAGATCGTAGAGTCCTTTATTTGTCTTCATCTTTATCATGATTTTTGATTAATGATTCAATATGCTTGTATTTCCGGCCAAGCCGGTTGGAGATGGCCTTGACTTCTGTGTGCAATCCCAGTCTGAAGGCTGCTTCTGCCTTCAACCGCAAGATCTGTACATATGCCAGCTGTATCGGGGTGTCCTGCGGCATGGGACAATATGGCGGCTCGTCATCATGACGATAACGGAGAAATGCTTCAGGAAGCCTGTCGGCGGTAACACCTGCATTGCCTGGCAACAGGTGTTCAGCCTCACACAGCAGTCTGTGGCACTCATCGTACCAATTCACCATGAAACAGCACAGGGCCTTGTTGTACAGCAGCCCGAAGTCCTTGTGCGGAATGAGTTCGAAGCAGTAATAGGCTGCAGAAAAAGCGTTGCTGCACATGAAGGAAATCCCGGCAGAAAACAACTTTCCGGCCTGATCTTCTGGTATCTTGTTTCGAGTATTTACGAATGATGTCATATTAATTATCAAATCTGTTTATTGTTGGTTCTTATCCATCCACCATTCCTGTTCTTCCATTTCACGGGCCTTTTGTATTTCTCCCGCTGTCAGGGTTTCATTATGGTAGGCATTATATAGATTGTCCCAACCATTTTTACGGTATTTAGGTATTACAATCCATTCTCCTGCGTCATTGAACCGGTAGAAGTCTGCAGGAATATCGGGTATTATCTCATCAGCCCATGAACATCGTTTTGTCAGTCCTTTTTCAGATTTCCACTTGCCCCGATATTCAGACAGGTTCAACTTCAGTTCCGCTATTTCATTACGTCCTTTTACAATTTGCTGTCCGCTTATCCGGTATCCTTGCCGGAAAGTGCCACTAAATGTGCCGCTAAATCGTTCGTCTCCGAATTCAGTAAACGAGTAATGCCCAGATATGAAACCATCCAGTTCCGTACATTCATCTCTGTCTTGCGGATAAGGAGAAATGCTGTCAATACAGATATTCCCCCTGAACGGACAGATGACAGACAATCTGGTACGACTGGAGCCTTTCACTTCATATTTCCTGTCATCAGTCTTACGGACTTCAGTAAAATGAATATCAATTCTGCTACAATCTTCTCCCAATATGCCGGTCATGTCCGAATCGACAAACAGGCCAGAAAGGTCATGCTTCAGAATATCCTCTTTGGAATTTTGAGAATACACTGTTCCACAGATACAGAGAAGCCATAAAATACTGATATTATATATTTTCTGTTTCATATTTGGGATTACTGTTGATGGTTAGAAATGAGCAACGTCAGATGCTATCTTTCGTTGTTACTAACTTTTCTTATCCTATTCATATTACTCTTGTTTTATTGTCAAAAGGTTTTAATAAGGAATATGTTACTTATACTTAGATTCTGCTATGGCGATGTACTGTTCTTCATGTAAATCATCGGCATATTGATGAATAATTGCTACACGTGTAGTGGTATTTTCATAAGTTTCCACAATATCAGTCCCTTCAGGAAGAGTTTTGAAGTCGGAGGCAGTTAATGACGCTTTTTGTCCCAAATGCTTTTGCAGCAACCATCGTAATCCGTCTTGTTGCTCTTTGAGATATTCAGCTTCTGTTATTTTGTCCGACGAAGAATTTACACGTATTTTTATATAATACGTATTGTTTGTCTCCTGGGTATCTGTCAACTTAAATTTATAACGGGTATCAAGGATATTTTCTATAAGGTGTGTTTTAGGGTTGGCAATAGCCACACTACCATTCTTCCAATCTACACCAAGGAAATCGCGCTCACGCATCAATTGGGTAGTTGAATATTCATATATTAGTTTCCCGTCTTTATATCCTTTCAGACTGATTGGGAAATCTTCTTTCTCAAAAAAATTGGATCCCCACTGAGCTGTGAAGTCTCTTTTTGTACCATTTCCGTCTGTAGTGTATTTGTAAACACAAAAAGTATCAGGCGAAACAGGAGATGTCATCTCTATTAAATCATAATATTTTAGGAATGCTGGCTCGGCTGGAAAAATGTACCTATCATTGTGATCAAGTATCCGAAATATCAGATAATCAAAAGGAGCAGGTATCGGTGTGTCTAAATCCATAAATGTATTCAATTGTACCATTCTGAGTTTGAATTTCGCTTCTTCCGGTAGGTCTTCTGGTTCTACAGAAGGTATATCATTTATTATTTTAAGAAGTTCATAAACTATATTAGAACCGTCGGCTGGTGGGTTTGCAAGTGTCGTTTTACGTACTTTCAACTCATATTCATGTCCGCGTACATAGTCAAAACCCTTGATGCCATCAAAGGCAAGAGGAGAATAATCAGATGCCGTTTCTTCTTTAACAAGCATACATTCTACAGGAGTTTCGCTTCCCCAAGGTTTGTATGTTCCTGTTTCAGCAGACACATACATTTTTATTTCTTCTATTTTATCTGTATATTCATTTTTATCACACCCTATCATAATTATACTTATTAGGGCTACCACTATAGTTCTAAAACATTTATTCATCATAATCTATTTATTATAAGTTTAATGTATTATTCATAATGATTTGGTGAGGAACAGCCTTAAGCTGTTATCTCGACCTTGTTATAAACTGAATTACATAGGTGCTTCTTTTTCGTATATCGGGTAAACAATAAGCGTGTCTTTAGTTACAACTTGCCCATTTTCATTTCGTTTCAAGAGCACATTTCCTGTAAATGTCATGTTATCAATCTTAAATTCTTTTATTACATAATCCAACTGGTTTAACTCACTATAAGAGTCAGAGCTGTCAAAAAGCCCTACATATTTCTCTAAGATTCCACTTTTTTTATATATACTTTTTTGTTCGTAATAATCACGTCCTCCATATCTATATTGACGGATTATATATTGATTGTTTTCAGCTACAGCAGTGTCAAATTTGAATAGAAACCACCATAATGGAGGAAAAATGACGAATGGAAATATATATACTCCAAAATAAATGCGCATACAGACTTTGCTCCATGTAGGTAGTTTTTTAGGAACGCAGAACATCATGACGAAAGGAGTAAGGAAAAACAATAACCGAAGAATATCACCAATATTCCAGCGTAACCGGTCACAATTACTTGACAAATTCAAAGTTATCAATCCTATTATTCCAGATAATAGATGAATACAGAGAATGATATAAAAGAATTTGGATTTCGTCATATTTCAATCAATACTGTTTATAATGGTTAGAAATGAGCATCGTCAGATGCTATCTTTCGTTGTTACTAACTTATTTATAAATCTCAATCCGGTGAATAAACACCCAATCCCCAAAAGAGGATAAATAATGCCGCATAAGACTGCAAGCATATTCAATCCTCGTTCATCTCCCGTGAAGCCGTCTAAGTTGACAGCTTGCAATATGAAGTTTGTAATTTGCCAATCTAATAGACTTTGGTCTATACAGATAAAGGCAAGCCATAAAATGACAGAGCAACATTCCAAGGCCAGCAATAACATTATCACTTTTGGGTGCATTGCATATAGTTTATAGACCTTGTAGATTACAGTTACATCTGTAATTATAAGTAAACCTAAAAAACAATACTCCATAATGCCATATATCCTGAACAGACGACCAAAACCTAAGCCACCACAAAATAATGTTATGACTATCAGTAAAGCACTGAAAGCAGTCAATGATACTATGGATTGGACAGTTTTATTCATCGTACTATTTTGTCAGAAAGTTTTGCGGATGCTCTTTGATGTATGTGCCTATCAGTGTGTATAGCTGTTTGTCGTTTTTCATCACAGCGTAATACTCTTCATCAAATGTATCAAACAACTTTTCTTTATAACCATAAGAGAATCCTTCCATCGTGCCATTCCAAATCAAATGTAGTTTATCACGATTGGCGACATATTGATTGATAGCCAGTCTTACGATATCCGCGATCTGCATTGCACCAAGTTTGATAAAGGTGTTCTCTGCACGTTCCGCTCGTTCACCATCAGAATTATAAAAATATTGATTGAAACCGCCATTGATTACTTCTGCATGAAGCTCCACTGCACACATTATGCTATCAAATACTTCGGTTTCAGTGTCAGCATCCAATTCTCTGTCTATATACTTCCTGCAAAGCTTGTGGGCCGGCAATCGCTCAATCAGTTCCATTGTAATCCTCTCCGGATGCTCCAATCCTAATATTTTTCTTATCCAATTCATGCTACATACAGTTTTATTGTTCTCAAATGGTTTGCAGCTTGCCGCCATTCAGAGTGGAACAGTTGCTTGCTATCAACATATTATTCATCCACTAAGTCGGCCAAACGATCCATTGCAGGTTGCAAATCTTCAGGGATGCCTTCTTCCCAAGAAGGGACATCTAATGCAATGCCCTCCAAAGGAGTGAACATATCTTGAGGAATAGGAACCTTAAAATCCGAAGGATTTAAGCTTGCGGTCCAGTCATACCCATCTTGATAAAAATCATTACGGGGATTGAAAGCATAGTGTTGATTCTTGTAAAAACCTGCCATGTAATTCCGTTCAAGTGTTTGTATAATGTCATAATCTTCAAGATACCAACTGTGAGTATTTTCACATTCCTTACGGTTTGCAAACTGTTTACTGAAATCTGGAGCCATTCGCCAATAAAGCAGCAAACATGTTCCTTTATCTGTATCAGATTGCTCAACAATCCATTGGATGACTTTCTTTGGATTGTCAAAATTCCAACTTAAAGCCAGCTTCTGGCGAATCTCCGAGTCATGTTTCTTTAAGTAATCAATGATAAGTTCGGCACTAAGTTTATCGTAAACGTCTTCATCAATACGTTCATCGCCCCAATCATAATTTTCGTCTAAAAGTTTGTTTATAAAGTCCATAATTGTAATTTATTAATTCGTTGCTAATGGTTCAGCAGGGAACGGCTTGCCGTTACCCTGCGTTGTTAATGATATTTTACCATAATTCTTCCGCGGAGAAATCACCTAAGAAGAAATATAGCAGCATAATGATACTGAACAAAATATACATGCCTATCGAAAAGCATACTATCAATATTATTTTCTTTCCGATACTGTACTTTTTTTTCCTAAACAAGAATAGCGAGAGTAAAATCGCTATGAGTATAATAGTTATTGCACATACAATCATATACCTATACATTTTGAAATTGTAAATTATGCTGTTATCACTAATGGTATGCAACTTGCCGCCGTTAGGTGGCACAGGTGCTTGTTAGCTGCTTGTTACACTATACTTCCTCTTTTATAATCAGTTATGGAATGCCCTAATTGAGTTATTAATTCTTGAACAGTTAATCGTTTGTCCATTATTTGTTGAAGTTCATTATTAGTTACACCAACCAACTGGACAAATTGGAGTTTTCCATTTGGGGTTGTAATTTCTCCAGCTTCATCAAGAATGGTAACGAAACCTGTTAATTCAGACAATCCTTCTGAGTCAATTCCATTCGTTTGACCAGTATAGATATATTCAAAAGGTTGGAATATAGAACCATTTGAGAACGTTTCTCCTGCCAAGGATTGTAAGATGCCACAAACACATTCTAACTCATTTTGGACATTGTTCAAAGACGATTTTTTAAGTTTCAAAGTAAATTCAAAACCGTAACCGCTATATTCCTTATCTTCGGATTCTTTTTCATAAAGTTCAGACAATCCGTAAGATACAAAATGAAAGAAATCGTCACTTTCATACACATTTATATTATCTAACGGATCTCCTCCAAGTCTGTATGAAAACAATGGAGCGAAATGTAGTGGTTCCGTTTGCTTTGGATATAGTTTTAGGAATGTGTCTGTTATTGCATTCCATCCTGTCATGTTTTTTTCTTCTTCCATACTATTTTTACTTTTTGTTTTGCAGCTAATGGCTAAGCTGTGAACGGCTTGCCGTTATCCTGCGTTGTTAGCGAAATATTCTTTCTGTTATTTACTTTGTCAAAATGAAACTAAAGTAGCAGCAGGCTATCGCCACGCCGTAAGATAGTACATACCAGATGAACAGTTTCCAGAACTTCTGCTTCCTGAACTTCTTGAAGTAGGAAATGTATTTGTCGTTCCTTTCTACCAACCTGTCAATCATCAAATATGACAAAGACCCGCACAGAATAATATAAACAATAAGCGCAACTAACTCATTTTCAAACATCAGATTATATACCGGTATATGCGTTATCGCCTCTATCATGTTGAGCACTATATGCAGGATGATAAAGACAAAAAGCAAGGTTGCTCCGTATGTGCCACTTAGGACATTATAAACTGGGAAGCCCTTGCATTTTTCCCACATTATACTGTTATGTGCCCGTTTAACCCCATCTACAAACTTCCAGTACCTGTCGCTTTTGCAGAATTTCCGGGTGCACGCATTGTCGTATATAGAAAGGAACAGATAGTCCAAACTGCTGCGTGTCTTATACATAATCATATAATTACAATAGTATAGCATATTCATAAACAATTCTATCCGTTTCATTTTGACATGTTTTCGCTAATGGTTCAGCAGGGAACGGCTTGCCGTTACCCTGCGTTGTTACTGACATTTTCTTACCAATTATCTATTCTGGCAGAAAACATATTATCATTCATTTGTTGTTCTATATCTTCTATTCCGTATGTTTCAAGTATATATTCATAATCACCCATACTCATAATATTTATAGCTTTGTATGCTGACACCCTAAGACCGTAACAAACAGCCAAAAGTTCTCCAGTCATACTATATAAAGCATCATAAACAGGTAGTCCACCGTCTTTGTGTTCAGCCCATATTTGTATTACATCGCCATTTGTTCCTTTGAGAATTTTAATTGTAGGAGAATAAGATAGATTTTCAGTTACCATTTGATTGTTTAAGTAATATTGCAAGACTGGTTTAACCAATTCTGTGGTATCTCCATTTTGAATTAAGAATAAATGATTTCTACCATTTACTTGATTTGCACAAATGGTGATACTTTTATACCGCAATATGTTTTCTGCATTAATCTTACCCATATAAAGAAATAAGGATAAGAAAAATAATATGTAATACCGAATTTTCATATCTCATTGCTTTTGTCAGTAATGGTTTGACAAGGAGCTGCGTTTAGCAGCTAACTTGGCTTGTTATCAACTTTAATCATTATCATCATATCTTTCTCCTACTTGTGGATCATATAGAGGACACCCATATTCAAACAAAATATCTATAAATTTATTCATATCCTCACCATCCATTCCATAACAATCAATCATTACAGATTGAGAAGTAGTTGTTATCTGAAAGGCTCCTTTATTGGAATTTTCAAAACTATTTTCATCAACTTTATTCCAATCAGAAAAAGCTTTTGCTATTTTCTCACGGATTTCATCGACTGGGACATTTTCTAATCCTTCAATATTTCCTTCATCACATAATGTTTCATAAACTTTATGATTATCTAAATAGGAATTTTCTTTATATTTCCAAAAACTCAGATTGTAACTCATGATAATTATATTTTGTTGGTTGATAATGGCTTGACAAGGAGCTGCGTTAGCAGCTATCTTGGCTCGTTAGTAGCTTAGTTTACCTTTATCCTCATTGCGATATAAAAGGTTCATCAGCTTATTATAATTTCTCCCGTATAACAATATTTCATCATCATACACTCCATATATATTCTCATTTTCATCTGAGACTAATACCATGTGACCTGTATATATTTCGGCAAATGGAACAATGGAAGTAACCGATAGCTTTTTCGTTAATACAGGATGCAGATATTTATATGGATAATCCTTTAACACCTTCTCCACTTGGAAATCAACATCTGATTGTGGGAAGGTAATTTTGTATCCATAAAAATAGCATAGGAAGTCTATTAGTTTATCTGTTGGGTAATAATTTGCCCGGAAATATAAATCTAATAGATAATCTGCATCAATTATCGGCTGCCCTTTCCATTGATACCGAATATGCAAATATTGTTTTACTTCTTCTTCCATATTTTGACTTTTATAATCGCACTATTGCTACTAATGGTTTGGCGAGGAACAGCGTTAAGCTGTTATCTCGACCTTGTTATGAACTTTACTTAACACACATTATTCCAGATAATAATCAATTATAGATAACCTCTTGTTTAACTGACAATTAATAACATAATCAGGTAAAACATTTGGAGCCAAGAAAATGATTGTAATATATCCTTTGTCAACAATGATTTTATCAATAGACAAATCCCCACAAAGTAAGTTGGTTTGTTCCACAAGATCATGTTTGGAAACATTATCTGTTTGAGAAAACACATCTTTTGTGAGTTTCTTACTTAGTCGAGTTTTCATTTTATCCAATTCCTCAGATTTAAGAATAGATAGCCATTTATCTATTTCTGTCTGTGGATTATCTGAAGAGTATGCAAGTTCTATATTTACTTTTGCTCCTGACAAATCAAACTCAAAAACCTTATTAGAGGAAAATTTTTGCTCAGAAGATTCTTTTTTGCAATCCACAGATTGTAAGATATTATCTAATACTTCTGGGCTTGGCGCTATAAAAGTTAGTTCCTCAGTGAAACCATTTTCTACAACAAAAGAGGATAGATCTGTATTCAAGAGAAGGGCAGAGAACAGATAATAATCTTCTCTTATCCAAGTCGAAAATAACTCTCGTACTTTTATAAAATTATATCTTTTACATGAAATCTTATTTTTTGATTTTTTTGAAATCCAAACAGCAAGTCTTATTAACAGAAGCTTGGAAGAGCTATCCAGAAAGGGATTTCCGTCATTATAGTAAACTGGAGGATCAAATAAATGTTTATCAGTATTCTTAATTAAATAAACATTCTTATCACCGGCTCCAAATGAAAACATTATGCCATTCTCTCGGACAGATAAATCCATGAAACCTTCAAGCTGCAAATTATGAAGTATCATAATATTTTGCTCGCTATGCAATGTGCTAATATCCATTGGTATGGAAATTATTTGTAATAATGTGTGACAATATTTGATAAAATCATTTGCTTCCATATATTGTTTTTTAATTGTTCATAATGGTTTAGCGGGGAACGCTGTCAAGCGTTATCACGCTTTGTTACCGATATTTTTACTTATT
>ERZ832522.1014-NODE-1014-length-39562-cov-12.238489_pt1 | contig 39562 bp, 36 predicted proteins | sample MGYA00519951_ERZ832522 | MGnify/ENA primary metagenome ERZ832522 (study PRJEB31850, sample SAMEA3708728) | human gut metagenome | biome: human gut; feature: human-associated habitat; material: faeces | place: China | collected 2014 ... | reverse complement strand
AGCGGCCATCCGCAGTCTGGATCATTTCCAGCAGGGTGACCGGGTAGGCGTGGTGGCTTTTGACTCTTTTCCCGAATGGGTGATGGAACCTTGCAATGTCACAGAAAACAAAGACGCTCTGACGAATGCCATCGGCAGTATTCAGGCGGACGGCGGTACCAGTATATTGCCTGCCTTGAAAATGGCAGTGGATGCCATGAAGGAAGAAAATACCAAGCAGAAGCACATTCTCCTTTTGACAGACGGTCAGGCGGAACAGTCCGGCTATGACAGTCTTTTGACAGAAATGCGCCAGCGGAACATTACCCTTTCGACAGTAGCCGTAGGGGGCAGCGCCGATACGCAGTTATTGCAGCGTTTGGCGGAAAACGGCAATGGGCGGTATTACTTTACGGACGAATTTACGGACTTGCCAGAGATTTTCGCAAAAGAAACCATTCTGGCAGGGAAAGAATTTATCAATAACCGGACATTTTATCCTGAGCAGCGGGATGCTTCCGCCATTTTGTCGGGCATTGACGCTGTGACGGAACTGGACGGCTATATCAGCACCACAGCAAAAGCCAGAGCCGACAAAGTGCTCATCAGTGACAAGGAAGAACCCGTTCTGGCAACATGGCAGTATGGTCTGGGCAGAACGGTGGCATGGACATCCGATGTACATGGACAATGGACGGAGAAATGGTTGGCATCAGACAGCGGCGTGAAAATTCTCAGAAATGCCGTTTCCTGGATGATGAAAAACAACGCCATGACGGATATGACCCTGACAGCGGAAGCGGGGGAAGAAGACAGCGTCCTGCGGCTGACTATGACCTTTGAACCACAGATTGTGAAAAAGCGTCAGAAAGATATTTCTGATATTGATCAGAAGATCATTTCTATGTATGCAAAGGGAATGACCACTCGCCAGATCTCGGAAACAATCGAAGATATCTATGGTTTTGAAGCATCCGAAAGTTTCATATCTGACGTGACAGATAAAATACTTCCTCAGATTGAAGACTGGCAGAACCGTCCACTGGATGAGGTATATCCGATCCTTTACATTGATGCAATCCATTATTCTGTGCGGGATAATGGAGTCATTCGTAAACTTGCAGCTTATGTCATTCTGGGTATTCATACAGAGGGCAAAAAGGAAGTCCTGACCATTACAATCGGTGACAATGAAAGTGCGAAATACTGGCTTTCAGTCTTAAATGAACTGAAAAATCGAGGAGTTAAGGATATCCTGATCATCTGCGCCGACGGCCTTACAGGCATTAAGGAAGCGATTGCAGCAGCGTTTCCAAAAACAGAATACCAGAGAGGTATTGTTCATCAGGTAAGAAATACTCTGAAATACGTTCCGGATAAGGATAGAAAAGCCTTTGCTACAGACTTAAAAACCATCTATCAGGCTGCTGACGAGCAGAAAGCTCTGGCTGCCTTAGACCGTGTAACTGAAAAATGGACTCCCAAATACCCGAATTCCATGAAGCGTTGGAAGGACAACTGGGATGCTGTTTCCCCTATTTTTAAGTTCTCAACCACTGTCAGAAAGGTCATTTACACGACAAATGCGATAGAATCACTGAATTCCACCTACCGGAAGCTGAATCGCCAAAGGAGCGTATTTCCAAGCGATACCGCCCTGTTAAAAGCCCTGTATTTGTCCACTTTTGAGGTTACGAAAAAGTGGACTACCACAATCCGGGATTGGGGCCAGGTCTATGGAGAACTGAGTATTATGTACGAAGGGCGCTTACCTGAATAATCAAAAGACAGCTTAAAAAGACAGGCGGGAAACCGCCTGCCCTTGACATGCCTGTAAGCAACTGTTATATATAAAACAAGGGCGATAAGCCTAATCCGTAAGCTTATTGCCCTTAATTATCATAGAAGAATCTTATTTACAGAGATTTTTTCATACACTCGATCAAGCCGAAGCTTGGTGAAAAGATGGCTGACTTTGCTTGCGGTACGGGTGGCTTTATTACTTCCTGGTTTGGACAGTTATCCAAGCAGGTAACCGATACTTCTGCTCAAAAGCAGCTTGACGACAGCATTTACGGAATCGAGAAAAAGCCATTCCCGTATCTGCTCTGTGTAACCAATATGCTGCTGCATGATATTGAAGTTCCCAATATCTATCATATGAACTCGTTGAAGCATAATCTGCTGGACTATACAGATGCGGATAAGTTCGATGTTATCTTGATGAACCCTCCCTATGGCGGACACGAGGACAAGTCCATTCAAGGCTTCTTCCCCGATGATCTGGCAAGCTCAGAGACAGCCGATCTGTTTATGTCAGTTATCCTGTACCGTTTAAAAAAGAACGGCAGAGCCGCCGTTGTCGTGCCGGATGGTTTCCTGTTCGGTCTGGACAATGCGAAAGTGAACATCAAGAAAAAGCTCATTGGCGAGTTTAATCTGCACACCGTTGTCAGACTGCCCAGCTCTGTGTTCAGCCCCTATACTTCCATTACCACCAATCTGTTGTTCTTCGATAACACAAAGCCGACAACAGAAACATGGTTCTACAGAGTGGATATTCCGTCTGACAGAAAGCACTTTTCCAAGACCAAGCCGATGGAGTTAAAGAACTTCGATGATTGTATCGCTTGGTGGAATAACAGAGAGGTAATCCCTGACGGCGAATATTTCAAGGCACAGAAATATACCGCTGATTATCTGCTGAATGAACAGGGATGCAACATCGATCTCTGCGGTTATCCTCACGAGGAAGAAGAAGTTCTCGACCCGCTTGATACGATCAGAGAGTATCAGGAGAGAAGAACCACCCTCAACGCTGAAATCGACAAAGTTCTTGCAGAGTTGGAAGCATTGCTGCCGGGAGGTGTGAAAGAATGACCCCCGAACAGTTAAAGGCAAGTATTCTTCAATATGCAATCCAAGGCAAGCTTGTTGAGCAGCGACCGGAAGAAGGAACGGGCGAGGAATTATACCGTCAGATTCAGGCAGAAAAACAGCGACTGATCAAAGAGGGCAAAATCAAAAAAGAAAAAGCTTTGCCCGAGATTTCCGAAGATGAGTTTCCGTTTGAGATTCCGGAGAGTTGGAAGTGGGTGAGATTAAGCACCATCGGCATCACGCAGACTGGAAATACGCCATCTAAGTCACATCCAGAATACATCGGAATTGATATTCCGTTTATTACACCTGGCGATATACTCAATGGACAGATTTGTTACAACAATCAGGCTCTTTCTTTACTCGGTAAAAACGTTGCAAGAGTATGCGATGAGGATTCCATTATGCAGGTTTGTATTGGAGGATCAATCGGTAAAGTAGCCATTACAGATCGTAAAGTTGCTTTTAATCAACAAATTAATGTTGTTTCGCCGCTTTTCTGTCTAAGCAAATACCTTTTTGCCGTTATGCAATCTGTATACTTTACAACAAGAATGAAAGAGCGAGCTGGTGGCACTGCTACTCCAATTATCAACAGAGGACTATGGGATTCCCTCTGTATCCCGCTCCCTCCCCTTGCGGAGCAGAAACGCATCGTTGCCAAAATCGAAGAGCTTCTTCCCTATATTGACCGATATGCGGCTTCCTATGAAAGGTTGGAGCAGGTCAACACCGAGTTCCCGGAGGATATGAAAAAATCCGTTCTGCAATATGCCATTCAAGGTAAGCTCGTAGAGCAGCGCCCCGAAGAGGGCACAGCCGAGGAACTGTATCAGCAGATACAAACAGAAAAGAAGCGGCTAACTAAGGAAGGCAAAATCAAGAAGGAAAAGCCCCTGCCGGAAATTGCAGAGGATGAGATTCCGTTTGATATTCCGGAAAGTTGGAAGTGGTGTAGACTCTCCGACGTTATTGATGTTCGTGATGGCACACATGATAGTCCGAAATATGTTCCAGTAGGCATCCCATTAGTAACAAGTAAGAACTTAGTTAATGGAGTTATTGACTACGGAAATGTGAAATACATCACCCAAGAAGATGCTGATAAAATAAATGTAAGATCCATGGTTGATGATGACGATATTCTTTTTGCTATGATTGGATCAATAGGAAATCCTGTTTTGGTGAAAAAGGATAGAGAGTTCTGTATTAAAAACATGGCGTTGTTCAAGAGATTTGCCAATACTGATATTTCGATGCGGTATGTATATTGGTTCTTGTTCTATGCTCAGTACAAACTAAAAAAAGAAGCATCGGGTGGTGTTCAATCGTTTATATCTCTTTCCAGATTTAGAGAATATTTGATACCACTCCCTCCCGTTGCTGAGCAAAATCGTATTGTTGCCAAACTGGAAGAAATCCTGCCGTTGTGTGAACGGCTAAAATGAGGGGAATAAATATGAATGCAGATTGGGTAATGGTCATAATCACAGGGGTTTATGTTATAGCAACCATTTTCATCTGTTGGGCAAATATCAAGGCTGCCAATGCATCTAAAGAACAGTTGAGGGAGATGCAAAAGCAATTTGCAGAAACGAACAGACCTATTATCGAGCTTGAATTCCACTATAGCAGAAGAACATGGTATATCGCCCGTTTTGTAAACCGTGGAAACCTGAGTGCCCAGCATGTTAAAATCAATTTAGATCAGGAATTCATTGACAGTCTTCCGGAAGAGTCAATGAAAAAAGAATTAGAACGGATAAAAGGCAAAGAGTGCATTATAGGCGCTGGACAGCATTATGACTTGTATATCGGCAGCAATAAACTTCGTGGAAATCCAAACATGAAGCCGCTAACAGGAACAATAGAATATGAATCACAAGTCAAAACCTATCAAAGTGATCTATTTGTGGATCTGGAGCACTATATGACATTTTTCTCATCAACAACCGATGAGGAAGATTTGCTTAAATCTGTGAAAAGGATTGGTGATGAGCTCAAAGGCATAACGCAAATCCTAAGTGTCCAAAACACGAAAAAGGAAGATTCCGAATAAACATATCTTTTTCAAAAGCAAAGAACTCTTGCCGTTGTGCGAAAGGTTGAAATGAGGTGAATATACAAAATATGTGGGCTAATATTGCTAATTTTGTCAGTAAAAACTGGATTGATATATTGCTGGTTATCGTAGGTGCATCAGCGTTTATCATTTATTGGGTTCAAGAACGCCGCAAGATTTCAGAAGCAGCATCGCTGATTGTCTTGCAGGTAGAAGAACTGCAAACAAGCATTGCAGAAGTAGGATCTTATATTTCAGAAGGCAAATTAAACGATGGTGCTTTCTATGAGTCTCAAATGCTTTTCAAAACAGATTATTGGGACAAGCACAAGCATTACTTCGTAAGAAAAATGGATTCATTCAGCTTCAGAATGTTTGATGAATTCTATAATTGTGCATCAGAAATTCTTGAGCAGCAACAGTTGATGAAGAACCTGCAAAAGAATTCTCTGTTCTTAACACAGCAGATGCTAATGCAGTCCGAAACGAACTACATTTTGCAGATACTGGCAATGTGTGCGCAGAATCCTGTGGATGTACCGACTCTCCTCAAGACAATAGAAGGAAGTCTCCCAGCTGATGCTTCTGATGAGCAAAAAACTGCTTTTGAGAATCTAATGAAACGAATGACTGCGTCAAATCAGAATATAGACCCAAATACATTTTGGAATACTTATAATCAGAGCAAAGCCAATCTTCATTCGGTAATCAATCAAAATGCGCTTACACATTACATTCCCGTCCAAATTCGGATTACTCTCGAAAACGCATTGAAGAAGTACAATGCTATACAAGTTATAGGTTGTGAGGGTTACAGAAAACTGAAGAAAATTGCAAACAGAAAATTTTAATCATACAAAAACTGTCTAAAATGTTCGCTGTTGTGTCAATGGCTGAAATGAGGTGATTTGCTTGATAGACCGAATTGTACATGAGATTCGTATGGCTTTGTCCCATGAACTGTATTTGTCAGCATTAGCACTTGCGCTGACTTTACCTGACACCTGTGGAAAAGCTGAATATCCCAACGAGGATTACAACGGCGTGCGCTATAAAAACTGGTGCAGCCAATATGTTATTACAGATAGATGTGATTCTCCATACGGATATGATATGCCCTATCTGAACGAGGAAATTATTTATAGTTTGCGTAATTGTCTGCTTCACCAAAGCACACCAAATGTAGAGCAATCAAGAATTCACGAATCTCGGTGCAAGGTTGATAAATTCGAGCTTGTCATAACCGGAGAAGATGGTGCTAACGGTGATCTGAGCATGGTCGCCTACGGCAAAGATATGAACATAGTGCGGAGAGAATTGAAAGTACATATATCCCACTTGTGCTACATTCTTTGTACTGCGGCAGAGGACTATTACAAGAACAACAAGGAAAAATTCGATTTTATAAAGTATTCAATCGAAGATGACAGACCAAAAACTTTTTTGTGACGCATATTTTGATTTGAAAGAAACAAAGAATGACCAGAGCAAAGGCGATCAACCGTAAAAAGTTGGTCGCTTTTGTTTTTTTTAATTATCTGAAAGGAGACTTGTCCAGGAATGAAAAGTTAAAGCGCGAACAATATAATGCAAAGCGTATACAAACCACACCCAAGCACCTAACATTACACCTATTTAATACTGGATGTTGGCGGGCAGGCACAATCTGCACCTGCCCGCCTTGTCTGCCCAAAAAGCGCGGCAGGCGGCGGCAGTCAATGGCGCGAAGCGTTCATCTTGACCATTGACGGCGGTCGGCTGCTGCGCTATAGCCTTTCCGTCAGCTATCGAAAGGCTTATATTCCGTCACTGCTTTCAGGTATGCTTCGGGATCGCCGTTCAGAACCAAGTCTGCATAAGCAAGCGGGTCATTGTAGATCAGATAATCCAGCTCTGACCGCTGGAAGCGGTTATCGGCAACTTCGTTTTCAACGGCGGTGCAGTCAATGGAAAGCTGGCTTCCATCATCAAAAACCAATTCTACGCAGGCTGTGTCTATGTTGAATTGACAGGATATAAGTTTGCTCATGGTCATACCTCCAAGATGTTTTTTGAGGTGAATCAGACGGTCAATTTCCGGGTGATTATTGGTGGGAATCATATCGAAATCTGCCGCAAATCATTCAAAATAAGTCGTTGCGAACGGTTAGTACGTATAAAATAGCTGGCTACAAAACGGCTACAAAATTCGTAAGGAACCTATGTACAGCCCGAAATACGTGGATTATTTGGACAAAAAGCGTATCGAGAGTGCATTTTATAACCATAAATCAAAGCCCAAGACTTGAGTGGGAATAATTCCGAAAACGCCGGAAGCCCGCATGAATACAGGCTTTTTTTCCCGTTAAAATGACTTGTGATACTGGATTGATACTAATTTCTCAAATCCGGTACTCCAAGAAGAACATTTCAAAATGCCAAGCAAAGCCGCCCTTCTGAATTAGCCATTCAGAAGGGCGGCTTTTTTTGCTCCCGGCCGGCGCGGCATTATGTTTGACCGCACGCGCCTATTCATCATACGTCCGCTGCCTGTAATCCTTCCACTGCGGCAGCGGCTGGTTGCGGCGCAGGCTTTCCTGAATGTCCTCGTAGTAATGGATCTTTCGCAGCACGTGGGCATAATCCTCCTGCAGCTGCGCAAGCTGCGCCGTCACGGAAGTCTTCCGCTGCCGCAAAAGCATCAGAATATCGTCAAGATGCGCAGGCTCGTCCGCTTCATACGAAAAAAACTGTCGGAGCTCGGCGATCGTCATCCCTGTGTTTTTAAAACAGCAGATAGTCCGGAGGCGGTTCACATGGCCGTCCGTGAAAATGCGCTGCCCGGACGGCGTTCTTCCGACGTTAGTAAGAATCCCCTCGTCCTCATAGTACCGGATGGTCGACGCAGGGAGACCGAACATCTCCGACAGCTCCCGGATCGTATATTCCTTCATTTTCTCGTTCCTCCCAGAATTTTTCGATTTTCCTCTTGACTTCAAGTATACTTGAAGCGCTAGGATATGTAAAGAAAATCATTGCATTAGGAGGAACCAATATGTATCAGGCACAAACCGCACGCTACGGGTCCATGCGCTATTCGCGCTGCGGAAACAGCGGGCTCCTGCTTCCCGCCGTTTCGCTCGGCTTCTGGCACAACTTCGGGGACACATCGCCCTTTGAAAACATGAAGCAGCTCTGCTTCACAGCCTTTGACCACGGGATCACGCACTTTGACCTTGCAAACAACTATGGCCCGAACCCCGGAAGCGCCGAGCGGAACCTCGGCCGCATTCTCCGCGGAGAGCTTGGCCACTACCGCGACGAGCTCATCATCAGCACGAAGGCCGGCTACGAGATGTGGGACGGGCCTTACGGCAACTGGGGCAGCAGAAAATACCTTCTCGCAAGCCTTGATCAGAGCTTACAGCGCATGGGCCTTCCCTATGTCGATATCTTCTACCACCACCGCATGGACCCCAACACGCCGCTCGAGGAGACCATGGGCGCTTTGGCGCAAGCGGTCAAATCTGGCAAGGCGCTCTACGTCGGGCTTTCCAATTATGACGGCCCGACATTAGAAAAAGCCTGCAAAATTCTAAGCGACCTGCACTGCCCGTTCATCCTCAACCAGAACCGCTACTCCATCTTCGACCGGACGATCGAACATAACGGTCTGAAGGACACCGCCGCGAAGCTGCAAAAGGGCATTATCGCCTTCAGCCCTCTCGCGCAGGGCATGCTGACCGACCGGTATCTGCACGGCATCCCGGAAGACAGCCGCATCAAAAAAGACCCCCGCTTCCTGCACGCGGCAGATTTGACCGAAAAGCGCCTGCAGCAGATCAAAGCCCTCCACGCGGTTGCCGCCGGGCGCGGACAGACGCTCGCCGAAATGGCGCTCAGCTGGATTTTACGTGACGGAATCGTAACGAGCGTTCTGATCGGTGCGTCCAAGCCGTCTCAGATTCTCGATAACATCCAGGCGCTGGAGAACACCGCGTTTTCCGACGAAGAGCAGGCAACAATCGATCGGATCACGGAAGCCTGATTTTCCCAGGCAGCGGCATTGACAGTGGGCTCCTTTTGTAGTATGATCGCTGTATATCGCTCATTATAGATAAAGCATTATAGATTCATACGGAAAAGGAGAACCATATTTGGACGAAAGAAAAGAAAACGATCTGTTAGAAGAAACCCTGTCCCTCGCGGAAACGGACTATGCGCAGGCATACCGGTTCCTGCTGGGCGCCTATGAAAAAGAGCCCGGAGACTTTGGGCCGCAGACGCTCTATTTTCTGGCCTGTCTGGCGGGCGGCGCAGGTTCGCCGAACGCAGCGCTCGGCTGGCTCCGAACGGCCATCGAAAAGAACGGCTGGTGGTACCGCCCGGAGGTGCTGGTGGACGACGACCTTGCGCAGCTGGAGGGCAGTCCGGAATTTATCGCGCTGAAAGCACGCTCTGATGCGCGCTATCAGGAGGCTGTCTCGGCGGCAAAGTCTGTTTTTTCGTGGAACGGGAAAACAGCCGACTATCTGTTCCTCGCCGTCCACGGCAACACGCAGAACGCACAGACGGCGCGTGTAGATTGGGCCCCGATTCTGGCGGGAGATGACCGCTGGCAGCTGGAGAGCATCCAAAGCGCCGAGCCGGACGGATACGGAACGTTCCGCTGGAGCTACGATGACACATCCTTCCTTCCGGTCGCAAACGCCTTGGATGCCATGCAGGGCGAGGGCTACGATAAAATCGCGTGCGGCGGCTTTTCGGCCGGGTGCGATATGCTGCTGCGCGCCATCACGTTTACCCCCGCGCGCTGCGATCTTCTGGTTCTGCAAAGCCCGTGGATTCCGGTCTTGCAGGAGCACAAGGCGGCCATTTTGCAGGCGCTTCGGCAAAAGGACATTGCGCTTCGGATCTTCTGCGGCGCGGACGATGAAGACTGCCTGCCGCTGGCGCAAGCGCTTTCCGCCGCGGCAAATCAGGCGGGGCTGGATGCGGCACTGACAGTACAGGAAAACTGCCGCCATCAGTTTCCCGAAACGCCATACGCGCTCAATGCCCTGCTGCTATCTGAGCGCCCCGCATAAACGAGCTGTACGCAAGCGTAGTTTTACAGAAAGAGATAGAAAAATGGGATGCGCCGGAGCGCATCCCATTTTTTATTACGAAATTACTTCATGAACGTATCGTTCTTCATTTCCTCGATGTAGGAGAGGTACTTCTCCTGCACGTCGGCGGGAACGAGGTCGCTCAGAGCGCCAGCGGACAGAGTGCCGTTCTGGAGCGTGCCGTAGAGCACTTCGCCGCCGAAGGTACCGGCCTCAACAGCTTCCATGGAAGCGGCGACCATCGCGGAGTTATCGGTGACCTGCGAGCAGATGATGCACTCGTTCTGGCCAAGGATGTCGGCAGGCTGGCCGATGTCAAAGATCTTGATTTCGCCTGCGGCAGCGTTGGCATCGTCGATGGCCTCGCGCGCGCCGGAGTCAACGGCAGAAGCGTCGCCGAAGAACACGTCAGCGCCCTGGGCGATGAGCTCGGTGGCAAATTCCTTGCCCTTCGGAGCGTCGGAGAAGGAGTTGGCGTACGGGACGTTCAAAAGCGTGACTTCCTTGCCTTCCTTTTCACCGACATACTTTGCGGCTTCTTCGTAGCCAGCGATCTTGCCCTTCGTAGTGTCAAGCTCCATACCGCCGATGAAGCCGAGCTTACCGGATTCGGTCATGAGGCCGGCCAGTGCGCCTGCGATCCAGCCGATCTGCTGGGCGTTTGGCAAAAGCGAGGAAACGTTCTTGTTGACAGCCTTTTCTGGCGTGTCGGCAGCGCCGTTCAGAAGGGCGAACGCGATGTCGGGGTACTCCTCGGCCGCCTGCAGGACAGCGTCGGTGTACTGGTTGCCGGGGGCGTAGATCATGTCGTAGCCCAGCATGCAGTAGGCAACGATGGAATCATAGTAAGCGTCCTGCGAGATGGAGTCTGTGACCTCCGCCTGCCAGCCCTTGCGCTCAGCCGCGGCGATCATTGCGTTGTAGCAGGCCGCGCCCCAGCCGCCGTCGTTGATGCTGGAGTCGCAGATCATGGCGACCTTGTAGGTCTTGCCGTCGGTGGTTTCAGCGGCAGGCGCTTCTTCAGTCTTGGTTTCGGTCTCCGCAGCCGGAGCGGCGGTCTCTTCGGTCGTCGTCTCCGCGGGCGTCTGCGTTTCCGCGGGCTTGCTTGCGCAGGCGGCGAACGTCAGCAGCATGGCAGCTGCCAGGAGCAGGGCGAGTAACTTTTTCATATATTTCCCTCCGTAAGAAAAATTTTATAACGACGCCAGAGGTGGCGCTGTTACCGTGTTACCGCTGTTCGCGGCGATAGGGCTGTCCGTTTGCCCGCGGGCCTGCCTGCTTTGCGCCGATGAGGCTCAGCACAAGCACCGTCGCGAGGTACGGGATCATCTGGAAGAACTGATACGGAATGGCGATGCCGGAAACCTGCAGCTTGATTTGCAGCGCGTCGCAGAAGCCGAAGAACAGGCAGGCAAGCAGAATCCCACCCGCGCTCCAACGGCCAAAGATGACAGCTGCCAGCGCAATGAAGCCGCGGCCCGCGACAATGCCGTCGGTGTAGGTGCTCGAGTAACAGGTCGTCAAATACGCGCCGCCGATACCGGACAGAGCGCCGCAGATGACGCACGCGAGGTACTTGACCCCGATGACATTGATGCCGAGCGTCGCGGCCGCCTGCGGATGCTCGCCGACGGACTTATAGCTCAGGCCCGCGCGCGTCCGGCCGAAGAAGACAGCAGTGAAGACGACAAACAGCAGCGTCAGATAGACCATCGGGCTCTGGTCAAAAAGGAGGCCTCCGATGATGGGAATGTCCTTAAGGCCGGGAATGGCAACCGAGGACATGGTGACGATCTGCTTGAGGTCGGAGCCCGTGCCAAAATACACGCGGTAGATAAACGACGCGAGCGCGGGCGCGAAAATATTGATGGCCATGCCGTAGACCGTGTGGTTCGCGCAGAGCGTGATGGTCGAAAACGCGTAGATCATATTGACCGCAATGCCGGCAAGCGCGCCGCACAGAAGGCCCAGCCAATTAGAGCCCGTGATGTAGCACACGAGGAAGCCGACGAGCGCGCCGATGGCAGCCAGGCCCTCGAGGCCGATGTTCACCATGCCGGCTCTCTGACCATAAAGCTCTGCCAGCGAGATGAGAAGAACCGGGATTGCCAGACGGACAGTTGCCAGAAGTAAGCTCGATACCCAATCCATTACGCCGCGCCCTCCTTTCTCTTGCCGAAGACGCGGTTTTTCCACGCCTCAAATTCCGGAAGCTTCGTCAGCGCCATACCGGCAACCGAGAAGACGATCACAAGCGCCTGAATGATATCCGACACGCTCGTCGGGACGCCGGTTGCTGCCTGCATCGTTGTTGAGCCTACGCGCAGGACCGCGAAGAACAGCGCCACAAGCATCGTCGCGATCGGATGCAGCTGCCCGATGAGCGCCATTGCAACGCCGTCGAAGCCGTAGCCAGCGCCGAAGCCGTTGATGAGTCGGAACTGCGTGCCGAGAAGCTCCGCGCTGCCGCCGAGACCCGCAATCGCGCCGGAGACAATGAAGCTCGCAAGCATGTACCGCCCGACGGGAATGCCATTAAAGCGGCTGGCCGTCATATTATAGCCGACCGCGCGCAGCCGGAAGCCCGCGTTCGTCCAGAAGAGCACATAGTAGAGAATGAGACCGACCGCGATTGCGATCACAAGGCCCCACGTAAAGCGCATGCCGGAGACAATGCGGGGAAGATGCACCGCCTCGTCGATGGCAGGCGTCTGCGGAACGGACGCGTCTCGAATCCAGCTGGTATAGATGACGCCCATAAGAAGCGTCGCGACGTAGTTGAGCATGATGGAGATGATCATCTCGTTCTGCCCGCGCGTGATTTTTAAAACGCCCGGGATCATGCCCCAGATGCCGCCCGCAAGCGCGCCCGCAAGAAGCGCCAGAACGATCCCGGCAAAGCCTGTGAGCCCCGTGAAGTAGCAGGTTAAAAACGCCGCCATTGAGCCCATCAGGAACTGCCCCTCGCCGCCGAGGTTGAACACGCCGCATTTATACGCGAAGCACGCACAAAGCGCGGTAAACATCAGCGGCGTTGCTTTTGTAAGTGTTGTGCCGATACCGGCCTTTGTGCCGAACGCGCCCTGGAAGAGGAACTTGACCGCCACAAACGGGTCCGCGCCGAGCGCCGCCATGATAATACCGCCAATGAGGAAAGCCAGCAGGATCGACAGCAGCGGCACGAGGCACGCGCCAAACGCTTTTTTCAGTTTTTCCATACTGCGCCTCCTCTCACTTGCCGGTCATGGCAAGGCTGATTTCTTCCACCGGCGGGTTCTTGCCGGAGAATTCGCCCATAATCCTACCTTCAAAGCAGACGACAATGCGGTCGGACATTTCGAGAATTTCGTCAAAGTCCGCGCTGATGAGCAAAATGCCAACGCCTCTTTCGCGCGCACCGATCATCTGCTCATGCACAAAGCTCGTCGCGCCGATATCCAAGCCTCTCGTCGGGTGCGCCATCACAAGCAGCGCCGGATCGTTCTCCAGCTCCCGCGCGAGAATGACCTTCTGCTGGTTGCCGCCGGAAAGCGAGCGCACGCTCTGGTCGACAGACGTACAGCGCACGTCGTATTTTTCGGCCATCCGCCTGGCATAGTCGCCGATGGCGCGCTTTTTGAGAAGCAGACCGTGCCCCTTACTAAACCGCGCGTCGTCCGCGTCCTTTAAAACCAGATTTTCCGCGATGGACATATCGCCGATCAAGCCCTGCAAATTCCGGTCCTCCGGCACATGGCACACGCCGTGCTCAATAAAGCCGTTCGGGTCAAAGACCGCGACACGCTTTCCCTTGAGATGGACCTCGCCTGCGTCCGGCGCGAGAACGCCGGTAATGAGCTGGGCCAGCTGCGTCTGGCCGTTTCCGTCCACACCCGCCACACCGACAATCTCACCCGCATGGATTTTCAGGGACAAATCGCTCAGACCGCTGTGCTTGCTTTCCTTGTTGAAATCCACATGATCGAGCTCGGCCACGACCTCCGCGCCGCTCGCGTCGATCTTTTCATACTGCGACTCGGTCAGCTCCTTGCCGATCATGAGGTTTGCGAGCTTCTGCCCGTCGGTATCCGCGCGATTGACCGTTCCGACGACCTTGCCGAGGCGCAGGATCGTGATACGATCGGAAATGCGCAGCACCTCGCGCATTTTGTGGCTGATAAAGATGATGGATTTTCCTTCTCCAATCAGCTTGTGCATGATTGCAAACAGGCCCTCGACCTCGATATCGGTCAGCGCCGCCGACGGCTCGTCGAGAATCAGGAGCTCCGCCCCATGGTAGAGCGCCTTGAGAATTTCGGTCCTCTGCTGCTCGCCGACGGAAATATCCGTGATAAGCTTGTCGAGCTGCACGTCGAGGCCGTATTTTTCGGACAGCGCCTCAATTTCCTTCCGGCGCGCGGCGCGGTCGATGAAGACGCCCTTCGCGTGCTTGTCGCCGAGGATGATATTGTCAAACACCGTCATTGCCTCGACCAGCATGAAGTGCTGATGCACCATGCCGATGCCGAGCTTGACCGCCTGGCTGGGAGAATCGATGCGGACCTCCTGCCCATTGAGGAAAATCTTGCCCTCGGTCGGCTGATAGAGGCCGATGAGAATGTTCATGAGCGTCGATTTGCCCGCGCCGTTTTCTCCAAGGAGGGTGTGTACCTCACCTTTTGCGACCGAGAAATTGATGTCCTGATTGGCATAGAAATTGCCGAACCGTTTGCTGATGTGCTCCATGCGAAGCAGCTCTTCCAATCGTCCCACTCTCCTTTTCGCTGAAGTAACCCGCGCCCGTCTGCCGCGGCAAGACGGCGGTATATCAGCCGCCTTATGTCATCTTTTACTATACACGAAAAACCGCTAGATTTCAAAACATTTTTTGTGTGTGTTGACATTTTTTTAGCCGCTGCCATTCGCCTTGCCCGAACGGCTCCGTTTTGCGCCGGCAGGCGCGGTATCCGAAAAAAAGCGCCTTGCCGGACGAAATCCGGAAGTTTTCAGCCGAGGATCTGGCGCCGTTCATCTTAAAATTCGACAAAAACGGACAGTTTCGGATAAGGTCTGTCCAATTTTGTCGAATTTTGTCCACAAAAAGTGGCAAAAACAGTTTGAAAAAACTTGAATTTTTTGTTGGAATGTGTTAATTTATATCCATCGTAACAAGTTTTTATGTCTGGCCAGGCAAATTTGAAACATATAATGAGAGGAGTCGAAAATGGACAACTGCATTAAAATTCTGATTGCCGACGCGGACGAGGGCTTTACTTCCGATCTTGCGTGTTATTTGAAAACGAATTCTTCCTTTGACGTTGTGGGCGCGGCCAATGACGGCGAAAAGGCCGTCAGGCTTCTGCGCACGACGCAGCCAAACGTCCTGATTCTGGACCTATTGCTGCCAAAATTAGACGGCCTTTCCGTCCTGAAAGAAGCCAGCGCACTTCCCAAGCCTCCCATTGGTCTTGTCCTGACCAACGCAATGACCGACTTTGCGGCGCAGGCGGCGGAAAAATACGGCGCGCGGTACTTTCTCAGTAAGCCGTGTAAGCTGAAGATGATCGCCGAGCGCGTGGGCGATATCATCACTGCCGAACGGGTCACGCGCGGCACAAGATACCTGAGCGCAAATGTGGAGGCGCTTGTCACGTCAATGATTCACGATGTGGGAGTTCCTGCGCATGTGAAGGGATATCAATATCTGCGCGAAGCCATCATGATGGCCGTTGACGACAAGGACGTGATGCGGGCTATCACAAAGGTCCTTTACCCGCAGGTTGCGCGGAAGTTCCATTCGACCTCCTCCCGGGTCGAGCGCGCCATCCGGCATGCCATCGAGCTTGCGTGGGAGCGTGGAGATGAAGAAACGCTCCGCAAGTTCTTCGGCTATACGATCTCAAACGTCCGCGGCAAACCAACAAACGCCGAATTCATCGCACTTTTCGCCGATAAAATTCAATTGCAGCTCAAGGCCTCCCAAACGCGTTGAGTTTCCAGCCTCCCCTTCTTTTCTGACGCCACCGCCACCGGTTTCAAAAACCGGCGGCGGTGGCGTGCTCTCAGGCTCTATTTTCAGCTTGCTTCAAGCTGCTTTCATCGCGTCAGCTGCCGCAATGCTTCGCCGATGTCCATGTCCAGAAGCACTGACTGCGTCTCGATCTCCCGCATTGTGATGGCCTCGCCGAGGTTGATGCTCGCGTAAACGGCCTTGGGATTCCGCTCCGTCATGCGCCAGAAGGGGTATTTGATAATGACCGGGGTGTTATAGCCCACGCCGAGCTCCAGAAATACGATGCGCTGGTCTTTTCTGGTGCGGAGAAACTTCTCATAGCGCTCTGCCGCTTTGTGCCAACCCTCGTCCTGCACGAACGTATCGTCGCAGCGGAGGTTCATCGTCATGGGCCTTCTGCAGTGCGGACAAACGGGAACGAGTTCTGTCGGAATTTTCATATTCTTCTGGCGCCCGACCATTTCGCGCACGACGGTTTCATTGTCAAACGTCTCCTGACAACACGGCTCGCTGCACTGAAAAAGGCCGTAATCGCCCTGCGTGTAAAATAGCCGCTTTTTGTCGAAGCCCGCCTTCTGAAAGCAGTGGTCGACGTTTGTTGTGATGACAAAATAGTCCTTGCCGGAAACGAGCTGCAAGAGCGTATCGTAAACCGGCTCCGGCGCGTCCATGTAGCGGTTGATGAAGATATACCGGCTCCAGTACGCCCAATATTCCTCCGTCGTTTCATAGGGATAAAAGCCGCCCATATACATGTCATGAAAGCCGAATTTCGCCGCGAAATCGGAGAAATACGCTTCAAACCGCGCGCCGGAATAGGAAAATCCAGCCGCTGCCGATAAGCCCGCGCCCGCTCCGACGACCACCGCGTCGGCCTCCCGGAGCGCCTTTTGCAGCCGCTCAAGCTCTTTGGAGCAGTCTTTCGTAGATTTCTTTGTCCAGGTCCTTGAATACATTGAAAATCACCTTCATTTCGCTTCCTGTCTCGCTTTTATATTGCCGCACCGTATCGATTGCGATCTCTGCCGCCCGCTCGTTCGGGAAATGGAACACGCCCGTGGAGATGCAGCAGAAGGCGATGCTCTTCACGCCGTTCTCCTCCGCCAAAGAAAGGCACGAGCGGTAGCATGAGGCGAGCAGCTGCTCATCCTCTTTTGTGGGCTCTCCCGTCACGATCGGTCCCACCGTGTGCAGAACGAAGCTGCACGGCAGATTGTACGCACGCGTGAGCTTCGCCTGTCCGGTCGGTTCCTCGTGGCCCTGCTTCTCCATGATTTCGGCGCAGTCCAGCCGGAGCTGCACGCCGGCGTAGGTGTGGATGCAGTTGTCGATGCAGGCGTGGTTCGGGACATAGCAGCCTGTCAGGCCGCTGTTTGCCGCGTTCACGATCGCACCGCACGAGAGCTTCGTGATATCGCCCTGCCAGAGATATAGATCACCGGAAACCGGCTGCAAATCCTCCACGTGCGTCACGCCCGCCTCCGAAAGCTCCTGCCGCAGATATTCGTCCTGCACCGAGAGAAATTCTGGGCTGATCTGCTTCGCTGGGCGGACATTCATCAGACCGCGCAGCAGAACTCTCTGCCGTGCCGCGTCCTTCGGAATCTCCTGCCTGCGGCAAGACGGCCGCTCGGATAGCAGCGTATGGATGAGATACACTCTTCGTTCCGCCTGATTCATAGCGCTCTCCCCTGTCGTTTGGATTCAGGGCTCTGCCCCTTCGTTGGGCCTATCATAGCGCAGGGGCGCTTTTTCGTAAAGTACGCACAATTTCGTGGCGTAGTTACCGGGAGGATACCATCATGCGCCCGGATACTGCTCCTGCAAATAGAGGCTCGCGCGGGACTGGATGATTTTGGCCGCCTGCTGGGCTGTCGCCGCACCCGCGAAATACGCATCTGCCTCCTCGCTCAAAATATTCTCCAACGCTTGGTCCATCCCTTCGAGCACAGTAACGCTGCTTAGAAGCTCCAGAAATTTCGCTTCGTCCGCCTCGCTGATGTTTTCCACCTCGCCATACCAGTCGGTACGGTTGCCCGCTTTGTACTGCGCAAGTTCTTCCCGCAGCACTTCCATATTTGCGGGCAGGCCGCTCTCCTGCTTGCCGGAAAAGCAGTACGCCAGAAACGCCTTTGCGCCCGCCAGGTTCTGGCACGATGTGCTCACGCCGAGACTCGTCAGCACCAGATATGCGCTGCCGCCTTCTCCCACCGGATAGCCCGCGTAGGTGTACCCAGCGCCGTCAAACCACTCTTTTGCGATGTCCTCGCGCGAGGCCAGCCAACTGAGGCTCGAAATCCAGCCGAGCTTCATGAGCGTTTTTTCGGGTGCTTCCGGCATCGAACCGTCGCCGCCCCAGTTCTTGCACCAGTCGAGAATATCTATGAATTCCTGCGTTTCAAACCTGCATGTACTGGTTTCGCGATCTACAAATCGTCCGATGCAAAAGGCGGCGGTCAGCCCGAAAAGATTTCCCGGCGTGTTCCACGAATCGACCGGCACCCAGTCCCCCGGTATTTTCTCCCGCGCGGTTTCCAAATCTTCCAGCGTCACGCCGGGGCTGTCAATCAAATTCGACGGCATGATCAGCGTATCGACCCGCACCGTGAGCGGCAGCACATAAAGCGCCCCGTCCTGCGTGAGTAAGTCAAATAGCCCGGGCAGGAGGCTGTCCTCCGTCACGTCCGGCAAAAGTTCCCTTGAATCTGCACAGACCGCACGGGGCGCAAGCGGCGGGGCCTGATTGCCGTCGGAGTAAAAGGCAAAGAGGTCGGGCGACTGGCCCGCCATGATTTTTGTGCGCAGAACGTCCATCGGCTCTGCGTCCCCGTACGGCGAGTCCGAATAGATGGTATAGTCGATCTGATACTCCTGCTGACTGAGATTGAAATACTCGAACAGCTGCGTAAACTCGTACCAGACGGGGCAATCGGCCGCGACGGCAAGCGTCAGAACCTGCTTTGCGCTTCCCGCGCCCACCTTCCATAGAACGAGCGTGAGCGCCGCTTCATTCGGGGAAAACAGCACGTAACCGCCGTCTGTCCGGAAGATTTGCTCCGCGTCCGCCTGCGCGCCGAGCTCCCGCCAGGAAGCGATCGTCTGCACCTTTCCGGACGCAAGGTCGTATCCTGACAGCCCATCGCTGTTCGTCAGTAAGAATGTTCCGTCTTCGCCAGGACCGAGCCCTGCCGTGCCTAATGGCAGCGTCTGCACCTCGAGTGGAGTGAGCGTTTTTGCGTCAAACGCGCGTAATTCTGGCGCTTCGCCGCCAAACAAATCTCGCGTGAGAACAAAAAGTATCCCATCCCGCTCCTGCATTGCCGCAAACGCCCAGCCGTCGTTCGGGTCCAGTTCCTGCCGCGCCGTCTCCGCGCCGCTGTCATCCAGCCAAACGAGCATCGACGCACTGACAAGCGCAAAGCCGCCATCTGTTTTTGTCATCTGAAAAAACCGCGCGCCAGACTCTGTGTATCGCTTCTCAAGCGTCGTTGTCTCCTGCAAAGAAAAGCTCGCGTCGTACCGCGAAAGCACCAGCCTGCCTTCCGGTTCGCCGAACAGAAACGTAAAATTCCCGCGTTCGTCCCAATACCCCGCCGGAAGCGTCCCGCTCAAAAGAAAGAACCCGCCGTCCGGATTTTCGCACAGCGCGTAAAGATAGTCTGCCCCTTCCGGAACGTCCAACGTCTTCGTTTCCCCGCCCTCAATTGGGAAGCTGACAAGAGACGGCCCGGTTTCCGTTTGGCCTCCGGCGATGATCGTATCGCCCAGAACCGTCAGCGCCGTAATGCCGGTGAGGCTCTCCGGCACGTGCCTTTGAAGCTCTAAATGGCAGGCTTCTTCCACTGCTTTCCCCTGCGCCGCAGCCGGTGCGGCTTGCGATGCGGTTTTCTCTTCCGCAGCCATTTTTTCTTCGCCCGGAAGCGAGATAACTGTGACCTCTTTTTCCGCCGCGCAGCCGCACAGCAGACATAAAATCAGCAAAACAGCGCAAAAGCGCCGGTAAGTTTGTTTCATCGCGTCCTCCTTCCAAAGTCACAGGAGCGCCGCCGCGCGCACGGCGCATCCCGTTTGGTTGTCTGTGTGGCTTTCTGTCAGGAACCTCCTTTCCCGTTTGCACTATTGCAATAGTCTACATTCAAACTATCACAGTAGTCCAATTTTGTCAAGCCATCTTGACAGTTTTGGACGAATGTGATAGTCTGAGTTTACCAACACTGGGAGGGTTTGTATGAAGCTGTTTGACTCGGAATGGAAGGTCATGGAGGTCCTCTGGCAGAAAAACGACCGGACGGCGAAGGAAATCTCGCTGCGGTTAGCGGACACCATCGGCTGGAACAAAAACACGACCTATACGGTCATCAAAAAGTGCATCGAAAAGGGCGCGATCGAGCGCCGGGAGCCGAATTTCACCTGCCACGCGCAGATTACAAAGCAGCAGGCGCAGAAGGAGGAGGCTGAAACGCTGGTCGAAAAAGTATTTGACGGTTCCGCGGAGCTGCTGTTTGCATCGATTTTGAGTGATCGGTCGTTATCAAAAGACGAGCTTGCGCGGCTGAAAGCGCTTGTGGAGGCGATGGAGGAATGACAGGCTTGCAAGCGGCCATTTTGGGCGGAAGCGCGCTGATTCTGCTCGTTCTCGCGCTGCGGCTCGGGCTGCAGCGGCATCTGCCCCGAAGGCTTTTCCCGGCGCTCTGGTGCGCAGCGGCTGTGCGCCTCTTGCTGCCGGTATCCATCCCAACGCGCCTTAGCATCTGGAACCTTTTTGAGCGGACTTCCGCTTCTGCGGCAGCGGGAACAATTTCTCGGACGCTTCTGCCCTTCCCCGATCTGACAGATGGTGTGGCAATGGCGTCGGCCCCTTCTGCTTCGGCGCGCGTTTCCCCGGTTTCTCTCGTCTGGCTGGCAGGAACGGTGCTGCTGGCCGCATATGTGAGCATCGGCTGTATCTTTATGGTGCGAGGATTCCGGTCCGCGCGGATCGCGCCCTGCCCATCTATGGACGTGCTGCTGGATGTGTTTCGCTTTCGCAAATCGCCCCGCATCCGCGCCACGAGCAGCCGCCGCGCGCCCTTGACATTCGGCATACTCCGACCGGTCATTTTGCTGCCGGAGGGTCTGGCCGCAGAGAGCGAACCGTTCCGGCTGGTGCTCGCGCATGAGCTGGCGCATGTAAAACGGCGTGACTGTGTGCGAAAGCTCCTGTTTACGGTATGCCTGTGCCTTTACTGGTGGAACCCGCTCGTCTGGTGCATGGTCATATTGGCCGGGCGTGATATGGAGCTTGCCTGTGACGAGGCCGTTCTGCGGGCGCTTGGCCCCGGCTGCCGGAAGGCCTACGCCCTGACGCTTTTATCCATGGCTGCGCGCAGTCCGGCGCCCGCGCCGCTTACTGCCAGCTTTTCCGGAAGCAGCCTGAGCCGCCGCATCCGCGCCATTGCGCGTTTCCGTCCCGTTTCCAAATGGGCCGGTGTCTGCGCAGGCATCGTATTTGCGCTTTCCGCCTGCGTCTTTTCTACACAGGCAGCGCTCCCCGCCCCATCCGGACAAAAATCGGTTGTCCCCGAACCCCTGCAGGCCGCGGCCATAGAAGCCTCGCCCTCTTTGCCGGAGGCGATCGAACCGGACGCATCGGAGGCACTGGCCGAAGCGGAATTTCCGGAGAAAGCACCGGAGATGACCGTAGCGAAGTACGTCTGGCCGCTGGAAAACGCAGATGCTGCTGTGAACGATTCCTTCGGCTGGCAGGAGCATCCGGTCTCCAGGACGGTATCCTTCCACGCAGGTGTTGACTTGGATGCACCGGCCGGAAGCAATGTGCTGGCTGTGGCAGACGGGACGGTCCTCAAAGCGGAATACCATGAGGCATATGGCTATTTCATCCAGCTCGAGCACGAGGATGGCATACAGACCCTCTACGCACATTTACAAGAGCTGTTGGCAGCCCCCGGCGATACCGTGAAGCAGGGCCAGATCATCGGCCTTTCCGGCTCATCGGGCTGGACCACGGGGTCGCATCTGCACCTCGGCGTGTACATAGACGGCGAAGCGGTTGACCCGCTGGCATTCTTACAGACGGAGGACGCATAGCTTCTCTCCAGTACAGGCGCAGCTTTCGAAAATTCGACAAAATCGGACAGGTTTGGACAGAAGCCGTCCGATTTTGTCGAATTTTGTCCACAAAAAGTGGTAAAATTTATTTTGAAAAATCTTGAATTTTCTGTTGAAATGTGCTAATTTATATCCATCGCAGCGAAATTTCGTGCCCGGCCGGGCGACAGCGTAATTTGTAATGAGAGGAGTCAAGCATGGACAACTGCATTAAAATTCTGATTGCCGACGCGGACGAGGGCTTTACTTCCGATCTTGCGTGTTATTTGAAAACGAATTCTTCCTTTGACGTTGTGGGCGCGGCCAATGACGGCGAAAAGGCCGTCAGGCTTCTGCGCACGACGCAGCCAAACGTCCTGATTCTGGACCTATTGCTGCCAAAATTAGACGGCCTTTCCGTCCTGAAAGAAGCCAGCGCACTTCCCAAGCCTCCCATTGGTCTTGTCCTGACCAACGCAATGACCGACTTTGCGGCGCAGGCGGCGGAAAAATACGGCGCGCGGTACTTTCTCAGTAAGCCGTGTAAGCTGAAGATGATCGCCGAGCGCGTGGGCGATATCATCACTGCCGAACGGGTCACGCGCGGCACAAGATACCTGAGCGCAAATGTGGAGGCGCTTGTCACGTCAATGATTCACGATGTGGGAGTTCCTGCGCATGTGAAGGGATATCAATATCTGCGCGAAGCCATCATGATGGCCGTTGACGACAAGGACGTGATGCGGGCTATCACAAAGGTCCTTTACCCGCAGGTTGCGCGGAAGTTCCATTCGACCTCCTCCCGGGTCGAGCGCGCCATCCGGCATGCCATCGAGCTTGCGTGGGAGCGTGGAGATGAAGAAACGCTCCGCAAGTTCTTCGGCTATACGATCTCAAACGTCCGCGGCAAACCAACAAACGCCGAATTCATCGCACTTTTCGCCGATAAAATTCAATTGCAGCTCAAGGCCTCCCAAACGCGTTGAGTTTCCAGCCTCCCCTTCTTTTCTGACGCCACCGCCACCGGTTTCAAAAACCGGCGGCGGTGGTATCTTTCTGATCCAGCTGCTTGCGCATCAAGCGGAAATCGTCTATAATGCAGGCAGAAAACCGCTTAAATTGCAGGATGGGAAGGATAGAGTTTGAACGAAAAAATGGCGCAGTACCATCTGCCCGGGCTATTCGAATTTTACGAGCTTTACGCCGCGTTTCTCCCACTCTACCGCGCGCACAGGGAGTATTTCTACGACTGGTGCGAAATCGGCTCCATCTACGGCGCGCCAATTAGCTGCCTCTGGGGCGGCGGACGCGTGAGCTCCGGCACGTGCGATGCACGCAGCGCGCTGGCCCTGACGCAAGGCTACGGGATTTCCGCCCGCCTGACGTTCAGCAATTCCCTTCTGCGCGAGGAGCATTTGAAGGACAAAACCTGCAACGCGCTCTGCCGCCTGTTTTCAGAAAGCGGCACGGTGCAAAACGGCGTGATCGTCCACTCGGAGCTGCTGCTGGACCATCTGAAAGTGGCCTATCCCCCGCTCTATTTTGTCTCCTCGACCACAAAAGTCCTGACCGATTTTTCGCAGCTCCGGTACGAGCTCGAGCGGCCGGAGTTTTCATACGTTGTGCCGGATTTCCGGCTGAACAAGGCTCTTTCGGAATTAAATACGCTGCCGCAGGCGCTGAAGGACAAGGTCGAGTTTCTCTGCAACGAATGCTGCTCGTTTGGCTGCAAGGACAGGCGCGCCTGCTATGAGGCTGTCAGCCGGAAAAATCTCGGAGAAGCCGCCCCGGAGCACCATTGCAAAGCGCCGGACGCAAAATATGGCTACCGCTTTTCCCGCGCCATGGAAAATCCGGGCTTCATCGGCATCGAGGACATTCAAAATACGTACCTTCCGATGGGCTTTTCCAATTTCAAAATCGAAGGCCGCGGGCTCGGAAGCGCTTTGATTCTGGAATTTCTGCTCTATTACCTGACGAAACCGGACTGCCAGCTGCGCGTCCGGGAGAAAATTTACCTCGATAACGCGCTGGATCTATTCTGACGCGCCCGTCAAAACAGAACATAAAATACGCGGCAGCCCGGAGCTTTTCTCTGGGCCGCCGCATTTTGTTCTGTATTATTTCCCGGGAAAGAAGAAGCCGACTGTCATGTCGAGATAGTTCAAGCCGCTGTATCCGGGGTACGCGTCCTCCACCTTCTGCTTCATCTCCGCCGCGCTCTCGCTAGGGGTGTCTTTCGCGTTCAATCAACCACTTTTTCAAACTTCAAAGAAGTTTTTTGACGCGCTGTTGCGTTTTTCACTCGCTGGCAGTATAATAGCGCAGTAAGATCTTTTCGTAAAGTAAGCACAATATTGTGCTGTAGTTACCAAAAGGATACTATTCGGAATGGAGGACTGCAACATGGAACTGCCTGCGTGCCCGGTAGAAACAACGTTAATGCTAATCGGAGACAAGTGGAAGGTTCTGATTCTGCGCGATCTGATGGGCGGGACGAAGCGCTTCGGCGAGCTTAAAAAGTCCATCGGCCACGTGACCCAGAAGGTGCTCACGGCGCAGCTGCGCGATATGGAGAAAAAAAAGCTTCTCACGCGCAAGGTCTACGCCGAGGTGCCGCCGCGGGTGGAATACACGCTGACCGAGACCGGCTACAGCCTAAAGCCGATTCTCGATTCCATGGTCGTCTGGGGCTCCGCCTACCAGAGGGAAAACGGCGCGCAGGAGGATGCTCGTCCGGCGGATTGACCAAAGACTCTGCACAGCGGGCGGTTTATCATACAAACGCGTCTGCAAATCAGGCTTGGATGGAGGCATGCAGCATGGAAGATTTTTCGATTGGCGAAATGCAGCAAATGCAGAAGGCCCTGCAGGAGAAATACCGGCACAAATGGGAGCCGATTTGCCCGGAGGTGGGGAAAAATAAGCTTCTTTGGATGATCGGAGAGATTGGAGAAGTGATCGACATCGTCAAAAAGCACGGCGGAGAAAACGCCGCGGCGAATGAAGACGTGCGGGTGCAGCTGGTAGAGGAGCTGGCCGACGTCCTCATGTACTACAACGACGTTCTGCTCTGCTATGGGATCGGCGCGGAAGAGCTCAAGCGCGCCTACACCGAAAAATTTGAGAAAAATATGACCCGATGGTAAAAGCATCGCATAAAGAAAGCGCCCCGGACAATTCGTTTGAATTGCCCGGGGCGATTTGCTGCTGGATAGATTGTCTTAGTCAATGAAACGGACGGGATCGATGCTCTGGCCGTTTTGCCGGACGGCAAAGTGCAGGTGCGAGGTCGACGCGGACTCCAAAAGCGCGCTTTCACCGACGGAGCCGATGGTATCGCCCGCCGTAACGCGCATCCCGGCGGAGACGGCCGGCATGGCCGCGAGGTTCGCGTAGATGGTCTCATAGCCCTCCGGGTGCGAGAGAACGACGGTCGTGCCGAAAAATTCGTCGTCATACACGGCAGTCACAGTGCCCGTGCAGGCCGCCCGAACGGGCTCTCCCGCGAGCGCGGCAAGATCGATGCCGTCGTGCGTGCGCCAGTCCTGCGTGGTCTGGTTAAAAGACAGCTCCTGCATGCTGTAGGGCGCGATCCGCTCGCCAGAAACCGGCCAGACACGAACGGAAAGCGTCTCGCTTGCCGGCTCCTGCGCGGATGCGTCCGCGGCGTCCGCAGGACCGGAAGAAGCGCTTGCGGGCTTCTGCGTCTGTGTGCTCCCGCCCGACTGCGTTTTGCCGCCGGAGGAAGACGAGGACGGCTTGTCCTCGGGGATTTCCGCGCTGGTGGCGACGGAAAGGGTCTGCTCGTTCAGAGACTTCTTTTCAGAAACGGCACCGGACACAAAAATGTAGCCCGAGATTCCTACTGCTAAAATGCACAGAAGCAGAACGATGTAGTAGCCCTTTTCCTGAAAGAATTTTCTGAACCGGTTGGATTCGGAATGTTCGTTGTTTTGCATGGTTTACACCTCCTGAGCCTAGTATGACCAGAGCTCTGGAAGCATATACCTGAAAAAGAAAAATTATCGCGCGCCGACCAGCTCGTACTCGCGCGAGAAGTAGCGATCCAAACAGTATTTCAGAATCGAGCTGCGCGTGACAATGCCGATGAAGGCGTTTTTATCATCGATGACGGGGACAAAGTTCTGGTCGGCGGCGACGAGGACCAGGTCTTCAATGCGCGTGTCGACGCGGACGGGATGGACCTCCCGGCGGGCGGTGATTTCGGAAATCGAGTGATCTTCGGTCTGGCGAAGGTCCATCACGCAAAGGCGCTTGACCGCCCAGAGTAGGTCCCCCTCGGTCAGAACGCCGCAGTAGCCGCCATCTTTATCGAGAACCGGCAGGGCGGTATAGCCGGAGTTTTCCATACGTTCCATCGCCTGACGCAGGGTGCAGCCGTCGTCGATATACGAGCACAGCGCCTTCGGTGTCAGGAAAAACAGGATATTCATGCTTTGGTCTCCTTTGAAGATAACGGCAGGCGTGCCGGATTTGTGTTGGTTTATCCGTATTTCAAGTTTACCATAACAAAGCGGATAAGAAGTGACAAAATTGTGAATTCCGCTCAAAGATTTCTGTCAAAAAGACGCTTGCATTTTATCCCCGCCTCGTTTATGCTAAACGCGGAGATCAGAATGGAGGGATATCAGGTACATATGACATTGGATGAACTGCATATTGGAAGAAAGGGTCGCATTACGGCGGTCGGCGGAGAAGGGATTCTCCGGTGCAGACTTCTCGACATGGGTCTTATTCCACAGACGATCGTTTCGGTCACGAAGGTCGCGCCGATGGGCGACCCGATGGAGCTTCTGCTGCGCGGATACAGTCTGACGCTTCGCAAGGAGGACGCGCGCAGCATCACCGTAGAGGAGGTGCCGGAATGATTCTCGCTTTGGCCGGCAACCAGAACTGCGGAAAGACGACGCTTTTCAACCAGCTCACAGGCTCGAACCAGCATGTGGGCAATTTTCCGGGCGTGACGGTCGACCAGAAAATCGGCCAGGTGCGCGGACAGAAGGGCTGCTCGGTGGTCGACCTTCCCGGCATTTATTCACTGAGGCCATACACGGCGGAGGAGATCGTCACGCGCGACTTTATCCTCAACCAGAAGCCGGACGGTATCATCAACATCGTCGACGCGACAAATCTGGAGCGCAATCTGTATTTAACCCTACAGCTTCTGACGCTGCGCGTGCCGACGGTTCTGGCGCTCAACATGATGGACGAGCTGACCGGAAACGGCGGCAGCATCGACGTGCAAAAAATGGCACAGACGCTCGGCGTTCCGGTCGTCCCCATCTGCGCGGCGACAGCCGACGGCGTGTCGGAGCTCATTGACGAAGCCGTGCGCGTGGCGGAGGGAAAAATTTTGCCGCAGGTCTATGACTTCTGCGAGCCGGGCCCCGTGCACCGGTGCATCCATGCGGTCTGCCACCAGATCGAAGACCACGCGCAGGCGGCGGGCATCAACACGCGCTTTTCCGCGACGTGGCTTATTGAAGGAGACAGCGGCATCGAAGATGCGCTCAAACTCGACCAGAACGAAAAGGAGCTTATTGAGCACTCTGTCCTGCAGATGGAGCAGGAGCGGGGCTTGGACCGGAACGCGGCACTTGCCGACATGCGCTACAGCTTCATTGAAAAACTCGTGCGCGAGGCCGTCGTAAAGCCCAGGGAGAGTCGGCAGCACCGAAGAAGCGTGCAGGCAGATAAAATTCTGACCGGCAAATATACGGCGATCCCGATTTTTATCGGCGTGATGTTTCTCATCTTCTTTTTGACGTTCCATGTGATCGGCGCGTTTTTGAGCGATCTTCTGGCGCTCGGCATTGACAAGCTCACAGCGCTCACCGACGCGGCGCTCACAGCCTACGGGCTCAATCCCGTGGTGCAGAGCCTGATCATCGACGGTATTTTTGAAGGCGTGGGAAGCGTTCTGAGCTTCTTGCCCGTGATCGTGACGCTGTTTTTCTTCCTGTCTATTCTGGAAGACACCGGCTATATGGCACGCGTGGCGTTTGTGATGGACAAGCTGCTGCGGCGCATCGGTCTTTCCGGTAAGTCCATCGTGCCGATGCTCATCGGCTTCGGCTGCACGGTGCCCGCCGTCATGGCAACCCGGACGCTCCCGTCGGAGCGCGACCGAACCATGACGATTCTTCTCACGCCCTTTATGAGCTGCTCGGCAAAAATCCCGATTTACGGCTTTTTCTCGGCGGCGTTTTTCCCGCAGCACGCGGCGCTTGTGATGATCGCACTCTATGTGTTCGGAATTCTCATGGGAATTTTAGCTGCGCTGGTGCTGGAGAAGACGGCGTTCCGTGGCCGGCCCGTGCCGTTTGTGATGGAGCTTCCCAACTACCGGCTGCCGTCGGTCAAGAGCGTGGCCCTTCTTCTTTGGGAAAAAGCGAAGGACTTTTTGGAGCGGGCGTTCACAGTCATTTTTCTCGCGACGATCGTCATCTGGTTCTTACAGAGCTTTGATGCGCGGCTGAACGTGGTAGAAAGCAGCGCAGACAGCCTCCTTGCCATGATCGGACAGTTCCTCGCGCCCATCTTTGCGCCCCTCGGGTTTGCCGACTGGCGGTGCGCAACGGCGCTCATTTCCGGCTTTATCGCGAAAGAATCGGTCGTAAGCACACTTGAAATTCTGCTCGGCACGAGTGCGCTTTCCGCGCTTTTCACAACAAAAAGCGCCGTGAGCTTTCTTGTCTTTACACTTCTTTATACCCCCTGCGTCGCGGCCATCGCAGCCATTCGCCGGGAGGTCGGCTCGCCGGTTCGCGCGGGAATCATCGCGCTGTCGCAGTGCTGCGTGGCATATCTGGCGGCATTCGCTGTGTTTGCGCTTTTGAGCCTGTAGGAAAACGAGATGGGAGTTCTGATTTTAGCGTTTTTGGTGCTCTGGATCGTATTTGCCATCCGGAAGCGGAAAAAGAACGGCGGCGGATGCGGCTGCGGCTGCCCGGGCTGCACGAAGGGAAACGCGCCCTGCAAAAAATAAACATGCGCCTCCCCTGCTCTGCATAGGCTTTGGACAGGGGAGGCGGTTTTTATGGGGGAATATTTACGGCGCAACGGAAGACTGCTGCTGGCGGCGCTTGTGATCGTGCTGTTCTGCGCGGCGCTGCCGGGGCTGTTTGCGGCGGGTCAGGCAATTGAAACGGGGTCATGGGGGCTTAGCTTCCGCGCGGAGGGAAAAGAGCCTGTCGGAAACGCGAGCAAGCAGGCCCTGCAAGGCTATGACGCGGTATACGTGGGAGACGGAACCGAGAAGGTCATCTACCTGACCTTTGACGCGGGGTATGAAAACGGCTATACAGCGAGCATTCTGGACGCTTTAAAGGCGCATGGTGCGCCCGCGTGCTTTTTTGTCGTCGGGAATTATCTCGAGACCGCGCCCGACCTTGTGCGCCGGATGGTAAACGAGGGGCACATTGTCGGCAACCACACATACCACCACTACGACATGTCGAAGATCTCTGACCCAGCGAGCTTCCGAAAAGAGCTTTCCGACGTAGAGACGCTCTTCGAGCAAACGACGGGCGAGGTCATGAAAAAATATTACCGCCCGCCGCAGGGCATTTACAGCGAGGAAAATCTCAAAATGGCCAAGGACCTCGGCTACCGGACGGTATTTTGGAGCCTTGCCTATGTCGACTGGTATCAGGACGATCAGCCGACGAAGGAGCAGGCCTTTTCGAAACTCCTTCCGCGCATCCATCCGGGCGCGATCGTGCTGCTGCACTCGACGTCCAGTACGAACGCAGAAATTCTCGATGAGCTTCTTACAAAATGGGAGGCCTTGGGCTACCGGTTCGCGAGCCTCGACGAGCTTTACGAGACCGCCGGGTAATGGAACCAATTGCGTGGCGCTGCATAACATGGAATGAGCGAGCGACAGACGCTACGTTATATTTCAGGAGGTTTCGTTATGTCTTGCAATAATTCTTCCGGTATCTGCGCCTTCGGCAACAGCTGGTGGTGGATCATTGTTCTGGTCATTATCTTCGTACTCTGGAACGGTAACGGCAACAGCTGCGGCTGCGGGTGCGACAACGGCTGCTGCTGAGCCCGATACATGCAACGTGAGGAAAAGGGCGGCTAAGCCGTCCTTTCCCATATTTAGGCAGGCTCTTTTAAAACTTGTAGGGGCGGGCGACTCTGCCCGCCCGGCAAAATACGCCTCCGAAACGCGCAACACTTCGGCGAATTCGTAGCTTCCCTTGGGCGGACAGAGTCGTCCGCCCCTACGACTTTTTGGAGAAAGCTTCCGTAAGGCTCGTAGGGGACGATGCCCACATCGTCCCGGCAGAACGAGCCGATATTACGGAAATCTGCGGCGAATTCGATGGTACCCTTGGGTCGATGTGCTCAATCGACCCCTACGAGGTGAGGGAAGCTGATGTGCGCAATCGCCCCTACGGGGCGTGAAAAGGAGATTCCATGAACACGAAAGTTCAGGGGGATTTTCTGCTTGTATTTTTGGTGGAAGCGCGATATGATACAAATATTATGCTGGAGAGATGGGGAGATACATTGATGCGAGGGCTATTGCTGCGGCTGTTTGTGAAAAACTACGCCGACACGAAGAATCCGGCCGTCCGTTCTCAATATGGAAAGCTGTCCGGTTGGGTCGGCATTTTTTGCAATATTCTGCTGTTTGCGGGAAAGCTTCTGGTGGGAACGCTCTGCAAAAGCGTCTCGATCACCGCGGACGCGTTCAATAACCTCTCCGACGCGTCAAGCTCCGTTGTGACGCTGCTCGGCTTCAAGCTCTCCGAAAAGCCCGCCGACCGCGAACACCCGTATGGACACCACAGGATGGAGTATCTTTCGGGGCTTTGCGTGGCGGCTATGATTCTGCTGGTTGGGGCAGAGCTCGTCAAGACCTCGGCATCAAGGATTCTGCACCCGGAGCCTGTGGAGTTTTCGCTGGCGACGGTTCTGGTGCTCGCGGGGTCGATTCTGCTCAAGCTCTGGATGGCGGGCTTCAACCGCAAGCTCGGCGCGGCCATCGATTCGGCGGCGATTTCCGCCACGGCGGCAGACAGCCGCAACGATGTGCTCGCGACCGGCGCGGTGCTGGCCTCCTGCCTCATCGGGAAGCTGACCGGCGCGAGGCTCGACGGCTGGACAGGCCTTCTTGTGGCGCTTTTTATTTTGTGGTCCGGTCTCGGTGTGGCACGCGATACGATCAACCCACTTCTCGGCATGGCGCCGGACGAGCATCTGGTGCGCGCTATCACACAGGAACTTTTGTCGCACGAAAAGGTGCTCGGCGTGCACGACCTCATGATCCACGACTACGGCCCCGGCCGCCGCTTTGCAAGCGTGCACGTCGAGATGGACTACCGCGAGGATGTTCTCGATGCGCACGAGTGCATCGACGAGATGGAACGCGAGGTGCGAAAAACGCTCGGCGTGGAGTTAGTCATCCACTATGACCCGATTGTGACCGACGACGAGGAGCTCAGCAGGATTCACACGCAGGTCGCGGAAATTCTGCGGAAGATCGACCCAAAGCTTACCGTCCACGATTTTCGCATGGTGCGCGGCAGCCGCCACACAAACGTTATTTTTGACCTTGTGCTGCCGTTTTCTATGGAAGACCGGAAACAGGAGCTTCGGGAGCTGGTCGAGCGCGAGCTGCAAACAGACGGAAAGGAATACCACGCCGTCATCACCTTTGACACGCAGGCGTTCAACGCGCCGGACGATCCCTGCGATGATCCGGAAAAAACCTGAGCAGCAAGCAGAAATTGGACTTTACATTTGGAATCTCATGTGGTATTCTAAATAAGCTGGCGCAATGCGCCGGAACCCCTGGCCTCAGTTGCGGGAGACAGCCCGGTTTTTACACAGGCGATTCTGCCAGACCCACGACTTAGACAGCGGGAAATGAATTTTGAAAGGTGGAAACACACTATGATGCGCAAAGAAGAAAAGACTGCTATCATTGAGCAGTACGCAACCCATCCCGGCGACACCGGTTCTCCCGAGGTTCAGATCGCTGTTCTGACCTCCAGAATCAACGAGCTGACCGAGCACCTGCGTGTTCACAAGCACGACAACCACTCCCGCCGCGGCCTTCTGATGATGGTCGGTAAGCGCAGAAGCCTGCTTGACTATCTGGCCAAGAAGGACATCAACCGCTACCGTGCGATCGTTGCTAAGCTGGGTCTGCGTAAGTAAATCCGCAAATAAAAAGGGCGGTCGCAGACCGCCCTTTTTAAGCACATCCCCATCCATACAAATCCAAGCGCATGGGAGCTTGCTTTAGCAGTTGAAAGTAGCGTTTGCGTCAAACGCCAGTTTCAAGTGCTAAACCTCCCACGCGCGCAAAAAACACACAGGAGGTTATTTCATGATTACGCACAAGCAGTATCCGAACCACCACATTTTTGAGACCGAAATCGGCGGCCGGACCTTCACGGTCGAGACCGGCAAGGTTGCCGAGCTCTGCAACGCCGAGGCCATCTGCCGCTACGGCGACACCGTCGTCCTCGTCACTGCTGTTGCCTCTCCCCTGCCCAAGGCTGGCATTGACTACTTCCCGCTGACCATCGAGGTCGAAGAGCGCATGTACGCCGTCGGCCGCATCCCCGGCTCTTTTAACCGCCGCGAGGGTAAGCCCTCGGACCGCGGTGTTCTCATCTCGCGTCTTATCGACCGCCCGATGCGCCCGCTCTTTGACGAGGAGCTCCGCAACGACGTTGTCCTGACGAACACCATTCTCGCGCAGGACTATGATAACCCTGTTGAGATCGTCGCCTCCATCGGCTCTTCGCTCGTCATTGCTTACTCTGACATTCCCTGGAACGGCCCCACGGCCACCACGAACGTCTGCTATCTGGACGGCAAGTATATCGTGAACCCGTCGCAGGACGAGCGCAACGCCTGCCAGTGCTTCGTGACCATCGCGTCGACCCATGAGAAGGTCGTCATGATCGAGACGGAGGCAAACGAAGTAAAAGAAGACATCCTCATGGAGTGCATCAAGCTCGCCCATGAGACGAACGTCAAGATTGTTGAGTTCATCAACACTATCGTCGACACCATCGGCAAACCCAAGTTCACGTTTGAAAAGGCCGCCGTCAACCACGAGATGCTCGACGATCTGTGCGAGTACGGTCTTGACAAGATCGCCTACGCGCTCGACACCGACGACAAGAACGTCCGCGAAGAGCGCCTGACCGCCGCCGTCGTCGACTTCAAGGAGAAGTTCGGCGAGAAATACGCGGACGACTGGGACATCCAGATCGACGTGTGCCTGTACAAAATGCAGAAGAAGATCGTCAAGAAGTGGCTGCTCGAGGGCAAGCGCGTCGACGGCCGCACGCCGGACGAGATTCGCCCGCTGGACGCAGAGGTCGGCGTTCTGCCGCGTGTGCACGGCTCGGGTCTTTTCACCCGTGGCCAGACGCAGGTGCTCTCTGTCTGCACGCTCAACACGCTTGCTGCTGCGCAGAAGCTCGATACCATCTACGACGAGACCGAGCGCCGCTATATCCATCATTACAACATGCCGCAGTGGTCGACCGGTGAGGCGCGTGCAAGCCGCTCCACCTCCCGCCGCGAAATTGGTCACGGCGCGCTGGCCGAAAAGGCGCTGCTGCCGGTCATCCCGTCCGTCGACGAGTTCCCGTACGCCATCCGCGTTGTCTCTGAGGTTGCCTCCTCCAACGGCTCGACCTCGCAGGCTTCCATCTGCGGCTCGACGCTGGCTTTGATGGACGCAGGCGTTCCCATCAAGCGTCCCGTCGCGGGCATTTCCTGCGGCCTGATTTCCGACAAGGAAACCGGCACATGGAGAACCTTCACCGACATTCAGGGCGTGGAAGACTTCCACGGCGAGATGGACTTCAAGGTCGCCGGTACGACCGAGGGCGTCACCGCCATCCAGATGGACCTCAAGAACGACGGTCTGACGATGGAGATCATCGCCGACGCGCTCGAGCGCTGCCGCAAGGCTCGTCTGGAGATTCTCAACGAGATCATGATCCCCTGCATCGCAAAGCCGCGCGACCATGTCTCCGAGTTCGCACCCAAGATGCTCACGATGAAGATCGACGTGGACAAGATCCGCGAGGTCATCGGCAAGGGCGGCTCCATGATTCAGAAGATCGTCGCCGAGTCCGGCGCGCAGGTCGACATTGACGACGACGGCACGATTCACATTGCTTCGCCCGACGCAGCCTCCTGCGATGTGGCCAAGAAGATGATCGACGACATCTGCTTCGTCCCCGAGGTCGGCAAGCTGTATTACGGCAAGGTCGTCCGCATCCTGCCCATCGGCGCATTCGTGGAGCTTGCTCCCGGCAAGGACGGCATGATCCACATCTCCAAGCTCGAGAACCACAGAGTCGAAAAGGTCGAGGACGTTCTGAACGTCGGCGACATGACCTGGGTCAAGGTCACCGAGATCGACGAGAAGGGCCGTGTCAACCTCTCCCGCAAGGACGCGCTCAAGGAGCTCGCCGCGCAGGATAAGTAAAAATTAAGGTCAAAAGCCCGCAGACTGCCGTCTGCGGGCTTTTCTGCATCTATGGGACGATCCGGACATACGCGCCGCCAAGTATCCGGCGCAGAAGCTGCCGCACGACGGGAGAGGGTGCTGGGAGAATGCAGCAGCCGTTCTGGTACCGAAGGCCGGACGCGGGCGGAAAGAACCGCTCCAGACGCGTCCGTTGCATGGCCTCGTGCCGGTCCAGCGCGGCGGCGAACAGCCCAAGGAGCAGTGCAAAGCAGAGAATCAACGCAAGCACATGTTTCATGCAGTATTTCCTATCATATAAATATGTAGTATAACTATAACTACTATATTATAATATACTAAAACCTCCTCTGTCAAGGTAAACTAACAGAAGAGGTGACGCATATGAAAGAGGAAATCCGGATCACAAAAAAATCGACCAAAAAAGCGGACGACGGCTACAAAATCGTCTCCGTGCGGATGAAAGACGAGCTGCTGGAGCAGCTTGAGGCGCTCTCGGCCCAGACGAACCGCTCACGCAACGAGCTCATCAACCTGCTTCTGAACGCCGCCATCGATATCGTGCGTGTCGAGGAAGAATAAAGCCTGCCAGATTTGCGTAGGCACATCGTCCCGTTGTGAAGTTACGAATTTGCCGGAGATTTCCGTCAAAATGGTGCGTTCTGCCGGGTCGATGTGCTCAATCGACCCCTACGAGCCTCCCGGAAAAATGCAGAAACATCGCAGGGGCGGACGCAGCTTCCGTCCATGCGAAAACGACGAAAATGAAAATCCGTCAGGAAGCACCTGACGGATTGTTTCTTATTGCAGGTTCAGAAGCTTCTCTCCGGCCTTATACACATCGCCTGCGCCGACTGTAAGGATGATGTCGCCGGGCTGCGCAATGGAGGCAAGGAAGTCGGTCAGCTGCGGAAGGCCCGGGCAATAGACGCTGCCGGGAATCTGGTCGGCAAGGTCCTTGGAACTCACACCGACGGTGTTCGATTCGCGCGCGGCGTAGATATCGGTCAGCACCGCAAGGTCGACCGCCGAGAGCTCGCGCACGAAATCGGAAAACAGTGCCTTCGTTCTCGAGTACGTGTGCGGCTGGAACGCGCAGATCACGCGCTTATAGCCCATCAGACGCACGGCGCTCAGAAGCGCATGGAGCTCCGCCGGATGGTGGGAGTAATCGTCGTAGACGTCCGCACCATGGTAGCTGCCCTTGAACTCAAGTCTGCGGCCTGCGCCGCGGAACTCGGCCAGCGCTTTTTGAACCGCCTCCGCCGGAATACCGAATCTCCAAGCGACTGCGCATGCGGCCAGAGCGTTCATCGCATTGTGCCGTCCAAGCACGCCGAGTTCCAGATGGCAGTAGTGCTTCCCGCCGCAAATGACGTCGAAGCTCCGATAGTCGCTGCTGAAATGCTCGCCGTACACGTCGTTTTGGGAGTCGATGCCAAAGCTGGTATAGGAAATGCCCTCGAGCGCGTCGCGGGTATTTTTGTCGTCGCCGTTGGCAACAATCAGACCGTCTTCCGGTACAAGGCTGACAAATTTTCGGAACGACTGCTCGATATCCGCAAGGTCCTTGAAGAAGTCGAGATGATCCGCGTCGATGTCCAGAACGACCGCAGTTGTCGGGAAGAAGTTCAAAAACGAGTTGCAGTATTCGCAGCTCTCGAGAATGATCGTGTCCCCCTGCCCCACGCGGTGCCCCGCGCCAAGAAGCGGCAGAGAGCCTCCGATCATGACCGTCGGGTCGCGGCCGGCTTCCATGAAGATATGCGTGAGCATGGAGGTCGTTGTGGTCTTGCCGTGCGTGCCGGAGACGCAGATGGCGTGCCGGTAGGCCCGCATGATATAGCCCCAAGCCTGCGCGCGCTCGAAAATCGGAATGCCCGCCGCGCGCGCCGCCGCAATTTCGGGGTTGTCGTTGTTGGCCGCCGCCGTGCGGATGACGCAGTCCGCGCCCGCGATATTCTCTGCTCTGTGGCCGATGGCAACGTCGATGCCCTTGCTGATTAACTCATCCGTCGAAACCGACGCGTTCATATCCGAGCCTGAAATCTGCATACCCATGCTGCGCAGCACGAGCCCAAGCGGGCGCATGGATACACCGCCGATGCCGACTAAGTGCGCGTGACAGCCGGGTTTTAAATAATCCCGAATCTGAAAAGAAGCGTTCTCCATCTGGATCCCTCCGAAAACGCAAAGATTTTGCTTGCAAACTGCCGCGCGCATCCGTATGATAAGAAAAGACGCGATGCTTGCGGCAAATCGCTGAACTAGATTATTATAACCTGTATTTTCCCATAACACAAGCGAAAAATACCAAAAACGGCGGGAGGCGAAAAAAATGCGGCCGGATCTCATTTTAAAAACGCTCGAAGACGCGGGCTTTGCGGCCTGCTTTGTGGGCGGGTGCGTGCGCGACACGCTTCTCGGAAGGCCGGTCCACGACTGGGACGTTACGACCTCTGCCCTGCCCGAGGAAATCATGGCGCTCTTTCCGCGCTGCATCCCGACGGGAATCAAGCACGGGACCGTCACCGTTTTGCTGAACGGAGAAAGCTTTGAGGTCACGACTTTCCGCCGAGACGGCGCGTATCACGACGGACGACACCCGGACGGCGTGGTATTTGTGCCAAATCTGACCGAAGATCTCGCCCGCCGTGATTTTACCATTAACGCGATGGCCATGCACCTGGACGGAAGTATTACCGACTGCTTTGATGGCAAAGCCGACCTCAAACGCGGAATCATCCGATGCGTAGGAGACCCCGAACGGCGGTTTCGGGAGGATGCGCTGCGGATGCTCAGAGCTTGGCGCTTTTCCGCGCAGCTGGGCTTTTCGATCGAAGAACATACCGCCCGCGCCATCCGGGAAAATGCCGGCCTCTGCCGCCTACTCTCCCGGGAGCGTGTGTGTGCGGAGGCGGAAAAAACGCTGCTGTCTCCCCTGCCTCAGACGCTTTCCGTCATGCTCCGCGAGGGGCTGCTTTCAGCCTGCGGGATCGCGGGAGATTACGATCTGCAGGCGCTCAGGACCGTTCCCGCAGAACCGGACGCGCGCTGGGCAATGCTGAAGGTTTTGGTTCCGGCGCTTGATCTGCGGCAGTTCCGCCTGCCATCCAGACGCGTGAAACTGGTCGAGACCGCCGCCGCGGCTTACCGGCCTTCTTATACGAGGGAAGCTCTCAAGGAGCTGATTGCGGCTTCCGGTGAAGACGTCGCGCGCGTGTGCGCAAAGCTCTCCGCTCAGGAGGCGCTTCTGGAGAAAACTCTGCAAAGCGGCGAATGCGTCAGCCTGCGCGGTCTTGCCGTAAACGGCCGGGACTTTCCAGCGCTGCATGGAAAGGCTGCGGGAGACATGCTGCGAAGGCTTCTCGATTATGTGCTTTTGCATCCGGAAAAAAACAACCGCCAGACGCTGCTGCGTCTGGCGGAAGAATGGTCGGGTAATTCAGATGCGGACGGTCACAAAGACGTAGGCGATGTAAAGTGCCAGCAGAAAGATACCCTGTAGCTTTGTAAAGCGCTTGTGAAGGATCGTTGGAATGACGGCAATGGCCGCAACCAGCGCGCACATCGGCATATCGAGATACACCGTCTGCTGCACGGACTGCTCGGCAATGTGGAGCCCGTCGCCGGAAATCAGCGCGCACAGCGGCAGAATGATCGTGATATCAATGATATTCGCGCCGAGAATGTTGCCGACCGACATCGACGACTGCTTCTTGACAATCGCCGTGATGGCCGTCACAAGCTCGGGAAGCGAAGTTCCGATGGCGACCATCGTAACCGCAATGATGCGCTCGGATACGCCGAGCAGCTGGGCAAGAACCGTTCCGTTGTCAACAAGCAGATTCGAGCCCACTACAAGACATGCCGCGCCGACGGCAAACAGCACGAGATTTTTAAGGAGCGCCTTACGGCTCTTATCCACCACAGCGGCTCCATCAGTGTGTTCCTCAGCGGAAAGTTTTTTCGCGCTGCGGATGTTTTCGATGATGAATGCCACGAACAGTGCCAGCACGATCAGGCTCTCCGGCAGACTCAGCACGCCGTCGCGGCACAAAAGCCAGAGCACGAGCGTACTCACGACCATCAAAACGCCCTTTACGGCAAATTGACTCATCCGGATGGCGACGGGCAGGAAAATGAGCGAAATGGCCATGATCATGCCGGTATTTGCCGTTACAGAGCCGATGGCGTTGCCGATTGCCATATCGGTACTGCCCTCTGCCGCGGCCATCGTTGAGACGATGATCTCCGGCAGTGTCGTCGCCATGGACACGACCGTCGCACCAATCAGAAACTGCGGCAGGCCCGAGGCCTCGGCCATCCACGTAGCCGCGTCGACGAACCAGTCACCGCCCTTGACAATCAATGCCAGCCCAAGCAGAAACAGCAAGATCGTGATAATGAGTGATGATGACATAAGAATTCCTCCCTGTATTTCGCAGAAGGACGAAAAAAAGACCTTCTGCACACGATGTGCAAAAAGTCTCGTTCCTGTTTCCAGGCGCAAGGCCACCGGAAAACCGGGCGATTGTTGGCCGTGCGATTGTAACTACTCCCTCTCAGCAGAGTCTAGTATAGAGGATTTCGTCCCCTTCGTCAAGCGGAAACATGCCGGATTTGGGCAAATCGGGAAAAGTGACCGAAAAATCCTGCGTGGGCGAAAAGTCGCTGTTGACATTTCCCCCCACTTCTGCTATAATACTTGCGCACGGAGGCTTAGCTCAGCTGGTTAGAGCGCCTGCTTCACACGCAGGAGGTCGATGGTTCGAGTCCATTAGTCTCCACCAAGTTATCCGAACACTTTGGATCAATGGGCGAAAAGCCCAGTGATTTCAAGGTGTTCGGGTTTTTTTATGACCGAAAATTTTCAAAGTATTCGATGGCTCAATGGAAACGGCGCAGAGGTTCGAACAGGATTTGAACCTCTGTTTTTCCATATTCAAGCGGATTTTCAGTGGCAGCGC